>Ga0081538_10001743_pt1 | contig 22114 bp, 18 predicted proteins | sample TabmetS5T2R1_FD_71022 | JGI IMG/M metagenome (GOLD analysis project Ga0081538, IMG submission 71022) | Tabebuia heterophylla rhizosphere microbial communities from the University of Puerto Rico - S5T2R1 | ecosystem: Host-associated > Plants > Roots > Rhizosphere ...
CATCCACATCGCCTCCGCTGGCGGCACCTGGCAGATCCTGGTGAACGGCTTCGGTGGCCTGCGGCTCAGGCACGGTCAGCTGACCTTCAACCCCTGGCTGCCCGACCAATGGCAGGAGATCCGATTCCGTCTGCGGTGGCGCGGAAACTCCCTCTCCGTCACCATCGGGCACTTCGAGGCGAGCTTCTGCCTGCACGCGCCCGCCGGGGTCACCGAACAACTGGTGGTGGCGACCCGCCCCCTTACCCTGACGGCAAACGAACCGGCGACGGTGTCACTCGCCGCCAGCGCGGTGTGACCCGGGAGCGACATCTATCTCAGGTTCTGCGGCCGCGGGCGCCGACGGACGCATCGTCGAGTTGCTGTAGGGCGAGGTGAGCGTGGCCTCGCATAGTGATGAAGCGGTCCCCCTTGCATTTGGCGGACACTGGCGCGATCACTGGCGCGCGTCCCCCTCGTGTGATGCGAAAACGGCTTGAGTGCAGGGAGTTTTTTCGAACGGCGAAAAGCTTCCTAAACCGCGTGCGCAAGTTCGATTCTTGCCGGGGGCATCCCCTGCGGTAGCGGGGACCGTTAGGAACCAGCCTCTGAGGGTGCCGGGAAGAGCCACCCCGCACCGTCGAGTTCACGAACCGCTCGTTGCCTGGCTTCGCTCGGCGGCAGCGCTCGGATGCGATCGTCCAGCCTGCCCCGCTTGCCTGCGACCTCGACCGCCAGCCGCTCAATGGCGCGGAATGCCTGATCGCGCAACTGGCGTTCGACGTCAACACACGCGTTGAGAAGCTCCATGTCGCGCTCGTCGACGTCTTGAGCAATGACTAGTTCCTCGGGGGAGAGGGCGGCAGGGCTTTCGCGCGGCTCGACGTAGGGCCAACCCTCGAAGAGCGCCAGACCAACCCTTAACCGCTCAGCCCGAATGTCAACGCCAGTGTCCATCTCGAGCGAGGTTCGCTCGAGAGCCGAAGTCGGTTTGCCGCCCAGCCGAACGATTGCCGTTCTTCCCGGCGACTCGCCCTACACGCGCCGCCGCGTTCCCCGCCGCTCGGGCCGCCCGGGACATTGCCGCGATCGCCTTGCTGGTTCAGCCCCCGGCTGTCGCATCACACGAGGCGGAAACGCCGCCGTAGCCCGGTGGATAGGGCCAGCGGTTTCCTAAACCGCGTGCGCAAGTTCGATTCTTGCCGGGGGGCACTCCCACTCGTCGCCGGATTCATCTGCGTAGAATCGGCCCATGCCGCCGCAGTGAGCTCCTGTTCCGCGGAATCCCGACGGGCGAGCCCGTCGGCTGTTCATGCCCAAGGAAGGAGCTCCGATGGTTGTTGAAGCACGTCTCGAATCCGTGGCCTCCGGCCTCGCACCGGTGAGCCCCGGCTGGTTCGTCGTCAACGCCGCAGATGCCGCCTGGACGAACAACGACCGCCACGGCGGTGTCTGCATCTTCGAGTCCGACGAATTCGTCCTCCGCGGTCGACCGGATCTCACGGCGTACGAGAAGCCGGCGGCGGGGTTCGTGATCCGAGTGGTGTCGCCCGGTCAGCCCACCGGCGGGCTCCACGCCGAGTCCGTCGAGGAGGACTTCCTCGTCATTGCCGGCGAGTGCATCCTGCTCATCGAGGACGAGGAACGGCACCTGCGGACCTGGGACTTCGTGCATTGCCCGCCGGGAACCGCCCACGCGTTCGTCGGGGCGGGCGAGGGCCCATGCATCATCGTCTGCGCCGGGAATCGCGACTTCGGCGAGACGTTCTGGCGCGAGGACCGTGACTCGGAGGCCGCGCGACGCTACGGCGCAAGCGGCGACCAACCGCAGAGCGAATGGAGGGTCGAGCGGCCCGCGACGTGGGCCGAGCTGCCGTGGAGCTAGACCGCTCCGGGTCAACCAGCCTCTGAGGGCGCCGGAAAGAGCCACCCGGCACCGTCGAGCTCACGAACCGCGCGTTGCCTAGCTTCGCTCGGCGGCAGCGCTCGGATGCGATCGTCGAGCTTGCCCCGCTTCCCGGAGACCTCGACCGCTAGCCGTTCAATCGCGCGGAATGCCCGATCGCGCAGCTCGCGCTCGACGGCAACACATGCGTTGAGGAGCTCCACGTCGCGCTCGTCAACGTCCTGAGCGATGGTGACCTCCTCCGGAGAGAGGGCGGCCGGGCTTTTCGCGCGGCTCGACGTATGGCCAACCCTCGAACAGCGCCAGGCCGACCCTCAGCCGCTCCGCCCGAATCTCAGTGCCAATCTCCATCTCGGCGGCGAGGCCGACCTAGCCCGACCAATCTCGAGTCGAGGCGCTTGACGGCGCGCTGCCTCTAGAGGCGCGAGGCTCTATGTCGCCAGACTCCCCAGGAAGCGAGACTCATCAGTCCAAACCCGACCAGGTAGGCACCGAGAGCCGTGCTCGGTGGCGCGCCCGCGACAAGCGCAATCCCGAGCGCGAGGGCAAGAGCGAAACTCACGATCAGCCACAACCCGACAAGGGCGAACAGCAGCGCCACTCGGCGGGCAACGCGCCGCAGTTTGTGAGCCGCAACATGGACGCCTGCCGGCAGGTCTTCCCAAACAAGAGGCAGCCCCTGCATCGCCGTGTCCAGGTCGGCCCGTGTGCGCGCTTGCAGCGTGATCTCGACTCGGTCCGATAGCTCGGCTACGGAGAGACGGCCGGCAAGGAAGTGACGCCGGAGCGCCGCTGAAGCCAACTCTCGGTCACGATCGCCGATACGCACCGCCGACACCGATCCTAGTTCACGCTCACGTCGCGAGGCATCCTCACCCGGCTTGACATCGAGTCGTGTCGAAGTTAACGTCTATTACATTGTGAGCAGCACTTACATCGACGGGCAGAAGCGTTGGACGGAAGCGGATACTCCACCGCAGACGGGGCGCACCGCCGTCGTAACTGGGGCCAATAGCGGCATCGGGTTCGAGACGGCCCGCGTGCTGGCCGAACGGGGTGCGCGCGTCTTTCTCGCCTGCCGGGATCCGGGCAAGGCGATGGACGCGGCCCGGCGGCTCCGTCGCACGTCCCCCGACGCCAACGTCCGAGTGGTCCGCATCGATTTGGCGTCGCTCGGCTCCGTACACAAGGGGGCCGAGGAGCTGCGTTCGGCATGCGGCAGAATCGATCTACTCATCAACAACGGTGGTGTGATGGAGCCGCCTTACGAGCGAACCCAGGATGGCTTCGAGCTGACCTTTGCCACCAACCACCTCGGGCACTTCGCGCTCACCGGGCTCCTGCTGGAGCGACTGCGCGACACTCCCGGCGCTCGGATCGTGACTGTGAGCAGCGAGGGTCATGCGCGTGGGGTCATCAACTTCGACGACCTGCAGGCCGAGCGCGACTACCGGCCCGACGCGGCGTACTACCAGTCAAAACTTGCCAACCTGCTGTTCACGTACGAGCTCGACCGCCGACTGAGAGCCGTCGGCGCACAGACGATCGCGCTCGCCTGCCACCCCGGCATCGTCCTCACCGGTCTGTACAGGACGCGCTCGAGGCTGGAACGGGCACCGCTCAGTCCACGACTTCGCCTCCTCAATTTCCGGTTCGTGCAGGGCATGCAGATGGGCGCCCTCCCCATCCTCCGAGCCGCGACCGACCCCGCCGCGCAGGGAAGCGAGTTCTACGGCCCACCTGGTCGCGGCCACGCGGGCCACCCGGTACGGGTCGAGTCGAGCGCCCGCTCACACGACGAGCCCACCCAGCGCCGCCTCTGGCATGAGTCCGAACGGCTCACCGGTGTCACCTACGGCATCTGAGCAGCCCGCCAAGGGGGGCCGCTACCACCACGGCGACCTCAGGGCCGCGCTCGTCGACACGACGATCGACCTGATCGCAGAACGCGGGGTGCACGGCTTTTCTCTGGCGGAGGCGAGCCGGCGCCTCGGCGTCACGGCCGCCGCCCCCTACCGACACTTCGCCGACCGCGATGAGCTCCTTGCAGCAGTCGCCGTCCGCGCTCTGGCCGTGTTCACGGCAATGCTGGAGGCTGAGCCCGCCGACACCCAGGCTCCCGAGCAGCGGCTGGCCGCGATGACTCGCGCGTACGTCCACTTCGCTGCGGAGCAGCGACCGCTGTTCGAGACGCTGTTCGGTACCGCGATCGACAAGAGCCGCTACCCGGAGCTCGTGCGTGCCTACGAGCCCGTTGACAAGTTGTTCATGTCATCAGTCGGGGAGATCTGCGAGAACGACCCCCGTGGCGCGGAGGCCCTGGCAGCGGTCCTGGAGGCCAGTGCACATGGCCACGCTGCCTTGCTCCTCGAGGGGGAGTACGGCCAGGGCCCGGACGCGGTCCGCGTCGCGGTCGACCAAGCCGCCGGCGCCACCCTCGCCCTGATCGAGGGCCGAAAGGCACTCGCGACGAGTGCTGATTCGCCTGCTCGACCCTAGAGCGACGACGGGTCGACGAATCGGTACCCGGCAGCCTGGATCCCCTCGACCGTCCGCTTCAAGTGCTCGAGGTCGAGGAACGGATGGAAGTAGAACGCCGCGAAGCCGTCACGGACCACGAGGTTGGCCCGGGCGGCGCGCACGAGATCCTCCGGCCGGCGGGCCTTGTACGTGTGCCACGTGTTCGGCGCGATCGAGCCGAGGTTCTCCGGGAGCACCTTGCTCCCGTAGACGTCCCGGACGACGTAGGGGAAGAACTGGCCCTCGACGTGCCGGTACGAGGTCGGGCCGTCGCCGAGCAGTCCGGCGAAGTAGAGCCCGCGCTCCCAGCGGGTCGAGAACCGGCGCGCCGCGGCCCGGTAGGCACGGTCGGACGCCGCGTAGTGCGGAAACTCGAAGATCCGCGGCGTCGGGAAACCGGCGGCGGCGAACTCGCGGTTGGCAGCGACGATCCTGCTCTCGCTCCAGGCGATCGAGTCGTCCGACGGGAGGGGGCCGAGCTCGCGAACCTGTCCGTCGCCGGTCTCGGTGACGCGGAAGAACTCGACATCGTCGCCGGTGACGCCGTTGTAGGGATTGCTTCCGCCGTCCCACTGGTGGGTGTAGCCATGGCCGATGAGAACCCCGCCCTTGCGAACGAGGTACTCGAGCGCGGCGACGACCTCGGGGGCGTCGCTCAGGTGCACGTCGTCGGGACCGTCCTCGCGGCCTTTCGGGTCCCGGTAGTACGGGCTGACGCCGAAGCCGAACGGGATCCGCTTCGCGTGGAGGTAGTCGGCGGCGGCTCGCAGCTGCGCGGGATCGCTGAGCGGGTTGATGTCCTCGAGGCGAACGAGGGCACGATGGCGCTCCTGCGTTCGCGGAGCGAGCGCGTCGAAGAGCAGGTCGGCGAAGGCGAGCACGCGGTCGGTCTCGCTCGTGTACTGCAACGGAATCTCGCCGACGTAGGTGAGGTTGCGCGACCGAACCGCCCACGGGAACCGCGAGCCGTTCGCCCGCACGGCTTCCGCGAGCACGCGCACGCGCGATCGATCGAGCGCCGCGTAGCCCATGACACCCGCGTCGTTCTGGACCCAGCGCGTGAGGGTTCGGCCCTTGTAACGGACGTGCGGCAGGGGGGAGTGGTCGAGGAGGCCTGGGCGCCACCCGTAACGGGCCCGGAAGTCTCCGGCGCGCCGTTCCAGCTGACCGATGTTGCTGCCGAGCCAGACGACGGGACGGCTGGTCCGGAGGATGTCGTCGAGCAGGGCGCTCGGCAGCCGCTCGTCGTAGGTCGACCCGACGTAGACCAGGGCCGTGTGGCCCGCCAGCTCGCCGCGCGCATAGTCGCGCGCCGGCTTCGCCGTCCAACGGCCGAAGTGGCCGGCGAGATTGGCCGTCATGGTCGCGTACAGCTCGCCCAGGCGCCCCCACCGCCCCGATACGTCGTAGAGGATCAGCGTTCGGACGTTCGGGGAGGCCTCCGCGGGAAACGTCGCCGCCGCCGGGATCTGCGGCGCGGCTTGCAGCCGGTCCGGCAGTTCCACGGGCGCCGGGCTTGAGTCGCCGTCACGGGTGAGCTGGAGAACCGGGAGCGCGACGAACGCCGCGATCGCCAAGACGACCGCGAACGGAATCCAGCGGCCGGACGTCCCGTTCATGCCGCCCGGTGCTCGACGGAGCCCTCAGCGAGCGCCACCGCGACGCGCGTGCTCGCTCGACCGTCCCCGAACGGACTGGCGCCGTGCGCCATCGCACGGTAGGCCTGAGGATCGTCCAGAAGCCCGCTGACCGCCGCATGGACGACGGCCGGGTCCGTTCCGACCACGCGCGCGACTCCCGCCTCGACGGCCTCGGGGCGCTCGGTCATGTCGCGGAGCACGAGGACGGGCTTCGCGAGCGCCGGAGCCTCCTCCTGAACCCCTCCCGAATCGGTCAGGACCAGGTCGCTCGAGTCGAGGACGTGGACGAAGTCGAGGTAGTCGAGGGGGTCGCACAGGTGGACGCCCTCAACGCCGGTGAGCGCAGGAAGGACGACCTCGCGGACGGCGGGGCTTCGGTGCACCGGGAACACCACTTCGGTGTCCCCACGCGACATGAGCCGGATGACGGCGTCGCAGATGTCACGCATCGCCTGCCCGTGGCTCTCGCGTCGGTGGAGGGTGAGGACCGCCCGTCGCGGACGCGTCCGCGGCACGGGCGGCGGCAGCGACCGAGCCCTCTCGACCGCCCAGTGCAACGCGTCGATGACCGTGTTCCCCGTCACGTACACCTGCTCTCCGGGAATCGATTCCGCGATCAGATTCGCGGCGCTTCCGGGAGTCGGGCAGAGGTGGAGATCCGCCAGCCGCGCGACGAGCCGACGGTTCGCCTCCTCCGGGAACGGCGACCGTCCGTTCCCGGTCCGGAGACCGGCCTCGACGTGCGCGACGGGAACGGCGTCGTAGAAGGCGGCGAGCGCTCCGCAGAGCGTCGTCGTCGTGTCGCCCTGGACGAGCACCCAATCGGGGCGCACACCGACCACGGCGTCGCCGAGACCGCGCATCAGCGTGGCCGTCAGGTCGCTCAAGCGCTGGTCGGGCTGCATGGCGCCGAGGTCGATGTCAGGCTCAAGCTCAAACTGCTCGAGCATCTGATCGACCATCTCGCGGTGCTGTCCGGTCGCGATGAGGATGCACTCGGCCTCGGGGTTGCGCCGCAGCTCGAAGACGACTGGGGCGAGCTTGATCACCTCGGGGCGCGTCCCGAGAACGACCGCAACCCTCATCGCGCAGCCTCGTGGGAGACGCGCTTCGTCTTCGCCCAGCCGACACGGCCGCCGACGAGGCGGAACCATGCGCGGAGCGAGGCGAACGCCCAGAGGTAGACGTAGAGGGCGAACGCGGCGCCGTACGCCGGCAGCTCCCACCAGCGCAGAGGAACGGGGCTGTGCTGCTGATAGCGGGCCAGGAGGATGACCACCGGGCTGAGCCCGAGGATCTCCATCACCACATTCCTCGGTGGGCCCGGCGGCAGGAAGCTCAGGAACTCGTTGTTCACGTAGATCCAGCCGCTCGCGCCGCCGGCGACGATCGCGAGGTTCGCGGCCACGAACATGACGAAGGCGACGAAGAGCAGGTAGAGGGACAGGTCCAGCCGCGCCGCAAGCCCGACGTTCCTGGCGGCGAGCAGCTTGGGGACGTGGTGCCAGCACTGGTAGTGGCCGTGCGCCCACCGCGTCCGCTGCCGAAGCCACGCCCGGACCGTCCCCACCCCTTGCTGGGTCACCGACGTCGTCCGGCAGAAGCGGATCTCCCACCCGAGCTCGGTGAGGTTGAGGCCCAGATCGAGGTCCTCGGTGAGGCAGTCCGTCCACGGCGGTCGGCTGAGCGAGCGCAACGCGGACAGGCGCGTGAACTGTCCGTTGCCGCCCAGCCCCACGGATCCGATGCGGTCCCGGGCGGCCTGGGCGAGATGGCTGAAGCCGACGAACTCGAGGTCCTGGCAGCGCTCGATCAGCCCTTGGGGCGCATTTCCGATGATCACCCCCATCTGGACGCCGCCCACGCGCGGGTCGGCGAACAGGCGCGCCACCTCGTCGAGCGCATCGGGCTCGAGGTGTCCGTCGGCGTCGACGATTCCGACGACGACATCGTCGCCGAAATCCGCGACCCGCGGATGACGCTCCGCGAGCATCCGCGTGAGGACGCGATAGCCCTCGTTCAGGACCGCGCCCTTGCCTCGGCCCGCGACCTCGACCGGGCGGTCGACGACGAGGACCCGGCCGGTCGCCTCGAACGCTCTCGCGCGCTCGGCCGTTCTGTCCGTGGAGCCGTCGTTGACGACGATGACGAGGTACCGCTCGTAGTCGAGCCGGACCAGGGACCGGAGCGTGTCGGCGATGACGGCTTCCTCGTCGTGCGCCGGCATGATCAGCGCCATCGGCAGCCGTGGCGCGTCCAACGGTACGCGGCGCCTCAGGACGTGGAGCGAGAGCACGAAGAGGACGACGTAGTAGAGCGAGACCGCCGCCATGAAGTAGCCGAGCCAGGTGACGTCGACGGTCATCAGCGAGGGCCGGGCACCCAGAGGTAGTGACCTTGGGTCACGATGCGGGCGTCGACCGGCAGCGCGTCACCCGGGCACAGCCGGCGCCGAGCCCGCTCCTCGAGCGTGGCTCCCTGCCAGTTCGCCTTCAGTGCGACGTCGTAGACGCCGCAGCCGCCGCTGAGATCGATCCGGAACCTGCCCGCGGCGTCGCTGACCCCTCTGCCGGACACCGCTCCGCGTCGTCGCACCTCGATCTGCACGCCGTCGAGCCCGTCCGCGTCCGGCTCGAGGATTCGGCCCTGGACGACCGCAGCCGCGCCCGGCTGTGGGACGACCTGGCCGACGGTGAGCCGCAGGTCCGGGGTCGGCGCGGCGAATGCGTAGGCGACGAGGAACGCAACGACGCCGACAGAGACGAGCGCGACCACGGCATTCCGCACGAAGCCACGGCGTGGCTCTGCCTGCCGGCGGGCTGACGCGGCATTGCTGAGACTGTCGACGTGCTCCAAGCGGTTCGCCCTCTTCCTGGGCTCCGAAGACGGGACTTCGGGTGGTAGATGCCGGAGCGCGCCGAAACGTGCGCGGTACGGTCGTTAAGTTTCCGTAAACCGGATTCGGTTTAGGCGGGCGCCGCACGGTGAATACCGACGCTGATGTCAGCGTTGCAGGAGGCCCCGCCGGCTCGTGACTTCGACGGGCTCTACCGTCACCACGCGCCCTCGGTCTACCGCTACACCTACGCCGTTCTCGGCAATCACGCCGATGCCGAGGACGTCACACAGCAGACGTTCCTGAACGCCTATCGGGCCTGCGCCCAGGGCACACAGCCGCGCAAGGCCGAGAACTGGCTGCTCACGATCGCTCACAACGAGCTCCGTCGGCACTTTCGAACAACGGGGCGCAAGCCGGTCGAGGTGGAGCTCGACGAGGAGCTCGCCGGGCCAACCGCCGAACGAATCGACCCGAGCCTCGCGGAGGTCCTCCGTGCGCTCAGGCGGCTCCCGCCGGCTCAGCGCTCGGCGATCGTCATGCGCGAGTTCGAGGGACGGGCGTACGCGGAGATCGCCGAGACCATGGGGATGAGCCGAAGCGCGCTCGAAGCCCTGACGTTCCGCGCCCGGCGGTCGCTCGCCCTGGAGCTCGAGGAGGCGCTCACGTGCGGCGAGGCCGAGGCGGCCGTCGTCCGGCGCCTCGACCGGCGACTTCCACGGCGGATCGCGCACCGGCTGAAGGCACACCTGCAGGACTGCCGGGCCTGCGTGAGCTTCGACCGCGTCCAGAAACGGCAGCGGGCTGCCCTCAGCGGACTGTCCGTGCTGCCGATTCCCGCCTCGCTCTTCCTCGTTCGCGCGAAGGAAGCGGCGGCGGCGGTCCTCGGCCCGACAACCGCGGCCGCCGGGGGCGCCGCCGCTGGAGCAGGCAGCACGGGGATCGCAGCGAGCGTCATTGCCAAGGTCGCCGCCGTGACCGCTGCAGCGACGGTCGCCGGCGGAGTCGGCTACGACGTCACAACCGGGCCCAACCGCTCAGTGAGCGCCGGGCGGACGGTGAAACCCGTGGCGGCCGCGGCCGAGCCGCGCGGCGAGCGGCCCACGGCGGCGTTCCGGCGCGCGCGGGCAGGAACGGTCGAGCCGATCTCAGCGAGATCCGCAGCTGCGCCTGCGTCGCAGGAGCGCCGCGGCGCGAAGCCGAAGCGGCGGCCGATTGCGACTCCCGACAGTCCGGAGAGCTCCAGTGCAAACGCCACGCGCTCGCGGCCTCGTCACGAGAAGGTGGGCCCGGCAGGCCGCAAAGCGCACCCCGTCACGAGGCGTCCGGCGAACGCGAAGCCGGATTCGCCACGATCCCGTCCTGCGCCGAGCGGCGGCCACGGGCCGAAGTCGAAGTCGACTCCTCCGACCGCGAAGGCGAAGGAGCGACGTGCCCTCAAGCCCGCTCAGCCGCCCAAGGCCGCCGCGCAGCCGGGGCCCAAGGTCCCCGGGATGCCGGACGCAAAGAAATCACCGCCACCCGACAACGGGAACCGGACGGGCGACGAGCGCAAGCACTAGCCGACTACCCGGCAAGGCGAAGCGCGACGACGGCCGCGGCGTCGGCCATCTGGGTCAAGACACGAAGATTGACGTTCGTGACGGTGTCGCAGGACTGGTGGTAGCACGCGTCGTAGGGCTTGCCGGCGGTTCCGCCGAAGAGGCGAGCCATCGTGCGCGGCTTGCGTTCGTCCGCGCCAGTGAAGAGCCCGCCGACAGCGATGCCGGCGTCTGCGAACGGCGCATGGTCGGACGAGCCCGCCAGCCCCAGCTCTGCCGCAGGCTGCCGGTGAGCCGCGAAGTAGGCGCGGAACAACTGCTCGATCCGCGCCGAGCCGGGTGGTGCCTTGTCCCCGTCGTAGATGAAGCGCCCGAAGTTCCGCGAGCCGACCATGTCGAAGTTGAGGACGGCCAAGAGCCGGCCGCGCTCGACGGCACTGAGCTTCTGCACGTAGGCGCGAGACCCCAGGAGGGCAAGCTCCTCGCCGCCCCAGAACGCGAAGCGAAGCCCGTACGCCGGCCGGACGCCGAGCCGGCGCGCCTGCCGCGCGATCTCGAGCACCAGAGCCGAGCCGGATCCGTTGTCGTTGATCCCCGGGCCGCTCGCAACCGAGTCGAGGTGCGCGCCGAGGAGCACCACACCGCCGCCACGCCCCGGCAGGTCGGCGATGACGTTCGCCGCTCGGGCGCGCCGGGTGACCGCCGAGACCGCGACGCTCAGCCGAACCGTCCCGGCCTGCGCGGCGCGCGCGAGCTCCGACGCCAGGGCGGACGAAATGCTCAAGACGGGGATGCCGATGCCCGGCCGGATGAGCGTGGCGGCGACCGGAGCGGTGCGTCCGGGTACGCCTTCGTTAGCGACCAGGACGGCAGTCGCGCCGGCCGACTGCGCGTTCCGGGCCTTCTGGAAGGTGACGCAGGCGCCGCGGCGGAGGACCGCAACGGCGCCGCGCGGGAAGCCTGCGAAGTCCGACGCCTCGCAGCCGCTCGTGGGAGACGCGGGCTCGACCGGGGCGACCGGCGCCGTCGGGCTCCCGCTGCCGGAGTAGCGGTACGTCAGGAAGTCCCGCCCCTCCCGATATCGCTTCGCGCCCGGCGCGACGAGCTCGAGACGTGGCCGGCGAGTCTCGCGAAACAGGTCGTACGAGAACGAGTTGAGGCGCGGCCGGTAGCCGGCCGCGCGGAGCCGGCCGACCACGTAGGCCACCGACCGTTGGTAGCCGTGGGTGCCGACCGCGCGGGTCCCGCCGTTGCGCCGGGCGATCGCGGCCAGCGCGAGGAGGTGCGCCCTCAGCTGCTTCGGCGTGACGGCGCGCGCGAGAACCTCCGGGTCGGCAGCCGCTGCCCGAGCATGTGACTCCCCGCCGACCGTGGAGCCGACCCCGGCGGCGAGCGCGGCCAAGAGTCCGATCAGGACAGCGACGCGTCGCACGTCTCTCCTACGACGGCGGCGGCACTCGAAAGTTGAACGCCGACCTAGCGCCGCGCGACGAGCACGACGACACGCGGCTTCGCGCCGGTGATGAGCGCCCGTGCACGCAGGCGACCCAGCCGTGCGACGCGACGCGCCGCCCCAGGCGCAAGACGAACGCGAACCACCGTCGTTTTCCGACCGCCCGCCGAGTACGGCGCGCGTCCGAGCAGCGCGTTCGTCCGCAGCGCCCGAAGCGCGACGGTGCCGGCGCACCGCCTAGCCGACGCACAGCGGATGGCGACCCGCGCGCGGCCGCGCGCATCGACTGTCAGCGTGGGCGAGACCAACGCAGCGCTCGCTCGTCCAACCGTCGGACGCGGCGGCGACGGCGGTGGCGCAGGCGGCGCAGGGGGCGGCGGGGGTGACGCAGGGGGTGGTGGCGGCGGCGCAGGGGGTGGTGGTGGCGGCGCAGGCGGCTGCGGAGCCGAAACGACCGTCCACCTCCAGGTCGCAGGCGTGAGGTCGAGGTTGCCCGCGGCGTCCCGTGCACGTGCGCTGAACGTGTGATCCCCGAGCGCAACGATGCGCTGCGCCGGCGAGGAGCACGGCGCGAACGCCTCCCCGTCGAACGCGCACTCGAACGACGTGCCCGCCTCGCTCGCCGAGAAGACCAGCCCCGCCACGAGATCGGTGGTCATCGTCGCGGGCCCGGAATCGATCCACGTCTCCGGCGGGGTGTGGTCGACTATCCAGCCGCGGGTTGCCGGGTCCGGCTCGGGGTTCCCCACACGGTCGACGGCACGGACGCCGAACGTGTGACTGCCGACGGACAGACCTGTGTAGACCGCGGGGCTGGTGCACGGCGTGAACTGACCGCCGTCGAGCGCGCACTGGAACGTCGCTCCTTCCTCCGCGGTGAAGCTGAAGCTTGCGCTCGTGGCTCGCGTCTCCGGCGGCGGCCCGGCCGTGATCGTCGTCTGCGGCGGTGTGGTATCGACCGTGACGGTCCGTGCGCTCGAGGCGGCAGACATGTTGCCCGCTCCGTCGGTCGCCCTGGCGACATAGGTGTGCGTGCCGTCGCTGACCGCGCCCAGAGGCTTGCTCCAGCCGCTCGTGCCGTCCGCGGTCACCGTTCCCTTCGCCACCCCGTTGTCGAACACGGTGACGGTGCTCCCTGCTTCGGCCTCGCCGGAGACCGTGACGCTCGGGTTGTTCGTGATCGAGCCGTCGGCCGGCGCGCTGATGAGCGGTGCAGCGGGCGGCGTCACGTCGATCGTCCACGAATGGGACGCCGGCGATTCCTCGGTGTTGCCGGCCCTGTCGCGCGCGCGCACCTGGAACGTGTGCGCTCCGGCGGCGAGCCCCGTGTATGCGACCGGCGACGCGCAGGGCTGGAAGCCGCCGCCGTCCCGCGCACACTCGAACGTCGCGTCCGTTTCGGACGCGTCGAAGGCGAACTCCGCCGTCGTTTGGTTCGTCGTGCCCGCGGGGGCCGAGAGGATCCTGGTGTCCGGAGCCGTGACGTCGACGGTCCACGTCCACGTCGCGGGGGTCGCCTCGCGATTGCCGGCCGAGTCGATCGCCGTCACCGCGAACGTGTGACTCCCCTCGCTCAGGCCCGTGTAGGTCGCGGAGGACGAGCAGGGGGACGCCGGTGTTCCGTCGAGGCTGCACTCGAGCGTGGACGGCTCGTCTGCGGCGAACTCGAACGTCGCGGTGCTCGAGGCGACAAGGACGTTGGGCGCCGAGGTGATGGTCGTCTCGGGGACGTGGTTGTCGACGATGACTCCGCGCGGGGCCGTGGTCGTCGAGTTTCCGGCCGGATCGGACGCCGTCGCCGTCACCGTCGCGGGGCCGTCCGCCACCGCCGTCGAGATCCAGTCGCTCTCGTGCGGCGGGTAGGGATCGAAGCCGGCGGTGTTGCCGTTGACGCGGAACTCGAGCTGCCGCACCGCGGTGTCGTCGCTCGCGGTCGCGGCGAGACGGACCGTCCCGCGCACGATCGCGCCTTCCGAAGGAGCCGTGAGCGACACGGTCGGAGGCGTCGTGTCGGGCACGGTCTCGCCGCTCGCGATCTTGACGACGAAAGCATCGTGGCACGCGACCGGATCGCAGGTGTTCCCACCGGTCCGGTCGAACGCGCCGGGCGTCGTGATGAGGTTGGTCGAGGCCGTGCGGCCGGTGACGTGGACGTCGCCGGCCTGCACGCCCGTCCCGATGCCGAGCGGCATGTCGGACAAGTTCCCGCCGAGATACGTCGAGTGGACGAGCGACGAGCCGAGGGCATCGAGACGCGAGACGAACCCGTCGAAGCTGCCGCCGCCGAAGCTGGGCTGGACGGCGTCGACGAGGGGAAAGTCGCCGGTGCTCGTCCCGACGACGGTCGCGCTCCCCGTCGCGTCCACCGCGATGCCGTTCGCGGCGTCCTGGCCGTCGGCGCCGAGGAACGTCGAGTACCCGAACGCGGATCCGTCCGCCGCGATCTTCGTCACGTAGGCGTCCCGGTTTTGGTGCGAGCAGTAGTTGACAGTGCCGCAGCGGGTATCGAACGCCCCCGGCGTCGTCGGGAAGTCGTTGGATTCCGTCTGCCCGGTCACGTAAGCGTTGCCGGCGTCGTCCGACACAACGTCGTGCGCCTCGTCGTCCAGCGCGCCGCCGAGGTAGGTCGAGTAGACGAATGCATTTCCGGCTGCCGTCAGCCTGGTCACGAACCCCTCGACGCTGACCGGCGTCGTCCGGCGGGCATTCGCGAGCGGAAAGTCGTCGGAGTACGTCCGTCCCGCGACGACGGCACCCCCGTTCGCGTCGACGGCGATCCCGAATCCCTCCTCGCGGTAGGTGCCGCCGAGGAACGTCGAGTAGGTGAGCGCAGTCCCGGACGGCTGAAACTTCGTCACGAAAGCATCGACGATGGAAACCTCGTTTCCGTTCGCAGCCGGCTGAACCGGGTTCAGCGTCGGAAAGTCCTTCGACTGCGTGAGCCCGGTGACGTACGCGCTCCCGGCGGCATCGACGGCGATCGCGAAACCCTCGTCATAGGCGCTTCCGAAGCCGATGACCCCATCCTCGCCGCCGAGGTAGGTCGAGTACGCGAGCGCCGACCCCGTCGGGGCGAGCTTCGTGACGAACGCATCACTCGGCCCCTTCCGGGAGCTCTGGAACGCGTTCATGGTCGGGAAGTCCGGCGAGTTCGTGGAGCCGGTGACGTAGGCACTGCCCGCAGCGTCCACGGCGATCCCGCGCGCCTCGTCGCCGTTCCACGACCCGCCGAGGTACGTCGAGTACACGAGCGCGGTGCCGGCCGCGTTCAGCTTGGTCACGAACGCCTCGTTGGTGGTCGTGCTGTACGCGTTCGGCGTGGTCGGAAAGTCGGCCGAGGCGGTCGTCCCGGCGATGTACGCATTCCCCTCTGCGTCTACCGCGATGTCGTTTCCGGAGTCTTCTCCGATCCCGCCGAGATAGGTCGAGTACGCGAGCAGTGGGTCGATGACGAGAGGCTTCGACGAGTCGTACGGGCCGAGGCGAAAGCCGACCCCAGCGCGACGGAGCTCGTACCCAACGGAAACCGGCCGGCGAACGCCACCAGCGTCCTGCCATGCGGTCGGCGGCGGCTGGCGCAGTTGCCGGCCCCCGACGTCGACCAGGAGCTGGCCCTGCTTCCCGATCCGAACGCCGTCGGCGCCCGCGTACGAGAGCCTGATCCGCCCGGGGCTCGAGCCGGGCGAGACATGGAAGTCGTACTCGAGCCGTCGCTCGTTGCCGTAGTAGACGACGTCGATGCCCGGATACACGTCGCGGTACAGGACGCGCGCAAAGGTCGGAATGTCTCTCCGCCAGCGGTCCGGCCGGTCGCCGACGAAGTAGTTGACTCTTCCGGGGAGACGGTCGAGCGGTTCCGGGCGGGTCCCAGCGCTCGCATCCCTCAGCCGCAGGCGCACGACGGCCCGCTTCCCTCGACTGCCGCGGAGTGCGATGACCGCTTCCTGCCGGGTCAGGAAAATCGTGTACCCGCTGCCGCGCGCGACGTAGTCGACGACTCGATCGGTCTGCCCGACGTTCGGCGCGAAGGCCAGGGGAATGCGCGGCGCGGAACTCTGGACGCCCGCAGGCTGCCCCGCCGTCCAGCCGGTCGGTCCGCTGAGGACCAAGGCCCCCACCCCGGCGGCTGCCGCCAGCGCAAGCAGCAACGTCCGCCACGCAGTGTGCGCGAACTCCCGACCCGGCACGGGCATCGAGTGCGACGTCTGATCCAGGGCGCTCCCCCCGAGCGTTGCGTTGACCCCCTAACGCGGACGCGGAGTCTATCCGCGATTCCTTTGCTTCGTCGGATTCCGCCCGGGAACTTGCGCATCGAACATACGTTCGCTTAGATCTGAGGAGTGCAGCTTGCCCTCGATGCCCTCGACCGGCTTGTCGAGACGCTCGAGGAGCGCGGGTCGCTGTCGGCGGTCGAGGCGGCCCGGTCGCTCTTCGCCGTCTCCGCCATCTCGGAGGGGCTCGCGAGCTCGCTCCTCGCCGACGTCACGGCCGGCGACAGCCGGGTCGTCTGCTCGGGCGCCGCGGTCTCCCTCGTCGGGCGCCGGGCCGATCCGCTGCTCGAGGAGGCCGAGTTCGTCGTCTTCGACCTCGAGACGACCGGCCTCTCGGCCGTCCGCAACCGCATCTGTGAGTTCGGCGCCGTCCGCGTCCGGGAGCTCGAGCCCGTCGACTCCTTTCAATCGCTCGTCAATCCAGGGGTCGCGCTCCCGGAGCCCGTGGCGCGGCTCACCGGACTGCGGGAGCAGGAGCTCCGCCGCGCGCCTTCCGTCTCGACTGTCCTTCGCCGCTTCCTCGCGTTCGCCGGCGACGAGCAGCTCGTCGCGCACAACGCTCGCTTCGACCAAGGGTTCCTCGAGCGCCAGCTGCTCTCCCGGCACGGACGGCGGCTGTCCGAGCCGCCGCTCTGCACGGCCGCGCTCGCGCGTCGTCTCCTCGAGGGCCGTTTGCGGCGCGTCAGCCTCGCCTCGCTGGCGCAGTTCTTCGGCGTTTCGACGCGTCCCTGCCACCGGGCGCTCCCCGACGCCGAGGCGACCGCCGAGGTGCTGGTGTGCCTGATCGGCGTGGCTCAGGAGCTCGGGGCCAGACGGCTCTCCGACCTGCGCGCGCTCGCCGCTCCGCGCAAACGCCGTGTCTACGGCAAGCGTGCGCTCGCCCGCGGCGCGCCGACCCGGCCCGGGGTCTACCTCTTTCGTGACCGCCACGACCAGGTGCTCTACGTTGGCCGCGCGCGCGACCTGCGCGCCCGCCTTCGCTCCTACTTCCGCAGCGAGCGCCAGCGCCCGTCGGTCGAGGCCGCGCTGCTCGCGCTCGAGCGCATCGAGTGGCGCGTCGTGGGCTCCGAGCTCGAGGCCGCACTCGAGGAGCTGCGGTTGATCCGCGAGCTCGCGCCGCCGGCAAACTCGCGCAGCCGCAGGAAGGAGCACGGCTTCTACCTGAGACCCCGGGGCGACGATTTCGTCGTCTCCAGGCGGCCGAGCGCACTCGGACCGATCGCAAGCCGCCGGCAGGCGTCCCTGGCAGCACGCGCACTGGCCTCGAGCACGGCCGGCGAGCTCGACCGCCTGCTGGAAGGCGGGCCCCTGCCGCGCCTCCACGCCCGCCTCGCGAACCTGGCCGAGTGTCTCCGCTACGAGGAAGCGGCCAGGCTGCGCGATCGCATCGAAGCGCTCGAGCACGTCGTCGAGCGCCTGCGCCGACTCGAGCGGCTGCGCACGCTGGAACGCTGTCTCGTCGCTCCGGCGGTGGAGCCGGGCTGGCAGAAGGCGTTCTTCGTCTGCGGCGGCGGCGTCTGCGCCGTTCGCCCGCTGCCGCCGGGAGGCGGCGCGAGGCTCGAGGTCGCGGCCGCGCTCGCACTGTGCCGGTCCGCCCGGAAGCGCGACGACGATCCGCTGACGGCCGAGCAGGCGGAGGACCTCTTGCTTCTCAACGGCTTCGTCCGCCGCCCGCCGCCCGAGCTGGCGGTCCTGCCGCTGGACGCGGAGGCGATCATGGCCCAGGTCGAACGGGCGCGGCTTCCCAGGGCCGCCTGATCCGAACGGTCCCCCGCGAAGCTCTGAAATCCAATCGTCTATCAGCGCCGTAGGTCCTCGTGCACTCGCTTCCTCGCCTCAGGGAGGTAGTCAGATGGAACTCGGAATCACGAGGCGTAGTGCACGCGCGCTTCTTCTCGCCGGCCTTGCGCTTCTGCTCGCCGCCGGCGCGGCAGCTCCGGCCGAGAGTCGACCCTCGCCCGGACCGACGGTCGACATCCAGTCCGCGGCCGGGCTCGCGCCCGACGGGAGCTCGCTGACCGTTCAGGTCCTGGCCTCCTGCCCAGAGCGGTGGGCCGTCGTCGAGGCCGTCATCGGCGTCTCGCAGGCCCAGGCCTCGGGGCGGGCCACGTTCCCGCTCACGTGCATCGGGTCGGTCAGGCCGTTCACGGTCACCGTGCCGGCAACCGACGGCGCGTTCCAACTCGGAGAGGCCCAGGCCTCAGCGTCGGTCGTGATCCAGCGCGGCAAGACCCAGCGCGCTCAGGACTCGGAGACGGTTCAGGTCCAGCCGTCCGTCCTGGTCGAGCTCGCGGACACCGCGCAGCTCGAGAGCGGCGGCGGAGCCGTGACGATCGCGATCACCGTCGCGTGCCCGGTCGGCGCCACCGCGCTCCAGGGCTCGGTGAACGTCTCACAGCAGGGACTGACGAGCGGCAACGGCTCGTACCTGCCGGTGTGCGACGGCTCGCGCCATACGTTCAGCGTGAGGGTGCAATCGTCCCAGGGCGTGTACCGACTCGGCACCGCCCAGGCGGTCACGTTCGTCGTCGTCGACGTCGGCGGCGCAGCGTTCTACGGCATCGACGACGCGTCGATCCAGATCGTGGCCTGAAGACAGCTCGCCCTCGCCACTACGTTGCAAGGTGGCGGGGGCGCGCCTCCTTTGGCATGGTTTTGCCGCCGCAGGGCGGGGGAGGGAAGGAACGTGCGCGAGCGAGGCGAAGGCCAGCAGCTGCGGAGGAGGATCGCCCAGTGAGACTGCGAGCTCGACGATGAGTGCGGATCGAGAGCAGCGGCGACGACGCCTGTTGGCGTTCGCCGGCCTCTGGCTGTTCCTCGCCGGCCTGCTTCTGGCTCTCTCCTTCGTGACGGTCGTGCTGGTCGGTTCGGCGATCCTGCTCCTCGTCGCGCTCGCCGCCGGTGCCGTTCTGCTGCTGCGACGGGTCCCGATGGGCTCCGCGATGCGCGCGACGTCGTCGTCAACCGGACGAGCCGCCCGCAGCGTCGGCGCCGGCGTCCGCGGTCTCGAGCTCCCCAAGCGCACCCGACGGGCCGGGCTCCGGGTCGGGGAACTGGCCGCGGCCACTCCCGGGCGCACCCGCGTGCTGGTCGATCGCGGGAGCCAGGGCTATGCCGCCGCCTACTACCGGGTCTCGGCGCTGGCGGCGCGCGCGCTGCGACAGGACCCGAGCCGCCAGGCGCTCCGTTTCAACGAGCGCGGCGCACAGCTTCGACGGGACGGCGATCCGGAGCGGGCGGCCGAGCAGCACCGGGTCGCGCTGGGGATCGTCCGTGAGGTCGGCGACCGCCACGCCGAGGCGCTGACCCTCAACAACCTTGCGCTTGCGCTTGCCCAGGGCGGGGCCGACGGCCCCGCAGTTCAGCACTTCGAGGAGGCGCTCACCATCCTGCAGGAGCTCGGCGACGTGGAGCACGAGGCGCAGGTGATCGCGAATCTCGGTGTCGTCCGCAGCCGGCAGGGTCGCAGCGAAGAGGCCGTGAGCCTCCTCAGCGCGGCGCTGGACAAGCTTCCTCCCGAATCGCGGGCGTACCGACAGGTCGAGGCGCAGCTCCAGCGCGCCAGCTGAACGTCAGCTGCCGCTGTCCGGCAGCTCGATGTGGCGGACGGGGACGCCGGCCTCGTTGACGGCCCGCTGGAGCGCCTCGTCCTCGAGCCACGTCGACTCCTCGCCGGTCCGGGTGACGACGACGATCTCGTCCGGCTCGAACGTCCGCAGCGCATCGTCGACGTCCTGCGCCGCGTCGGTGTTCTGGCTCGTCGGGTCGACCTCCACCGGCGCCTGGCCGATCGCGGCCTCCGCAACGCTCTGCGCCGCTCGATCGGCCTCCGCGCGGGCGTCGTCCTCGGCGCCCGTCAGCCAGGCAAGCTTGGAGACCTTCGCCGCGGGCGCGACGACACGGACGCGCTCGGCACCCGAGAGCTCGTCGCGGAGCTCCGCCTCGTCGGCAACCGTCGTCGCGACCACCAGAACTTTTCCGGCCACACCTCGAGTGTTACAAACGCCCCGCCTCGACAATGCGTTGGAGGAACTGCCGCGTGCGGGGCTCTCTGGGCGCGGAGAAGATCTGCTCCGGCGGTCCCTGCTCGAGGATCACCCCCTCGTCGAGGAAGCAGACCTGGTCCGCGATCTCGCGCGCGAAGCTCATCTCGTGCGTCGCGATCAGCATCGTCATGCCGCCGGCCGCCAGCTCGCGGATCACGTTGAGCACCTCGCCCACGAGCTCCGGGTCGAGCGCGCTCGTGACCTCGTCGAGCAGCATCAGCTCGGGCCGCATCGCAAGGGCGCGGACGATGGCGACGCGCTGCTGCTGGCCGCCGGAGAGGCGATCCGGGTAGGCGTCGCGCTTGTCGGCGAGCCCGAAGCGGCGGAGCAGCTCCTCGGCGTCCGCCTCCGCGTCCGCGCGAGACCGGCCGAGCACCTCACGGGGCGCCAGCGTGACGTTCCGGAGGACGGTCATGTGCGGGAAGAGGTTGAATGCCTGGAAGACGATCCCGATCCCACGCCGGACCTCGTTGGCGTCGACCCCAGGGGCGGTGACGTCTCGGCCCTCGACGAGGATCCGGCCCTCGTCGATCGGGTCGAGCAGGTTGACGCAGCGCAGGAGTGTCGACTTCCCGGACCCGGACGCGCCGATCACGCACACGACCTCGTGCTCACCGACCTCGAGGTCGATCTCCTTCAGCACCAGGTGGTCGCCGAACGACTTACTGACGCCGTGCAGCTCGAGCGCGTTCATCTAGTCCTCCGCCGCTGGCGCTCGACGAGCCAGTCGGTGAAGCGTGCGAGCGGGATCGTCAACAGCACGAAGAGGAGCGCGGTCGCGAAGTACGGGGTGTAGTCGAAGGTGGCAGCGACCTCGATCTGCGACTGCCGGAACGCCTCGACCGGTCCGATCAGTGCGACCAGCGCCGTGTCCTTCTGGAGCCCGATGAAGTCGTTGAGCAGCGGAGGGATCACGCGCCGCACGGCCTGCGGGACGATCACGAATCGGAGCGCCTGCGCGCGGGTCAGGCCCAGCGAGCGCGCAGCGGCCTCCTGGCTCGGGTGAATCGACTCGATGCCGGCGCGATAGACCTCGCTGACGTAGGCCGAGTAGACGAGCACGAGCGACGCGACGCCCCAGAAGAAAGGTGACGTCGGCACGCCGGCGAGGCCGAGCGCGGGCACGCCGAAGCCGAACAGGTAGATGACGAGGATCGTCGGGACGCCGCGGAAGAAGTCCGTGTAGGCGACCGAGAGCAGGCGCACCGGGAAGAAGACCGGCCCGGGCAGGCTCCGGAGGATCGCGATTGCAAGGCCGAAGACGAGGATGAAGACCTCGGCGATCAGGAACATCTGGATGTTGCGGAGCAGCTTGGGCGCGATGTCCCGCACCGACTCGCGAAACACGTCGCCGTCGAAGAAGGACTCGCGCACCTCCGGCCAGCCCGGCGCGTTGACGACCAAGAGCACGAGGAGGCCGAAAAAGGCGATCGTGCTGACCGCTGCGACCAGCGTGCTGCGGACCCCGCCGCCTCCCAAGATCCGGGAAGCGCGGCTTCCGTCCAGTTCGTCTACTCGAGGATCGGGGCGCTGGCGCCGAGCCACTTCTGCTCGAGCTCGTCGAGCGTGCCCGCGTCGCGCACCCGACCGAGCGCCTCGTTCACGCACTCCGTGAGCGCGCTGTCCTTCTCGAGGACGACGCCGAAGTACTCGCCGCCCTCCTCCGCGGCCAGCCGGCCGACAACCTTGCCGTTGTCGAGCTGCACAGCCGCCATGAAGAGCGCCGTCGGAAAGTCCACGACGATCCCGTCCACCTGCTTGGCCTTGAGCGCCGAGACCGCGTCGTTGTTCGTGTCGTACACGGACGGCTCGGCGGTCGGCTGGATTCGCTCGGTGATCGCCTCGAGGCTCGTCGTGCCGATCTGGGCCCCCAGCTTGGCGTCTTTGAGATCAGCGATGGACATCGCGTTCGCGATCGAGGT
>Ga0081538_10001744_pt1 | contig 22108 bp, 24 predicted proteins | sample TabmetS5T2R1_FD_71022 | JGI IMG/M metagenome (GOLD analysis project Ga0081538, IMG submission 71022) | Tabebuia heterophylla rhizosphere microbial communities from the University of Puerto Rico - S5T2R1 | ecosystem: Host-associated > Plants > Roots > Rhizosphere ...
CGGCCTCGGATACCGCGATGCGCGCGCTCAGCTTCGAATAGAGCCGCCGCGCTCCCGCGATGTTGGCCGTGAAGCGCCCGACCAGCGCGCTCGTCGAGTAGGTGTGGAAGGTGGCGACCGTCGGGATGGGCGCGACCTCGGTGGCAAACCAGGATGCGAACGGTGCGTTCGGCTCATGGACGTGCGCCAGGTCATAGCCTCCGCGACGTAGCTCGCGCCCGAGCGTTGCCACGGATTCGGGGAAGACCGCGAGGTTCGACACGGCGCCGTTCATCGGCAGGCCAAGCGTGCGCCCGAGCGGGATCATGTGCTCGGGGAGGGGACGCCGCTCGGGGCGGGCACCTCGGTGCAGCACGCGCGCGAGGCGGTCGTCGGGGTCGTAAGGCGCCAGCAGCCGGACGTCGTGTCCCGTCGCGAGAAGCTGTTCCGACAGCGCCTCCACGTGGCGCCCGACACCACCCGGATACGTGTACGAGTAGGGCGAGATGAGGGCTACGCGCACCCGGCCCATCCTATCGGCCACACTTGACGCGTGACCGAGGCACGCAACTACGTCAAGTACACGTTTCTCAAGGTGGATCCCGCTTGGAGACGGCGTTCGGCTGAGGAACGGGCGGCTGACAAGGCCGAATTCGCCGCAGCTTGCAACGAATTTGCCGGCGCTCACTACCTGCGCGCCTACTCGCTCGTGGGCACGCGCGGCGACTGCGACCTGATGGTGCGCGCGATCGCCCCCTCCCTCGATCCGATCCACGAGCTGCACGTCCTGCTCAACCAGAGCGGGCTGATGCGCTGGGCCGACGTGCCCCACTCCTACCTCGCGATGACGAAGGAATCGCCCTACTCGGACCAGCCCGATCAGCCGCTCGCGCCGCGCGAGGGAGCCGACTCGAAGTACCTGATCGTCTACCCGATGTGGAAGAAGCGCGCGTGGTACGCGCTATCACCCGAGGAGCGGATGGCTGTGATGCGCGATCACATCGCGGTTGCGCGCCGCTTCACCGGCATCGAGACGAACACCGCGTACTCGTTCGGGCTCGACGATCAGGAGTTCGTGGTCGCCTTCGACGCCGACGACCCGTCCGAGTTCCTCGACCTCGTGCAGGAGCTGCGCTCGACCGAATCGAGCGCCTACACGGCGTCGGAGACGCCGATCTTCACCTGCCTGCGCCTCTCGGTTGAGCGGGCCCTGGACGCGCTCGACGGCGAGCACGTGAGCGTCAGCGCGCCGGCGTAGGATCCTTCGAGGCCTCGAGCAGCTCCTCGAAGCTGCACAGCTTCACGCGCGGGCGGCCGTGGGGCTCGCCGGCGGACTTCTCGGCGCGGTCGATCGCCTGCCAGCCCGCATACGACACGGCCTCGGGCTGGCGCTCGGCGATCAGGGCGTCGAGCGCATCCCGGTCGGGATCGGCCGGCACCGGCAGCCGCCCGGCATCGAGGTCCGCGAGCACCATGTCCACGGTCTCCTGAGCGTCGCGCTTGTTGGTCCCGATGATCCCGGTCGGGCCGCGCTTGATCCAGCCGACCACGTACTCGCCGGGCACCGCCCCGTCGTCGGCGAGGACGCGGCCGCCGTCGTTGGGGATGATCGCCCGGCGCTCGTCGAATGGGACGCCCTCGACCGGCGTCCCGCGGTAGCCGATCGAGCGGAAGACGAGCCCGCACTCGATGTCTTCCGTGGTGGGCCCGGCCTTCGGACGCAGCGAGCCCTCGTCGTCCACCGTCAGCTCGTTGTGACAGATGCGGATGCCCTCGACCCGCTCAGAGCCGAGGATCTCGACGGGCGAGACAAGGAAGCGGAGCACGATGCGGCGGCGCTTGCCCTCGGGCACGCGCTTCGAGTACTCGTGCAGGATCGTCACGTTCTTCTTGGCCGTGGCGTGGGCGGTCTCCGACTCGATGAACGCGCGCGACAGCGGATCGAGCTCGGCGTCGCCCGGGTCGACGATCACGTCGGCGTCGGTCATGTCGCCGAGCTCGAGCAGCTCCGGGTTCGTGAAGGCAGCCTGCGCCGGCCCGCGCCGGCCGAGCACGACGATCTCGTGCACGTTCGACTCGGCCATCACCTCGAGGGCGTGGTCGGCGACGTCCGTGGCGGCGAGCTCCTCGCGCGTGAGCGCGAGCATGCGCGCCACGTCGGCCGCGACGTTCCCGTTGCCCACCACGACGGCCCGCTGGGCCGAGAGGTCGAACTCGAGGTCCTTGTAGTCGGGGTGGCCGTTGTACCAGGCGACGAACTCGGTGGCCGCCCAGCTCCCCGGAAGGTCCTCGCCGGGGATTCCCATGCGCCGGTCGGTCTGCGCGCCGACGGCGTAGACGACCGCGTGGTAGCGGCTCGTGAGGTCGTCGTGGCTCAGGTCGCGGCCGAGCTCGACGTTGCCGTAGAAGCGAAACTCTGGGTGCTCCGCCGTCTTCTCATAGACGCGCGAGACCGCCTTGATGTTCGGATGGTCGGGAGCAACTCCGCCGCGCACGAGGCCCCAGGGCGTCGGCAGCCGGTCGAAGACGTCCACCTGGACCGCGAGATCCGGGTGCGACTTCGACTTCAGCAGGTGTCCGGCCGCGTAGAAGCCCGACGGCCCGGAGCCGACGATCGCTACGCGAAGCGGATTCTCGGGGGTGCCGATTGCTGCCATGAGTCCTCCAGCCGGAGCCGGGCGGCGCCCAGCCCCAGCCTGGCGACTCTAGCGACCGGCTGGGGGTGCGGCGGGATCCTGATCCTCGTCCTCGTCGCCCATCACGAGGTCCATGGCCGAGACGGTCTCGACCGAGCGGACCACGACGGGGTCGTCCGAGGGCGGCTCTTCGGCGGCCGGCTGCGGCTCCTCGACGCGCGGCTCCTCCGCGACGACATCGGCCTGCGCGTCCTCATGCATGATCGGCTGGAAGGGCGTAAACGGATCGGCCGGGACCGGCGCATCCGCCACCGGGACGGGCTCGTCGGGCGCAAGCGAGGGCTCGGGCTCCTCGGCAACGACCACGGGCTCGTCCACGACCACGGGCTCGTCGACGACGACGGGAGCCTCGGGCTCCTCGAGCGCGACCGGCTCCTCGATCACGACGGCCTGCTGGACCTCGGGCAGCGTCACCGTCGGCACGCTCAGCCCGGCCGGCACGATCGGCGCGCTGGCGGCCGGCCGCGGGGTCACAGGCGGCTGCGGCTCGGGCGCTGCGTTCGCGTCAACCACGATGGTGCCCCCGGCCATGTCGCCGAGGCGCTGGCGGCGCTTGCCGGAAGCGAGCATCACGATCAGGCCCACCAGGTAGAGGAAGATCCCGTCGACGACCCTCAGGACCGTCCGCACCGCGATCTCGCGCATGCCTGCCTCGCCGCCGTCGATGCGCACGACGCGCAGCTTCATGACGCGCTTGCCGAGCGTCTGTCCACCGCTCGACTCGCAGGCGAAGTAGTAGTAGAGCGCCCAGGCCAGCGTGATCAGGTAGAGGCCGGTGCCGACCTCCTCCCGCGCCGAGCCGCCGCCACTGGGGAGCGCGTCGGCCGCGAACAGGATCAGGGCAGCGCCGGCGCCCACGATCACCAGGTCGATCAGGGCGGCGAGCACGCGACGGTTGTCGAGCTGCGGGCCGGTGGTGGACAGGGCGGATGCGTGGGCGATCGCGTTCATCTAGGTCTGAATCGGCATCCCGCGCGGCCGCATTAGGCCCGCACGGGGCGACTTGGACGCCACCCCGACGGCGCAGCGGCGATGATGGCGCGCGTGGAACGCGTCGCGGTCGTGGACATGGGCTCGAACTCGTGGCGCCTCGTGGTGTTCGGGTACGAGCCCGGCACGCCCTGGTGGAGCCTCGTCGACGAGATCCGCGAGGCGGTCCGGATCAGCGCTGGAATGGTCGACCGCAGCGACCCGCTGCAACCCGAGCGCGTCGAGCTGGCGCTGCACACCGCCGCGGTGTTCTCGGCCTTCTGCCGGGCTCGCGGCATCGACCGGATCGAGGCCGTCGCGACGAGCGCCATCCGCGACGCGGCCAACGGGCCCGAGCTGCTCGACCGCATCCGCGACCAGACGGGCCTGACCGCTCGCGTGATCAGCGGGAGCGAGGAGGCGCGCTACGGCTGGCTCGCGATCGCCAACTCGACGACGATCGACGACGGCTTTGGCCTCGACATGGGCGGCGGCAGCATCCAGACGCTGCGGCTCGAAGGGCGGCGACTCCGCACGTCGGCGTCGCTACCGCTCGGCTCGGTGCGGGTGAGCGAGGAGTTCCTGCCGGGCGAGAAGGCAACGGCGAAGGGCATGCGGGCGCTGCGCGAGCGGGTCGCGGCTGACCTTGCCGAGCTCGGCTGGTGGAGCGGCGGCGGGCGCCTCGTGGGGATCGGCGGGACGATCCGCAACCTCGCGGCCGCGGCGATGAAGCGGCTCGACCTGCCTGACATCGACGTCCAGGGCTTCGCACTCACACGCGATGCGGTCGAGGAGCTGATCGAGGAGCTCGCCGAGCGGCCCGCGTCGAAGCGCGGCGGCGTCCGGGGCATCAAGCCCGATCGCGGCGACGTCATCCTCGGCGGCGCACTCGTGCTCGCCGCGACGCTCGACGCGGGCGACTTCGACGCGGTCGAGGTGACTGAGGCGGGCCTGCGCGAGGGGATCTTCTTCGAGCGCCTGCTCGGCAAGCGCGAGCTGTTCCTGGACGTCCGCCAGGAGTCGGTCGAGAACCTCGCCCATCGCTTCGACACCGACCAGGACCACGTCCATCACGTCGCGAGGCTCTCGCTCGCCATGTTCGACGGCCTCGCGCAGGCGCGCCTGCACGAGCTCGGCGACGCCGAGCGCGAGCTGCTCTGGGCGGCCTGCATCCTGCACGACATCGGCACTGCGATCGACTACGACGACCACCACCGCCACTCGCAGTACCTGATCCTGAACGCGGGGCTCCCCGGCTACAGCCCGCGCGAGCTGGTCCTGATCGGCCTGATCGCCCGCTATCACCGGAAGGGCGAGCCGGACGTCTCGCAGCTGGGCGACCTTGCGGAGCGTGGGGACGCTGGTCGGCTCAGGGTTCTCTCGGGCGTGATCAGGCTCGCCGAGCAGCTCGAACGCAGCCGCGATCGCTCGATCCGGGCGGTGAGCGTCGGCACGGCAAACGGCAGCGTCGAGCTGCTGGCGTCGACGACCCCCGACGGCGACCCGAGCGTCCCGATCTGGGCGGCGCGCCAGAACTCCGGTCTGCTCTCCGAAGCGGTCGGCCGGCCCGTCGAGATCGAGACGCGATGACGGAGCGCGGCTGGGCGAGCCTCTCGCCGGTCCGCTTCCTGCTCCGCTCGCGCGACGTCTTCGCCGATCGAGTTGCCGTGACGCACGCCGGAGCGAGCGTGACCTACGCGGAGTTCGCCGACCGCGTGGAGCGCCTCGCGGGCGTCCTGTCGGAACGCGGCGTGCGGGCGGGCGACCGCGTCGCCGCCGTCGCCGAGAACGTCCCCGGCCTGCTCGAGCTGCACTACGCGGCGGCGGGCTCCGGCGCGGTGATCGTGCCGGTCAACTTCCGGCTCGGACCGACCGAGCTCGGGCTGATCTTCGCGGACAGCGAGCCGGCCCTGGTGCTCGCGGACGAGCCGTACCGCGAGGTTCTGCCAGGGACGGCGGAGGTGCTGCCCGCATCGGGAGGCGAGTACGAGCAGCTGCTCGCGTCGGCGAGTCGTCGCGCCATCGCTGCGCCCGAGGACGAGATGACGCTGCTCTCGATCAACTACACGAGCGGCACGACCGGCAAGCCGAAGGGCGTGATGTACACCCATCGCGGCGCCTACCTGCATTCGCTCGGTGTGGTGGGCGAGGCGCGGCTCGGCAACGAGGCGCGCTACCTCTGGACGCTGCCGATGTTCCACTGCCACGGGTGGGCGTTCATCTGGGCGGTGACGGCGGTGGGCGCGCGGCACGTGTGTCTGCCACGCCCCGATCCGCGGGCGGCCTGGGAGCTGATCGCAAGCGAGGGCGTCTCCCATCTGTGCGGCGCGCCGACCGTGCTGATCGGCCTGCTCGGCCACGAGCTCGCGCACCAGCGCCCCATCGAGGTCTTCACCGGCGGTGCGGCACCGACGCCGGCGATGCTCGAGCGCTGCGAGGCGCTCGGGTGGAACGTGACGCACCTCTACGGCTTGACCGAGACCTATGGACCGCAGGTGATCTGCGAATGGCGTAGCGAGTGGGACAAGCTGCCCGCGTCGCGGCGTGCTTCCATCAAGGCGCGCCAGGGCGTGGCGACGATGGTCTCCGAGCTGCTGCGGGTCGTCGACGAGGAGATGGCGGACGTGCCGCGCGACGGCGAGGCCCTCGGCGAGGTCGTGATGCGCGGCAACAACGTCACGGTCGGCTACTACCGCGACGACGAGGCCACGCGCGCCGCGTTCACGGACGGCTGGTTCCACACGGGCGACCTCGCCGTCATGCACCCGGACGGCTACGTGGAGCTGCGCGACCGGGCCAAGGACATCATCGTCTCGGGCGGCGAGAACATCTCGACGATCGAGATCGAGGCGACGCTGACCGCCCACCCGGCCATCGAGGAGGCCGCCGTGATCGGCATCGCCGACGAGCGCTGGGGCGAGCGCCCCTGCGCGTTCGTCACGCTGCGGCCCGGCGCCGAGGCGGACGCGGAAGCGCTGCGTGACTTCGTGCGCGAGCGCATCGCCGGCTTCAAGGTCCCGGACCGGGTCGAGTTCCGTACCGACTTCCCGCGCACGGCCACCGGCAAGATCCAGAAGTTCGTGCTGCGCGACGAGGCCGGCTAGGCGAGCGTCGTCTCGAGCACGCCGAGACGCTCCGAGCTGATCACGACCTCGTCGCCCGGCGCGAGCCATACGCGCGGGTCGCGCAGGCTGCCCACGCCGGCGGGGGTGCCGGTCGAGACGATGTCGCCCGGCTCGAGCGTCATCAGCATCGACAGGTAGGCGAGGAGCGCAGGGATCGAGTGGACGAGGTCCGCCGTCGTGCCCTCCTGCATCAGCTCGCCGTTCAGGCGCAGCTCGAACTCGATCGCGTCGTGCGGGCCGGCCTCCTCCGGGGTCACGAGCGCGGGCCCGCAGGGCGCCGAGCCGTCGAAGACCTTGCCGGGCATCCACTGGGGAGTCTTGAACTGGTAGTCGCGGGCCGACAGGTCGTTCAGGAGTGTGTAACCCGCGATGAAATCGAGCGCATCCGCTTCGGCTACGGCCTTCGCGCGCCGCCCGATCACGAAGGCGACCTCGGCCTCGTAGTCGACGCGGCTCCAGTCGGGCAGCTTCACGGTCGCCCCCGGCGGCGCCAGCGCGTTCTGGAACTTGGCGAAGAAGGTCGGCAGCTTGGGCGCCTCCTTGCCCTGCTCCTCAGCGTGCGCGTGGTAGTTCTGGCCGATGCAGACGATCTTCCCGGGACTGGCGAGTGGTGTCAGCAGCGTCGCCGCCTCGATCGCGAGGCCGTCGCTGTCGGCGGGCTGGGCGGAGCCGAGCGCCCCTTCCGCGACGAGCGCGTCGAGACTGCGGTCGAACGCGTACGCGCGCCCGTCACGCAGCAGGGCGGCGCGTGGGCCATCTTCTCCGAGGATGCTGACGTAGCGCAACGGGCGAGAGCCTATGCGTACCCTGGAGCGATGCCCAAGGACCTTCCCACCGGCAGGGTGCGCAGAGCGGCGAAGGTCGGGCGGCTGGCGGGCTCGCAGGCGGCGAAGGGGTACGCCACCAAGGCAGCCAACCTAGCCCGCGGCGACGAGGGCCGGCGCGAGGCGGCGGAGCGCCGCCAGGTCGAGGCGGCCGAGCAGATCTTCGACGTGCTCGGGCAGATGAAGGGCGCCGCCATGAAGGTCGGCCAGGTGGCTTCCTTCATCGACACGGGCGCCTTCCCGCCCGAGTTTCAGGAGCGCATCCAGGCGAAGCTGGCGCAGCTGCGCGACTCGGCCCCGCGCGTGCCCTTCGACAAGATGCGCAAGGTCGTCGAGACGGATCTCGGCGAGAAGCTCGGCGACGTCTTCGCCGAGTTCGGCGAGGATGCCGTCGCCGCGGCGTCGATCGGTCAGGTCTACCGCGCGCGCCTGCACGACGGCCGCGACGTGGCCGTCAAGGTGCAGTACCCGGGCGTCGCGAATGCCGTGCGCGCCGACCTCCAGAACCTCGGGTTGATCATGCGCGTCGCGAAGCGGATCGCGCCTGGGATGGACGCCAAGGCAATGACCGCCGAGATCCGCGAGCGGCTCACCGACGAGCTCGACTACGAGCACGAGGCGCAGCAGCACCGCGCCTTCGCGCGCACGTGGCGAAACCACCCCTTCATCTACATCCCGGGCGTCGTGACGGAGCTCTGCACGGAGCACGTGCTGGTGACCGAGTGGGTCGACGGCATCGGCTTCGAGGAGATCAAGGAGCTCGACCGGGCGACGCGCGACCGCTTCGGGGAGATCGTCTTCCGCTTCTTCTTCGGCTCGCTCTACCGCAACGGGCATTTCTCGGGCGACCCGCACCCCGGCAACTACCGGCTCATGCCAGACGACCGCGTCGCGTTCATCGACTTCGGGATGACGAAGCGCGTCCGGCGGGAGGACCTCGAGGCCGAGATCGCTGCCATCGGCGCAGCGATGGACGGCGACGCCGAGGAGCTCCATCGCCAGCTCGCGCGCATGGGCTTCTTCGACCCGGACGACGAGCAGATCACGCCCGAGGCGGTGTTCGAGCATTTCCATGACGTCACGTCCTGGTACATCGAGGACCGCGAGATCACGATCGACCGTGCGCTCGTGAGTCAGGTGCTGATCGACTTCGGGGACCCACGGTCGCGCCACTGGCAGCTGATGAAGCGCGAGACGATGCCTCCCCAGGCGATGCTGGCACGACGCATGGAGGCGCTCACGCTCGGCGTGCTCGGCCAGCTCGGCGCGACCGCCAACTGGCACCGGATCGCGCGCGAGTGGCTCTTTGACGATCCGCCTTCGACCGAGCTCGGCACGCTCGAGCACCCCTTCCACGAGCGGGCGGCGGCCTAGTGGTGCCCCCGCGACCGAGCGCGGGGTCGCGCACGCGGCCCGTGGCCGCCACGCGCAAGGCGGTGGCCACGCTGCGCGACGGCGACCCGGTGATGGCGCGGCTCATCGACGAGCACGGAGCGCTGGTGCGCCGCGAGCTCAAGCAGGACTCCGACGAGCCGCGGGGCGACGCCTACGGCGCGCTGCTGCGCTCGATCGTGGGCCAGCAGCTCTCGACCAAGGCGGCCTCGACGATCTACGGCCGCATGCTCGAGCTGTTCGGCGGGCACCCGCCGACGCCGCGCCAGCTTCTCGAGGTCGACCCCGACCTCATCCGCGCAGCCGGGCTGTCACGCCCGAAGATCTCCTACCTGCGCGATCTCGCTCTGCACGTCGAGGAGGGGCGACTCGACCTGGAGCACCTGCCTCAGCTATCAGACGAGGAGGTCAGCGCGCAGCTCATCGACATCAAGGGCCTCGGGCAGTGGACGGCCGACATGTTCCTGATGTTCCACCTGCGCCGGCCCGACATCCTGCCGGTCGGCGACCAGGGAATCCGCCGCGCCGTCAAGGTCGAGTATCGGCTGCGCAAGATGCCCGACCCGAAGCGACTCGAGAAGATCGCGCGTCCGTGGCGGCCGTACAGGACGCTGGCGTGCCTCTACCTGTGGAGCTCGCTGGACAACAAGCCGGCGTAACCAAGGCTGGGGTGCGCCGCGGGGGTCCGGGGGCGTGAGCCCCCGGCTGGCATCAAACGGCGGTGCCGCAGCTCGGCTCTTCGTCCGCAACTCGGAACGAGGAGCCGCAGCCGCAGGAGGCCACCACGTTCGGGTTCGATACCTCGAAGCCCGAGCCCTGGAAGCTCTCCGTGAAGTCGACGGTCGAGCCGTCGACGTAGCGCAGGCTCGCCGGGTCGACGAGCACGCGGATGCCAGATGCGTCGAAGACGTGGTCGTCGTCGCGCCGCTCGTCCAGCGCCAGCGCGTACTGGAATCCGGAGCAGCCGCCACCGCGAACACCGACCCTAAGGCCGATGTCGCCCGCAGCGCCCTGCCCCTCCATGAACTGGGTGACCTTCTCAGCGGCGATGTCGGTGAGCGTGACCATCCGCCCCAATGATATCGGCGAAGCCGTCGATACCCTGGAGGGCAATGCCCAGCGCAGCTGAGCTGAAGGAGAGGATTGAGGAGGCCTTCCCCGGCGCCCAGGTGATGGTGCACGACCTCACCGGCGGTGGCGACCACTTCCGGGCCGAGGTGATCTCGGAGCGGTTCGAGGGCCTCTCGCGCATCCAGCAGCACAAGCTGATCTACGACGTGTTCGGAGACGAGGTGGGCGGTCCGATCCACGCGCTCTCCATCAAGACCCAGACTCCCGGAGACGGAAGATGACGAACGACGAGATCCGCAGCTTCATCGAGAACGCCATCAAGGAGAACAAGGTGATGCTCTTCATGAAGGGCACACCCCAGCAGCCGGCGTGCGGGTTCTCGATGCGCGCCTCCGGCGCTCTGAACGAGCTCGGCGTCCAGTACGCGGCGCTCGACATCCTCCCGGACCCGCGGATTCGCGAGGAGCTGTCGGCGGTGTCGGGTTGGCCGACGATCCCGCAGCTGTTCGTGAACGGCGAGCTGATCGGCGGCTCGGACATCGTGCTCGAGATGTACGAGTCCGGCGAGCTTGCCGAGCTACTCGGCGTGGAGCAGCCCGAGCAGCCCGACGTGCCAGCCCCCGAGCCCGAGCCGCGCCAGGCGCCGATCGGGCTCGAGAACCGGCTGAACTAGTAGACCCATCCGCAAGTTCGGCCGGGTTCGGGTTCGGCCGGGTCCTGAGTCGCCGTAGAGTTCGCGGCGTGATGGACCGCGGCTATCGGTTCTGGCGTGGCTGAAGAGGAATCCAAGGTGGCTGACCGCGACGCGATCGTGCGCGTGGCGCTCGACTACTTTGAGGGATGGTTCGATGGCGACGCCGCCCGCATGGAGCGGACGCTCCATCCCGATTTGGCCAAGCGATCGCCGGACGACGCGCCTGCCCCCGGGGAACTGGAGAAGCTCACGGCGCGGGAGATGATCGAGGCCACGGCGAAGGGGATCGGGAAGACGCGAGACGTCCCTGATCGCGGACTCGAAGTCGAAGTCGAGCACCTGCATCGCGAGATCGCGAACGTGACCGTCCACTCCGCCGTCTACGTCGAATACCTGCACCTTGTGCGTACGCGCGAGGGATGGAAGATCGTCAACGCCCTCTGGCAGCACCCTTGAGCCGCGAGATGGCCGCGCGAGTTCGGTCCGTTAGGCGGCAAGCAAGCCGTGGCTTGCGGACTGCAGTACTAGCAAGAGGGGTTGCGCCCCGCTCAGCGCGCGCCCCAGCGGGCGAACACGCGCGACAGGGCAGCCATACCCTCGGAGATCCAGGCTGAGGCCAGGAGCAGGACGAGCCCGAGCGGCAGCAGGGCGAGGCCCTCAAGGACCGTGTCGGGCTCCCAGAAGCCCAGCTCGATCGTGTCGAGCGGCGCCAGCACCGGAGCGGCAACCAGGGAGAGCGCCGTGGCGTACGCGGTTACACCAACGGTGAAGGTTGCGAGGCCGACTGGAAAGCGGCCGAGCAGGTAGACGATCCCGCGCCAGCTCGCGGAGTCGGTCCAGTAGGCCTTGGCGCGACCGATCACGCCCTCGCCGCCTGGACTGAGGGGAGCGGCCGGGATGCGCGCGTCGAGCAGCGAGTTGGCAAGCCCGCGCTCGAGGCCGAGGAGCGGCCGGATCGTCGCAAGTACGAGCGTCAGGATGGGGATTCCGATCAGCGTCACGACCAGGCCGAGGCCGGTCGCGAGCGCCGTCACGAGCCAGCTGAAGTAGGCAACTCCCAGAGGGAGCCCGAGCAGGTTGTGGGTAAGTCCGCGATAACCGCCAGAAGTGATCAGCGGCCGCAGGACGCTGCGCCACGCGGGGTCGGGCGCCGGAGACTGTGCGAGGGTCGTAGTCGTGTCCATGAGCCCAGGATCGCCCGCAGAAGGACCCGCGGAAATCGAGGCAACCGGTGTCCGCGCGGGCGGCTAACCGAACCCGCGCCCCGCTCGCCGACGAGCTCGTCAGCGTCTCCGACAGCCGCGACTAGCTTCGGGACTCGTTCAGAGGCACGGTCTCAACGCCCGCGCTTCCGGCGCTGCTCGTCGAGCATCTTGCGGCCACGCTCGGCGGCCTCGCGCGCCTGGCGCTTGTACTGCTCCTTCTTCTCCGGCGGCAATGCCTGCCAGCGCTCCCACGCCATCAGCATGTACGGCCACAGCCGCCTGGCGTTGGTCACGGCCTTCGAGCCGCGGCTCGGCCCTACGCGCTGCGGGTTTCGCTTCGATCTAGCCATTCGAGGTACTCCAGGATGCGGTGTGAGTCGTGGATCACTTCCTCTTGGTGCACAAGGACCGGTACCCACCTCTGGCCGGTCAACTCCTCGACCTCCGGACGATCGCGTTTGAGGAAGGGCACGCGCACCTCCTCGAACTCGATCTCCATCGTGTGGAGCCGCCGGGCGATCTTGCCGCACCTGCATACGACGTCCGTGGGAGCCTCGCAGCGGTACAGCGTGGTCACGCGCGGGAGAGTAGTCAGGGGCGCGCCGAGGTGACCCTGCGCACGAGCCCCGCCGCTTCCTCGGCGGCGCCGACGGCCAGGCCGGCGAAGCGCCACTGGATCTGCTGTGAGCGGCGATTGCGCGCGATCCTTGCCTGCTCGCGCTCGAGGTGCCAGGAAACGGTCGCCTCGAGGGTCTCCTCGTGCGACCGCGCCCGCCATCCGAGCTCGCGCCGCGCCTTGGTCGAGCGGTAGGTCCAGCTCTGCGAGCCGGCACGCACTTCCGCGGGCGTAAGCGGCCAGCGCCCGCCGGGGACCAGCAGCGCGGCCGCCCTGGTGGCCACTGCCTTCGGCAGCTTGACCGGCGGGTCGACCCCGGACAGCCGGCCGAGGTCGGCGAAGAGCCGGTCGAAAGTGAAGTTGCGGCCGCCAAGCAGGTAGCGCTCGCCGATCGCGCCGCGCTCGTCGGCGAGAAGGTGACCGGCGGCGGCGTCGCGCACGTCGACGACGTTGATCGCCCCGTCTGTATAGACGGGGATGCGCCCGAGCAGGAAGCTGCGGACGATCCGCGTCGAGCTGAGCAGGTAGTCGCCCGAGCCGAAGCACACCGCCGGGTTGACGCAGACAAGTGGCAACCCCTGGGCAGCGACCCTGAGTGCCTCCACCTCGGCCTCGTGGACCGAGTTGACGTACGGGATGCCAAGCCGGCCGGCGGTGAAGAGCTGCGTCTCGTCCGCCGTCTTCCCGTCGCCTGCGGGTCCCACGGCCGCCGCGCTCGACGTGTACACGACCCGCTCGACACCCGCGCGCAGGCACTCCTGCATGAGCAGCTTCGTGCCGCCGACGTTGACGTCGAAGACACGCTCGGCGTCCGCCGGGCGCACCGAGGTCACACCGCCGCAGTGGAAGACGCGCTCGACCCCGGCCAGGGCACGCCGTAGCGAGCGCCGGTCGCGCAACTCGAGGCGCACGCGCTCAGCGTCGAGGTCCGCAATCGCCAGCTCAGGCGAGTCCCGCTCGATGCCCAGCCGCAGCTCGTCGCCGCGCTCGCCGAGCAGGTGCGCGACGTGAGAGCCGATGAATCCGGTCGCGCCTGTGACGAGTACCTTGGCCAAGGCGCGCACGAGTGTATGGGTCGCCCCGATAGGCTGCCGCCCGCGAATGGCCGACGTCGCAGTAGTCACCGACAGCACCTCGTACCTGCCGCCGGAACTGGTCGAGCGCCACGACATCAAGATCGTGCCGCTCTACGTCGTCTTCGGTGCGGAGCGGACAGTGCCCGAGGTGGAGATCACGGACTTCCCGTCCTTCTTCGAGGAGCTGCGCCACGCCGAGCAGCTGCCCACGACCTCTCAGCCCTCGGTCGGCGACTTCACGAGCGTCTACGAGCCGCTGCTCGCGGAGGGCAAGGAGATCGTCTCGGTCCACATCTCGGGCGGGCTGTCGGGAACGCCGGAGGCGGCGCGGCAGGCCAAAGAGGCGCTCACGCGCGACGGCAAGGGCGGCGAGCACGTCGAGGTCGTCGACTCGACCACGGCCGCAGGAGGCCTCGGCTTCATGGTGCTCGCGGCGGCCAAGGCGGCCGGGGACGGGAAGAGCGCCGCCGAGGTGGCGGAGCACGTCCACCAGGCACGCAAGGAGCTGAAGCTCTGGTTCGTGATCGACACGCTCGAGTTCCTCAAGCGCGGCGGCAGGATCGGCGCGGCCAGCGCCTGGATCGGCTCGACCCTGAAGGTCAAGCCGATCCTCACCGTCGAGAACGAGATGACCCCCGTGGAGCGCGTTCGCACGAGCGGCCGCGCGATGGAGCGCATGGTCGACTACGCGCGTCAGCGCAAGGACTCCGGTGCGGACGCCTGGAGTGCCCAGCACATCAACGCGCCCGAGGCGTGCCAGGAGCTGATCGACCGCTGCAGTGAGGTTTACGGCCGGCCGCCGACGATCGTCAGCGAGATCGGCCCCGTGCTGTCGGCGCACACCGGTCCCGGTCTGCTCGGGATGGGCGGCCTGCCGGCCAGCTACGTGCAGTAGATCGTGCACCTGTAGGAGCGCCCGGGCACGGGGCGAATAGCGCCCTGAAGTGCTGCCGAGTGTCAGAAGCGTGGTGCGCATCGTGCTGATCGTCGTGTGCGTGGCGATCTGCCTCTACCTGCTCTTCCTGCTGCGCCGACCGATCAGCTGGCTCCTGATCGCCGGCTTCCTTGCCGTCGCGCTCTCGGGTCCGGTCAATTACCTCGCGGGCCACATGCGGCGTGGGATCGCCATCACGCTCGTCTATCTCGGCCTGCTCGCAATTCCGCTGCTCCTGATCGCCCTGATCGTGCCGCCGCTCATCACCGAGGCGAACAACTTCGCCGAGGATGTCCCGAGCTATGCCCGCGACGTGACCAAGTTCGTCGAGGACAACGACACGCTGCGCTCGCTCAACGAGGACTACAACATCACCGAGGAGCTCGAGAAGCAGGCGGGCAAGCTTCCGGACCAGCTCGGCGGTGCCGCCGGTACCTTGCGCGACGTCGGCCTCGGCATCGTGAACTCGCTGTTCGCGCTGATCACGATCCTGGTACTCACGGCCTTCCTGCTCGCGAATGGACGCAAGTGGACGGACGCCGCGATCGCAGCGCGCCCGCCCGAGCAGCGTGAACGGCTACGGCGCGCGCTCGACAACATGGCGCATGCGGTCGCCGGCTATGTGGCGGGCGCGCTGACCATTGCGCTGATCGCGGGTGTCGCAACCTTCATAGTCCTGACGATCCTCGGCGTGCCGTTCGCCGCCCCGCTGGCCGTGATCGCCGGTCTGTTCTCCCTCATCCCACTCGTCGGCGCCACGATCGCGGCGGTCCTGATCGGGATCGTCACGCTGTTCGAGGACTTCCCGACGGTCACGATCATCTGGGCGGTTTGGGCGATCGTCTACCAGCAGTTCGAGAACCACGTGATCCAGCCCCAGATCCAGAAGCGCACCGTCAACGTGCAGCCATTCATCACGATCGTGGCCGTGCTCTTCGGAGCGACACTGCTGGGCGTGCTGGGTGCGCTGGTGGCCATTCCGACGGCCGCCTCGATCCAGATCCTCCTGCGCGAGTACGTCGATCTGCGCACGATGTCGATCAAACCCGACGAGAATGGCGACGAGCCGCCGCCGGCTGCCCCACCGCCGGCTCCCGACCCCGCCCCCGCGTAGCCTGTCTGCATGTCGCCGGCTTCGCTCGTCAAGCGAGGACTGCTCCTCGCGATCACGGGCGTGTCGTTGTACCTGCTTGCTCCGGCGCTGCTCGAGGTCTTCGGTGCCTTCGACGAGCTGGACAACATCAGCCCGCTCTGGTTCGCCGGGATGATCATCCTGCAGACGGGCAGCTACGCCTGCATGTGGGCGATCCAGAAGATCTCCGTGCGCAGCGAGCTCTGGGGGCCGGTGATCACCTCCCAGCTCGCCTCGAACTCGTTCGGGCGCGTGGTGCCGGGCGGCGTCGCAGCCGCGGGCGCGATGCAATACGCGATGCTCGCACGCGGCGGCGTCCCCGCTGCTGCGGCTGCGTCCGGGATGACCGCATCCTCGCTGCTCGTCTTCGGAACCCTGCTCGCCATGCCCCTGCTCGCGGTGCCGGCGATCGTGACCGGCGTGGCGGTCGACCCGCGGCTCGCACGCGCGGCCGAGGCGGGCGCGGTCGTCTTCGTGGCGATGATCGCTCTCGGCGTCTGGTGCGTCGTGCGCGACAAGCCGCTCGAGGTAATCGGCAAGGCCGCTCAGGCGACGCGCAACCGCCTGCTGCGCAACCGCGAGCCGATCACCGACCTGCCCGAGAAGCTACTGCACGAGCGCGACACGGTGGTGCAGGTGCTCGGTGACCGCTGGTGGGAGGCGCTGCTGTTCGCATCGGGGCGTTGGGTCCTCGACTACCTGACGCTGCTCGCAGCGCTGTACGCGGTTGGCGCGAACCCGCGCGCATCGCTCGTGCTGCTCGCTTTCTTCGCCGCGCAGTTGCTCGGGACGCTGCCGCTCACGCCCGGCGGGCTGGGTTTCGTCGAGGCGGGCCTCACCGGAACGCTCGCGCTCGCGGGCGTCGGAGCGGGCGCCGCGGTGGTCGCGACGCTCGCCTATCGGCTCGTGTCGTTCTGGCTACCGATACCGGCCGGCGGCGTCGCCGCGATCATTCACAAACGCAAGTACGGCGATGCCCCCGTGGAGGAGCTCGAGGAGGGCATCGCCCAAGAGGACCTCCGGGCACGCAAGGCCGCGGGCGGGCGCGAGCGCCGCTGAGCCGCCGGTCCGCCTAGGTAGGGTCCGCACATGCGCGCCGGGTATCTGGTCACGCGGATCGTGCTCGTCTGGCTGCTCACGGCCGGCGCCCTCTTACTCCTCAGCGCGATCCTGCCCGGCTTCCACGTCACCAACGCGGGCTCGGCGCTCGTGACGGCCGCCGTCATCGGCTTGGCGAACGCACTCGTGTGGCCGACGCTCGTCCGGATAGCGCTGCCATTCACGGTCCTGACCCTCGGCCTCGGCGCGCTCTTCCTCAACGGCCTCGTCGTAGCCGCCGCCGCCGCGCTCGAGCCGGGCGTGACGCTCGACGGAGTCTTCGACGGCGTTCTCGTCGCGATCGGACTGACCGCGGTGAACACGTTATTCACCACGCTGTTCGCGATCGACGACGAAGACTTCTGGTACAGCCACGCCGTGCGTCGCCAGGCGCGCAGGGCGGGCGCGCACGACAGCGACATCCCAGGCGTCTACTTCATCGAGATCGATGGCCTCGCCCACGACGTGCTGCAGCGCGCCATCCGCGACGGCAACGCGCCCCACCTCGCCAAGTGGGCGCACGGCGGCTCGCACCGGCTGCTGCGCTGGGAGACGGACTGGTCGTCGCAGACGGGCGCCTGCCAGGCCGGGCTGCTGCACGGCGACAACGACGACATGCCCGCCTTTCGCTGGTGGGAGAAGGACAACGGGCGGGCAATCGTCACGAACCACCCGCGCGACGCCGCGGAGCTCGAGCGCCGCCACTCGAACGGCCGTGGGCTGCTCCACGAGGACGGCGCGAGCCGCGCGAACATCGTCTCGGGCGACGCCGTGCACACGCTTCTCACCATGAGCACGGTGCTCGACCGCTCGCGGCCGGGCCGCATCGGCCAGGACTACTTCGGCTACTTCGCGAACCCGTACAGCGCGACGCGCACGCTCCTGCTCGCATTCGCCGACATCGCCCAGGAGCTGCGCTACGCGGCCCAGCAGCGCCGCCGCGACGTCCAGCCCCGAATCAAGCGCGACTGGAAGTACGCGCTCGTGCGTGCCTGGGGCACGGTCGTGCAGCGCGAGCTGCAGGTGGCCGCCGTGATCGCCGACCTCTACGCGGGCCGGCCCGTGGGCTATACGACCTTCCTCGCCTACGACGAGGTCGCCCACCACTCGGGCGTCGAGCGTGCCGACACCCTGTCGGTGCTCAGCAAGGTCGACCGCCAGATTGGCCGCATCGCGCGCGCGGCCGAACAGGCGCCGCGTCCGTACGAGTTCGTGGTGCTGTCGGATCACGGCCAGTCGCAGGGCGCGACCTTCCTCCAGCGCTACGAGATGACCCTGGAGGAGGTCGTCACGCGCGCCTGTGAGGCCAAGGACGTGGAGGCCCGGAAGTCCGGAAACGACGAGGCGCTCGGGATGCTGGCGGCGTCGCTCACGGAGGCGTCCAGCGGCGAGGGGAGGTCGTCGCGCGTGCTCGACCGGGCCGTGCGTCGCCGTCGCGTCGACGGCGCGGTGCAGCTCGGCGAGGACGGCCGCGCCTCGCTTCCCGCCCCAACCGCGGAGGCACTCCCGGAGAAGACCGACGGCATCCCTGAGCTCTCGGTCATGGCCTCGGGCAATCTCGGGCTGATCAGCTTCCCCCGCGAGCCCGGTCGCGTCACGCTCGAGACGATCGAGAGCCGCTGGCCGGCGCTCATCCCGACGCTGCGCGACCACCCGGGGATCGGCTTCCTGCTCGTCCGCTCCGAGCGCGCCGGGTCGCTCGTGATCGGCGCCGACGGCGTGCGCCGGCTCGACGACGATCACATCGAGGGTGAGGATCCGCTCGCGCCCTACGGGCCGAACGCCGCCCGCCACGTACGCCGCACGGACGCCTTCCCGCACTGCCCCGACATCGTCGTCAACAGCACCTTCTGGGAGGACCTCGACGAGGTCGCGGCGTTCGAGGAGCTCGTCGGCTCGCACGGCGGCATGGGGGGCGAACAGAGCTTCCCGTTCCTGCTCTACCCGCGCGCCTGGGAGGCGCCGAACGAGCACCTCGTGGGCGCCGAGGCGGTCCATCGCCGCTTCCGATCCTGGCTCGTCGCGCTTGGCCACGAGGCCTACCGGTGACACGACGGATCACCTGGCTCGGACACTCCACCGTCCTGATCGAGCTGGGCGGCGTCCGCCTGCTGACCGACCCGGTGCTGCGTGGACGCCTGCTGCACATGAAGCGGGTCGCCCCGTCCGTCGACCCTGGCTTGCTCACCGGCCTGGGCGTGGTGCTGATCTCGCACATGCACCACGACCACTTCGACGTGCCCTCGCTGCGCCGGCTCGAGCACGCCGCGACTCAGCTGGTCGTGCCTGCGGGCAGCGGGGGACGCGCCACCCGCCGCGGCTTCGCCAGGGTGATCGAGGTGAGCGCAGGCGACAGGACCGACCTCGGCGCGGTCAGCGTGCTCCCCGTGCCGGCGATCCACCCCGGCAATCGCTACCCGTTCGGCGCGAAGACGGAGGCCCTCGGCTACGTCATCGAGGCGGACGGGCGGCGCGTGTACTTCGCGGGCGACACGGACCTGTTCGACGGAATGTCCGAGCTCGGCGACCTCGACCTGGCGTTGCTGCCCGTCTGGGGCTGGGGGCCGCGCCTGGGACCGGGCCATCTCGACCCCGAGCGCGCCGCCGAGGCCCTCGCGCTGCTCGAGCCGCGGCTGGCGGTGCCGGTCCACTGGGGGACGCTGTTCCCGCGGGTTAATCGGGACCGCACCCGCCGCCTCACCGACCCGCCGCATGAGTTCGCCGCCGCGGCGGCGCGAATCGCCCCGGCCGTGGAGATCCGCATCCTCGCGCCAGGCGACGCGCTCGAGCTCTGAGCGCGGGCACGTCCGGCGCCGCGGCCAAGATCGCCGCTGAATGGGCAGCGCAGTCCTTTGGGGCGTCGTGGCCGCGAGCTCCCTCGTGCTCGGAGCGCTGCTCGCGATCGCCCGCGACTGGCCCAAAGAGGTCGTGGGGCTCGTGCTGGCGTTCGGCGCGGGCGCGCTGATCAGCGCCGTCTCGTTCGAGCTCGCCGAGGACGGCGTGAGGATCGGCGGCGGAGCGGCCGTTGGGATCGGGCTCGGGGTCGGTGCGCTCACCTACTTTCTGCTCGACCTGCGGCTCGAGAAGGGCGGCTCCAATCCCGCCACCGCGCTGGCGCTCGGCGCCTTCCTCGACGGCGTCCCCGAGCAGCTCGTGCTCGGGCTCGGCATCGCCGCCGGCGGAGAGGTCGGCGTCAGTCTGATCGTGGCGATCTTTGTCTCGAACCTGCCCGAGGCGATCGGCTCCGCGGCCGCGATGCGCGCCCGCGGGCGCGACTCGGCGACGATCCTGCGTCTCTGGTCTGCCGTCGCCGCGGTGTGCGCGCTCGCCACGGTGATCGGCTATGGCGTCGGCGACAGTCTGAGCGGGGAGCTCGAGGGTGGCGTCAACGGCTTCGCGGCAGGCGCGCTGCTCGTGATGCTGAGCGACTCGATGATCCCCGAGGCGCGCAGCAGGGCTGGCCGCGCTGCGGGGCTCGCCACTGTGCTCGGCTTCGCCGTCGCTACCGGGCTGTCGGTCACATGACGGGACCGATCCTGCGCACGGATCTGGTCACGGTGTTCCGACTGCGGGCGTACGTCCCGGGCGAGGTCGCCGAGCGGGTGCGAGACGACCTGCGTGGGCTACGCGGCGTCCGCCACGTGATGGTGACGAACGACCAGGGCGAGCCGAGGGCGCTCGTCACGGCGGACGTCGACCCCGCGGCGGCGGACAGCGTGCTGGAGGACATCCGCGAAATCGGCATCGCCGCGGACGACCTGAGCCTGTCGCGCGACGAAAAGATCACGCTTGGCGGCACGACGCCGCTGGGTGAGGCGCGCCTCGCGTGGGCCGCCGTGCTGGGCGAAGCTCGCGCGAACGCGCGGCCGATCTCGCGCTACCTGCTGCTGATGACTGTCGCCGGAGTGATCGCCGCCTTCGGCGTCATCGACCGCAACGACATCCTGATCGTCGGCGCGATGGCGGTAAGCCCGGACCTGCTGCCGCTGTGTGCCGCCTGCGTCGGCCTCGAGGCTCGCCGGCCGTCGCTCGTGGCGCACGCGGTCCGGACGCTCCTGCTCGGCCTCGCCATCGCGGCCGGCGTAGCGGCGGTGCTCGGCTTCGTGCTGGATGTGAGCGGCTGGCTTCCCGAGAACTTTGACCTGCGCGGTGGCGGGATCGGCACGCTGGCACGCGTCGACCTCTCGACGATCATCGTGGCGAGCGTCGCCGGGATCGCCGCGATCCTCTCGTTCGAGACGCGCGCGAGCGCGGCGGTCGGCGTCGCCATCTCGGTGACGACCATCCCGGCGGCGGCCTACGCCGGCGTCGCGCTCGGGCTGGGCGACATCGACGACGCGCTCGGCGGGCTGGCTGTCCTCGGCGTGAACCTGGTGGCTCTGGTCGTGACCGGGACGGGGACGCTCGCCGTCCAGCGCACGCGCGGCGGTCCTGCGCCCCAGCTCAGCGCCGCGGACTGAGCCCGGGGTCGGCGCCGCCGGCCTCGACCCGCTCGACGTCTCGGCGCCACAGCTCGCGCTGCAGCCGCCAGCGCAGGAAGCCGATCACCGAATGGAGCAGGAAGAAGACGACCGAGGGCAGGACGAGCGCGAGAATCGCCACGTAACGCAGCGGCCGGCCCGAGTTCAGCACCGCCTCCACCTCGTCCTTGGGGTCTACGCCAAGCACGATCGTCGCGATGATCGCCGCCCACACGACGGTGGCGATCCTGCCGAGCAACTCGAGCCAGCGGTTGAGGCGCGCGATCGTGTTCCATCCGAGCCGCCCGACGGTCTGCCGCTCGAACCAGCTGGCGCGTCTGGTTCGCTCGGGCGACAGCCGCTCGACGAACGCCGACTGGATGCCAGAGCGCAACCGCTGCGCGCGGCTCGGCTGGGGCTGGGCCATGCGCGGCGATGCTAGAGGAGCCACCGGGGTGCCGAAGCCCCCCGGCAGGCCCCCGGCGCCCGATGTCGAACAATCCCTCCGTGGAAGGCTCGCGCGCAGGCTCGAGCGGACAGGGCTGGGCGGCCTTCGCCGCGACCATGGTCCTGATCGCCGGGGTCTTCAACGTCATCTACGGCCTTGCCGCGGTCATCGACGACAACTACTTCACCCCCAACGACCTGCTGTTCGGAAACCTGTCGCTGTGGGGCTGGATCCACCTGATCCTCGGCGTGCTCCAGGTGCTGGCCGCCTCCATGATCTTCGCGGGCAGCGAGCTGGGCGCGCTGCTCGGCATCATGTTCGCCGGCTTCAGCGCGATCGCGGCGCTGCTCGCAATCGGGGCCTACCCCCTGTGGTCAGTGATCGTCCTC
>Ga0081538_10001745_pt1 | contig 22100 bp, 20 predicted proteins | sample TabmetS5T2R1_FD_71022 | JGI IMG/M metagenome (GOLD analysis project Ga0081538, IMG submission 71022) | Tabebuia heterophylla rhizosphere microbial communities from the University of Puerto Rico - S5T2R1 | ecosystem: Host-associated > Plants > Roots > Rhizosphere ...
TGCCTTTGATCGGGGAGCACATCTCACGACAGTAGGTATTACCATATGTCATACCTGGAGATGCGTCAAGTCTGGTCTTTGGCAAGGACCTAGACCCTATGATTTGCAAAAGGCACGCAAATCATGAAGTCTGACGATTTGGACAACGATTGCGCCAAAAGTTAGCGGAATGTGGTTGTATCCGACATTGAGCAGGTGCTCAGAGAGAAAAAATCGTTTACCCTCCGCTGTATGCTGGACGGCATCAAGACGCTTCAGGGGAGGGTTGTCACATGGAACAGGTTCGCGTCGAGCGTCTCGATCACTTAGGCTTGATCGCTTCTGTGATCAAGGATTTAGGGCTGATTGACATGATTGACAGGCGTCTCATGCCAGATGCTCAAGCAGTGATTACACCGGGCGAAGCCGTGGCCGCGATGATTCTGAATGGCCTGGGCTTTGCCAATCGGCCCTTGTCGTTAACGCCGCAGTTTTTTGCCAACAAACCCCTCGATCTGTTGTTTCGTGAAGGCGTCGATGCCGAGATGTTCAACCGCTTCAAGCTTGGCCGCACCCTCGATGACGCCTCTGCCTATGGCTGCGACCTGTTGTTTCAGGAACTGGCGCTTGCGGTCTGTGCCCAAGAAGGCATCGATCTGCGCTTCAACCATCTCGACACGACCAGCTTTTCCCTTACGGGCGACTATGTCCCGGACAGCGACGAGCATGCCATTCGCATTACCCATGGCTACTCCAAGGACCATCGTCCAGACCTGAAGCAGGCGGTGTTGGAACTGATGGTCTCCCAAGACGGAGGTGTCCCCTTTGTGAGTAAGAGTTGGGACGGGAACACCTCAGACACCCGAGTGTTCCAGCAGCGGGCTGAGGCGCTGCTGCGTGCCTTCAAGGACACCCCCACTGCCCGCTATCTCGTCGCCGATGCCAAACTCTACTGTGAAGACAACGCCGTCCATCTTGCCCAGCTGGGCTTTATCACTCGGATTCCAGCCACCCTCAAGGTGGTCTCGCAGGTCATTAGCCAAGCGCTCCAGTGGGATACCTGGCAACCTTTGGATGACACCACCCGCTATCAGCCTCTGGCGTTGTGCCACTATGGCATGGCCCAGCGTTGGCTGGTGGTGTCTTCACGAGCGGCTCTTGAGCGTGCTGAGGCAGCGCTGCAGAAAGCCAAAGAGCGGGAATACGAGGCCATCAACAAGCAGCTCTTTCATCTGCAAGCCCAACGCTTTTGCGCACCCCAAGCCGCTCAAGATGCCCTCGCAGCGTTGGCCAAGCGCTGGCAGTATCACCGCATTGAGTCCTCTCATCTGACTGAACACAAACGCTACGCTGGCAAAGGCCGTCCCACACCGCGCATGCCGCTCAAGACCATCGAGTGGCAAATCCAGGCCCACGTCCATTGGGATGACGAAGCGATAGAACGGGACAAGCAAACCAAGGCCTGCTATGTCCTTGGCACTAATATCGACGCCAGCGAGTTGAGTGATGCCGCAGTGATCACCGCCTACAAAGGCCAGTCTCAGGTTGAAGGTGGCTTTCGGTTTCTCAAAGACCCGTTGTTTTTTGTCTCGTCGCTCTTTGTCAAAAAGCCCAGCCGGATTGAAGGGTTGCTCATGGTGATGACCCTAGCGTTACTGGTCTACTCCGTGGCACAACGCCGCCTCCGAGCGCAATTGGCCACGCACCAAGAGACCGTGCCGAACCAAATCAAGCAGCCCACAACATCGCCAACCTTACGTTGGGTCTTCCAGCTCTTGGAAGGCATCCACCGTATCCGCATGACGGTGCACGGTCAGGCTCATGATCTCATTGAAGGTCTTCATGACGTGCAGGTTAAAATCCTCCGGTTGTTTGGCAATGAGGTCTGCCGTCTTTATCAAATTTCTACCGGCTAAGGCTGCTCAATGTCGGTATAAAATATAGGAATCTAAAGTACAAAGAACTTCGCGGAGAAAGAGGAACGTATTTTCGTTCTCTTTAGCCAATTAATATTCGCTGGCTGGCCAGTTGGTGGTGTGCATGATGACACCGCTGGTGTACAAGCATCTTGTTCCCTATTGAGTCCTTGCTACCTCTGTTCCGAGGAATGATTCAGCGGGGAGGCTTTGCCCGCGACTTTCGTGAACTGGGTTATCGGGGTGTGTGCGCAGAAGAGCACGTGCGCCGCGCCCACAGCGAATACCCAACAATGTGAAGACGGCAGGAGGCAATGTGCAGGATGCTGGCGTGCACCTCCAGTTTGTAGTAGCTGCATGTTAGCTGAAGGTGCAGACACAATACCGTATGGCCCTCACTCTGACCCTCTCCTGGAGGGAAGGGGGGCCGTTAAGCTGGCCCCCCTCCGCCGTCACAGACGCGGGGAACGGGGCGCCGTTAAACTGGCGCCCCTCTGCCGACGCAGTCGCAGGGGGAGGGAACCGGAGGAGGCTGAAGACGGCCCCTACTTGCGTTGCCTATCATAGGCTGCAGCTGCAGTGAGGCCCTCCTGTTCGAGCACTGTGGCGCGCTGTTGCCGCAATGCGGTATCCTGGGGCCTGGTGTCGATCAAGTCTGAGAGCGCTGCAATGGCGTCATACCAGAGACCGGCTGTGGCATAGAGGCGGGCTGCAGTCATTGTAGGAGCCTGTATCCGTTGACCCCGTAACTCGTTTGGTAGTTCGACCCGTTCAATCGTGCCAGCAGTCGTGACATCAGACGAACGCTGTGCAGCATTGCGGACCAGCGCCACTGACCATTTGTACAACACCCCTGGGGCAAGGTGTGCGTTGTAGTCGGCTAATCGCACCCGTTGCATCCCAGGCTGCAGGGGAGGGTTCAGGCGTATGGCCAGGAGTGGCTTGACGCTCTGCCGGTCAGTGAGGATGACTTCCACCGGGTGCCGCGTTTCTTGCGACAGATACCAGTACAACACGGGTTGTTCCTGTACTGTGAGACCTGTATGGTTTTGCGGGGCCAAGGCGGCCAAGGTGGGTAGTTCCCCAAAGCCACGCGTCCCTGCGCCCTCACGGCCACCGGGCGCACCGCGCTTTGGTGGTTTATAGATGACGGTGTCTGCTGGCTGGGCCTCAGTGCTCTGGGGTGGGAGATAGCCCCAGAGTACACCACAGACCAGCCATGCAAGCGTGAGGCCGATGATCCCCTGCCTGTCGCGCCGTGCGCTGTGCCTCATACCTTTTCCTCCTTCAGACCCATCGGCGTCCGATCGTGTTGCTCTCCTAGAATACGATAGACCGTGGTCGTTTGTTCCTTCCCCTTCAAATGCACTTCCCCAACGTACTCGGTCTGGAATTGCTGCCCTAAATAGTGCAAGGTGGTTGCGCCAATGAGAATACGGCACGGGCTATCAATAGCCTCAGCGGCAAACGTCTCCTTCTCATAGTTCTCCAGGCGTGAGGCGGTATTGACCGTATCGCCGTATACCGTGTACTCCAGACGCTCGGCACTGCCCACCGCGCCAGCCACGAGTAACCCCGTACAAATCCCCACGCGCATGCGGATCGTCGGCTGCTGCTGCTCCTGCCAGCGCCGGTTGAGCTGTATCAGCTCGCGCCGCATCGCCAGGGCACATTGCACCGCATGCACCGCATCCTGGCTGATCTCGGCTTCACTCGTATGCGGGATCGGCACGCCGAACAGGGCCATGATCGCATCACCCATGTACTTATTGATGACACCGCCATGGGCCATCACCTGCTGCGACATGACGTCCAGGTAGGTCTCCAACCAGTCCATGAAAGCCTGCTCGCCGAGGCATTCAGCAACAGACGTAGACCCTTCCAGATCGGTAAAGAACACTGTCGCCGTCAATCTTTGTGGGTGGGGACGACTGCCGGCCAGAAATTGCTCACGCTGTTGCCACAGCGTCTCAGCGACTTCGGGAGAGACGGACTGGGCGAACAACCGCATCAGGACGGACCGCTGCGTCCGTTCCTGAGAGGAGACATAGAGCAGCACACACGGCCCGGATAGCCCCCAGGCGAGCACTGGCGGCACCACCGGAATCCACCAGCCAGCCAGCAGCGCACCGTAACCAGCCAGACCTAGCCCCAACACACCACTGAGAGCTAGTAGCGCCAAACGCCAGGGCGAGCGTATCCAGAAGCCCAATGCGGTTCCCAACACACTCCACAGCAAGAGCCACAGGGCTTCCTGCTGGTCGGTGGGCGCGGTTATCATGGCGTGCCCTTCCAGGGCAGCCCTGAGCAGTTGGCTGACACTATGGGCGTGTAAGGCTACGCCAGCAAATCGTTGATCGGCCTGCCGGCCGCGACTGTAGGGCGTATAAAAAACGTCTTTGACACTGATCGCCGTGAGCCCTACCAGCACCACCTTGTCATAGATGGCAGCCGGGTCCACTTCGCCAGTCAGGAGGGACGTCAGGGGAAAAGCCGAAAAGGCCCGGTGACCCCCCTGGAAATCGAGCAGAAATTGGTAGCCACTGGCATCAGCGCGTACATAGCTACCATCGTTGGCTTCAAATGGACGGATGGTGGTGCGTCCCAGACGCAAATAGTGCGGGTGCGTAGCATCAGGTTGCGGCCGAATGCCCTCTGGCTGTAAGTACAGGAGGGCGAGTCGGAAAGCAAACGAGTAAAAAGTACTGTCCTCCTGGTCCAGGAAGAGCAGCCCACGACGCACCGTCCCCCCAGGATCAACCACAACGTCCAAGAAACCGACCTGCTCAGTATCGCGGAGCACTGCCGGGGGGGGCACGCTGGTCTCGGCTGTTAGACCGACTTTCATCACTGCCACAATGTTCGGATGGCTGCGCAAGACCCCTTCGAGGACGTCATGCCCGGGAGGCACCGGGATATCACGATAGATATCGAGGCCAATGGCGCGTGGCTGAGACGCTGCTAGTATTTCGAGGGCCCGCGCGATCGTGGCATCGGGTAAGGGCCAGGTGCCCTGCTGGCGTATGTCATTTTCGGTGACGGTAATGAGGACAATACGTGCGTCGGCTGGCGCTTCGGGACGTAGACGCAGGTACCAATCATACACTGAGAGTTCGAGCGCTTCGAAGCTCCCAGCCAGGCGGAGTCCAAGCAAACCGACAAACACCAACATGCTGATCACGAGGCCAACAACGAGCGGGGATTGTACAAGTTTAGCCATCATACGTCGTCCCTCCGTCCCAGGGTCTCACTGTCACAGCCAGTTGTTCAGGAGCAGGAACGGCGCCCAATAATAGGGATGCTCATAACGCCCGTCACTGAGGAGTTTTAACTGGGCGCGTTGGAGGGCTTTGGCTCTCGATATCGTAGAATCCTGGAGCTGTCGGTAGAATTCCGAGATGAGCTCCGACGACGCCTCGTCATTAATGGACCACAGGGTAGCGAGCGCACTCCTGGCCCCCGCCTTGATGGCGACCCCCGCCAGCCCCAGCGCCGCCCGATCATCACCTGCAGCGGTCTGGCAGGCACTGAGGGTCAGGAGTTCCAGCGCGTCCTCGCGGAAACGCAAACGCCCCACCATCTGTTCCAGGTGATCCATGGTCAGTTTGTCGTCGAACGTCAGGACAAAGGTCTTGTTCACATCACTGTCGAACTGCCCGTGCGACGCAATGTGCACGATGCTAAACGGCTTCTCCCGGAGCTCTTTATCGACACTGGGCAACAGGAAACGCTGGTTGAGCAGCACCTCGGCACTGTAGAGACGTTGCAGTGCTTCAAGCTCTGAGGCAACATAGGGCAAGGCCGAGAAGCCTTGGACGGCTTCGGTCAAGCCCAGCGCCAGCATCCGCGGCTTGCCCCGTGGGAGTGGACGCGGATCGGTCAGCTGCAAGCCTGGGGTCGTCGCTATGGCGTATTTCCTGATGAGGAACTGCTGGCCATCGTGCAGCGCGGCCATGGGAATCGTGCGCAGCGGTCCGTCTGGCACAAACACCAGGGTGTCAATGGCGGTCGACGCCAGGGCCGGTTCGATCGGGCGTATGAGCCAGTCGTAGAGTTGTTGCGCGTGCGGCAAGTATTCCCGCGTGGCGCTCTTCTCCAGCAGGCGGCGTAACTCCCGGACCTCCTGGGTGAGCCTCTCAGCCGTGACGGGCACGGTGACACGCTGCAGTCCATAAGGCATATTTAGTAATAATTCGGTGCGCTCCGACAACAGAATGGGATAGATCGTGATAGCGCTCTGCGCCATGGCCTCGAGATTAACCACGCGCTGACGCGCGGCATCAACACAATCGTCCTTAAAATAGTCCCGCAACTCCACGGCCTTGAACAGCTCCACGGCATCACGCGCCTCGACTAACAGAGGCTCATACTGGGCCCGGTCTGGCAGCGCTGCGGCACGTTGAAGCAGCAGATCGACAAGGCCGAAGTACACCGGGCCGATGATCTGACGGAACGAGGTACGACTACTCCCAGTGCCCACCATCATTTCCTGGCGGAACGACTGCAACGTGTCCACCGCCTGCCGGTATGAGACGATGGCCGCATCGAGCTCCCCCAGAGCCTTGCGCAGACGCCCTGTTTGCCACTGCCAGCGGTACAGGGACTCAGGCGCCGACACCTGCTGCGCGGCAAACAGGGCCTGATGCGTGAGTTGCAGCGCTTCGTTATAACGCTGCTCCTCCTCGTAGAGTTCGCCCAGGTGCCCCAGGGCATAGGACAGGGCGCGCTGGTCGTTGATGGTTCTTGCGAGGTTTGCTGCTGCGTTCAACGCCTCAGCAGCACGCAGGGTCAGGTTGGTCTCGTCCTCGGACAGTGAGGCGCTCAGGCTGGCATAGGCCAGCCCGATGTTGATGAAACTGTAGGCGTTGTCATGCGACGGCGGCACACCTTGCATCTGTGCCCAGGCCATGTCGAGCCGCGTCCTGGCGTCCTGATATTGCCTCTGCTGGATGCTCGCCATGGCCGCATTGGTGAGGGCGCGCACGGCCAGGGCCCGATCCTGCTGCTGCTCCGCAACTCGCGCGCTCTCCCCATACGCCTCGAGTGCTTCTGCGTATTTACTCCGTCCAGCAGGGGAAATTCCGCGAAGACCTCTAGAATTATCCTTCCCATACGCCTCGTGTGCTTCTGCGTACCCGTTCTGCGACGTGAACACATTCCCTAGGTCGTTCAACAGGGCGGCCATGAGCGCCGCATTGTTGAGCTCGCGTGCCAGACGTAAGCCTTCCTGCAGTGCTTTCTCGGCGGCATCGAGCGAGCCAGTGACGAAGTAGGTCCCCCCCAGGCTCCCCAACACGGTGGCGACCTGGACCCGGTCTCCAGCTGTCTGCGCCAGCTCTAAGGCCGAGGACAGGCTCTGCCCGGCCTTGCGGTATTGCCCCAGGGCCTGATAGGCGCGCGCCAGCTGCGTCAGCGCTACACTCTGAGCACGCGGCTGACCGGCTTGAGCATAGCGTTGTGCGGCGTCCTGCCAGTGACGCACTGCCTCTTCGAACGCACCGCGTTGCCAGGCGCTCCACCCCTGCGCCATGGACGTCTCTGCTCCCGACACGTGCCCTGCTGGTGCCGCGCCGGCCAGGTGAAGGAGCCCAACAAAACCAGGGAACATACCAAACGCGAGAGCAGCTATGAGAGCAAACCACGCCATGTCTTGTCTCCTCATGCCATGGTTGAGTTACGAGAGGTGGTGTCGCCACGCTGCAGCGCCGTCGAGATTCCAGGCGTCTGTGGCGTATTTTGTCGCACATAAATGCTGCGCCAGGCGCCATTCTTCTGGAGAGATGGGTATGTCGACCACGTCTACCCCAAACGTTGCGCCAAACCCCTGACGTAAGGCCTCGTGCACTGCGGCCAAGGACACTGGCCGTGGCGCCACCTCATTCACAGCGCCCATAGTGGTGTAGGCGGTCTGCACGAGCGCAGCACGGTGCTCGGGTGGCACCTGCAGACACTGAAACAGCCGTTGTCGGTCCATCCACAGGGGTATGGAGCCATGTTGCAACAGGGCACGCTGGGCACGCTTCTGAGCACTGCCGACTATTTTTTTGCCGACCACACTCAGCTCATAGCGCGACAGGGCGGCAAAGCAGGCCGGGGAAGCTGGGGCACGCGTCGACGCAGCCCGTACCTGGGGGCGCGCCAGATGCACTGGGAGACCCAGCGCCTGCAGTGCTGCCGCCAACGCCATGCCGATACGACGATAGTGCTCCGTGATGGTGTGCGGGCCATCATCCAGGGCAAGAGGCATGACCACACTATAAGTCACTTCCTGGTCGTGTAAGACCGCCCGGCCACCGGTCGGACGCCGTATCACCGCGACCCCCTGGGCGTGGCAGGCCGCCAGGTCAACCTCCTGCTGAGCATTTTGGGCATATCCTAAGGACAACGTCGGCTGGCACCAGCCGTAGACACGCAAGGTAGGGGGCGTCGTACCGGCCTCATGCATCACCAACAGCGCTTCATCGAGCGCCATGTTGCTGGCGGCATCACGGGCACCGGTATCGACGAAACGCCACGGTTGCTGCATGGGACCATATTCCTACGGGCCCGGCTAGCGCGACGATTTTTCCTGCGCTACATAGGCCTGATATTCAGCAGCCGTCAGGAGTTGTTGCAACTCTTCGGGGTGCGCGGTTTCAATGACGACCATCCAGCCCTGGCCATAGGGGGAGGCATTCACTAGCTCTGGTTGGTCTTCCAGAATGGTATTCGCTTCGACGATAGTACCGCTCACCGGCGCGTAGAGATCAGACACGGCTTTCACGGATTCCACCACACCAAACGTGTCCATGGCGGCAAGGGTGGTACCCACTTCGGGGAGCTCTACGAAGACGACATCACCCAACTCTTTCTGGGCATAGTCTGTAATGCCGACCACGACGCGGTTGCCCTCCTGCCGGGCCCACTCGTGCTCCTTGGTGTAGCGCAGATTCGCCGGAAATTCCATGCCTGTCTCCTCATGAGGCGCAACGATTTAGCGTTTGACGCGGCGTGGGACAAAGGGGGAAGGCACCACCCGAGCTGGCACAGCTTTGTGCCGAATCTCTACAGCGATGGTGCTGCCGATTTTCCCAGACGTGCTCCGCACTAGGGCGGTACCAATAGCCTGACCGAGCGTGGGAGACATGGTGCCGCTGGTGACTTCGCCAATGACCTGCTCGTCCTGCATGACCTGGTAATGGGCGCGTGGAATGCCACGCTCTTGCATGACAAAACCGATCATGCGGCGTTGCACGCCCATCGCCTTCAGGCGTGTCAGAGCGTCCCGACCAATAAACTCTCCCTTGTCCAATTTCGTAATCCACCCCAGACCAACCTCAAAGGGGTTAGTGGTCTCGTCCATATCTTGACCGTAGAGCAAGTACCGTGCCTCTAGACGTAATGTATCGCGCGCCCCTAGGCCCACGGGCAGCAGGCCATAGACCTGACCAGCCGCCATGATTGCCTGCCACAGCTCGACGGCGTGTGCCGCCTCGACGAGCACTTCAAAACCATCTTCGCCGGTATAGCCGGTGCGTGACACCAGCGCGGCATGGCCATCCACCTGGGTCGCCAGGGCCTGATAGTACGGTAACAGCCCGAGAGGGGCGGCGCTGAGCCGTTGGAGAATCGTTTCCGCCTCTGGCCCCTGCAGGGCCAGGAGCGCCTGCGCCTCGCTGCGGTCGTCAGCCCTGGCACCCGCACCCAGATGCTGCGTAATCCAGTGGAAATCCTTGGCAATATTGGCGGCATTGACAATCAACAGAAAGCGGTCAGCGGCCAGGCGGCACACGGTCAGATCATCGAGCAACCCTCCGGCCTCATTGCACAGGGCGCTGTATTGCAATTGGTAAGCTTGCAGAGGGCGGACGTCATTCAACGTCAGGTATTGGACCGCGGCCTCAGCCCCAGGGCCGCTTATCTCGATTTCACCCATGTGGCTGACGTCAAAGAGTCCAGCGTGCGTCCGCACCGCTTGATGCTCCTCAATGATGCCACGATAGGAAACGGGCATTTCCCAGCCACCAAACTGGATCAGGCGTGCTCCGAGTTGGCAGTGTACGGCGTAGAGGGGAGTCCGTTGGCCCTCAGTATTTGCTGTCATGGTGTTGTCTCATACTGCAGCGGAAACCTTTGCGGGAGCTTTTACAGAACTCTAACATCTTTATTTTCTGCGGGATGTGTGAAAAGGTAAGTGACACTATAACAAAAATCTGCTAAAAGGCAAGCAGAAAGGTACGGGTGCAGCCAGAGGAAGGGGGGCGAGACGTCTATGACCGGTGTAGGACATTTTGCCGATCGGCTCTGCGAGGCGGTCGCGCGTAAGGGGAATGCGGTGGTGGTAGGGCTTGACCCACGCCTGGAGAGCCTGCCAGAGGCACTGGTAGAGGCATGCCGGGCCACGTACGGCAGCACGACACGCGCTGCGGCCGAAGCGCTGTGGTGTTTTAACCGTGACATTATTGACGCGGTGCACGATCTGGTGCCCGTGGTCAAACCGCAACTGGCGTTCTATGAACGCTACGGCCTCGCCGGCATGCAGGCGTATGTGCAGACGGTGCGGTATGCGCGTGACGCGGGTTTACTGGTCATTGCCGATGGCAAACGTAATGATATTGGCCCCACTGCAGTGGGCTATGCGCAGGCATTTCTGGGCCCCCTGCAGGTCTTCGAGCAGACGGTGCCAGGGGATTTTGAGGTGGATGCGCTGACCGTCAATGCCTTTTTGGGGAGTGACGGCATCACGCCGTTCATCGACCAGGCGCAGCAGCATGGCCGTGGCCTGTTCGTGCTCGTGAAAACGTCCAATGCCTCGTCGGGTGAGATCCAGGACATTGCCGGGGCCGGCCGACCGCTCTATGAACATCTCGGCCAGCTTGTAGAAGCATGGGGTGCCCCGAGCCGTGGGCACTGCGGCTATTCGGCTGTGGGGGCTGTGGTCGGTGCCACGTATCCGCACCAGGCCCAGGCGCTGCGGGCCCTGATGCCACACACCATCTTTCTGGTGCCGGGCTACGGTGCGCAAGGGGCGACGGCGGCGGATGTGGTCGGATGTTTCGATGCGCATGGCTATGGTGCCATCATTAATGCCTCGCGCAGTATTCTCTTTGCTTTTCGTACATCGACCTATGCTGCCATGTCGCACACAGCGGCAGCCCGCGCTGCCACGCTGCAGATGATCCATGAACTGCGCCAGGCGCTAGGGACTACCCCCAAAGTCCCAGGCAAAAATGCGGTATAATGGGTCTGTACTCTCTCCCTTAGCAAAAGTCATCAGGCAGAGGAGAACGCCTATTAAGCGAATCGAAGGCAATGTGACGGGCCTGAAGGCCAATCAGATCCATCGGCTCCAGCACATCTATCGTCGCAAGGTACCAGCGCAGCAAATTGTGACGCAAGAGCTGGCGCGGTATCTCTGTGAGCTGTCGCTGGAGCTTAACCGCCAGATTGGCGTGTTGATCGATCGCAAAGGCACGATCGAATATGTGGTGGTGGGAGATCACAAAAGTATCTTTCTCCCTGATCTTGGGCGCGCGCGCGTGGCAGCGAATCGTCTGCGCGGTCTGCGCTACGTGCACACGCACCTGCGCGGTGAGCCCTTCACTCCGGACGACATGGCTGACCTGGCGCATCTGCGGTTCGATGTCATGGTAGCCATCGATGTAGGGGCCGATGGGTTACCCGATGATGCGCGCGTGGCTTCCCTCCTGCCAGACAATCCTGACGGCAAACAATGGGACGTACAAGACGGCCTCCCCATCAATCAATTGGAAATGAATTTCCTCAGCTTCATCCAGGCACTGGAAAATGAATTTGAACGGACGCAGCAGGCATATGCGGTTGGGGATAAGCGGGAGCGCGCCATCCTGATCAGCATCACTACCGGGAGCAAGGCGGTTGCTGAAGAGTCGCTGGAGGAATTGGCCGAACTGGCCTCGACCTGCGGTGTGGTGGCCGTTGACCGCATCATCCAGCAGCGCAGTCAGAGCGATCCGCATTACGTGCTGGGACGTGGCAAACTCGACGAGGTCATCGTACGGAGTTTGCAGGTTGGCGCCGATCTGCTCATCTTTGATCAGAGTCTCACCCCGAGCCAGAGTCGGGCCATTGCCGAGCGCACCGAGCTCAAAGTCATCGACCGCACCATGCTTATCCTGGACATTTTTGCGCAGCATGCGCATAGCCGCGAAGGTAAACTCCAGGTTGAATTAGCCCAGTTAAAGTACCTCATGCCATATCTGGCGGGGCAAAGCACGGCGCTGTCACGTCTGACCGGGGGGATTGGGGGCCGCGGACCGGGCGAAACGAAACTCGAAATCGACCGCCGCCGCGTGCAAGAGCGCCTGCATCATCTCGAAAAACAACTCCGCAGTGTGGCGCAGGGTCGCCACTTGCGGCGGCAGCAGCGCCAGCGTCGCCATCTGCCGGTGATTTCAATTGTGGGCTACACCAATGCGGGGAAATCGACCTTGCTCAACGCCTTGACGCAGAGCGATGTGCTGGTGCAAGATAGTTTGTTTGCCACCCTCGACCCCGCCAGTCGCCGCTTACGTTTTCCGCGCGATCTCGAGGTCATTATCACCGACACGGTCGGCTTCATCCGTGACCTGCCGCCCGACCTCATGACCGCCTTCCGGGCCACACTGGACGAGCTGCGCGACGCGGACCTGCTGCTGCATGTGGTAGATGTGAGTAGTCCGGCTATGGAGGATCACATCCGCGCCGTTGAGACCATCCTGAGCGACCTGCAGATGGACGACATGCCGCGCCTAATGGTGCTGAACAAGATAGACCTGGTGGCGCCAGAGATGGTGGTGAATCTGGCCCGTTTACACCAGGCTGTTCCTATTGCGGCACGTGACCGGCGCACGCTGCCGCGGCTCATCGAGCGGCTGCAGGAGGTGATTTGGGATCAGCTCCACAACGATCCACGTCTGGTCGTCTCTGGGATGTCGTGAGCCCAACTGCCGTCAGGAGAAGGATTTGTCGATGCCGGGGTGACACTGCCCGTGGTGTTCCGGTTCAGTTATGAGACTGATCCAGTGCCCTCTGTGATGCACATGTTGTTGCTGGCCAGAGGCGCGATGCGCGTTTTGCTGAGTTTGGTGCCAAGGTGGAGATCTATGCCGACATAGCACTTGAGCTGACCCAGTGAGCCCGCCCATGATGGATGTCTACGATACACTCATGGATAGCCTTGCCGCCCTGGCCGTCGAGGCGGTGTGCACACCTGTAACGGCGGTGCAGTCCTACTGGTTGATCCTCGTAGCCCAGCAGCATATCTCAGGGGCTTCTCTCACGCTTGAGGTCTTACTGCGACTGGCGTACGAGGAAACTGTCCTGCCGATGCCACGCTGGGCCCAGCCTCTTGCCTCTCCGGCCCTGGAGCGCCTATGGCGCGAGGGGGTATGGTGGGAAACGCCTGGGTCGCTGGCCCTGCTACAGGTGTGTGTAAGCACGGATATCACGTCTCAGAGCCAGGCGGTGGTGCGTTGGAAGACAGCGTATCAGCCGTATATCGACGAGATTCGGGACTACGCCTGTCGTCTCTGGCAGGCGGTGTGCCATCTGTATGGCCCCCAGACTCCTGACCTCGCAGCGCTCCCAGAGGAAGTGCAACGCGGGGTAGTACTTTTTGAGGCAGGTTTGTGCTTCGCCTGTCATGAATACTTTGAAACACTCTGGGGTCGTACAGGTGATGCGGCCAGCGATTTGTATCAGGGTATTATCCAGATAGCCGTGGCGATACGGCATCTAGAAAGTCACAATGTGCGCGGCGCCATCGTCCTGTTGCGCTACGGTATGGGGCGTCTGCAGCGCTACCCGGTAGTGTACCAGGGCCTCCCTCTAGCAGCATGGTTGGAGCGTCTGGAGACGCTGCTCACGCACCTCGAAACCCTACCCAGCCCCACAGTATATCAATTTGATCCGCGGCACGTGCCACACATACTCAACTAAGATGTGAGGAGGTCAACATGCAGTTTGCCGGCAAAGTAGCCCTGGTCACCGGCAGCTCGCGCGGTATTGGCCGAGCCATTGCGCTGCGTCTGGCACGGGAGGGCGCTGACGTAGTGGTGCACTATCGCCGTCAGACCGTTGCAGCCCAGGAGACTGCTGCGGCCATCGCCGCTTTAAGACGGCGCGTCCTCGTAGTGCAAGCTGATCTCGGGGAAGCACCAGCCGTACGCCATATGTTTGTACAGGTGCGCGAGACGTTTGGTGTGCTGGACATCTTCGTTGCCAACGCTGCTGCCACGGCTTTTAAGCCCCTGCTGGAGCAGCAAGCCCACCACATCGACAAGACCTTTGCTATTACCGTTGATGCCTTCGTGCTGGCGGTCCAGGAAGCTGCCAAGCTCATGCAGGGGCGCCATGGGAAGATCGTCACTGTCTCAGGCATTGATGCCCGGCGCTATATCCCCTTACACGGGGCTTTGGCTGCCGCCAAAGGCGCCCTCGAAGTCCTCACCGCCTACCTGGCTTGTGAACTCGCCCCTCAGGGTATCAGTGTCAACGGCATCAATCCGGGCTTTGTGAACACTGACTCGGCGCACGTATTTGGGGAAAAAGTGTATCGCCTCCTGGCAAAGAACATCGTAACCTACACCCCCATGCAACGGGTTGGGACGCCAGACGACATTGCCAACGTTGTGGCTTTTCTCTGCTCCAAGGACGCCGCCTGGATCTGCGGCCAGACACTCACGGTCGATGGCGGCCTCAGCCTTACCTCCCCCTTCGACATTCGCCATCTGTTAGCGCAGAGCGACTAGCTCCTGCAGTTACTACCGAGCCTTCGACGTCGGTTTTGTCTTGACAGGACAGGCAAGTATTCCCTATTATATGTTCACTATTTATTAACGATGTTCAAATATTTAGAACACAGCTATGCCAGAGAAACTCGCAGCTCCCGCTACCTCGTTAGTCAAAGCCCTCGACGTCCTGCTCGCTCTGGAGCAGAGTCCAGAAGGACGAGGCGTCACCGACATTGCCCGCGCCCTTGGCCTGCCTAAAAGTGCGGTGCACCGTCTACTGGTGACATTTCAGGCCTGTGGCTTTGTGCAGCAGCAGGCGGAGACCAGTCGCTATGGTCTCGGACCAGTGCTGGCCCGGCTGGGGCTACGGGCAGCTGATCTCTTCACGCCACGCCGTGTGGCACGCCCCTATATGGAAGCGTTGGCGCATGAAGTGGGAGAGACCATTTTTCTGGGAGTGCTCTGTGAGGAAAGCGTGCTGGTCGTCGAAAAAGTGGAGTACAACCAGGTGCTGCGCATTTCTCCAGAACTCGGGACGACCTTACCATTACGCCAGACCGCCCTGGGCCAGGTCTGGTTAGCGTTTTGTCCAGCGGCACAGCGCGAGGTGTTGCTCACTACTCTGGTGGCTCCTGAGAGCCTCATCCCCGCCGACAGAGCCCTGGCTGGCCTGCGCCAGGAACTGAGCGCTATTGCGCAGCAGGGGTTTGCCGTGCGTCTCGAGACCTGGATGCCCGATGTCTGTTGCCTGGCTGTGCCGGTATGGAACCGGCGGCACGAACTCGTCGCGGCCCTGGCCGTGGCTGTACCGCACAGTCGTATGCTACCGCCGCAACGGCATGATCCTTTTGCGCCTGGAGCGCCAGCGCTGCAGTATCCCACGCTGCTGCCAGCGCTGCTGCGCACGGCCGAACGGATCTCGGCGACCATCCCATGAGCCCAGGGCTCATGGTTGCTTTGGGCGTTTTTCGCAAGGAGGGAGATATCATGCAAGTGTATGTCGATGGGCAGTTTGTGCCCGCCGAGGACGCACGGATTTCGGTGTTCGACCACGGATTTTTGTACGGTGACGGCATCTTTGAAGGCATTCGCGTCTATGATGGCACCATCTTCCGCCTCCAGCAGCATATCCAGCGGCTGTACAACTCCGCCCAGTGCATTCTGCTGACGATGCCCCTCAGCCCGGGGGAGATGAGTGCGGCGATTGTCGAAACCGTCGCTCGCCGCGGCCGGCCCAACCAGTATGTACGCGTGGTGGTGTCGCGTGGGGCTGGCGACCTGGGGCTAGATCCACGCCTGTGCCGACGCCCCTCCGTGGTGATCATCGCCGATACTATTACCCTGTACCCAGCACATTTCTACACCAACGGCCTGGCACTCGTGACCGTGGCGACACGGCGCACCCCCATCTGGGCGCTCGATCCACGCATCAAATCCCTGAACTATCTCAACAACATTTTAGCCAAACTCGAAGCACAACAAGCCGGTGTGCTCGAGGCCGTCATGCTTAACGGCGAAGGCTACGTGGCTGAATGCACCGCCGACAACATCTTCTTCGTGCGACAAGGACAGCTGTGCACACCGTCCACAGCGGCTGGAGCACTCCAGGGAGTCACCCGCGACAGCGTCCTGGAAGTGGCCCAGGCGCTTGGGCTGCCGGCGACGGAAGGCTTCTTCACACGCTATGATCTCTACACCGCCGATGAATGCTTCATGACCGGCACAGGGGCAGAAATCATTCCCGTGGTGCGCATCGATGGCCGCACCATTGGGACAGGACATCCTGGTCCTCTGACAGCCCAGTTGCGGCAGGGTTTTGAGACGCTGTGCCACCGTGACGGAGTACACGTTTCCCTACACGCCACCTGTGGGGCGCTCGCTTGAGGGGACACCCGCCACGGTGTCCCTCCCATGCAGTTGCGCTCGCTGCCAGACTCTTTCTGCGTTTACCGCGCCATGGCAATGACCAGCGCTGTATAGCCCCGAGCTTTGATCTCATGCACGACCCGCTCGGCCTCGTCGCGATTGTCGAATGGCCCAAGCCGGACGCGATGCAAAGGCTGGGTACCCTCCGGTGCCATACTAATCCAGACGTGCGGATACATACTGGTCAGGGTCTTGTGCGCCCGCAGCGCGTTGTTCTGATCCTGATAGGCGCCAACTTGCACAGCAAAAGGTTGCGTTCCAGGCGTCTCGAGCACCTGCACGGCGTTGCGCTGATCTGGTGAAGTATCTACTGACGTGACGGTGGGCGACACGACGGGAGCGAGTTCAGCAGTGGGCGGCACGACGAGGGCTGGTTCAGCCAGGAACTCAATTTGCACACGCCCTAAGCCAGGATGCACCATATCAATTTGTCGTGCAGCCTCATAGGAGAGATCGATGATGCGAGGACGCTTGTAAGGACCACGATCGTTGATACGGACACGTACAGATTGCCCATTTTCGAGGTTGGTCACCAGGGCATACGTGCCGAGGGGCGCCGTCAGATGTGCAGCGGTGGGCTGATACATATTATAGATTTCACCGCTAGCCGTAGGCCGCCCATGAAAATACTTCCCGTACCAGGAAGCCACGCCAACTTGCACACGGGTGGTTGGTGGAGGTTCTGCACCCGAGGCATCGGGTTGCGGCCCTCCTGCTGAAGGTACTGACATGGGTCTGTGTATGCCTGTGCATGATGATAAAAGGCTGGCCACGAGCAAGCAGCCAGTGAGGGACAACACGAAAAGATGTGTAACTCTCTTCATGGGGTTCCTCCTTTACTTACTTGTTGTGGTTGTGCAGGATGCTTTCACGTCCCCGTGTGTCGCGGCATTCCGCTTGTTCTTATGCGTATTCTCCTTGCTTTCTAGAGATATGCTGGGACAATATGTGTTCACATCCGCATGAATGAAGGCGCAGAACGCCTTCATAGGATTTCTCTCCTGTAAGGTCGCGGCCAGGATACACGAGGGTGGATCAAAGGTCAAGCAGAAAAAAGCAATTTTTTGTTGAGGCTTTGGAAATCAAGTATTTATGCCTACGGCAGAGCTCTGGGTGGTCCCAGGGGAAACATTGTCAGGATCAAGAAGATGCCCCCATGATTCTGGGGGCTCTAATTCAGGAGGAAACTGTGGAGCATGCGGCCAACACCTGATCCCACACGGCGACACGCGCCCCTTCCCGCACCTGCCTCGACCAGTAAGCTGTAACGCTAGAGGTCAAAGATAACGCGCGCCTGCCAGCGTCCCTCAACCTGTTCGACGGTGATTTGATGGTAGGTCACGGCTTTGATCTCCGTATCAATGGGATGACGGTCGGGGTCGAGGGGTTCGCCGGCCACTGTGGCGGTCAAGTGCGTTGGCTCGAACAGCGTACAGTGAAAGGTGCAGCACAGGAGACGCTGGGTATCGTACAGATAGAGTAACTCGCTGAGCCATCGCACCAGTAGATCCTCCAGGTCGATGGCGCTGACGCTGAGCCTAACCGTGTGCTGCGGTCGGATGGTGGTGGCGTCGCTCATCAAGTCGAACATGGCCCAGGCGGCGTGGGCGAAGAGCTCTGGGAGATCCTGCCCATACGCCACCATACCGAGGTCGCCAGTGTGCGACAGTGGCTCGTAAATGTCCGGATGTGGTGTATCGCTCGGCATGGCCTAGCCTTTGATGACGCCCAGAGGCCGTAACTGCGCCACCTTCTTACTGATACCAGCCCCGTGGACGACATTGACGACCTCACTGACGTCCTTATAGGCTTCAGGAATTTCCTCCATGAGAGTGGCGCGGCCAGCGGACCGCACATAAATACCCTGATCCTCCAGTTCGCGCACAATCGCCCGGCCGCGCGCCGCCTTTTTCGCCTGGGTACGGCTCAGCGTGCGCCCGGCACCGTGGCAACTACTGGCGAAGGTTTCCGCGCTACCCTGGGACGTGCCAATGAGGACATAGGAATAGCGGCCCATATCGCCTGGTACCAGCACCGGTTGCCCGAGGTGACGATAGACCTCGGGGAGTTGCGCATGGCCTGGGGGGAGCGCGCGTGTGGCACCCTTCCGATGCACACACAGCCGCCGTGGCTGGCCGTTAACCACGTGGGTCTCGAACTTGCCGATATTGTGGCACACATCGTAGATGACCTCGATACGCAGGTCCTTCGGCGCTCGCTGCAAGACTTCTTCAAAGGTCTCGCGGACTTTGTGGGTGATGAGTTGCCGATTGGCAAAGGCAAAATTTGCGGCGCTGTACATCGCACCGATATACTCCTGGGCCTCGGGTGAGGTGAGAGGCGCACAGCAGAGCTGTCGGTCAGGGATGGCAATCCCATACTTCGCCGTGGCCTTTTGCATGAGCCGCAGTGCATCATCGCAGACCTGATAGCCGAAACCACGCGACCCCGTATGAATGGTGATGGTAATCTGGTCTGGGGCAAGCCCCAGGGCTTGGGCGACCTCCGTGTCGTAGACCTCAGCAACGTAATCCACTTCTACAAAGTGATTGCCCGAGCCGATGCTGCCCAGTTGCGGCCGCCCACGCTCCATGGCCTTCGTACTCACCGCCTCGGGTTGTGCCCCAGGTAAGCAACCGTGTTCTTCAATATGCTCCAGATCACGCCCAGTACCGTAGCCCTGGCCCACTGCCCAGCTCGCGCCCCCTGCAAGGACGCGACGCAACTCCTGTTGTGACAGTTTAAAATCCTTACGATGCGACCCGACGCCGGAAGGGATGTTGCGAAACAGTCCTTCAGCCAGGTCGCGCATGTGCCCCTGGAGGTCAGCCCGGCTCAGACCTGAGCCCAACAGCCGCACCCCTCAATTGATGTCATAGCCAATCCCCCCCGGCGAGATGACGCCTTCATGCTCGTCAAAGGCGGCGACCCCACCAATAGGAAAGCCATACCCCCAGTGAATGTCAGGCATGGCAATCGAGTGCCCAACAATGCCTGGCAGATGGGCAACATTCGCCACCTGTTGCAGACTCTGGTCTTCCTGCAGATCCCGCATCATGGCGGCACTGGCAAAGACGAGGCCGTCTACCCGCATCTGGCCTGTACGTGGAATACGCCAGCGGTAGTCATCGATGCGCTGAACCTTAATAGGACTTGCTTCTGCCATGGATTTTTTACCTCTTCTTTCCCCTCTCCCAGGAGGAGAGAGGGTGAGATGAGGGGTCTTCGTCAGAGCGCACCTGGCAGGCCACAAGAAGCAATAGCGACGGTCACTCGGCTACTGTAACGCAGCGTGCTGGGTCGGCTTCAGTCAGGACAGGGTGCGGCTGGCCCGTGTGGATGGCATCTGCCAGCAGCTTGCCCGCCATAGGACCACGCCCAAAGCCTGAGGAAGCCAGGCCACTCGCGATGTACAGGTTGCGGCGCTGTGGAATCTGGCCAATAAGTGGCGCGCCGTCGAGCGAGAAAGGCATCAGACCAGCCCAGGTCCGGGCGATAGAGAGAGTGGAAAGCAGTGGCAGCACTTCCGCGGCATGAGCATGATTGACCTCAATGCCGGCAGGGTCAGGCACCGTATTATAGCCAACGAGCTGACGATCCCCTCCAAAGATAATATCGCCATCGCGCGTCTGACGGCCATAGAGATGACGCGTGCGTCGCATACTGCCGTGATGAGTCAGATGCGGTGGCGTCTCGTGATCAGTTCCAGGTGCATGGTGCCAGTCCATGGCCGACTCGGCCGAGGAGATGGTGTGGAACACCCGTGGTGGGAGCTGGTCCGTGGCCCACATCTGCCCACGCACTGGCTTGATGGGAATGCGCAATCCCAACCACATACCGATCTCAGCACACCAGGCACCAGCAGCCATGATAAGTATACCGGCAACAAACGTATCGTGGGAAGTCTCGACCAGGTACGTGTCATCAGACCGTTGCTGCACGGTGGTCACGGCATACTGCGTGCGGATGCGTGCACCGCTGCGCGCGGCGGCAGCGGCGAGCGCACGCGTAGCTTGTTTGGGATCGGCCTGCGCCCGCAACGGCATGTACATGCAGCCCGGGAGGGCGGGGTTTAACTCAGGCTCGATATTTCTCGCTTCGCGGCTGCTGAGCAGTTCAACGCTATAGCCATGCGCCTGGAGATGCTGGACGCGGTCGCGGGTGTAGGCGTACTGTGCTTCAGTATGGATGGCCTGTAAGCAGCCCGACTGCCGGAAGGCAATGTCATACCCCAGGTCCAGTTGCAGGCTCTGAAAAATTTCCAGGCTGCCCATGGTGAGATACGCTTCCAGGTCGGGCGCGTTCCCCCAGCCAATGGCACCGATGGAACCGGCATTCACCCCAGAGGCTTCGCTGGCAATCTCGCCGCGCTCCAGCAGCGTTACATCGTGGCCGTGTTGCGCCAGATGGTAGGCCGTTGCGGCACCCACAATGCCCCCACCAATGATTAACATGTCGGTCTCAGTCATAACCGTCCTCACGAGCTCCTGGCAATGCGGCTGTAGCACAGCTGTCGCTCTCTGACTTGTGCTGGGCGATATCTCTATCGCCCATGGGATACCCTTAGTACCGTGCGCAATAAATACGTCGCGGGTTCCACACGTAGCAAACGTGCCTGGTAAGCCATGGAGCACCCCGCCAAACTGGCGGGGCAATTAGCCGTACGCAGTACTTAGCTCTCCGCAATGGTGACCGAGACGATGGTATCACCCTGTTCAATGGCATTAACGACCTGCTGCCCATCGCCCTGCACCCTGCCAAAAACCGCGTGCTTGCCGTTGAGCCAGGGGGTTTCAACATGGGTGATGAAGAACTGCGAGCCGTTGGTATTGGGCCCGGCGTTCGCCATGCTCAGGATACCAGGGCCATCATGCCGCAGTTGCAAAGCAGATGCTTCGTCAGCCCAGGTATATCCAGGGCCGCCGCGGCCACTGCCTTCCGGGCAGCCTCCTTGCACCATAAACGGTGGGCTTTTGATGACGCGATGGAAATTCAGGCCATCATAAAAGCCGTCACGGGCCAGAAAGACGAAATTGTTGACCGTGACTGGCGCCTCTTTGGCGAACAGTTGAATGTCGAATTCGCCCCGGCTGGTCGTGAAATGCGCCACATACGTCTTGTTAGCGTCAAGCTGCATAACCGGGGGAGCATTGTAACGCTTTGGCATGCGTATCGTTCCTCTCTGTGGGATAGGGGGGTGTGTTGGTAACAACATGCCCTAGCATAACAGAAAATCTCTGGTACGACGACTTGTCTGGCGTCAGAATCACTTCGTGTGTACTATCAGGCGGATACATGGGCCGGCATCCGCTATGTTCTGGATACTGGAGCATCATGACATTCTTCAGGCGATGGAGCACGTGGCTACACCCAGCGCCGCTGCTCGCGGTCCTGCTGTGGGGTGGCATCTATCCGGGTATTAAGCTCGGACTGCGAGACATACCTGTCCTGAGCTTTGCCTATCTTCGTCTCCTCCTAGCTACGGGTATTTTATGTGCCATAGCGTGTCGTGTCTCGCCGGGACGTCACACGACAGGTGTCTGGAAGC
>Ga0081538_10001746_pt1 | contig 22083 bp, 25 predicted proteins | sample TabmetS5T2R1_FD_71022 | JGI IMG/M metagenome (GOLD analysis project Ga0081538, IMG submission 71022) | Tabebuia heterophylla rhizosphere microbial communities from the University of Puerto Rico - S5T2R1 | ecosystem: Host-associated > Plants > Roots > Rhizosphere ...
GGCAGGTGGCGGAGTGGCTCGCCGGCCACGACGCAGTCGAGTCCGTCCTCTACCCTGGCCTGCCCGACCACCCTGGCCACGAGATCGCGAAGCGGCAGATGGACGATTTCGGCGGGATGATCTCGTTCCATGCCGAGTCGGAGGAGGCTGCGGTCGAGCTGGTCGCGCGCACCAAGGTCTGGAAGCTCGCGGAGAGCCTCGGGGGCGTCGAGAGCCTGATCGAGCAGCCGGCGCAGATGACCCACGCCTCGACGGCCGACTCGTCCTTCGCGGCGCCGCCGAACCTCGTGCGGCTCTCGGTCGGCATCGAGTCGGTCAGCGACCTGATCGAGGACCTCGAGCAGGCGCTCGCCCGGCTGCCCAGTGCCTCGGTTTCGGGCTGAGCTCCAGCTCACGGGCCGCACGGGGACCTACGTCGAGGTGCCGCTCGACGTTCCCGCGTTGTTCGGTCGGGCGCGGCCGCCGGTGCGTGGCACGGTCAACGGCGCTCCGCTTCGCAGCACGATCGCGAGGTACGGCGACGAGTACCTCCTGGTCATCAATCGGCAGGTGCGGGAGGCGGCAGGAGCCGCCGCCGGGGACACCGTCGAGATCCAGCTCGAGCTCGACAGGAAGCCCCGGGTTGTCAGGCTGCCGAAGGACTTCGCCGCGGCGCTCGACAAGGACGCCCGCGCCAAGTTCGACCGGATGTCCTACTCGCATCGCAAGGACTACGTCGACTGGATCAAAGAGGCGAAGCGCGAGGAGACGAGGCAGCGCCGGATCGCCAAGGCGGTCGAGCTGATCCGGCAGGGAAAGCCGCAGCGCTAGCCGGTCGTACGGGCGGAACCGCGCGCCGCTGCGCGGTGTAGGGCTGGGGAAACGTTCGAAGGAGCCATGATGAAGCGCGCTCTTCTTGCATTCGCGATTGCAGCTTGCGTTCTGCCCGCCGCGGCCCTCGGGAAAGGCCCATCCGGCGCCTCGATCAACGGGCCCGGCAGCGGTGGCGGCCTCACGTTCTCCGGGGACGAGGCGAGCGGCCCACTGGGTGCTCTGACCGAGCAGGCCGGGTTCTTCCCGGCCGCCTTCGGCCAAGAGCCGAGCCCGATGCTCGCTGGTCGCCCGAAGGGGGAACTCGGACGGAAGTACACGATCACGTACACGGTGCCCGGCCCGTACAACGACGTCTTCACGATCCGTCAGGACGTCTACCCGTACGCGGAGCCCTCACCGGTCACGTACACCGCACCGGGCCAGCCGATCTTCGACACACGGACCCGAGGGGGCTGGTTCCGGGCCGACCCGGCGCTCAAGCGCACGCTCGTCGCCGCCGGCCTTCCCAACAGCGTGCCGGCGTCACCGTCCACATCCGGGTCGTCCTCGGACTTCCCCACCACATATGTCAGCGTGCTGACGGTGGTCCTGCTCGCCGCGTTGGGCGCAGCCGCGGCGCTCGTCATCCGGCGCCGGACACGTCCCGCAGCCGCCTGAGCCCCACATAGGATCGGGCCGAGTGGACGAGCTCGGCCCGATCGACCTCCGGCACCGCGGCGCCGAGCGCGTGATCGGCTGCTACCTCCTGGAGAGCGACGACGGCCCGGCGCTGTTCGACTGCGGCCCGTCCTCGGACCTCGGCGCGCTGAAGGCCGGGCTGCACGACCGCGGCCTCGAGCTCACCGACGTCCGTCACCTGCTCCTGAGCCACATCCACCTCGACCACGCCGGCGCCACGGGTGTGCTCGTCCTTGAGCACCCGGAGCTGCAGGTCCACGTCTCCGAGGTCGGCGCCCCGCACCTGATCGACCCGAGCCGCCTCGAGCGCAGCGCCCGCCGCCTCTACGGCGATACGTTCGACGACCTCTGGGGCGAGCTGGCGCCCGTCCCCGAACAGAACGTCCACATCGTCCAAGCGGCCACCCTCGGCCTCGAGACGTTCCCGACGACCGGCCACGCGAGCCACCACGTCTCCTACCTGAGCGACGACGGCACCTTGTACGCGGGCGACGCAGCGGGAGTCCGCATCCAGCCCGACGACTACGTCGCGCCGCCAACGCCGCCGCCGGAGTTCGACCCTGCCGCGTGGGATCGAACGATCGACGAGATCAACCGCCGGGAGCCGGACCGCCTCGCCCTCATCCATTTCGGCGTTGTCGACGAGCCGGAGCCTCACCTCGACGAGCTCCGCGCCAGGATCCACGCCTGGACGGCGCTCGTCGCCGACGGCGCGACGGAGGAGGAGTGGATCGCCCAGACGACGGCCGAGCGCGACCGATCCAGCCGCCATCCGGACCTCGTCGAGAGGGCGATGCCGCTCTGGCAGTCCTACGCCGGGATCCAGCGCTACGTGGACAAGACCGCGGGTCGACCGGCTGCGTAGCATTGACGGCCCCGCCAACTAGTGGAGGCGTTCGCGATGAGTGACCTCGAAGAGACCGGTGCGATCGACTGGTACCTGATCGAGTCCCGCGGGAAGGAGATCAACGGTGAGCTCGTCCCACCGCTGCTCGATCTCGTCGATCGGCGTCTGATTCGGATCCTCGACGCACTGGTGCTGATCAAGCGAGCCGACGGATCGTTCGACGCACTCACAACCGAAGAGCTCGATCCGAGCCAGGTCGGAGAGCTGGGGCCGCTCAGAGGAGCGTCGTCCGGCCTGCTCACCGATGAGGACGCCGAGGCTGCGGCGTCCGCACTGGAACCGGATTCAGTCGGTGGGCGCAGGAGGACCAGTCCATGTACGCACAACCGGCCTACGCCGAGCCGCAGTACGTCCAGCAGGCGCCGGCACCGGCTCCGCCTCCCGCACCGGCGCCGGACCCTCTCGAGCAGCTGACGACGCTCGGCCAGCTGCGAGACAGCGGCCTCCTCACCGAGGCGGAGTTCGAAGCGCAGAAGGCGAAGATCCTCGCCGGCTGAGAGTCACGCCGCAGACGCTCTCGGCGTCTCGCTGGGGAGACGGCGACTAGGATTAGATCCACGCTCGCCTCCAGCGGCACGACTGGAGGCGCGCCGCAGGCCCACAACGACGACGCGAGCGCCACGCCCCGTTCGCGCTCTCGGAAGCGTGAGGAGACAAGCATGGCGTCAGCCACAACCCCCCGACCACACCTCTCCGACGAGGAGTTCGCCAGGCTCGTCGAGCTGATCAAGGAAGCCGACAGCGTCGAGCTCAAGCTGACGGTGCCGGAGCAGGAGCAGCGCGCGACGATCGCGGCGCTCGGCATCGATCCACTCGACTCCCAGATCCGGCAGGCGTTCTTCTTCGACACGCCGGACCTGACGCTGGACAAGCACGGCGTCGTCGTCCGCGCCCGCCGCGTGCAGCGGAAAGGTGACGACTCGGTCGTGAAGCTGCGCCCGGTCGTCCCCCACGAGCTGCCGAAGCGGTTCCGCCGGTCGCCGGGCTTCGGCGTCGAGGTCGACGCGATGCCGGGCGGGTTCGTCTGCTCGGGATCGATGAAGCACGCGATGGATTCGGATGCAGTGCAGTCGGTCGTCCACGGGAAGGGCTCGGTGCGCAAGCTGTTCTCGAAGGAGCAGCGGGCGTTCTTCGCAGCGCACGCGCCCGAGGGCATCGAGCTGGGCGACCTGTCGGTGCTGGGGCCGATCTTCGTCCTCAAGGTGAAGTACTCCCCGAAGGACTTCGACCGCAAGCTGGTCGCCGAGCTCTGGATGTATCCGGACGACTCGCGGATCCTCGAGCTCTCCACGAAGTGCGCGCCGACCGAGGCCTTCGAGGTCTCGGCCGAGGCGAGGGCGTACCTGACCGAGCAGGGCGTGACCCTTTCGGGCGAGCAGCAGACGAAGACGCGGACCGCGCTCGAGTTCTTCTCCGAGCGCCTCGAGAGGACGAGCGACGGCTAGAGCCGTCCCGATACGCAGCCTGGAGACGGACGTCGACCTCGAGTCGCGGTTCCTGAACCGCGAGCTCTCGTTGCTCGACTACAACGCACGCATCCTCGCGTGCGCGGAGGACGAGTCCCGTTCGCCGCTCGAGCGGGCGCGCTTCCTGGCGATTCTCGGTCGCAACCTGGACGAGTTCTTCCAGATTCGCGTGTCGGGCCTGCGCGAGCAGTTCATCGCCGACGTGCCGGGCACCTCGCCGGACGGGATGACCCCGCGCGAGCAGCTCGACGCGATCCGTGCCCGCGCCCAGCGTCTCGTCGCGCGCCAGACGGAGATCTTCGAGAAGCACGTCCGCCCGCAGCTCCAGTCCGACGGGATTCGGATCACGGACTGGACGGATCTGAAGAAGGCCCAGCGCGAGGAGCTGCACGGAGTCTTCGAGGAACGGGTGTATCCGGTGCTCACCCCGCTCGCGGTCGACCCTGCACACCCGTTCCCGTACATCTCGGACCTCTCCCTCAACCTGGCCGTGGTGGTCCGTGACCCGGACACCGGCGTCAGGCGATTCGCACGCGTCAAGGTCCCGCCGCGGCTGCCGCGCTTTCTGAAGCTGTCGGGCAGTCGGCGCTACGTGCCGCTCGAGCAGGTGATCGCGGCGCACGCCGAACGGCTCTTCCCCGGGATGAAGATCGTCGCGCGCCATCCGTTTCGGGTGACACGCGACGCCGACGTCGAGGTCGAGGTCGACGAGGCCGACGACCTGCTGGAGACGCTCGAGTCGCTCTTGCGCGGCCGGCAGCGGGCACCCGAGGCGGTCCGGCTCGAGGTGGCCAAGACGATGCCGCAGCGGCTTCGCTCGATCCTCCTCCGCGAGCTCAGGCTGTCGTCCTCGGACCTCTACGTCATCGACGGACTGCTCAACCTCGGCGACCTCTGGTCGCTCACCGAGCAGCGCGGGCCGGCGGCCAAGCGCTCGCGCCCGGTCGGCGTGACGCCGCCCGAGCTCGGCGCGCCGCTCTCCGAGCCGCCCGACATCCTCTCGACGCTCCAGGAGCGCGACGTCCTCGTCCACCATCCGTACGATCGGTTCTCGACGTCAGTCGAGGCGTTCGTCGACCAGGCCGCCGACGACGCCGACGTCCTCGCGATCAAGCAGACGATCTACAGGACGTCAGACGAAGGCGAAGCCCCGGTCGTCCGCTCGCTCGTGCGAGCCGCCGAGTCCGGCAAGGAGGTCGTCGCCCTCGTCGAGCTCACCGCCCGCGGCGACGAGGAGGCGAACATCGCCTGGGCACGGACGCTGGAGAAGGCGGGCGTCCACGTCGTCTACGGCGTCGTCGGCCTGAAGACACACGCGAAGATCGTGCTCGTCGTGCGCCAGGAGGGCGACAGGATCCGCCGCTACTGCCACGTGGGCACCGGGAACTACAACCCGGAGACCGCAACGATCTACGAAGACGTCGGGCTGCTCTCGAGCGATGTCGAGCTAGCCGCAGACGTCGCGGACCTCTTCAACCGGCTGACCGGCTACTCCAACGGCAACGGCTACCGCCGGGTGCTCGTCGCGCCGGGAATGCTCCGCCCGCGCCTCCTCGAGCTGATCCACGGCGAGGCGGAGGCGCCCGACGGGCGGATCGTGATGAAGATGAACAGCCTCGCCGACCCGGAGGTGATCGACGCGCTCTACGCCGCGTCGAACGCGGGTACCGAGATCGACCTCGTCGTCCGCGGCATCTGCTGCCTCCGGCCGGGCGTGAAGGGAATGTCCGAGCGAATTCGGGTCCGCTCGATCGTCGGACGCTTCCTCGAGCACTCACGGATCTTCCGCTTCGGCAACGACGAGCGGGGCCCCCGGTACTACATCGGTTCGGCCGACTTGATGCCGCGGAATCTCGACCATCGAGTCGAGTGCGTCGCGCCCGTTACGGACCCGGCGCTGACTGCCCGGCTGGCGGAGATCCTCGAGGTCAACCTCGCGGACGACGTCCTCGCCTGGGAGCTGACCCCGGATGGCTGGCGAAAGGTCAAGACGAAGGCTGGGATCAACACGCACCAACGTCTGCAGGAGCTCGCCGAGAAGCGCGCCCTCGGCGCCTAAGCCGGCGCGCCGGCCACGACCGCGGCGTCGCGGTAGGCCGCGACGTAATCCGCGACCATCCGCTCGGGCGAGAACCGCTCCTCGACATACACGCGGCACTCCAGCGGATCCAGGTCGTCGGCGGCCGAGAGCGCCTCACCCATCTCGCGGTAGTTCTCGACGATGATCCCGGAGCGCCCGTGCTCGATCACCTCGGGGACGGCCCCGCGGTTGGTCGCGATCACCGGCGTTCCGCAGGCCATCGACTCGATCATCACCAGGCCGAACGGCTCTTCCCAGTCGATCGGGAACAGCGTCGCACGCGCGTCCTGGAGCAACTCGACCTTCCTCCCGTGCGACACCTCGCCGAGGTACTCGATCCCGTGGATGCCGAGGTGCGGCTCGACGAACTCCGCGAAGTACTCCCGCTCCTTCGGCTCCCGACTCTTCCCGGCGATCTTCAGCGGGAGCTCCAGATCCATGGCGACGGCGATCGCCCGGTGGCAGCCCTTGTCCGGGCTCATCCGGCCCAGGAAGAGCAGGTAGTCGCCGGTGTGGGGCTTGCACGGGTAGACCGAGAGGTCGAGTGCGTTCGGGCAGTTCGCGAGCCACGGCAGCTCGGGCTTCAGGCGCCGCTGGTTGAGCGACAGCGAGATCAGGTGGAGGTTCGGCAGGAGGCCCGCGAGCTGCTCGTACATCTCCCCGGGCTCGCCGTCGAGCGGCCCGTGCACGGTGTGGACGACCGGCGTGTCGACGAGGCCGGACATCACCAGCCCGGACATGCCCGTGTGGTCGTTGATGACGTCGAACTCGTCGGCGTTCGTGTAGCAGGCGAGGTTGTGGTTCAGCTCCCAGTGCGAGCGCCCGATCCACTGGCTGGGCGCCTGCTCGTAGACGTACTGGAGCTTGGCCTTCGTCTTCGAGTCGCCCGAGGCGAACAGGGTGACGTCGTGTCCGGCGTCCACGAGGCCGTCTGCCAGCAGCGCGACGATCCACTCGATCCCGCCGTAACCGGACGGCGGGACGGGGAACCACACCGGGCTGAGCACGGCGATCTTCAGCTGCTCGCCGTTCACACGGCGCTCACCTCGACGGAGCCGTCCTCCAGCCGGATCTCCCAGTGCCGGTCGAACGCTCGCACACCCGACAGTCTGAGCGATCCGGCCCAGGCCGGCAGCTCTTCGGGCGCGACCGTCTCCAGGGTGCTCTGGCGGCGGTCGGGCTGGAGCCCGAGCAGCAGCTGGAGCAAGAGCACCGGCGTGCCGGCCGCCCACGCTTGTGGCCGGGCGGCCGTCGGATACGCGATCGGAAAGCGCGTCTCCGTGCGCGGCATCCCGGCGAAGACCTCCGGCAGCTGGTACTCGAAGTGTCGGCCGGCGGTCACCATCTGGCGGATTATCCGCTGCGCCTCGGGCCAGCGCGCGGAGCGCGCAAGGCCCCACGCAATCACCGAGTTGTCGTGGGGCCAGACCGTGCCGTTGTGGTACGCGAGCGGGTTGTACGCGCGGTCGGCGCTCGACATCGTCCGCACGCCCCAGCCGGACCACAGCGAGTCGCCCATCAGCTGATCCACGACAGGGTCGATCCGCTCGGGCGGGACGATCCCGCTCCACAACAGGTGCCCGATGTTGGAGGAGAGCGAGTCGACCTGGTTCTTCTCGCCGTCGAGGGCGAGCGCGTAGTACCCGTTGCGCTCGCCGATCCAGAACCGTTCGTTGAACCGTTGCTGGAGCTCGTCGGCCTCGTGATCGAGCCGATCGGCGAGCTCGCGGTCACGCCAGACCTCGCGGGCCAGCTCGGCCGTCCGCCGCTTCGCGTCGTAGACGTAGCCCTGCACCTCGCAGGGCGCGATCGGAGGATCGGCGAAGCGGCCGTCGGCGAAGCGCTGCGAGTCGTGCGAGTCCTTCCACGACTGGTTGTCGAGCCCTCGCGGGCTCCGCTTCAGGTACTCGACGAACCCGTCGCCGTCGAGATCCCCGCGCTTGGCGATCCAGTCGAGCGCCAGCTCGGCGCTGTCCCGGAACTCGTGGACGAGCGACGCGTCGTCCGTCCAGCGCCAAACCTCGGACAGCAGGATCAGGTAGAGCGGCGTCGCGTCGACGGTCCCGTAGTAGGCGGAGTGCCAGGTTCGCACCGCCTTCCCGCTCCGGACCTCGTGGACGATCTTCCCGGGCTCGGCGTCGCGCACCGGGTCGTCCACGGTGGACTGGAGGTCACGGAGAGCGTGCAGCGCCGTCACCGCCAGCTCCGGCCCGAAGAGGAGCGTCTGCAGGCACGTGATGATCGTGTCGCGGCCGAAGACGGTCATGAACCAGGGCATGCCGGCCGCAGGAAGCTTCCCGGCACCGACGTCCCTGCCCCGCATGCGGAGCGACGCGAGGTCCGAGACCGAGCGGCCGAACGAGGCGCTCAGGTCGTCCCAACTCGCGCGCAGCTGCGGAACTCGGAGCTGCCAGGCGGCGAGCGACTCCCGAACCCGCGCGATCTCGTCGCCGAAGCGGCGCTCGGCGAGGCGTGGGACGACGCGCTCGCCCTCGCGGGCGGGCACGACGTCGATCCGCAGGTCCCAGCGCTGGCGCGGCTCGAGCTCGATCCGGTAGGCGATCTTGCCGTCAGCGATTATCTCGCCCGCCTGGGACAGGATCACCTGCGTGTGCAGCGGGAGCCCGCCTCCGTCCAGCATGACGAACTGGTTGCCGTCCTCCTCGAACCGGACCGGAGCCGCAGGCGGAAGCGGCTTGGCATGCTCCGGGTCGCCGAGCGCGAAGTCGTAGTCCTTCACGGCGAAGATGTCGGCGAAGTCGGCTCCGACCTCGAAGGCGAGCTCGAAGACGATCGGGCGCATGCCCTGGTTCTGGACGAGCACGCGGTCCTGCATCGCCTCGCCGACGAAGCGCTCGCGGATGATCGAGACCTCGTCCGGATCGAGCCCGTCGACCGGCGGGTTGCGGAGGTAGAAGGCAGCCGAGAAGTAGTCGACCTTGTCGGACGAGAGCAGAAGCGGTGCGTGATCGTTCAGCGTCAGCTTCAGGAGCGAGAGGAAGCGCGTGTCGTCGGCGAAGAGCCCACTCGTCGGCCCGCCGCCGATGTCGCCCAGCTCGTCACAGATACAGAACGTCGAGCCCTCGAGGATCGTGATGCTCATTCCTGCCTGAGGATGCGGGCCCCGCTGGTCTGGTTCAGCGCCTTGACGACGATCTCGTCGACGTTGACGTTCGGCGGTCGGGTGACCGCGAAGACGATGCAGTCGGCGACATCTTCCGGTCGTACCGCCTCGATGCCCTCATACACCTTCGCCGCCGCCTCCTCGTCCCCCCGGAATCGCACGCGGGAGAAGTTCGTCTCGACGAGCCCGGGATCGACGGTCGTCAGATGGATCGGCCGGCCCAGCAGGTCCTCGCGAAGAGCGTACGTGAAGCCGCGCACGGCGAACTTCGAGGTGACGTACAGCGCGCCGCGCTCGTAGGCCTGACGGCCCGCGACCGAGCCGATGTTGACGATGTGACCGCCGTCGGCCAGATGTGGGAGAGAGAGGCGCGTCATCCGCACGAGGCCGTGGACGTTCGTCTGGAGCACGACCTCCTCGTCGTCCTCGGTGCTCTCGTCGAACAGGTCCCGGCCCAGCGCGAGGCCGGCGTTGTTGACGAGGATGTCCAAGCCGCCGAGCCGCTCGATCGCGCCCGTCACGAAGGCGCTCGAGCTCTCGGGGTCGGTGACGTCCAGCTCGAGAGCGACGAACTCCTCCCCCAGCTCTGCGAGCCGATCGACCCGCCGCGCTCCGACCGCCACCGTCGCGCCCTCGTTCGCGAGCGCGCGGGCGGTTGCGGCGCCGATCCCGCTCGAGGCGCCGGTGACGATGGCTCGCTTGCCGTCCAGCGCCCCCACAGGCTGGACTTTACGCACCCGGTCCACGCGATTTGAGACGATGCGCACTCACCGGAGTCGCACCAAGGAGGCCGATCGATGTTTGCCAGAGTCGCCCGCTACCGCTTCCCCGAGGAGCGTTACGACGAGGCGGTTGAGGCCTTTCGAACGGCCTCGGAAGGACTCCGCGCGCTCGAAGGCAACGTCGGCGGCTACCTGCTCATGGACCGCGACAACAGCACGGCGTTGACGGTCACCTTCTGGGAGAACCGTCGGGCCCTGGAGGCGAGCGAGGTCGGCGCAAGCCGTATGCGCAACCTGGCGATCAACGCGGTCGAGGGTGAGGTCCAGGCCGTCGACCGCTGCGAGGTCGCGATCGACTTCAGCGAGACGGCCTAGGCTCGGCCGGCAACCGAGGCGCGCCGCTCGGCCTCGGCGACAACCGGCTCCAGCGACTCTCGTACGGCCTTGTCCCAGGCACGTGCGACACGCTCGCCCCACCAGGCGCCGACGGCCCAGAAGTCGGTTCCGAGCTCGCCCGACCATGTCAGCCGGGTGCCATCTGGGGTCTCGTCGAGTACGTACGACTCGACGACGTGCGGAACCGGACCGCGGACGACACGGAAGTCGATGCGCTCCGGGCGCTCGAAGCGGACCGTCTCCAGCGTGGTCGCAACCCCGCAGCGGACCTCCGTGAAGTGCGCGGCGAGAACCATGTCCGAGCCCCGCTCCCACACCTCGAGCTTGTCCTCGAGGGCGCGCGGCGTCCGGCCCAGGTAGGGCCCGGCGATGACGTCGAAGACGGTTTCGCGGTCGGCGGCGATGTCCCAGCAGCGCGGCCCGAGGCTGCGCACCCTCCTCCCGACGCCAATGTCGATCGTCGCCGCGCCGGTCGTGATCAGCCGGTATACCCGCCGGCCGGCGACGCTGAGGAGCAGAGCGAGGAGAACGCGGCGCACTCGGGCGGCGATTTAAGCACTCCGTAAGCCGCGCTGCGGTAGGACGGCAGTCGCTAGATCCTGGCAACAGAGGAAGGAGAACGCGATGAGACGCATCCTGCTTGCCCTGTCCGCTGCGCTCGCCGCGGCGGCGCTCCTCACAGGCTCAGCCACCGCCGACGACGATGGGGGCAGCACGAAGACCTGGCACGTGACCGTTGCGAATCTCACCCCGCCGGGCCCAGGCGCGCCCGGCTCGCAACCGCTGTCGCCGCCGCTCTTCGCCGTCCATTCCGGCGAGGCCGACGTGTGGAGCGTCGGCGAGATCGCCAGCCACGGCGTCGCGGCGATCGCCGAGGACGCGAACAACACGGTGCTCGAGTCGGCGCTCCCCGCGCTGGACGGCGTCAAGACCGTGTTCACCGGCACGGGCGGCCCGATCCCGTCCGGCCAGGCACGCACCTTCACGGTCGAGACGAGCGGGCGGTTCAACCGTCTGAGCCTGGTGACGATGCTCGTGAACACGAACGACGCTTTCACCGGGCTCGATTCGCTCCGCCTGCGCGGTCGAGGCTCGACGCAGATGACGATCGCGTACGACGCCGGTAGCGAGCGAAACAACGAGCTCGAATCGCACATTCCGGGGCCGTGCTGCAACAACCCGTTCGTGCGCGATCCCGAGGGCGCGCTCATCCGTCCGCACGAAGGGATCACCGGACGGGGCGATCTCGATCCGGCGCTCTACGATTGGCCGGAGCCGGCTGCGCGGATCACGATCCAGCGAGCCGACTAGGCGAGTCCACGGGAACGCGGGCGACTGCGGCCGCTCGCGTTCCCTCTCGCTCTCGAATCGACCGCGCGGCTCCGATCATCAGACTCTCACGGATGTTGCGACTGATCGCCGCCGCCGCGCTCGTGCTGCTCGTCGCGGGCTGCGGCGGAGGCGGCGGCGGGGAGGAGCTGTCCGAAGCCGAGCGCGGGCGGCTCGACCGGCTCGAAGAGGAGCTGTCGACGCTGCCCGACCTGGGACCGGGGCTCGGCGAGGCCGCGCCGCCGCCGGCGATCACCGCCGGCTGGCGAACGGACTTCGCACGGCGGGCGGTGCCGCTCTCGGAGTTCGAGCGCGGCGGACCGGGCAAGGACGGGATCCCCGCGATCGACCGCCCCAAGTTCGTCTCGATCGACGACGTCGACTTCCTGGAGCCGCGTGAGCCTGTGATCGAGCTGGTCTCGAACGGCGACGCGCGTGCCTACCCGATCCAGATCCTCGTCTGGCACGAGATCGTCAACGACTCCGTCGGCGGCATCCCCGTGGCCGTGACCTTCTGTCCGCTCTGCAACACCGCGATCGCGTTCGACCGTCGCGTCGACGGCAGGACGCTCGACTTCGGCACGACCGGGAACCTCCGCGGCTCCGATCTCGTCATGTACGACCGGCAGACCGAGTCGTGGTGGCAGCAGTTCGGCGGCCGGGCGCTCGTCGGAGAGCTGACGGGTGAGAAGCTCGAGCAGATCCCGGCACGGGTCGTCGCCTGGCGGGAGTTCGCGCAGACACATCCACGCGGCAAGGTCCTCTCGCGCGACACCGGGCACTCGCGGCGGTACGGCGAGAACCCCTACTCCGGCTACGACGACGTCGACTCACCGCCCTTCTTCCCGACCACGAACGCGGACGACAAGCGTCTGCCGCCGAAGGAGCGCGTCGTCTTCATCGAACGTGGCGCCGACGCCGTCGCGGTGCCGTTCTCGACTCTCCAGCGGCGGAAGCGGATTCGGGTGGAGGTGGGCGGGCGCTCGCTCGTCGTGCGCTGGCGCACCGGCGTTGCGTCATCGCTCGACGCGGGCAACGTGGCCGACGGTCGCGACGTCGGCGCCGCCGAGGTGCGCGAAGGCGAACGGCTCGTCGCATTCGACGAGCCGTTCTGGTTCGCGGTCGCCGCCTTCCGACCGAACGTGCGGATCGTCCGGTAGTCAGACGAACGGGCAGTTCAGACGAACGGGCAGTTCACGATCATTGTCGTTCGCTTGAGCGTGACATCGCCGGCGTTTCGTGCCCGCTCCAGCCCTTCGAACGAGCGAACGAGGCTCCGTTCCGCGCCGGATCTCCACGTCACCTCGATCACCCTCCAGAGCGGCGGATAAGCCGTGGTACCCGGTACGACGTCGGCGACGTTCCGCTGGCCGCGCACGCCGTTCGTGAACGTCCAGATCGGCAGGATCTCGTTCCCCGGGGCCACCTTCACAACCCCGAGCTCGTAATAGTGGATCATCCTGCCCTTGGCGAAGCCGGCATGCCGCATCTGGCCGAAGCCGAGCAGGGGTGCGTTGACGACGCGCGCAGTGGTCGTGATCGACACGTCACCTTGTGATCGCGCAGTCCGTACCGCCGTAGCGGAGCGCAGAACGCGAGGCGTCGCTGCCGCAGCCCACGTGACTGTGTTGACCCGTCGCAGGGCGGAATACTCCCGTTGGCCCGGCACGCTGTCGACAACCGGGCGCTGGCCGGTCGCGCCGTTCGCGAAGACCCAGATCGGCGCGAGCTTGTTGCCGGGACGGAGCTTGATCCGACCGAAGTCGAAGTACCGCACAGTGCGGTCGCGGTAGAAGCCGACGAGCACCTTCTGCTTCTTCGGCGCAGCCTGCGGGGCGGCAGCTCTCTCCGCGTGCGCCGCCGCCAGCGAGACGCTGACTGCTGCCGCGAGGGCCGCGCCGGACGTGACGAGAAAGGCTCTCTTCACGGTTGCCTCCTTGTGTCGCGGATCCGGGGACTACTGACACCTGGAAGTCCGATGCGGCCTCGCCGCCCAGCGATTCGCTACCCGGATCCGCGCTCCCAGCGGACGAGCTCCCGCCGAATCTGCATCCGCGCGCGGTGGATCCGGCTCTTGGTCGCCGGGAGCGAGAGCTCCAGGACGTCGGCGACCTCCTGGTTCGTGAGTCCGATCACGTCGCGCAAGACGAGCGGCGCTCGGTACTCCGGCTCGAGGGCGCGAATCTGCTCGGCAAGGAATGCCTCCAGCTCTCCCGACTCCGCCGCGTCGTACGGAGTCGACTCGGCAACCGCTGAGGTCTCGTCAATGTCGCTCGTCGGTGGCCGCTTTCGCCTTCTCCGCGCGAGCGCCTCGTTCACGGCGATTCGATAGAGCCAGGTGAACACGGCCGCGTCGCCGCGGAAACGGTCGAGGTTCCGCCACGCCTGGACGAAGCTGTCTTGGGTCGCCTCCTCGACGTCGCGCTCGTCGTCGAGCAGGCGAAGCAGGACGGCGCGGACGCGATGCTCGTATCGCCGGACGAGCTCGGCGAACGCCTCGACGTCGCCGTCACGCGCCTGCGCCAGCAGCGCCTCGTCGTCCCCGGCCATGGCCGCGATCGTACGGGGGTCGTGAATCGCTGCGCCTCGTCGACGCATCAAAAGTGGCATGGACTGGGTGCTGCGACCTTGGGTTGCGTCCTGCGACGAGACCCGTGACCTTCTGTCGGCGCACCTCGAGGGCGCCCTGCGCGGGCGGGAGGCCAAGCGCGTGCTCCGGCACCTCGCCCGCTGCCCCCACTGCCGCGAAGCCCTGCGTTCGCTCGCCCGCAGCGTGGACGGCCTACGGTCGCTCGGGCGGGCGGACGCGTATGCTCCCGACTCGGCGTCCGTCGTGGACGCGGTCGTCGCCCGCATCCGCCGTAACAGCTCGTGACGCGCCGCAGGATCACAATCGCCGCGCTCGTCGCCGCCGTCGCCGCGGTGGTGATCGTCGGAGCGCTTCTGGGTCGCGATACCGGGCCGGCAACCGCCGTGCCGTCGAGCGGAGACGCCGACAGCGTTGCGTTCGAGGGCCCGGACCTCTTTGGCGACGGCGAGATCAGTCTGGCGAGGTTCGAGGGGAAGCCGGTCGTGGTGACGATCTGGGCGTCGTGGTGCCCAGGCTGTAACGCCGAAGCACGAACGCTCGCCCGCTTCGCCAAGGCGCATCCCGAGGCCGGCTTCGTCGGCATCGACTTCTCGGACACGAAGGAAGACGCACGCGGCTTCTACGAGAAGTACGGCTGGGCGTTCCCGAGCGTCTTCGATCCAGACGGTCGGATCGCGGGCGAGCTCGGCCTCCAGGGGACGCCGACGACGATCTTCCTCGACGCTGAGCATCGCGAGGTCGCCCGCATCGTCGGCGAGACCGACGCGGCGGGTTTCGCCGGCGGGCTCGAGAAGGCGACCGCCGGCGTGTGATCGAGTTCGGGCCCGAGGCGTTCGCAACGGCCTTCGCCGCGGGCTTCCTCTCGTTCACCTCGCCGTGCGTCCTTCCGCTCGTGCCCGGCTACCTCTCGTACGTCTCGGGGGTCACCGTCAACGAGCTGGGCGCGCAGCCGCGACGCGTGACGGTGACGACGGCGTGGTTCGTGGTCGGCTTCACAGCGATGTTCGTTGCGCTCGGAGCCGGGGCCGCCTGGTTCGGCACCGCGCTGATCGAGCATCGCCGCGCGCTCGAGATCGCGGGCGGCATCTTCATCATCTTCGCCGGCCTCGTCTTCCTCGGCGTCCGGCTCCCGATCGCTCTGCTGCAGGAGAGACGGATCCGCTGGCCGCGAATCGGTGGCCCGCTGGGGCCGTCGCTCGCGGGCGTCGCCTTCGCCGTCGGCTGGACGCCGTGCGTCGGGCCAACGCTCGCGGCGATCCTCGCGCTGTCGGCGGGCGGCGCGAGCCCCGGACAGGGCGCCGTGCTGCTCGCTGTCTACGCGCTCGGCCTCGGCGTCCCGTTCCTTGTCTTCGGGCTGGCGTTCACGCGCGCAATCGCAGTCGTCGACCTCTTGCGCCGGCACTGGCGCGTCGTCTACGTCGCGTCCGGGGCGCTCCTCGTCGTCTTCGGCGTCCTCCTGGCGACGGGCGAGCTAACCGAAGTGACGTCGCGCCTTGCCAGGTTCAGCGGGGTGAAGCTCTGAACCCTGGCTCCGACCAGATCGCCGTCCGCGGGTAGAAGTCCCGCCAAGCGAACCAGTACGAAGAGACCGCGGGCAGGCGGGCCAGCGCGAACCCCTGGAGCGGGCCGGCGACTGCGCGTCCGGTGGTCGGCGACCAGCGAGATGCAGTATCGGCGTCGACGAGGAGCTCCCCCGCCCGCCTGAAGTGCAGGACGCGGCTCCCGACTCGGCGTGCGTAGAAGTCGACGGCGAGGGACGCCTCGTTGTAGACCGCGAGGATCGGAGCGCCGCCGACCTCGTCGTTCGCGACCTTCGCCCGCCAGAGCGCCGGCACGGGGTACGCCTTCGCGACGTCTCCCAGGACGAGGCCGTAGACGCGGGACGCGTCCGCTACCCCGCGCGCGACCCGCGGGTGGTAGATCGGAACCTTGGTGGCGTACCACGAGTACGGGACGTTCGAGTCTTGGTGACCCATGCTGCTCGAGGCATTCGGTGCGGCCAGGGAGCGCCCGAGGCGATCGCGAAGAATCGAGAGGACCAGCGTCTCCGGTTGCTCGCGACGCCAGCGCGACCACGTCTCGTGGACGATCGGTACTCGGCGGAGGGACGTTCCGCGCATGCGACCCGTCACGGCGCCGCCGAGCAGCTGGCTCCACATGCTTCCCGTCTCGCGGTCGAAGAGCACGAGGTTCGCCCGGTAGAGGTAGCCCGAGACGCCGAACGTCAGCGTCCGGCCGCCCACCCGCCGGTCGTAGCCGACGGCGCTCGCGCAGAGCGGACACCAGGTGATCGCGATCGGCAGGCCGCCAACCACGTCGTTGACGACCTCGTGCAGGGAGAGGAGATCGACCGGGTACGCGCGGGCCTCGCCTTCGTGCTCGACGCCGATGACGAGGCTCGAGTCGGGGAGCGCCTTCGCCTCCTCAGGCCGTTCGTGGCACGGCCGGTCGATCGAGGGGATCGCGTCGACTGCCGTCGCCGGATACATGGCCGGGTAGTCGAAGTCGCGGACGAATCGGGTCTCACGACCGAGGGTCCGGCGGAGATCGAGGCGGGCCGGCGCGCGGCTCGGCTCGCCGGCGCACTCCGGCGAACCCGCGGGGTGGGTTCCGAACGGCCACGCGACAGCGATCAGTGCAACCGCGCCGGCGAGCGCGGCAGCCGCGGCGAGCACAGCGAGCCTGTGCATCTACCGGAGTACGATGCCGCCCGAGCGCTCCGCGATTCGTGCCATTAAGCGATCAGGAGGAACCATGGACGTCGTCTTGCTCATCGGTCGGATTCTCTTCGTCAACGTCTTCATCTCCTCGGCGTTGACGGTCCACCTGTTCAAATGGCGTGACGGAGTCGGCTATGCGCGCGCCAAGGGCGTTCCAGCGCCGGAGCTGCTCGTGCCGGGGTCCGGTCTGATGGCACTTACCGGCGGAGCGCTCGTCGCCCTCGGCCTCTGGGCCGATCTCGGGGCCCTGCTGCTGGCCGCGTTCGTGTTCCCCGTCGCCATTTGGATGCACGCATTCTGGAAGGCCACCGACCCGATGGAGCGGCTCCAGGAGCAGGTGCACTTCATGAAGGACATCGCCCTCGGCGGTGCCGCACTCGCGCTGTTCGCGCTCTTCCAGCAGTTCGGCCCCGAGATCGGGCTCACGCTCGGGCCGACCGCCCTCTTCAACTGAGACGTTGTTCGAGTCCGAGGACGAGATCCGCGACCTCCAGGCGCTAATCGACCGGACGTTTGCGGCCGCGAACCCGCACCTCGCGAAGATCGTGAACCCCGAGCGGCGCCTGAATGCCCGCCAGGTCGTCCGCTACCTGCAGGGGACGAAACACGTGGCGTTCGCGACGGTGAACGAGCGGGGCGAGCCGCGGGTGGCGCCGCTCGACGGCGTCTTCATCCACGGGCGTTTCACGGTCTCCACCGGCGGGCGAGCCGCGCGCCTGAAGCACCTTCGTGCCAACCGGGCGTGCAGCGCCGCGCACATGGACGGCGACACGATCGGCATCGTCGCCCACGGGCACGCCACGATCATCGGTCGCGACGACGACGGCGTCGAGGAGCTCGAGCCGGTCTGGCGCGAGATCTACGGCTCGAGCCCGTTCGAGTGGGGCGAGGGCGTCGTCTTCATGCGCCTCGAGCCCACCTCGATGTGGGCGTACGCGTTCCATCCCGAGAACTTCCCGGAGTAGCCCCTGGAGGAGCCGCAAGTCGTCGGACGACGCTTCCGCGACCCTGTAGAAAGTGCGAGATGCGAGTGGCCGCCGCTTGCGCGTCCGGGATCGTCCACTCCCGAGGAAAGTGACGTAACGATCGAGCTGCGTGACGTGGTCGATGGGGTAAAGGTGATGCGAAACAGTGCCTGGCTGCGACCCCCGTGCCGCTTGCCATGCCGGTTCACGGAGTGCTGCGCATGATGCTGCTCCTTGCCGTCGTGCTGCTCACAGTTGGTTTCGGTGGGTGCCGAGATGGCGAGCCGACGGCGAGCGAGGTGCCCACCAGCCCTGCCCACGTGCGCCCGTCTGTCCAGACATGCGCGAGGCTCTGGAATGCGCCAGGAAACCGCGAGAACCGCCGCGTCGTCACGCGCCAGCGCTTCACGATGGCCGCCGTTTCTACGTGGAGGATCAAGACCGGAGACTACGGCTGTGGCGTCGCAGTCGTTGCTGCAGGCGGTCGCTGGCTCCTGTGGGGGAATACCGTTCGGGCGTTGCGGCGGCGCCAAGAGTGGGGACCGCCTGTAGAGGGCAGCAAGTGGGGCGTGGACACGCCCGAACCGCTACCGCGTCTCAATGCAACCGTTCTTCCAGGCGGCGCGGCGAAGCTGCGGTAAGTGTCGCTCGGTGTTGCAGCGCGACTATGGGCGGTGCCGGGCTCGAACCAGCGACCCCCTGCTTGTAAGGCAGGTGCTCTCCCAACTGAGCTAACCGCCCGCGTTGTCAGCGTAGCGGGCCACCGCAACGATTCGAAACCGACCGCGAGTGGAAATCCCTGCGTCAAGGAGGTGGAGGTATGGCGGATCAACCAACCTGCGGCCAAGGTCTCGCAGCGCGCTCCGCGCTCCAGGCGAAGCTAGGCGAACTGGCCGCTTCGCTGGCCGACAACCTCGAGGTTCACACGAGGACGCTCGATCTCACCGACGAGAACGCCAAGACAGAACTCGCTGTCTACCAGGGGCTGGTGCAGGCGCACCGGGCGATCGCCGCGCAGCTTGGGTCTGTCGCCGAGGAGATGGCCGGCTACCACGACTTGCCGATGGCTGCGCACGACCTCGAGGCGATGTCGTCCACCAGCGTCGTCACTGCGTTCGAGCGGTACGTGAAGGTCGAGCAGGAGCTCTTGACGTACCTCCGAGAGCGGGTTGACGAAGATCGGACGATCCTCGCGGAGATGCGGTCGACCACCGGGTAGCCGTTCCGGAACCGTGGCAGCGTGCTGAAGATCTTGGTCTCTCTCTGCTATGCGACCGCATGGCGGCCCAACGTCGCCATGCCCGCCGGAAGCGGCGACCGCTGGCCGGAGGACTACGAGCGTGGACGGCCGGGCTATCCGGCTGAGGTGGTCGACGTTGCGGGCATCGCGCCCGCGGCGACCGTACTCGATCTCGGCGCCGGCACGGGCAAGCTCACTCGACTGCTCGTCTCCTCGTTCGACGACGTCGTCGCCGTCGAGCCGGCCGAGCCGATGGGCCGCCTGCTCACGACGCTCTGTCCCGACGCTCAGGTGCTGGCCGGAAGCGCCGAACGAATCCCGCTCGCCGATGCTTCGGTCGACGCCGTCTTCGCGGCCGAGGCGTTCCACTGGTTCGACGGCGACCGCGCCCTCGCCGAGATCGCCCGCGTGCTGAGACCACCAGGCGCGCTCGTCCTCATGTGGAACCTACCGGCCGGCCTGACCGAGCCCTCGACCGCGGCGTTGGAGCAGCTGGTACTCGAGCGCGCCCCGCGCGACCTCGAGTACGACCCCAGCGACCTCAACGCACGTCGCTATGCATCGGGCGAGTGGCGCGCCGCCTTCGAGGGATCACTCTTCCACGAACTGCAGGAGGTGCGGCTTCCGAATCCACAGACGCTCGACCGGGACGGGTTCGTGGCCTTCCTCGCCTCGATGGGCTGGATCGCGGACCTCCCAGACGGCGAGCGCCTACCTCTCCTCGAGAGGATCAGGTCGCTCCTCGACGCCGACGAGTATCTGCGGCCGTGGGAGACGCACGTCTGCTGGACGCGGCTGCGCTAGGCGTAGACCGGCCCGAGATCGACGTAGATCCTGTAGTCGTCGATCAGCTCACTTCCGCGTCGCCAGACGGCGACCGCCGGCAAAGTGACCTTCCGCTCGTCCTTTCGTGTGTACGTGGCTTCGAGCTGGATGATCGTCGTGTCGTCGATGTCCCACTGGTCGACGATCTGGTGGCTGATGCCGTTGATCGTCGTGAAGAAGCCGGCGATCGACTCTTCGATCGCTTGACGCCCGACGAGCTCCTGGGCATTGCCGAATCGAAGCAGGCAGTCCTCGGCCAGATGCGAGGCGAACGCCTTCGCGTCCATGCGATCGACGTCCGCGAAAACCTCGGTAGTCGTGCTCATTCGCCTCCTCCCCGTCGCCGCGATCATGGCATGGACGGCGGGAGCGGGGTTGGCGCATGTTCACGCGGCTGCTCGGCGTTAGGCCCAGGGCAGGTGAGCCCAGTACGCGGGCCGCTCTCGCCGGAACCGCTCGGCCGTCGCGTACACCTGCCTCCAGTCGGAGGTCTCCTCCTCCACGCTCGCGCCGTAGCGCGCCGCGAGCTTCGACACCGGATAGCGCGCCCGCGCGTCCGCCGACCGCGCCCCGGCCATCAGGATCACGCACGGCCCGTCGCCCGCACCAACGAAGGCGTGCTCGGTCCAGGGAGCCGAGTGGAAGAAGTCCCACGCGCGCAGGCGCCGCTCCTCGCCCTCGACCAGCAGCCTGCACTCCCCCGACAGGACGAGGAACGCTTCCTGTTCCGACTCGGCGTGGTAGATGGTGTGCTGGCCCGGCTCGAGGATGGTGACGTTGATCCCGAGCTGCGCGAACTCGACCGGCGGCTCGCCGTACTCGCTCTCGAACCAACACGCCGCGCCCCTCTTCTCCGAGGACCACCACTCGGCATCGCGGACGTTGACGACGAACCAGCCCTCGGAAACGGGCGCAAGGCCAGAGCCGGAGTCCTTCAGCTGCGCCTCGGGCACGGAGCCGATTCTCGCAGCCAGAGCGTGGTGAGAGGTGACCACGTACCGGCTCCAAGGCACGTGTCCAAAACGGCCGCTAGCGCCAAGCCTGGATTCGTCATAGGCTCGAAAGAGGGGGCCGGCTCGGCGTCAGCCGGAAGTGGGTTCGGATCGTCCCGGCCCCCCTCACAACCGACGGCGGGCCGTTCTCGGCGCCACGCTAGTGCCCCCGGCGGGGGTCGGACTAGTTGGCTCTGAGCAGGGATTTTGTCGCCTCGGCGGGGTCGGGGCAAGCACCGGGGGTAGCACGCGGTTGCACGCCTCGCACGCCTCGCACGCGAGGCCGGAGTCCTTAGCGACGCCTGAACGCGAGCGCCGGGCCGAGTTGCTGACCGGCCCGACTCCAAGACACCCGATAAACGCCCGGGCCGTGATCCCCGAAATAGCGAGGCCACCGCAGGTGCGATCCGTAGACGGACCCCTGCGGATTAATCGGAGCCGTTCGGCACTTCTTCGCTCCCCTCGGTGGCTGAACGCAGAGGAGGTAGCGCGCGAAGTAGCGGTCGCTGGTCATGAGTTGAAACACGATGCGGTTGGGCCCTCCGCGCGACCGGAAGATGCCGGAGCAGATGTTCCGGGACGCGTTGCAATGCCGCGCGATGTAGGCCTCGGGTTTGTAGATCTGAGTCGTGCCTGACGCTGAGGCTGGCGACAGCGCGAGGGCCGCGAAGACGAATCCTGCAACTCGCATGGGCGCAGGACCTTAGTCAGGCAGGCAGCTCGCGCCGGTGCGGCCCTGTAACAGCACGGCCGCTCTCGCGTCCTCGCCCGCTGGGACAGGTCGAAGGTCGCGCCAGGCCCCGTCTGCCGTTCCTTGTCCGTCCCGAACCCGTCCCCGTCGACGTGAGAGCCACGCGAAAGCAGCGACGCCGCCGTCAGCCGTCAGGCGACAGCCGCGACGCGCGGCGCATTCGCAGCTTCATCGCCAGCGGTAGGGCCGCAAAGGCGCCTCCGAGCGCGCTCGCAAGAAGCCCTCGCCGACGCGATACACGCCCGGAGCGCGCCAGCCAGCGAGCCCCGGCCGCAGCGTGGGGAACCATCAGCGCGGTGGCCGTCACCACGCCCGGGTTGTAGCGACGCTCTCTGACAGCCATCGAAGCGTGCATCAGCACGTTGGAGGCCTCCATCAAGAGCACGCCCGCGGCAACGGCAGGCGTTCGCCGCCATAGCGCGAGACCGGCGACGGCGCTGAGCCAGCCGGCAGTGACGTTCACGTGGAAGCTATCGCGTTCGGTC
>Ga0081538_10001747_pt1 | contig 22074 bp, 22 predicted proteins | sample TabmetS5T2R1_FD_71022 | JGI IMG/M metagenome (GOLD analysis project Ga0081538, IMG submission 71022) | Tabebuia heterophylla rhizosphere microbial communities from the University of Puerto Rico - S5T2R1 | ecosystem: Host-associated > Plants > Roots > Rhizosphere ...
GTTCGCCGCTCGGCGGCCCACCCGTGTTCGTGACGAGGATGTCGAACGGCCCGAGGTCGTTCTCGACGCCCCGCACGAGCCCGGCAGCGTCGTCGAGGTCGAGCACGTCGTGAACGTAGGGGTGCGCGCCGGTCTCAGCGGCCGCCGCCTCGATGCGCTCCTTCGTGCGTGAGCTGATCGCCACGCGCGCGCCCTCGGCGGCGAGCTCCTGTGCGATGGCGAGCCCGATCCCCTGCGACGCGCCCGTCACGAGCGCGACCTTTCCACTGAGCCCGAGGTCCACGGCGGGGCAAGCGTACTGCCGGTCTCCGGTGTATGGTCGGCCTCGTGCCCGGCCTGCGGCTGCTACTGCGCATCGCCCCGTTCTTGGTCGGGGCGCTGGCGGCGGCTATTTGGCTCGAGCGCCGCCGGCGCGGCCAGGCACAGCTCCCGGCGCCGCCGCCGACGACCGAGCTGGAGCCCGCCGCACCCACTCGCACCGGCCGCTTCGAGCGCGAGCCGGAGCCCGAGCCGATCGACATCGTCACCGTCGTCGACGACCTGCTGAGCGTCGGGCGTTAGCCAACCGCGTGGCCTCGCGGGTCGAGGATCTCGAACCTTCCTGACTTTCGCGCCCAGGAGGCGTACAAGTCAGGAAGGTTGCCCCGGATCTCGGTCGGGTCAGGCTCGAAGCACCAAGCCAAGACACACGCCGCCGCGGTGTTTCAAACCCCGGTCTGCTTGGATATACGCCTTCAAACCGTCGAATCGCCGAATCCGCGCCGTCCCGAACGCGCGGAACGGGGGAACCACAGCGGCCCCAATGGCCGCAGGGGCGAATCGCAGCGATGCCTGCGTAGCGCACTTTCCGGCGCGAGCCCGACAGCTCACCTCGTAGGCATCTGGAAAGGGGACCGACACATTGCGAGGGATCGTCGATGCCGTACGTCGTGCGCGCGCCGGGCTTGGCGTGCTGCTGGCGCTCACGGCGCTGGGGGTGATGGCGCCGGGCGCGCAGGCCGACACGGTCAAGGCCTCGGCGTCCGCCGAGGTCGTGGTCAAACGCGGCGACCGGGGCTCTGCCGTGCGGCAGATCCAGTCGAAGCTCGGGATCCCGGCCGACGGGGTCTTCGGACCGCAGACCGAGCGCGCGGTCAGGCGCTTCCAGCGCTCCAAGGGGCTGCTCGTCGACGGCATCGTCGGCCCGCAGACGCGTTCGGCGCTCGGGCTGGAGCCGTTCTCGAGCGGGGCGGTCAGGCGTCGCTCATCCGGCGGCGGCAGTGTGCCGGGCATCCTGCGCGCGATCGCGGAGTGTGAGTCCGGCGGCAACCCGCGTGCGGTCTCACGCGACGGGCTGTACCGCGGCAAATACCAGTTCAGCCGGGGGACCTGGGAGGGGCTCGGCGGGACCGGCGATCCCGCCAAGGCGCCCGAATGGAGGCAGGATCAGCTGGCGCTGAAGCTGTACCGCCAGCGCGGCAGCGCGCCCTGGCCGAACTGTCCCTGAATCAACCTTTCGGGTGATGTGAGATGAGCCGTCCGGGCGATGGCGCCGCAGCGGCGCCGCCGTACCGTGACGGCCGTGAGACACCGAGCTCGAACGGCGGAGCTGATGCGCATGGCGCCGCACGTGTACGGCGCCGCGCTCGCCGCGGCCCGGGACGAGATCGCCGCGTCGGGCGTGACCAAGCGGGTGCTCGGCCGCGCGGCGACCGAGTCAGTGGTCGCGCGCGACACGCTCGTCGAGCGCGCGATCCTGTCGGCGGTCCGTAGTTCGCCCGCGCCCTGCTTCGAGGCGATGCCGCGGCCCGGGCGTGAGGCCGTCGCGCTCGCCCGGCTCGCCGGCTACTCCGCCGACCAGGTCGCATCGAGCCTCGAGCTCGGCGTCGACGACGTGAAGGCGAGCATGCTGCAGGCCCTGCGTGGCGCGGCGCTGCAGCCAAGCCCCTGAGTCAGTCGAGATGGCGGGCCGCGAACGCAGCCGCCTCGGCGCGATTGCGGAAGCGGAGCTTCTCGAGCACGTGGCGCACGTGCGTCTTGACGGTCGCCTCGCTGATCACGAGCCGCTCCGCGATCTCGCGGTTGCGGAGCCCCTCGGCCAGCAGCGCGAGCACCTCGCGCTCACGCTCGCTGAGGTCGGCGAACGGATCCGCGCTCGGCTCCGGCTCGGCGCCGGCAAGTTCCTGCAGGAGGCGGCTGGCCATCGAGGCGGGGATGCGCGGCTCGCCGCGCCCCGCGGCCAGCACCGCCTCGATCAGCTCAGCCGGCGCGATGTCCTTCAGCAGGTAGCCGGCGGCGCCGACCCGCAGCGAGGCGTAGAGGTCGGGCTCCTGCTCCGAGACGGTCAGGATCATCACCTCAGTCTCCGGATTGCTGCGCCGGATCGCGGCGCACGCCTCGATGCCGCGTACCTCAGGCATGTTCAGGTCGAGCAGCGCGACGTCCGGACGGCGGCGCTCGGCCAGCGCGATCGCCTCGCGGCCGTCGGCGGCGAGGCCGACGACCTCGATGCGCGCGTCGCCCGCGAGCAGCGCCGCCGTGCCTTCGCGCATCAGGCGATGGTCGTCGGCGATCAGCACGCGCACCGGTCCGGGCTCGGAGGCCACGGCGGAAGTATCGTGGGGCGCGGCCGTGACCACTGACGAGAGGCCCACCGGCCTTGCCGCCCTCGCCGCGCTGGGACGCGTGGCACATGCGCTCGTCGGCAGCGGAAGTTTGAGCGAGCTGGCCCCGCGGGCACTCGACGAGATGCGTGACGGGCTCGGCCTCGAGCTCGTCGTGCTCTACCTGCCGCGGTTCGCCGAGGCGGCGACCCTGCAGCGCTACGTGACCTCGGCCGGCAACGGGGTGGCTGCGCGCGCTCGCGACGAGGTTGCCTTCGACGACGAGGCCTGGCAGCTCGCGGCGCTGAGCGGGGCTCCGCTTGTGTTCCGGGAGGAGGCCAGCTGGCTCGTGGCCAACCCGTTCGAGCCGCCGGCCCGCTCCTGGCTCGTGGTGCCGCTCGTGTCGGAGCGCCGGCTCGTGGGCGTGGTCGTGGCCTCCGCCCTGACGCCGCTGTCGCTCGATCCGACCGCCGCGACGCTCGTGACGCTGCTCGGCGACCTGCTCGCGTCCGGGATCGCGACCGCGCGCATGCGTCAGCAGCTTCAGGGCGCGGAAATCGAGCGCGAGCGGGCACGGCTCGCCGCCGAGATCCACGACGGGCTTGCTCAGGACCTTGCGCTCGCGACCCGAGAGCTCGCGCTGCTCGAGTCGGAGCCCGACCCCGAGCTGGCGCGCGCCAGCGCCGCTCGACTGCGGGAGGCCGTGGCGTCCGCGCGCCGGGTTGTGCGCGCGCGGCTTGAAGATCTCTCCGTTCACATCCCGCTGGGCGGCGTCGAGGCGGCGGTCAAGGAGGTGAGCGCGCGTCGCGGCCAGGGTCTGCCACTCGTCGTGAGCTGCAAGGGCCCCGCCATCGACCTCTCGCCCGAGACCACCGCGGTCGTCCTGCGCGTGCTCACCGAGGCGCTCGCCAACGCCGCCCGGCACGCGCAGCCGGAGCACGTCGAGGTGCGCCTGCGCGTCGAGGAACGCATGCTGACGCTCGAGGTCGAGGACGACGGCGTCGGCTTTCAGCCCGCGAAGGCGGGCGGGCCGGGCGATGGCCACTTCGGGCTGACGTTGATGCGTGAGCGGGCCCGGAGCGCCGGCGGCAACCTGACCGTGGACTCAGCGCCGGAGAGTGGCGCCCGCGTCACGCTCGAGGTGCCCGTGTGACGGGCGGCTCGTCTAACGTGCCGCCCGTGCTCCGTGCGCTCGACCCAGCGCTCGACGGCGGCGCCTGCCCGCACGTGGCCGTGTTGCTTCGCAGCGAGGAGGAGTTCGCACCGGTGGTGGCGTCGTTCTACTCGCTCGGCGCGCGCCGCGGCGGCTGGCTCGTCCACCGCGGCGTCGAGCCGGAGCGCGATCGGGAAGCGCTGACCGGCGCCGGGCTGGACGTGCTCGCCCTGGAGGCGGAGCGGCGCTTCGCGCTCGAGCAAATCCGCTTGTCGGAACCGCCCGAGCAGCTGCCGCGCCGGCTCGACGCGGCCTTCGACGAAGCGCTCACGCGCGGCCTCAGCGCGCTCTGGTCCTCGCATACGCCGGTGCGCGCGGACTCAGAGTCCTTCGACCACGCGATGGAGGTCGAGCGCGCTTGGGAGGAGCATTTCCGCGACCGGCCGGTGATCACGCTCTGCCCCTACGTCGTGGGGGGCCTCGACGCCTCGGCGGCGCTCGGGCGGCTTACGGAGCTGGGCGCGCACCACCACGACGGCGTGCTGCTGCCCTCGGAGGGCGAGCTCGAGCTGTTCAGGCCGGCTCGAGCTGACGACGACCCTTGACCGTGAGCGTCGCGAGCGTGATCGCCGTAATCACACCGAGCGCCGCGTAGGGAACCGCGTCCGAGCTGACCTCGGCGACTGCGCCGCCGGCGCTGGCCCCGATCAGGTGGCCGGCCGCCCAGGCGAGATTCGAAAGCGAGAATGCGAGCGCCAGGTCGAGGCCAGCCTCCTCCGAGGCATCCGAGAGCAGCGCCATGGCGGGCGCCCAGAAGCCGCCGAGCGAGGCGAACGTGACCAGGATCGCCAACCCGAGTACGGCCACGCTTCCCGGTAGCGGCAACAGCACCGCCATCACCAATGCTCCGATCAGCCCAGCGCGGATCGGCAGGTAGCGGCCACGGCGATCCGACAGCCGGCCCGCGACTGGGCTGATCACGGCCTCGGCTGCGGCCGTGATCAGGAAGATGGCGCCGATCACGGCGCCGCTCGCGCCCAGGTCGTCGAGCCGCAACGGTCCGAGCACCTCGATCACGCCGGCGAACAGCGCCGGCAGCGTGAAGAGCCAGAAGCCCGCGAGCACGGGCCGGCTGCGGAGCGCCGTGGCGAGCGGCGCCAGCACCGCGCCCGGCTCGGGCCGTACGCCCGGGGTCGCCCACGCGAAGCCGGCAAGGACGCCCGCCACAACCGCGACGAGGCTGAATACGACCTCGGGGCCGACCACGGTCGCGGCGCCTCCAAGCACCGGTCCGAGCAGCACCCCGACGATCGCCGCGGCGAGCGCCGATCCGATCATCTCCCCGCGTCGCTCGGGCGGGGCGACGGCCACGAGCCAAGCCATCCCCGCCGCCCACATGCAGGCTCCGCCCACGCCCTGCATGAAGCGAGCCGCGTCGAGCAGCACGATGTTGTTGGCGAACGCGAAGACGAGGCTGGTGACGCCGAGCAACCCGAGCCCGAGCAGGAGCGTCGGCTTGACGCCCCAGCGGGCCGCGAGCCAGCCGCCCGGGACGGCGGCCGCAAAGGTGCCAGCCGGGTAGGCCGCGGTCAGGATGCCGGCGCCCGTCTTCGAGAGGTCGAACTCGTCCGCGTACTCGGGCAGCAGCGGAGACACAGCGGCGAAGAACATCGTGTCGACGAGCACGACCGCCGCAACGAGGAGGAACAGGCGCCGCATCCCGCCGATGCTACGCACGTGGCAGTGCGCGAGGGCGCCGGCTCGGCCGGCGCCGGAGCGATCGCGACACAATGCCCGACCTATGCCCGCACTCCTCGACGAGCTCATCGACTGGCTGCGCATCCCCTCGGTCTCGACCGGGGGTGGCGACGGCCCCGCGCTCGCGCGGGCCTGCAACTGGGTGTGCCAGCGGATCGAGGGCGCGGGCGGAAGCGCTGAGCAGGTGGCGCTGGACGGTGGCCATCCGATGGCGCTCGGGGAGCTGCGCGCGGCCCGGCCCGGCGCGCCGACGGTGCTCGCCTACGGCCACTACGACGTCCAGGACCCCGGCCCGCTCGAGGCGTGGACCTCGCCACCGTTTGAGCCGACCCTTCGCGACGGCCGCCTGTACGCGCGCGGCGCGGCCGACGACAAGGGCAACTACCTGCCGCTCCTACACGTGGCCTGCGAGCTCGCCCGCGCCGGCGAGCTGCCCGTCAACGTGCGCTTCCTCGTCGAGGGGGAGGAGGAGGTCGGCAGCGCGTCGGTGCTGAAGTGGCTGCGCGACGCGGAGCTCGACGCGGACTGCGCGATCGTGTTCGACTCGCTTATGGCCGACGAGCGGACGCCGGCGATCTCGGTGGGGGCGCGTGGGCTGGCGCAGGCATCGGTCGTGGTCCGCACCGGCGCGCGCGACCTGCACTCGGGGCTGTACGGGGGCGCCGTTCTGAACGCGGCGCACGTGCTGCTCGGAATGTTCGGCCGCGTCACGCCGGACGCGGACGGGCTCGTGCCCGAAGAGCTGCGCGCCGGCGTCGCGCCCGTGGGCGAGCGCGAGCGCGAGTCTTGGGCGCGGCTCACTCCCGGCGCCGACGCGCTGCGGGCCGTCGGCGCCCGGGAGGTGAGCGCCGCTGCCGGAGACGAGCTCTACGAGCGCACCGGCGCCCGCCCCGCGCTCGATGTGAACATGGTCAGCGCCGGCGAGCCACGTACCGTCGTGCCTTCCACGGCGCGCGGCTACGTCAGCCTGCGGCTCGCGCCCGGGCAGAGCGGTGCGGAGATGGGCGCCGCGCTCGAGCGGCTGCTGCGCTCCGCGGTGCCGGACGGGGCCGACGTCGAGATCGAGATGGAGATCGCGGATCCGGCGTTGTTCGACGCCGAGCACCCGGCGCTGCGGCTCGGCGGCGAGGCGATCGGTCGGGCCTGCGGGACGCCGCCCGCCTTCGTACGGCTGGGCGGCACGCTGCCGCTGCTCGCCGTGCTCGCCGAGCGCGGCGTGGCGACGATCGTGAGCGGGTTCGTGCTGCCAGACGATGCGATCCACGCGCCCAACGAGAGCTACCGGCTGGCGAGCCTCGAGCTCGGCGAGCGCTCCGCGCGCGAGCTCTACGGGGCGCTGGCCGACCTGCGTAGCCGGTGAAGGCGGACGCGCTCCGAGCGCGGCGTGCCGGTCGTCTTCAGCAGCCAGCCCTCGCTCTCGACGCGCTCGAGGAAGCGCGCTGCCGCCGCCCGCTGGGGGTCGGCGATCAGCACGAGCCCGCGCGCGTCGACGAGCTTGGGCAGTAGGCGCAGCAACAGGTTCGCGTTGCGGCGCTCGTAGAGCACGTCGGACGCCAACACGAGGTCCCACGGGCCGCGCTCGACGATCGCCTCCGGAGATGCCCAGGAGCACTCGAGCGTCTCCACGCGAACGTCGTTGCGGGCGGCGTTCGCGGCCGTCGCAAGCACGGCATCGGGTGACCAGTCGGTGGCGAGCACGCGCCCGCCGGAGCGCGCCGCGGCGATGCTCGGCAGCCCCAGCCCGCAACCCAGCTCGAGCGTGCGCTTGCCGCGCAGCGAGCGCAGCGACACGTCGTGCGCGAGGGCGACGGCGCTCGCCCATAGCTCGGCCCAGTAGGGCAGGAACTCCTCGTGCTCGAAGGCCTCCTCCGAAAGCAGTGCCTCGACGTCGCGCGGACGGACCAGCTCGATCTCGCCGCCGGGGAGCGGAATGCGCTCGGCGACCTCGAGCTCGATCATCGCTAAGGCGAACCCTCCGCACCCGGCCGAGCCGACTGCCTCGGCCAGGCACCCGCCTCCTCCGCGGCTTGCTCGGCCGCGCCAAGCTCTCGCTCGATCAGCTCGAGCCCGCTCGCCCAGAAACCCGGGTCGGCGAGGTCGACACCGACGATCTTGCCAAGCTCCTCGGGCGGCCTCGACCCGCCCGCGCGCAACAGGTCGAGGTACGACGGGACGAACGACTCGCCCTCCTCCTCGTAGCGGCGATAGACCGAGAGCGCGAGCAGGTGGCCGTACGCGTAGGCGTACACGTAGCCGGGGGCGTCGACGAAGTGCCAGACGTACGACCACCACAGCCCGTAGTCGTCGCCGAGCTCGACGCTGTCGCCGAGCAGGTCGGCCTGCGTCTGGAGCCACAGCCCGGAGAAGCGGTCTATGGACAGCTCGCCGTCCTCGCGCCGGGCCGTGTGGACGGCGTGCTCGAAGCGGTTCATCGCGACCTGGCGGAACACTGCGGCCACCGCGCCGTCGAGCGCGCCGGCGAGCAGGTCGAGTCGCTCGGCCGCCCCGGGGGCGCGCTCCAGCAGCCGCTCGAGGACGATCGTCTCGCCGAAGATCGAGGCCGTCTCCGCGAGCGTGAGCGGCGTCGTGAAGTGGAAGATGCCCTGCGGTCGCGCGAGCGAGGCGTGCACCCCGTGGCCCAGCTCATGGGCCATCGTCAGCACGTCGTACGGGCGCGAGCTGTAGTTGAGCAGCACGTACGGGTGCGCCGAGGGCACGGTGTAGGAGCAGAAGGCCCCGCCGCGCTTGCCCGGCCGCGGCGGGCCGTCGATGTGGCCGTGCTCGAAGAAGGCGGCGGCCGCGGCGCCCAGCTCAGGGGAGAAGCTGCGGTAGCAGTCGAGGACGATCTCGCGCGCCTCGCTGTACGGAATGCGCTCGTCGCTGTCAGAGACCGGCGCCATGCGGTCGTAGTGGGCGAGCCGGTCGAGCCCGAGCAGGCGCGCCTTCAGCGCGTACCAGCGCCGCGCCAGGTCGTAGCGTGACTGCACGGCCTCGATCAGCGCCGCGACGGACTCGTCACTGGCCTCATTCGCGAGGTTGCGCGAGGCGAGCCAGTGCGGGTAGGAGCGCAGCCGGTCCTTCGTGGCCTTGTCACCGAGCAGGGTGTTGAACACGAACGCGCGGGTGCGCAGTCCGGACCGCAATGCCTCGGTGATCGCGGAGGCCGTCTCGCGGCGGCGCTCGCGGCTCGGGTCCTGCAAGCGCGACAGCGCCTCCTCGAAAGAGATCGGCTCGTCTGCGTCCGGCACGGCCACCTCGATCGCGGAGGTCTGCTCAGTGAAGAGGCGCTGGAAAGCGCCTGATCCGGTCACGCTCGTCTCGGTGAGGATGCGCTCCTCGGGCTCCGTCAGCTGATGCGGGCGGTAGCGGCGCACCGTCCGCAGGTGGTGCGCGCAGAACTCGAGCTCGGGCGCCTCGAGCAGCTCGGTGGCGCGCTCGTCAGGGACGAGGTTCCACTCGAGCTCGAAGAAGAGCAGCGTCGTCTCGATCGCGGCTCCGAGCTCACGCGCCTTCTGCATGAGCGCACCGCGCCCGGGATCGGCGGTGTCGAGCGAGAACAGCAGCACGGCGTAGGAGCCGGCGCGCCCGCCGAGGTCGTGGATCGCCGCGAGCTCGTGCATCGCGTCGGCAAGCCCCGCCGAGTCGAGCTCGGCCACGGCGCCCTTGTGGCGCTGCGCGAACTTCTCGGCGCGGTCGCGGGCCTCGGTCAGCATCTCCTCGACCCCGTCGGCGCCGCGCCCTCCGACCAGCGGCGCGAGGTCCCAGGATGCGGATTCCAGTGCTTCGTCGACGGTGGTGCTCACTGCACCGAATCTAGCCGCTCGGGAACATGTGGGCGAATGGCGACCATGACCCCACTGGAGCCCGCGCCGGCCGCACTCGGCGCCGGCCACTCGGTTTGGCTCAAGCGCGAGGACCAGCATGAGCTCGGTGCCTTCAAGTGGCGCGGCGCGCTGCCCGCCCTCGAGCGATTCAAGACGGACGGAGTCGAGGCGGTGGTCACGGCTTCGACCGGCAACCACGGCGCCGCCAGCGCCTGGGCGGCGCGGAGGACAGGCATGCGCGCGATCGTGTTCGTCCCCGCGGACGCGAGCCGGGCCAAGCTCGCTCGGCTGGCGGCGCTCGGCGCGGAGCTGCACGAGCTCGGTGACGACCTCGATGCCTCGAAGGAGCTCGCCCGTGAGTTCGCCGCCGAGCACGGCCTGGCGTTCTTCGAGGACGGCGCGGAGCCGGCCCAGTTCGACGGCTACGAGGCGATCGGGCGCGAGATCGTCGAGCAGCTCGGCGAGCGCCCCGCACGTGTGGTGGTGCCAGTCGGGAATGGAGCACTGCTGATCGGCGTGGCCCGAGGATTGAATCGCTCCGGTCCGGGCCGAGCACGGCCCCTCGCACACGGCGCCGCCGTCGCCGTCGTCGCGAAGGAGGCGCCCGTGATGGCGCTCAGCGTGGAGGCGGGCCACCCGGTCCCGAGCGATCGCTCGGCGACCTTCGCTGACGGCATGGCGGTGCGCGTGGCGGTGCCGCTGGCGGTGGAGGAGATCGTGCGCCTCGGCGTGCCCTTCGTGCAGGTGTCCGAGCGAGCGCTCGCGACCGCGATCGGCAGCTTTGCCAAGGCCGGCGTGCGCGTGGAGGGCTCGGCCGCGGCGGCGCTCGCGGCGCTCGATCAGCTCGAGCCGGTGGACGGCCCGACCGTGCTGATCGTGACCGGCTCCAACATCGACGACGAGCTGTACCGGCGCGCCGTCGAGCATCCCGAGACATTCCCCGACTGATCCCGGCGCGGCCGTGCTCGCCGACGTCCTCGACTACCTGCACTGCCCGCACTGCGAGGCGGAGCTGACGCTCGACGGCGCCGTCGTGCGCTGCGACGCAGGACACAGCTTCGACGTCGCGCGCCAGGGATACGTCAGCCTGCTGCCGGGGACGCCGCGCGCCGGCAGCGGCGACAGCGCGCAGATGGTCGCCGCGCGCGAGGCCTTTCTCGGCGCGGGCCACTTCGAGCCGCTGGCCGAGGCCGTGGTGCAGGCGGCAGAGACGGGCGGGGAAGGTTGCGTCCTCGATCTCGGCGCCGGGATCGGCTGGCAGCTCGCGCGCGTGCTCGACTCGCAACCCGAGCGCCAGGGCATCGCCCTCGACGTCTCGCGCCCGGCGCTGCAGCGGGCCGCGCGGGCGCATCCGCGCATCGGCGCGGTCGGCTGCGACATCTGGGGAGCGCTGCCGGTGCGCTCCGGGGCGGCGGGCCTTGTCCTCAATGTGTTCGCGCCGCGCAACGGTGAGGAGATCGCACGGGTGATGTCCTCGGACGGGCTGCTCGTCGTCGCGACCCCGACGCCGCGCCACCTCGGGGAGCTGACCGGTCCGCTCGGGTTGCTGAGCGTCGACAGCCGCAAGCCCGAGCGGCTCGAGCGCGAGCTCGGCCCGGGACTGGAGCTGCGGTCGAGCGGGGAGCGCGAGTGGCGGATGTCGCTCGGCCCCGGCGAGCTCGAGACGCTGGTCATGATGGGCCCGAGTGGATTCCACGCTGATCGCAAGGAGCTGCGCGCCCGCATCGCGGCGCTGCCGGAGCCCGTCGAGGTGAGGGCGTCGGTGACACTGAGCGCGTGGCAGTCGCCGTGATCCTCGACGAGATCGAGCACCCGATCGTGCAGGCGCCGATGGGGGGCGGGCCGTCGACGCCGGAGCTCGCGGCAGCCGTTGGCGAGGCAGGCGGCCTCGGGTTCCTGGCGGCCGGCTACCGCAGCATCGACGCCGTGCGCGCGGACCTCGCCGCCCTGCGTGCGCTCAGTCGGCAGCCCTTCGGCATCAATCTGTTCGCTCCGCCCGACGCGCCCGGTGATCCGAACGAGATCGCTCGCTACGCCCAGCGGCTCGGCGCAGACGCCGAGCGCCGTGGCGTCGCCGTCGGCGAGCCGCGCCACGACGACGACGGCTGGGAGGACAAGCTCGTTCTGTGTGCCGCAGAGCGCGTCCCGCTCGTCTCGTTCACCTTCGGCTGCCCGGACGCCTCAGTGCTGCGGCGGCTGCGCGAGGCGGGCTGCGCAACGTGGGTGACCGTCACGACACCCGACGAGGCCGTGGCCGCGACCCGGGCCGGGGCGGACGGGCTCGTCGTGCAGGGGGTCGAGGCAGGCGGGCACCGAGGCTCGTTCGATCCGAGGCGGCCCGGCGAGATCGGCCTGCTCGCGTTGCTCCGGCTGGTCCGCGCCCAGACCGCGCTGCCTCTCGTCGCGACCGGCGGCATCGCCGATCGAGCCTCGGTTGAGGCCGTGCTGGCGGCGGGCGCGAGCGCAGCCCAGCTCGGCACGGCGTTCATGCTCACCCCGGAAGCGGGCACGGCGGAAGCCCACCGGCGCGCGCTACGCGGCGACGCCCGCACGGTGCTGACGCGCGCCTTCACGGGCCGCCCCGCCCGCGGGATCGAGAACCGCTTCATCCGCGAGCACGAGGAGGCCGCGCCGCTCGCCTACCCGGAGGTGCATCACCTGACCGCGCCGCTGCGCGCAGCGGCCCGCGCGGCGGGCGATCCCGACGGCCTGCACCTGTGGGCCGGGCAGGCTTACCCGGTGACGCGCGAGCTGCCCGCCGCGCAGCTGGTGCGCGACCTCGTCGGTCAGGCCCCGTAGCTCTCGCTCCCCATGATGTGGAGCGACACGTAGGGCTCGTCGCCGACGACCCACGAGTCGTGGCCGGGCGGGACGTAAAAGAACTCACCGGCATTCATCACGCGCTCGCTGCCGTCCGCCATCTTCACCGCCGCGGCGCCGCTGAGCACCAGCCCGACGTGCTCGACCTGGCACAGCTCCTCGCCGGTCGCTGCGCCGACGTGTTCGGACCACCTCCAGCCCGGCTCGTAGGTGGCGCGCCCGAGCGTCATCGGGCCGACCGCGTACACCTCGAACCGGCCCTTCTTGAAGTCGCGGGTCTCGGTGGGCTCGGAGAGGGGGAGGAGGGTCAGATCCATGGCCGCCAGTCTGGCAGCGACGCTGCACTGGAGCGTCCGGTCCGTCACACTGGTCCGATGGCCGCGGAGAGCGGGACTCGCCGCTGGTGGATTCTCGCCGCCATGACGGGGACCCTCTCGATGATGCTGCTCGACTCGACGGTGGTGAGCGTTGCGCTGCCGTCGATTCAGGCCGATCTCAACCTGAGCCAGACCGAGCTGCAGTGGGTCGTGAACGCCTACCTGCTTGCCCTGGCGGCGTTCGTGGCGGTCGCCGGTCGCATCTCGGACATGTTCAACCGCGTCAAGGTGATGATCGTCGGCGTCGCCATCTTCGTGTTCTTCTCGGCGGCGTGCGGCCTGGCGCAGTCGGACGCGTGGCTGATCGGCTCGCGCGCACTCCAGGGCATCGGCGCAGCGCTGATGATTCCGCCGACCGCAACCATCGTCGTCAACACGTTCGGGGTCGAGGAGCGCGGCAAGGCGATGGGTATCTACGCCGGCATCTCGATGATCTTCGTCTCGCTCGGTCCCCTCATCGGAGGCGTGTTCACCGAGTCGCTCGACTGGCGCTGGGTGTTCTGGATCAACCTGCCCGTGGGCCTCGTGACGATTGCGATGACGCTCTGGACGAGGCCCGACGGTCGCGTCGCGGGCGGGCAGCGACTGGACTGGCCCGGGCTGGTCACGCTGGTGCCGGGCCTGACGCTGCTGGTGCTGGGCTTCATGGAGTCCAGCAACTGGGGCTGGGGCTCCGCAAGGACAATCGCGGCGATTGGGGTGGGTGCAGTCCTGCTTGTGGCCTTCGCGCTGATCGAGCACAGAGCGGCGAGCCCGCTCGTCGAGCTGCGCCTGTTCGGCGTCAGGAACTTCCGGGGCGACACGACCGTTCTTTTCTTCGCCCAGTTCGCGCTCATGGGCCTGATCATCTTCGGCGCGATCTTCACCCAGGACATCCTCGGTTTCTCCCCGATCGAGGCCGGCCTCGGGATGCTGCCCGTGACCTTGCCGCTGCTCGTGGCTGCTCCGCTGGCCGGCAGGATCTACGACCGAGCCGGCCCGCGCGGGCTCGTGACCGTCGGCACGCTGGCGGCGGCGATCGGGTTCGCCATCACGGCCGCCCTGCTCGGTGAGCAGGACTACGGGGTGCTGATCCCGGGTTACATCCTGGTCGGCGCCGGGATCGGTCTCGTGATAAGCCCTACCAACACGGACGCAATGAGCTCCGCGCCGCTGAAGCTCCGCGGCCAGGCCTCGGGCACCATCCAGACCGCCCGGCAGGTGGGCGGCACGATGGGCATCGCGCTGCTCGGCACGCTCGTCGCGAACATCCAGAACGACAAGCTGAGTGATCTGCTGCTCGGGCTCGGGGAGTCCGAGGCGCAGGTCGACAGCGCCGAGCGCATCCTCGCCGAGAACCCGGCCGGCCAGGCGGAGATCACAAGGGGCCTGTCGCCGGCGGAGGCGCAGCAGGTCGCGAGCGACTCGCAAGAGGCAATCACCGATGGCATATCCGCCGCGTTCTGGGGGGCGGGCGGCGTGATGCTGATAGCCGCGATCGTGGCCTTCATGGTCCTGCGTCGCGTTCACTATGCGGACGACGAGGCCGAGCCCACGGCCGCGCTCGCTTGAAGCTTGACCTCGAGTGCGCTTGAGGTCCTACGCTCCGCCGCGTGCGCGCGGTCTGGCTGAAGGAGACGGGTGGGCCGGAGATGCTCGTGCCGGGCGACGCCCCCGACCCGGTGGCGGGTCCGGGTCAGGTCCTGATCGAGGTCGAGCTCGCCAACGTCACGTTCGTCGAGACGCAGGTGCGCGCCGGGACCGCCCCGTTCTCACTCGAGCTGCCGGCGATCCCTGGCAACGGCGTGGGCGGTGTCGTCGCGGCCGTGGGCCCCGGCGTGGACGAGGAGCTCGCCGGCGTGCGCGTCGTCAGCAGCCTGGGCGGCTCGGGCGGCTACGCCGAGCTTGCGATCGCCGACGCGGCGGGCGTGATCGAGGTGCCCGACGGACTCGCCCTCGACGTGGCCCTGGCGCTGCTCGCGGACGGGCGCACTGCGGTGTCGCTCGTGCGCGCGGCTGCTCCGCAGGCCGGCGACCGCGTGCTGGTGGAGGCCGCCGCGGGCGGTGTCGGCAGCCTGCTCGTGCAGCTGAGTACGGCGCAGGGTGCCAAGGTCGTGGCCGCCGCGGGCGGAGAGCGCAAGCTCGAGCTGGCGCGCAAGCTCGGCGCACGCTTGGCGGTCGACTACCGGAAGCCGGACTGGCTGCAGCGTGTCCGCGAGGCGTGCGGAGAGGTCGACGTCGTATTCGACGGCGTGGGCGGCGAGGTGGCGCGCGCCGCCTTCGGGCTGCTCGCGCCGGGAGGGCGGATGGTTAGCTTCGGTCTCGCAAGCGGCGAGTGGGCCCAGCTGTCCGAGGGAGAGGCCGCGGCCCGCGGCGTCGAGCTCGTCCGGCCGGGACGCCCCACGCCCGAGCAGCAGCGCGAGCTCACCGAGAGCGCCCTCGCCGAGGCACTGGCCGGCCGGTTGCGGCCCGTGATCGGCCAGCGTCTCCCGCTCGAGCGCGCGGCCGACGCACACGCCGCGATCCAGTCGCGGGCGACCGTCGGCAAGACGCTGCTCGAGGTCGCCACGCGGCGCTAGGGGCTTCGCCGGAGCGGGCAGCGCGGCAACCGCGCCTGGTGCGTCGGGGCTGGCCCCTATCGGGCCCCGGATTGACCATCTACCCTCGGATCGGTGGCACGTCTGATCGCCGTTCTGGTTGCCGTCGCGGCCGCTGCACTGCTAACCGGGGCCTGTGCGGACGACGACGACGGCGACGAGAGCACGAGGCGCACGGCGGCGGCCCAGCAGCAGGCGGAGCCCGAACCGCTGCCGGCTCCGGACGCGGCGCTGCCCCGCGAGCCGCGGCGGCTCGCCGAGACGTTCACGGCGACGGCGCGTCGGTTGCGCGATGCGCTGGACGCGTGGGACGGCGCGGGTGACGTCCCGCGCGACGTCACCTATTTGGCCCTCCACAATCAGCGGATGTTGCGGCTGATGGCGACCCGCCGCGCGCTCGGCGACGCCACGCTCGCGCGGATCCCGCGCGAGGTGAGGGGACAGGCGCGCGACACGATCATCGGCCGGCGGCAGCTCGAGGCGATTCCGCGCTCACCGGGGCGGCTGCCGCCCGTCCGGGTGGCCGAGGCGGCGCCCGCGGCCGAGCTGCGCAGCCACTACAGGGCGGCGCAGCGGCGCTTCGACATCCACTGGTCGATCCTCTCGTCGATCAACTTCGTCGAGTCCGCCTTCGGGCGCGTGCGCAGCGCGAGTGAGGCCGGCGCCCGCGGTCCGATGCAGTTCCTGCCCGCGACCTGGGAGGCGTACGGCATGGGCGGCGACATCGACGACCCCCGTGATGCCATCCTCGCGGCCGCCAATTACCTCCACCAGGCGGGCGCCTCGCGGGATCTCGACAGCGCGCTCTACGCCTACAACCATTCGACGGCCTACGTCCGTGCGATCCGGCGCTTCGCGCGCCGCATGCGGGTCGACGAGCAGTCCTTCCTGACCTACTACGCGTGGCAGGTCTACGTGCTCACGCCCGATGGTGTCAAGCGCCTCACCGGCCCGGGCCACGACCGGCGTTGAGCGATCGCTACGAGACGATCGGCTGTAGCTACGCGGGCACGCGTCGCGAGGACCCGCGGATCGCCCGGCACATCCACGAGGCGCTCGCCGATGCGCGCAGCGTCGTGAACGTGGGCGCGGGCACCGGCTCATATGAGCCCGACGATCGCCACGTGATCGCTGTCGAGCCGAGTGACGTGATGGCCGCGCAGCGGCCGCCCGAGCGTGTGCCGGCCATCCGCGCCGCGGCGGACGAGCTGCCGCTGCGCGACGACAGCGTCGACGCCGCGATGGCGATCCTCACGCTGCACCACTGGGACTCAGCGCAGGAGCGCGGCGTGCGCGAGCTGCGCCGCGTGGCCCGCAACCGCGTCGTGATCCTCACCTACGATGCGCGTGTGAGCGGGCGGATGTGGCTGATGGCCGACTACCTGCCCGAAGTCGCCGAGCTCGACAAGCGGATCTTCCCGCCGCCGGAGACGCTCCTGGACTGGCTCGGCGGCGATGCGGAGGTGCAGCCGCTGCCGCTGCCGCGTGACACGAGCGACTGGATGCTCGGCTCCTTCTGGGCGCACCCCGAGCGCGTCCTCGACGACCACGCGCGCGCGAACACCTCGGGCTTCGCGCGCATGCCGCCCGCGGTGGTCGAGCGAGTCGTGAGCGCGCTGCGGCGCGACCTCGACGACGGCAGCTGGGACGAGCGCCACGGGGACCTGCGCACGCTTGACGAGTACGACGTGGGGCTGCGATTGGTCACGGCTACGATGCCGCGGTGAATCTCAGCCTCGATCCCGAGGCGTTCCGGCAGCTGGGTTATCGCGTGGTCGATGCCCTGGCCGAGCGCTACGCCGGGCTCGCGGAAGCGCCTGCGGCGCGAGCCGCCACCCGTTCCGAGATGGAGGCTTTCCTGCGGGAGCCGCCTCCCGAGCAGGGCAGCGATCCGGAGCAGGTGCTCGAGCTCGCGCTCGACCCGGTACTCGCGTATGGGCTCCGTGTCGACCACCCACGCTTCTTCGCGTACGTCCCGCTCCCCGGGAACCCCGTCGCGCCGCTCGCCGACGCGCTCGCGTCCGGGCACAGCATCTTCGCCGGCACCTGGCAGGCGGCCCCCGGGGCCGCGATGGTCGAGCTCGTCACGCTCGACTGGCTGCGCGAGCTGCTCGGGCTGCCGGCGAGCACGGCCGGGATCTTCGTGAGCGGCGGTTCGATGGCGAACCTCGCCGGGCTCGCCGTGGCGCTACAGTCGGCGGAGGCTGCCGAGCGCTCCCGGCTCGTGCTGTACGCCTCCGACGAGGCTCACTCCTCGATCGACCGGGCTGCCCGTCTGCTGGGCGTGGGGTTGCGCGGGCTCCCGACCGACTCGGACCTACGCCTTGATGTGGATGCGCTCGCAGACGCCGTCGCCGAAGACCGCGCGGCGGGGCGCCACCCCTGGTGCGTCGTCGCCACCGCGGGCACAACCGGCACCGGTTCGGTCGATCCGCTGCCGGAGCTGCGCCGCTGCTGCGACGAGGAGCAGCTGTGGCTGCACGTGGACGGCGCCTATGGCGCCCCGGCCGCCATCTGCCCCGAGGCGAGGGAGCTGCTCACCGGCCTCGAGGGCGCCGACTCGCTGATCGTCGACCCCCACAAGTGGCTCTTTCAGACGCCTGAGCTCGGCTGCCTGCTCGTCCGCGACGGGCCGCTGCTGCCCGCGGCGTTCAGCGCCCGCGCCGCCTACCTCCGCGACGCCGCGGCCGGTGCAGACCAGGTCAACTTCGCCGACCGCGGCATCCAGCTGACCCGCCAGTTCGGGGCGCTGAAGCTGTGGTTCTCGCTGAAGGTCTACGGCGTGGCCGCTTTCCGCGAGGCCATCGCCCACGGGCTCGCCCTCGCCGAGCGCGCCCAGCTGCTGCTCGAGTGCGACCGGCTCTGGGAGGTCGTGACACCGGCGCGGCTCGGGATCGTCACGTTCCGGCTCGCCGGCCCGGCCGAGAGCGCCGACGAACGCACGGCCGCGCTCGTCCCGGCGCTCATGGCCGACGGCTTCGCCGTGATCACGTCCACCCAGGTCGGCGGGCGCATCGCGCTCCGGCTCTGCACCGACAATCCGCGCACCACGGCGGAGGACGTCGAGGCGACGCTCGCCCGGCTTCGGGCGCTGGCGACGGCTGCGCGCTAGTCGCCGACGGCGCGTAGCAGGATCGCCTCGCCCTGGCCGCCGCCGCCGCACAGCGCCGCCACGCCGTAGGTTGCGCGGCGGTGCTGGAGCTCGATGGCGAGCGTGAGCACGAGCCGGAACCCGGTCGCGGCGAGCGGGTGGCCGACGGCGATCGCGCCGCCGTTGACGTTGACCCGCTCGGTGTCGATCTCGAGCCTGTCCACGGAGGCGACGACGACCCCGGCGAATGCCTCGTTGATCTCCCAGAGCTCGATGTCGGCCGGCGTCAGCCCATGCTGGGCGAGCAGCTTCGTGGCTGCCTCGGCCGGGCGCAGGTGGAGGGTCGAGTCGGGGCCCGCGACCACGGCTCGCCCCACGATCTCGACAAGCGGCCGGATGCCCGCGCTGCGGGCGCTCTCGAGGCTCGTGACGATGCCCGCCGCGCCGGCGTCCGACAGCTGAGAGGCGTTGCCTGCGGTGATGGTGCCGTCCGGCGTGAAGGCGGGGCGCAGCGCGGCGAGCGCCTCGGGGGAGGTGTCGCTGCGGATGCCCTCGTCGTCGCGAAGCTCGCCGAGCGGGGCGATCTCCTCGGCGAGCCGCCCGTTCTCGGTGGCCGCCGCTGCGCGGTGGTGAGACGCGAGCGCGAACGCGTCCTGGCGGTCGCGGTCGATTCCCAGCCGCGCGTTCTCCTCGTCGGAGAGCTCGCCCATGCCGGACGCCGCGATGCCGCACCAGAGCCCGTCGTGCTGCATCACGTCGATCAGGTTGCGGTCGCCCGCCGCGGTGCCGGTGCGCACATGGACTGCGTGCGGCGCGCCGGTCATCGAATCGAAGCCGCCCACGAGCACGCAGGCCGCCTCGCCGGAGCGAATCATCCCGGCGGCCATGCCGACCGAGCTCATGCTCGCGAGGCAGACGTCGTTGAGCGTGATCCCCGGCACCTCGCGGGCGACGCCGCCCAGGATGGCCGCCCGGCGTCCCGGGTTCTGGCCGTTTGCGGCCTGCAGCACGTTGCCCATCGCGATGTAGTCCGGGCTCAGTCCGGGACAGCGTGCCAGCGCCGCGCGTACGGCGTGTGCTCCGAGCTCGACCGCGGGAACGTTCGACAGCCGCCCGCGGAAGCGGCCGACGGGGGTGCGCGCGCCACCCGCCAACACCGGCGTCTCGACTGGTTGCATGACCCTCAAGCGCGAGGATAATGAGGCCATGGAACGGCCTGGCCACGTTCCGCTGCTCGTAATCGGCGCCGGGCCCTACGCGCTATCGGCCGCCGCCCACGCCAAGCGCCACGGCGTCGAGCCGCTCGTCGTCGGCGAGCCGATGGCGTTCTGGCGCCAGAACATGCCCGAGGGGATGCTGTTGCGCTCCGGCACCGACTGGCACCTCGACGCCGACGAGATCGACACCTTCGAGGCATACCTCGGCGAACGCGGCATCGATCCCGACGAGGTCTCGCCTGTTCCGCTCGCGACATTCCTCGACTACGCCGACTGGTTCTGCACGCAGACGGGCATCGAGCCGCGGCCGACGTTCGTCTCCTCGCTCGACAAGACCGACGGGCGATTTCTCGCAAGCTTCGACGACGGGCAGCAGCTCACCGCCGACGCGGTCGTGGCCGCGCCGGGGATCGCGCGCTTCCCGGTGATCCCCGATTGGGTCCCCGGTTCGCTGCCCGAGTCGCGCTGGTCGCACACGAGCGCGCTCGTTCGGTTCGATCGGCTGCGGGGCGCGCGGGTGCTGATCGTGGGAGGTCGCCAGAGCGCGTTCGAGTGGGCCGCCCTGCTCGCCGAGGCCGGAGCTAAGTGCATCGACGTGGTCCATCGCCACGACACGCCCAGCTTCGAGACCGCCCACTGGGGCTTCGTTGACGACCTGATGGACAACACCGTGCGCATCCCCGGCTGGTTTCGGAACCTGCCCGAGGCCGAGCGCGACGCGATCGCGCAGCGCTTCTGGCGAGAGGGCCGCCTGAAGCTCGAGCCCTGGCTACCGCCGCGACTCCCCGACGCGGTGGTGCAGGCGCGCCCCCGCAACGCGGTGGCCGGCTGCGCCGTGCTGCCGAGCGGCGAGATCGAGGCCGAGCTCTCCGATGGGGAGCGCCTGACGATCGACCACGTGTTGCTCGCCACCGGCTACAAGCCCAACCTGGCGAACGTCGGCTACCTCCAGCCGTTGCTCGACCGCATCGACACGACGGATGGCTTCCCGGCGCTCGACGAGCACTTCCAGACGAGCGTGCAGGGCCTCTTCATGCCCGGCTTCGTCGGCACGCGGGACTTCGGCCCCTTCTTCGGCTTCGTGCGCGGCTGCCCGGCGGCATCGACGCTGATCGGTGACGCCCTCCTCAACCGCCGGGGCGAGCTTTCCCGCTCGCGCGCTTAGCCATGCGTGGAGGCGCTTGACGACCTTGCGGCCGCGCTGCGCGGCCGGCTGATCGAGCGGGCCCGGGCAGGGGACTCGACTGCGACGGGCGGCGGGCTCGAGGCGGAGGTGCGCGAGCTAGTCGAGCGCGAGGCGGCGCCGCTGCCCGAGGCCGAGCGGGACGCGCTCTGCGCGCGGGTCGTGCTGCTCGCCACCGGGCTCGGGCCGCTCGAGCCGCTGCTGTCGGATCCCCAGGTGGACGAGGTGATGGTCAATGGCCCGGGGGCGGTCTACGTCGAGCGCCGCGGCAGGCTCGAGCGCACCGCTGTCTCGTTCGGCTCGGATGCCGAGCTGATGCACGCGATCGAGCGCATCCTGGCACCGCTCGGCCGGCGTGTCGACGAGGCACAGCCGCTCTGCGACGCGCGCCTCGCCGACGGCTCGCGCGTCAACGTCGTGATCCCGCCGCTGTCGCTGTCGGGGGCGTGCCTGACGGTGCGCCGCTTCCGGCGCGAGGGCTTCTCGCTGCGCAACCTCGTCGCGGGCGGGACGATGCCGGCCGAGGTCGCCGAGTTCCTCGCTCTGTGCGTTGCCGCGCGGGCGTCGGTGCTCGTCAGCGGCGGCACCGGCTCAGGGAAGACGACGACGCTCAACGCGCTCTCCGGCGCGATCCCGGGTGAGGAGCGGATCGTGACGATCGAGGACGCCGCCGAGCTCCGCCTTCGCCAGCGCCATGTCGTGCGGCTCGAGGCGCGCCCGGCGAACCTGGAAGGCCGCGGCGAGGTCACGATCCGGCAGCTCGTGCGCAACGCCCTGCGGATGCGACCCGACCGCATCGTGGTGGGGGAGGTGCGCGGAGCCGAGGCGCTCGACATGCTGCAGGCGCTCAACACCGGACACGACGGCTCACTCACGACCGTCCACGCGAACTCCCCCGCCGACGCGCTGCGCCGGGTCGAGACGCTCGCGCTGATGGCGGGGGTGGGCCTGCCGCACGGCGCGGTGCGCGAGCAGGTGACGAGCGCGCTCGACCTGGTCGTGCATCAGGCCCGACTCGGTGACGGTGCGCGCGTCGTGGAGTCGGTCACCGAGGTGGTGCGCGTGGCCGGCGGAGCCGGAACGCGCGAGCTCTTCAGCCGCGGTGGCGAGCTACGACGCCCGGCGCCGGGGCCGCTGGCGAGCCGGCTCGACGCGCTGGAGGGCGATCCGTGAGCGGCGCAGTGCTGCTCGCCTTCCTCGCCGCCGCGGCGGGGCTGGGCGCCTGCATCGAGCTCGGCCGTGGGCTGCCAGCCGCGCTCGCAGCGCGCGGGCCGCGGCTCGCCCGCAACGTCGCCGGGCTTGCCGACGTGCTCGTCCGTCTCGGCCGTGAAGGCCGGGCGCCCGGCGCGGCGGAGCGCCGCCGGCTGCTGCTCGCAGGGGCGCTCGGGGCCTTCATGCTCGGCATAACGGTCGCCGGCCCGCTGATCGGGCTGGTGCTTGCCGGGGCCGGGCCGTGGACCGTCGCGCGTGTGCTTCAGGCACGGCGGCAGCGC
>Ga0081538_10001748_pt1 | contig 22065 bp, 19 predicted proteins | sample TabmetS5T2R1_FD_71022 | JGI IMG/M metagenome (GOLD analysis project Ga0081538, IMG submission 71022) | Tabebuia heterophylla rhizosphere microbial communities from the University of Puerto Rico - S5T2R1 | ecosystem: Host-associated > Plants > Roots > Rhizosphere ...
TCGCCGTCACGACCGAGGACGCCGGCGGCGACCTGCGGCGGGTGCGCTTCTCCGTCCGGGATACCGGCATCGGGATTCCGGCGGAGCAGATGCACCGCCTGTTCGAGTCGTTCAGCCAGGTGGACGCCTCCACGACAAGGCGCTATGGCGGCACCGGGCTGGGTCTTGCGATCTCGAAGCGGCTGGCGGACCTCATGGGTGGCGCGCTCTCGGTGGAGAGCGAGGAGGGCCGGGGCTCGACGTTCCAGTTCGAGATCGTCGCGCGAGAGGCCGCCGCGCCGCCGCGTCCGGCGCGCGACGAGGCGCCGCTCGCGGGCAAGCGTCTGCTGCTCGTCGACGACAACGCCACGAACCGGGAGATCGTCAGGCGCCTCGCGGAGTCGTGGGAGATGCTCGTGGAGGTCATCGAGCGGCCTACGGACGCGCTGGCTCGCGTCCGCCGCGGCGATCCATTCGACGTTGCCGTGCTCGACATGCAGATGCCCGAAATGGACGGCCTCGAGCTTGCGCGCGAGATCCGCCGCTCCCGGGACCAGAATGCCCTGCCGCTCCTGCTCCTCACGTCGATGGGCCGTCTGGCCGAGGCACGCGGGACAAGCGAGTTCGCGGCGCAGCTCGTGAAGCCGGTCAAGAGCTCGCAGCTGTATGACGCGCTCGTGAGGGTGCTCGCCCCCGGCACGGCACCGGATTCCGCGCCCGGCCGCCGCGAGGATGGCGCGAGATCCGCCGTGGCGGACCTGCGCCTGCTGGTGGCCGAGGACAACGCGGTCAACAGGCAGCTGGCTCTCGCGCTGCTCAGAAGGCTCGGCTACGACGCCGACGTCGTCGAAAACGGGCGCGAGGTGCTCGATGCCCTCGAGCGCGAGAGGTACGACGTCGTGCTCATGGACGTCCAGATGCCCGAGCTGGACGGTCTCGACGCCTCCCGGCGAATCTGCGAGCGCTGGCCTCCGGGGGTCCGCCCCCGCATCATCGCCATGACGGCGAACGTGAGGCCCGAGGATCGCGAAGCGTGCTTCTCGGCCGGGATGGACGATTACCTGGCCAAGCCAATTCGCCCTGACGAGCTGGCGCGGGCGCTGCGCCATGTCCGCCCCCTACGGGAGAGGGCCGAAGCGAGTTCGGATGACGCCGGCGTCACCCTCGCGGCGGCCGCACTCGAGAAGCTGAGGGAGCTCGGCGGGGACGACTTCCTCGGGGAGCTGATCGACACATTTCTCGCGGACGCGCCGAGCCTGCTGGCGACGCTACGGCGAGCCCTCGAGCAGGACGAGGCGGACGAGGCCCGGCGAGCGGCGCACACGCTGAAGTCGAACGGCGCGACCTTCGGCGCCGAGGACTTCTCGGAGCTCTGCCGCGAGCTCGAAGCGCGCGCCAAGGCCGGCCGGCTGGCCGGCGCCGAGCAGCTCGTGGATCGAATCGACGAGGAGTACGCGCGGCTGCAGGAGCCTCTGGCGGCCCTACGAGCTCCGCCCTGAGAGCGTCCACAGCGCGACCGGCGACTTCCTCCCGCGGACCTCGAAGTCACCTAGAAATTTCAGGTCGTCCGGTGGCCGCAGCAGCGCTTGGCGGGTCGACTGAGCGACGAGGATCGGGCTCCCCACGGTCTTCGTCATGCCCTCGATACGCGAGCCGGTGTTCACGGTGTCCCCGCTCACGGCGTACTCGAGCCGGCGGGGCGACCCGACGTTGCCGGACATGAACGGCCCGCTATTGAGGCCCACACCCAAACGGATCTCTTGCCCGACTCCTTCTTCGCGCAGCCACTCGTTGAAGCGCGGGAGACGCACGTCGACGATGTCGCGCGCGGTGGCGAGCGCGCGGTCCGCGTGGTCCTCGACCTCGATGGGTGCGCCGAAGACGGCGAGGAAGCCGTCCCCGTGATACGAGACGAGAGTGCCCCCGTGCTCGAGGATCGAGTCGCTCGTCTCGTCGAAGTACTTGTTCAGCGTCTCGATCACGAGCTCCGGCGGACGCACCTCCGAGAAGGCCGTGAAGCCACGGAGGTCCGTGAACACCACGGTTCCGACGCTTCGCACGCCGCCGAGCCGGAGGTCCTCGTCGGTTCGCTCGAGCACGTCGTCGACGACCTGCTCGGGGAGAAACCGCGAAAAGACGTCGCGGACACGCGCACGCTCGACGTCATGAAGCCGCTTCTTCGTGAGGCCCGCGTTGATCCTGGCTCGCAGGATCACCGGATTGAACGGCTTCGCGAGGTAGTCGTCGGCGCCGATCTCGATGCAATGGACGACGCTGTCGATCTCGTCGACTGCCGAGATCATGATCACCGGGATGTCGTGAGCACCGGGCGTCTCCTTGAGACGCCGGAGGACCGACACGCCGTCGAGCTCCGGCATGACGATGTCGAGCAGGACTACATCGGACGGCTCCTCCGCGAACAGCTCCAGTGCCTGGGTGCCATTCTCCGCGGCGCGGACATCGTGCCCATCCTGCTCGAGCAGGCGAATGAGCAGCTTGCGGCTAACCGAGTCGTCGTCCGCAATGAGTATCGATGCTCCCACCAGACCACCATAACTCGCTGGACCCGCCCATCTGGGTCCGCGCACGCCCGTCGACGGGGATCGCTCACGAGCCAGCGGCTTCCCTCACGGCGCGGATCGGGCCAACAGCGGGCCAACCGACGAGCCCGTCAACGGGTCCTTGGGCCTGCTCGACATGACGCCCTACGGCCGCGGCGAGGCGTGGGAGGACAACCCCGAGGGCTGGCGCGTGATCGGCGATGTCCGCGAGGGTCACCCGTCCGAGGCCCGAGTGCCCGGCCCGTATCTCGTCCTCACCTTGTTGCACCTGACCAGCACAGCTGCCGCGTCTGCGCCGCACCCGCACACGCCCGCGAGAGTCATACCGGTCAAGCCCGTGCACGTGACCCGGCACGGTAGGGGGCGGCCACCCCGGAGGGGGAGGGCGGGAACGCCGGCGGCGGGCGGCCAACAGTCCATAGGCTCGGCTCGACTCCGCGCCCGTAAGGAACTCGCGTTGCGCGAGTGACCTCAAGGCGCGCTTCTCGAGCCCCGGACCGCCAGCGGCGGGGCGACCCGCCGCGGCACCAGGCTAACTCTTAATCTCAAGGTTGTAGGTTCGATTCCTACACGGCCCATTCGCCCGGGCTACTCCCGCAGCCCCCCGGCTTTTAGGACCCGCTGCCAGCCGTTCTGCTCGACGAACCACTCCCGGCGTGCGATCTTGCCCCGCGAGGAGAGCTCGATCAGCCCCCCGCCGGATGTCAGTTCGGTCTTCACGCCGCTGCTGCGCCCGTAGCCGAGTCGCCTTTCACGCCGTCGCCCGCGAGTAGCTCTACCGAGTTACAGGCTGCCGTTGGAGAACAGACATCGCAGGCCCTGACGGCGCAACGGCAGCGAGCCTCTTTGCGTCTTCCTCGGCCTTGGTGCGGGCTGCGTCGGATTCCGCTTTTCCGGAAGAGCCCACCTGCACCCCAAAGTAGGCGCCAACGATCGTTCCGATTACACCGGTGATAGGCGAGAGCGCAGCCGACACGCTGCCGGCCTTATCAAACGCCAGCAGACTCAGACCAAATGCCACGAGAGTGACACCAAGGCCAGCGAGAACAACAATCACGCCGTAGAGGCCCCGCGCGTCCTGGGTGCGCTCAGCGGCGGGCCGGGATGGCTCGCCGGCAGTGGGTTGTTCCGGCGCAAGGGGGCTTGGCGTCGACGTCGGCACCTCATCCTCAGCTCGCTCCGGGCCCGAAGGTTGGTTTGGGTCCTTGGGGCCAGGACCTTCACCGGGTGCCGTGGACATTGCGCCTCCTTAACGGAGCGGGAACTGGTCGCTGTGACCCTACGTCCCAAGACCGGGATACCGCAATCGAGCTTCCCCGCCGAGCCTTCAGTGTGCGGGAGCGTCGCGGGACGGGCGGGGAGCCAGGGTCGTTCTCGACAGCGTGGGGTAGGTCGCGCGGTAGCCGCGGCGACGGGCGATCGGCGCGAGCGCGCCGAACATGACGCGCTGAACGGCAGCCGGCGGTTTGCGGAACACGATCACGTCGGAGAACTCGTCCGCGAAAAGCGCCAGCTGGAGTGGGTGAGGCATCCCGCGCTTGTTCACGTGTCCTTCGCGCGCGAGCCCGAACAGCGTTTCGATCATGTGGACGAACCGCTCACCCGGCGTGATCTCCACGCGCACGATCGCGTCGGCCTCTCCCTCGTTCCACCAGTCGTGCCAGACGCCCGGCTCGATCTCGGCCCGCTCACCGGCGCGCAGCACCGACTTCCGACCGTCGCGCATCACCGTCAGCTCCCCCTCCTGGACGCTGAAGCTCTCGCGCAACGCCGGGTGCAGGTGCTCACCCACCACCCGCGCGCCGGGTAAGGCGGTCAAGTCGGCGACCGCGCGACCCTCATCGTTCAACCACGGCAGCTCAACAATGACGCCGCGCTCCAGCGTCACCGGATTCTCCCAAACCTCGCCCGGCTCGATCGGCCGGGTATCTGGAGGAGCGGCCGGATCGGGATGCGACATGCGCTCACCCTACACCTGGCCAGGCGAGCCCCCAGAGCTTGCCGCATTCGTGGGGATCGGAGAGGCTAGGTAGATGCACCTCACGTTCGCGTCAGTGATCGGCGAAGCGTGGGGCAGCCTGGACGAACGGCGGTTCCTCTTTCTGACGTTGCTCGGATTCGTGTGTGCGTTCGGGTTCATCCGTCTGTCGACCCGGCTGATGCGCAGTCCGCGCGTGCCGTGGTGGCCGGGCAGCGTCGTGTCCGAGAGCGGCGTGCATGTGCATCACCTGTTCTTCGGAATCGTGCTCATGATGGTTGCCGGGTGTCTGAGCTTCGCGGCGGGAGAGACCAACGGTCCCTGGTATGCGATCTACGCCGTGCTGTTCGGCATCGGCCTCGGCCTCGCCATCGACGAGTACGCGTTGTGGCTCCACCTCGACGACGTCTACTGGTCGCGTGAGGGCCGCAGCTCAATCGACGCGACGCTAGTCGCCCTGGGTCTGATCGGCTTTGTACTGCTCGCGTTCGTGCCCGCGCGCCTCGACGACGATTCGCCGGCCGTCCTCGCTACCACCGTGATCGCCGCGACGTGGCACTTCGGCTGGGTCCTGATCGCCGCTGCCAAATATCGGCTCGTGCACGCCCTGTTCGGCATATTCCTCCCCGGGCTTGCCGTTTACGCGGGGCTGCGGCTCGCCAAGCCGTGCTCCGTGTGGGCGAAGCGCTTCTACGGGGAACGCCGCCCGGCGAAGCAGGCGCGCGCCGAGCACCGGTTCCGGGCCGGCCGCCTCACCGATCGGTGCAAAGAGCGCCTGCGCGATGCGATCGGTGGAGTCACGGAGGAGGAGTACGAAGCGCGGCTTGCGACGACGCCGCCGACTAGCCAGGCGACAGTCGCGCCCGCGCCGAAGCGGTCGCCTTGACCAGTTGAGGGTTGCCGCGTATGCGGTTCGCCGCAGCCCGCCCCCGCTCAGCCGAAGGTAAACGCATAGGCGCTGACGCCAGGCGGGACCCGTAGCACCAGTTCCTGTTCCCCAACCTCGGGCAGCGAGACGAGCCGGTAGAGGCGCTGGCTCTTCACGGTGACCGCCCCGTTCCGGACGTCGGCGCCGGCGGCGACGGGCGGAATCGGCCGGCCGTCGAGGAGCACCTCGACGCGTCGTGCCTGCCCGCCGCGCGAGGACAGCACGAGATAGACCTGGCGCGCCACGGGGCGGGCGTGGATCTCGGCGCCGGCGACGGCCGTCGCTCGTTCCTTGTCGACGTGCCAGACGCCGCGAAGCCCGAAGCCGCTGGGAGGCAGCGCGCCCGGTGGCGGGTAGCGGCGCGTGCCAGGCGCGGGCGGCGACCCGACGAAGCCCTCCGCGCGCACGGCGCCCAGGTAGGTCTCGGGGGTGCGCACCCCGGCGTCCGCGCTCGAGGGCTGGACACCGGAGGCAGCGCTGAGCCCGCGCTCGCCCGCCTCTGCGAGCAGCTCGCGGATCGCGTTCTCCGTCTCGCCGTAGGCGCCCTCCCCGAAATGGACGTACCGCACCTGCCCCTCGGCGTCGATCAGGTACTTGGCAGGCCAGTACTGGTTCCCCCAGGCGTCCCAGGTCGCATAGGCGTTGTCCTGGGCGACGGGGTAGCGCAGCTCGTTGTCCTCGATCGCCCGCTCGACGTTCTCCCGGTCTCGCTCGAAGGTGAACTCCGGTGTGTGGACGCCCACGATCACAAGACCGTCGCGCTCGTAGCGCTCGTGCCAGGCGCGCAGAGCGGGGAGCGTTCGGAGGCAGTTGATGCAGGTGTAGGTCCAGAAGTCGATCAGCACGACCCGACCGCGCAGCTCCCGCAGTGAAAGTGGCCGCTCGCCGGTCGTGTTGAACCACGAATCGTTGCCGGTGAACTCAGGGGCGCGCCCCAGCACCGGCAGGGCGGCACGAGTCGGTTCCGGCTCGTGGAAGCGCGGCGCCCCGCGCAGATCGGTCAGACGCCCCTCTACCGCGCCGGAGCGCTCGAGCGCCCCGGTTGGATTCGACACCACCGACGGGAGATCGTTCGCCAACACCGTCTGGAAGCGGACGTCGAGATCGGCGGCCATTGCGACCGCGGTCGCCACCAGGAGCCCGCCGAGCGCGCGCTGCACCGCAGGGCCGTGCCCCGCTCGCCGTATCCGGTCGACCAGGGCACGCCCACCGAACGCGATCAGGAGCAGAACCGCCGCCGACCCGGCCCCGTAGGCGAGCGCCAGCACGACGAGCTCGGCTGAGGCGCCCTGCGTGGCCGACACGGAGATCACCGCGGCGAGGATCGGTCCCGCGCACGGCGCGTACACGAACCCGAGCGCGCCGCCCACGACGAGACCGGACCAGAACCCAGTACCGGTCGTGCGCGGACCTAGGCGCTGCAGCGGCGCGAGCGCCCGCTCGACGAGCAGCCCAAGTCGCGGCCAGAGAAGGGCGAGCCCGAACAGCCCCAGGACCACGACCGCCGCGCTGCGCACGAAGCCGTCGGCGAGTCCCACGCCGTCGATCACCGAGGCGAGCGCGACGATCGCCAGCGTGTGCGTGGCCACCAGCCCGAGAATCACGCCGACGGGGCGACGGCGCCCGCCGGCCGCGCTGGCTGAGAGCAGCGCGGGTAGCACGGGCAGGATGCAGGGGGTGAGCGCGGTGCCGGCGCCCGCCAGCGCCGCGAAGATCACCAACAGCGCCATCGCGGCCCACTATCGCGGGTGCGCATTTCGAATTCGTGAACGGTTGCGCTCGCTGACAGCGAGCGGATGTCTGCGAACATCACCTGCCATGTCGCAACCATCCGTGCGCACTGCCGAGCTCGCCTCTGTCGACGGCCGGGTCATGCCGGCCGAGGAGGCGACGATCCCGGCCACCGACGAGGGCCTCCTGCGCGGCGACGGGGCGTTCGAGGTGATCCGCGTCTACGACGGGCGGCCCTTCGCGCTCGCCGATCACCTCGATCGGCTCGAGCGTTCAAGTGCCAATCTGCGCCTCGCCGAGACCTTCCGCGCCGAGCTGGAGGCCGAGATTCCGGAGCTGCTCGCCGAGCGCGGCGGAGCCGAGTTCGACGGCCTATTGCGGGTGGTGCTCACGCGCGGTGGCCGGAGGCTGCTCCTGACCGAGCCGTTGCCGCCGACTCCGGAGCGCATCCGGCTCGGAGTTGTCGAGTACGCCCCCACGCGAGTGCTCGACGGGATCAAGTCGCTCTCCTACGGCGCCAACATGCTCTGCGGCAGGCTCGCCCGCGAGCGCGGCTTCGACGAGGCACTTCTGGTCACGCCGCACGGACGAGTGCTCGAGGCGCCGACGTCGACGTTGTTCTGGGTCGACGACCAGGGCGCGGTTCTCACGCCTCCGCTCTCCGAGCACATCCTGGCCTCGATCACCCGCGCACGGGTCATGGACCTCGTGTCGGTGGAGGAGCGCCCCTGCACGATGGACGACCTGCAGGCCGCCGCCGAGGCTTTCCTGGCATCCACGACCCGGGAGGTCCAGTCAGTCGCGGCGATCGAGGAGATCGAGCTGCCGGAGGGTGAGCGGACCCGCGCCGCGCAGGCGGCGCTGCGGGCGCGCATCGAGGAGGAGCTGGCGGGATAGCGGAAACAGTGCCCGGCCAGGCCTAGCGGGGGTCCCGGGGGCGCTAGCCCCCGGCTGGCATCAGCGCCGGTCGCGTGGTTGCGGGTCTATCCGATGCGAGACGTACCAGGCCACATGCCTGGCCACGCCGGCAGCCAATCCGAGTACCCCGGCCGCGCCTCCCAGCAGCTTTCCGGCCAACACACAGGACATCATAGGACCGATCTCCGGACCATTCCACGTGCGAATCGCCACGATCATCGGCAACCGGCCCCAGTTCGTGAAGGCCGCCGCGGTCTCTCGCAGGCTGCGCCGGGACTTCGACGAGCTGATCATCCACACCGGCCAGCACTACGACGACGAGCTCTCGCGGATCTTCTTCGAGGAGCTCGACGTGCCGCGTCCCGAGCGGGAGCTGGGCGCCGGGACGGGCTCCAACACGGCCCAGACGGCGCGCATCCTCGCGGCACTCGAGCCGGTCCTGACCGAAGTCCGCCCGACGCTCGCGCTCGTTTATGGGGACACGAACTCGACGCTGGCGGGCGCGCTGGCGGCCGCCCAGGCCCACATCCCGGTCGGGCACGTGGAGGCGGGTATGCGCTCGTTCGATCGCACGATGCCCGAGGAGCTCAACCGCCTGCTCACAGACCACGCGAGCGACCTTCTCCTCTGCTCGACCGAGACCGCGCTGGAGAACCTCGAGCGCGAGGGGGCCCGCGGCGAGGCTCACCTGGTCGGCGACGTCATGGCCGACGTGTCGCTCGCCTTCCGCGACATCGCCGAGGAGCGCTCGGCAATCCTCGCCGACCTGGGGCTCGAAGCGGGTACGTACCTGGTGGTCACGGCCCACCGCGCGGGCAACGTCGACCCGCCGGAGCGGCTGGAGGCCCTCGTCGCGCTGCTCGAACGGCTCCCGCCGCCCGTCGTGTTTCCGGTGCACCCTCGTACTCGCGCGCGCCTCGAGGCCGCCCGTCTGACCGAGCGGCTGGCCGGCCTCCACTTGGTTCCGCCGCTCGGCTATCTGGACTTCCTGAAGCTCGCCCGCCACGCCCGGGCGCTGCTGACCGATTCGGGGGGCGTCCAGAAGGAGGCCTACCTCCTCGGTGTTCCATGCGTGACGTTGCGTGACCGCACCGAGTGGGTCGAGACCGTCGAGGCCGGCTGGAACGCGCTGGTCGACCTGGATGCCGACGCCGCCCTGGGCGCGCTGGAGCGCAAGCCGCCCTCCGAGCGCCCCGAGTTGTACGGCGGCGGCCACGCTGCAGAGCGGGTTGCCGAGGTTCTGTCTGCCTACACTGCGCGCCTATGAGAGTCGGGGTAATCGGGCTGGGATACGTCGGCCTGCCGCTGGTCGTGGCGTTCTGCGAGGAGGGCCACGAGGTCACGGGCGTCGACACCGACCCGCGCGTCGTCGAGGCGCTCGCCGCGGGCCGTTCACACATCGAGGACGTGTCCGACGCGGCGCTTGTCGGCGTGGCCGAGCGCTTCCATCCAACGACCCGCTACGCGGAGCTCGCGCAGACGGAGGCCGTGATCGTGGCCGTCCCCACGCCGCTGACGCGGAACCGGGAGCCCGACCTCGGGCCACTCGTGGCGAGCGGGATCTCCCTGGCCGAGGTGCTCCAGGCCGGACAGCTCGTCGTGCTCGAGTCGACCACCTACCCGGGAACGCTCCGCGAGCGTTTCGTGCCGCTGCTCGAGGAGTCGGGCCTCGCCGCCGGCCGCGACTTCTTCGCGGCGTTCTCGCCCGAGCGAATCGATCCGGGGCGCACCGACTACACGATGCGCAACACACCCAAGGTCGTCGGCGGGCTCACGTCCGAGTGCCTGCGGCGCGCGATGGAGCTCTACGAGACCGTCTGCGACGAGATCGTCCCGGTCTCCACCCCCGAGGCGGCCGAGCTCACGAAGCTGCTCGAGAACATCTTCCGGTCGGTCAACATCGCGCTCGTCAACGAGCTGGCGGTGCTCTGCGACCGGATGGACATCGACGTTTGGGAGGTCGTGGACGCGGCGGCCACGAAGCCATACGGATTCATGTCGTTCAAGCCGGGGCCGGGAATGGGCGGTCATTGCCTGCCGGTCGACCCGTTCTACCTCGCCTGGCGTGCACGCGAGTTCGATATGCAGACCGAGTTCGTCGAGCTCGCGGGTGAGGTCAACCAGGCCATGCCGTACTTCTGCGTCGAACGGATCTCGCGCGCGCTCAACGACCACTCGAAGTCGGTGCGCGGGTCGCGGATCGCGATCTTCGGCGTGGCCTACAAACCCGGCGTCGGGGACCTGCGCGAGTCGCCGGCGCTGCGCATCATGCGGCTGCTCCGTGAGCGCGGCGCGGAGCTCGTCTACCACGACGATTTCGTACCCGTGCTGCCGGATTACGACCTGCGCTCCGAGTGGCCCGAGGACGCGGACTGCACGGTCATCGTGACGGCTCATCCCGGGCTCGACCTCGAGCGGATCGTGCGCGAGTCGCGGCTCGTGGTCGACTTCCGCGGTGTCACGCGCGGCATATCGGCCGCGAACCTCGTGCGGCTGTGAGCCCCGGGCTGTCCCCGTCCGAGCGAGCCCCTGGACTGCTGCTCGGCGAACGGGTGGAGCTTCCCGACAGCGTCGAGCTCGGCGGACACGTGGTCGTCCATGCAGGGACCGTTATCGGATCGGGTGCGCGGCTCCAGGACGGCTGCGTCGTGGGCAAGCCTCCGGTCCTCGGACCGCAGTCGAGCGCGGCCGGGCGCGAGCCGCCTCCGCCCGCGGTCGTCGGATCGGGCGCCACGGTTGGAGCCGGAGCGGTGGTGGTGGCGGGAGCGCGGATCGGCGACCGCTCCGTGATCGCCGATCAGGCGCACGTGCGGGAGCGCACGGAGATCGGTGAGGATACGGTCGTCGGGCGCGCCGCCTCGGTCGAGAACGACGTGCGCGTGGGCGCACGTGTGCGGATGCAGACCGGCGCCTACGTCACGGCCTGGTCGCTGGTCGAGGACGACGTGTTCATCGCCCCGGGCGTGATGCTCACGAACGACCCAACCGCGGGCCGCCGCGAGCAGGGCGTAGAGCTGCGCGGCGCGGTGCTGAGGCGCGCGTGCCGTATCGGGGCTCGGGCGGTGCTGTTGCCCGGGGTGGAGATCGGCGAAGAGGCCTTCGTCGGCGCCGGGTCGGTCGTCACCCGCGACGTCGCCCCGGGGATGCTCGTGATGGGAGCGCCCGCCAGGCCGGTGCGGGACGTACCGGCCGAGGAGCACCTGCCCGCATGAGGCTGCGCCGTCGGCGCTCCCTCGCCCCGGGTCGCGGGACGATGGTGCTCGGGGCGCTCGCAACCGCGACCTTCGCAGCGGTCGTCGTCGGGGAGGTCGGCCGCGTATGGAGGCGCGGCAGCGCGCCGCTGCCCCAGGAGACGGATGATCTTCTGCTGGCCGCCGAGGAGGCGGTGGTGGAGACGGCGGAGGTGGCACGGGTCGGCTACCGGGAGGTGTCGACGCGCGAGAACGCGACCTTCAACCTGCTGACTGCGTTCGCCACGACCTTCCTCATCGTCCGCTCGATCACGTACGGGCTGCGGGCGCGCCCGACCGTCGGGCCGTTTCGCAGCTTGCGTTTCGGCCGCCGCCACATCCACCACTTCGTGCCGGGGATAGTGCTCGCGTTCGCTGCCGGCGCCGCCGCGATCCTCACCCGCGACGAGGATCTCGAGCCGGTGCTGGCCGTGCCGTTCGGCATCGGGATGGGCCTGACGCTCGACGAGTCGGCGTTGCTGTTGGAGCTCGAGGACGTCTACTGGAGCCGCGAAGGTCTCCTCAGCGTGCAGATCACGCTGGCCGTGATGGCGCTCCTGGGCGCGCTGGCGCTGGGCCTGCGCTTCCTGCGGCGCGGCGAACAGCTGGTGCTGGAGTCACCGGCGGAGTGATTTGATACCCCACATGGAAAGCGGACCTCCCTCGCCAGACAGGCCCCGAGAGCCTGGCCCGACGCCGCCCACAGGACCACAGGCACCGGGGCCCCAGGACCCGTCCACCCTTCCCAAGGCGCCGCCCGCTCCCGAAGCCCCGCCGGGATACACAGGCGCGGAGCCGCCGGGCGGTTGGGAGCAGCCCGTCGCCCAGCAGTACGCCTGGGCCGGCGCGCCGCTGTCAGGCTGGTGGCGACGCGTCGGCGCGTATCTGCTCGACTCGATCTTCACGGCCATCGTGAGCTGGGTCGGCCTGGCACTCCTGCTCGGGGGCAGCGAGGCCATCGGGGCGATCCTCTTCCTCTTCGGCCTCGTGGTCGCGTTTCTCTACTTCCCCCTCACGATGATGCGCGCGGGTGAGCACAACGGTAAGTCGCTCGGGAAGCAGATCCTGGGGATTCGCGTGGCGCGAGACGACGGACAGACCGTCAGCTTCGGATGGGCACTTCTGCGCCAGTTCGTCGTCATCTACCTGTTGTTCCAGGTGATCGGCGGCTTCCTGCTCGGGATCCCGTGGCTCGTCGACGTCCTCTGGCCGCTCTGGGATGACGAGAATCGCGCTCTCCACGACATGATCGTGAAAAGCCACGTCGTGCGGGCCTAGCCGAGGCCCGCGCGCGTCAGGCTGCGGCCGGGCGGAGGCGCTCGGCCGCGCCGGTCCAGATCATCTCGTCGCGGCCGGGACCCACTCCGACCATTACGATCGGGACGCCGAGGAAGTCCGAGATGTAGTCGAGATACGCGCGCGCGTTCGCCGGCAGTTCCTCCATCGAGCGTACGCCGGAGATGTCCTCGTCCCAGCCGGGCAGCGAAACGCAGTCGCCGTGGGCCCTGTGCAGGATCGTCTGGTGGTAGGGGAACTCGTCGAAGGTGGCCCCCTCGGGACCCAGGTAGCGAACGGCCACGTTCAGCGGGTCGATGCCCGTGAGCACGTCGAGCTTCGTCACGATCAGCCCGGTCAGGCCGTTGACGCGCGTGGCGTAGCGGAGCGCCACGAGGTCAAGCCAGCCCGTGCGCCGGGGCCGGCCCGTGGTGGTCCCGAACTCGTGGCCGGCGTCGCGGATGCTCTCGCCGAGGGCGTCGTCGAGCTCGGTCGGGAAAGGACCGGCGCCTACGCGAGTGGCGTACGCCTTGGCGATGCCCCAGACCTCGTCGATCGAGCTCGGGCCGACGCCCGCGCCGGCGCAGGCCGATCCGGCCACGACGTTGGAGGAGGTCACGAACGGGTACGTGCCGTGGTCGATGTCGAGCAGCGTGCCCTGTGCGCCCTCAAACAGCACGAGACCGCCGTCGTCGATCACGCGCCAGGCGATCGGCGCGGTGTCGGCGATATAGGACTCGAGGCGGTGTCCGAGGATGCGGTACTCCTCGGTCATCGTGTGGAGGTCGAGCTCGGGCTCCTTGGCGTACGGCCGCAACATCAGCCGCTTGGGCTCCATCGCGGCATAGATCTTCTTGCGCAGGATCTTCTCGTCGAGAAGGTCCTGGACGCGGATTCCTAAGCGGGACGCCTTGTCGGCGTAGCAGGGCCCGATGCCCCGCCGGGTTGTGCCGATCTGGAGCTTGCCGAGCTTGGCCTCACCCTCCTGATCGAGCAGCTTGTGGTAGGGCATGATCAGGTGGGCGTTGGCCGATATGCGCAGGCCGCTGATGTCGATCCGCCGGCGACGCAGCTCGTCGACCTCGGCCGTCAGCACCTTCGGGTCGACCACGACGCCGTTTCCGATCGCGCACAGCTTGCCGGGGTAGAGGATCCCCGATGGGATCAGGTGGAATTTGAACGTTTCCCCGTCGCGAACGATCGTGTGGCCCGCGTTGTTTCCTCCCTGGAAGCGGATCACGAGGTCAGCCTGCTCGGCGAGCAGGTCGACGACCTTCCCCTTGCCCTCATCGCCCCACTGGGCGCCGACGATCACCAGTCCCGGCATCGCGGTCGAGTCTAGATGGGAGGTGGAGCCACTCGCTCCTCCCCAACGCCTTGGTCAGACGCCGACGTAGGCCGCCAGGTGCTCGCCGGTGAGCGTGGAGCGGGCGGCGACGAGGTCCGCGGGTGTGCCCTCGAAGACGATCCGGCCGCCGTCGTGGCCGGCACCGGGGCCGAGGTCGATGATCCAGTCGGCGTGCGCCATGACCGCCTGGTGGTGCTCGATGACGATGACCGATTTGCCGGAGTCGACGAGCCCGTCGAGCAGGCCGAGCAGCTGCTCCACGTCGGCCAGGTGGAGGCCGGTGGTCGGCTCATCGAGGACATAGACGCCGCCCTCCTCGCCCATGTGGATCGCCAGCTTGAGTCGCTGCCGCTCACCGCCTGACAAGGTGGTTAGCGGCTGGCCCAGGCCGAGGTAGCCGAGCCCGACGTCGGCGAGCCGGTCGAGGATCCTGTGCGCCGCCGGTGTGCGCGCCTCGCCGTCGGCGAAGAACTCCGCGGCCTCGGTCACCGGCATGGCGAGCACTTCGCTGATGTCCTTGCCGCCGAGCTTGTACTCCAGCACCTCCGCCTGGAAGCGCTTCCCCTCGCACTCCTCGCAGGTGGTGGCGACGCCGGCCATCATCCCCAGGTCGGTGTAGACGACCCCGGCGCCGTTGCAATTGGGGCAGGCGCCCTCGGAGTTCGCGCTGAACAGCGCCGGCTTCACGCCGTTGGCCTTGGCGAACGCCTTCCGGATCGGGTCGAGCAGCTTGGTGTAGGTCGCCGGGTTGCTCCGCCGCGAGCCGCGGATCGGGGTCTGGTCGACGGACACAACCCCGTCCCGCCCGGCCACCGAGCCGTCGATCAGCGAGCTCTTGCCAGAGCCGGCGACCCCGGTGACCACCACCAGCACGCCGAGCGGGATGTCGACGTCGACGTTCTGCAGGTTGTGCGTGGCGGCGCCGCGGATCTCAAGGGTGCCGTCGGGCGTCCGCACCGCCTCCTTGAGCGTGGCCCGGTCGTCGAGATGGCGGCCGGTGATGGTGTCGCTCGCCCGTAGCCCCTCGACGGTGCCCTCGAAGCAGATGGTGCCGCCCGCCGTACCGGCGCCGGGGCCGAGATCGACGACGTGGTCGGCGATCGCGATCGTCTCGGGGTCGTGCTCCACCACGAGCACCGTGTTGCCCTTGTCGCGCAGCTGCAGCAGCAGGTCGTTCATCCGCTGGATGTCATGCGGGTGCATGCCGATGGTCGGCTCGTCGAAGACGTAGGTCACGTCGGTGAGGGACGACCCGAGGTGGCGGATCATCTTGGTGCGCTGTGCCTCGCCTCCCGAGAGCGTCCCCGACGACCGCTCGAGCGAGAGGTAGCCCAGCCCGATCTCAACGAACGAGTCGAGCGTGTGCTGCAGCGCCGCCAGCAGCGGCGCGACGGACGGCTCGTCCAGACCGCGCACCCACGCGGCGAGGTCGTCGATCTGCATCGCGCACGCGTCGGCGATGTTGATCCCCTCGATCTTCGACGACCTGGCCGCCTCGCTGAGCCGGGTGCCGTCGCACTCGGGGCAGGTCGTGAACGTCACCGCACGATCAACGAAGGCGCGGATGTGCGGCTGCATCGCGTCGGGGTCCTTGGAGAGGAACGACTTCTGGATCGTCGGGATCAGCCCCGAGTAGGTGAGGTTGATCCCCTCGACCTTGATCTTGGTCGGCTCCTTGTGGAGCAGGTCGCGCAGCTCCCTCTTGTTGTACTTGCGGATCGGCTTGTCCGGGTCGAAGAAGCCGGAGCCTCTGAAGATCCGGCCGTACCAGCCGTCCATGCTGTAGCCGGGGATCGTGATCGCGCCTTCGTTGATCGACTTGCTGTCGTCGTAGAGCGCAGAAAGGTCGAAGTCGGTGACCGAGCCGCGACCCTCGCAGCGCGGGCACATGCCCCCGGTACGGGTGAACGTCGCTTTCTTCGTCTCTGTCTTGGCGCCGCGTTCGACGGTGATTCCACCGCTCGCCTTGACCGAGGCGACGTTGAAGGCGAACGCACTCGGCGAGCCGATGTGCGGCTTCCCGAGCCGGCTGAAGAGGATGCGCAGCATCGCGTTCGCGTCGGTGGCCGTGCCGACGGTGGAGCGGGGATCGGCGCCCATCCGCTCCTGGTCGACGCTGATCGCGGTCGTCAGGCCATCGAGCACGTCGACCTCGGGCCGCGCCAGCGTCGGCATGAAGCCCTGCACGAAGGCGCTGTAGGTCTCGTTGATCAGCCGCTGCGACTCCGCGGCAATCGTCCCGAACACCAGCGAGCTCTTGCCCGAGCCGGAGACGCCGGTGAACGCCGTCAGCCGGCGCTTCGGGATCTCGATGCTCACGTCCTTGAGGTTGTTCACGCGCGCGCCGTGCACGCGGATCAGATCGTGGCTGTCCGCAACTTGCGGCGCAGCCGACTGCGCGTCCGTCCTGGTGGCGATGCTCATCGTGTCTCCAGCTGTCAAGGGGGCGTGGGAGCGGGGCTCACGAGCCGGACTCAGCTCACCGCCTTCTTGACGAGCGCGGCGATCCTCTTCTCATTGGCAGCGGTGAGCTTCGTCAGCGCGAAGGAGGTCGGCCACATGGCGCCTTCGTCGAGGTTCGCCTCGGCGTTGAAGCCGAACGTCGCGTACCTCTCCTTAAACTTCGATGCGGGGGTGAAGTAGCAGACGACCTTGCCCTCCTTGGCATACGCGGGCATCCCGTACCAGGTTTTCGGCGAGAGGGCCGGCGCGCTGGCCTTGACTATCTCGTGGACCCGCGTGGCGGTGGCCCGGTCCGGTTCCGGCATCTCGGCGATCTTCGCGAGCACGGCCTTTTCCGCGTCCGCATCCTTGTCGGCGCGCGAGCGGCGGCGCGCCTCCGCCTTCACCTCTTGGGCGCGCTCCTTCATCGCGGCCCGTTCCTCGTCCGTGAATGTCTTCGACTTCTTGCTGGCCGTGGTCGTGCGCTTCGCGGATTGCTGGGTGGCCTTCTTTGCGCTCATCGTTCCTTCCTGGTCATGGATACCATATAGTTTGTAGCACAAATGATTGGCGCACCCAAACTAATTGTGCGAGAATCCCGAAAATGGCAGTGAGCCCGTCAGCAGACACCGCGGCCGTCGAGTTCGCCGGTCAGCTCTTCTTCCGGCTCTGGCGGGTGTCGCATACGCGCTTCGCGGAGGCGCTCGCGTCGCTTGGTCTGACCACGGCGCTCTTCGCGCTCCTCAACGTCCTCGGAGCTCACGAGGGAGCAAATCAGCAGGAGATTGGCGCAGCAATGGGGATCGATCCCAGCACGATGGTCTCGCTGATCGATCAGCTCGAGGCCGCGGGGCTGGCCCAACGCCGGACCCGCCCAACGGATCGCCGCGCCCGTGAGGTTGTCGTCACACCCAAGGGCCGCCGAGTGCTGAAGCAGGCCCGGCAGCTCGCGCTGCGGGTGGAGGATGACGTGCTGCGCGGGCTCAACGGCGGTGAGCGGCGGCAACTGCTGGCGCTTCTCCGGCGCGCGCTCGGCGCGGCGCCCCCACAGGCGTTGTGGACCGCCGAGGAAGGGGACTAGTCACTAAGCGCCCTGTGCGGCCATGCGGAGATCCGGGCCGTGGATTGGAATCGGGTCGTCGCAGATCTCCATCAGGCGCGACACGGTCCGTGAGCCGAGCTGCTTGCGCAGCCGGACAATCGGGTCCAGCTCGGCCGCGATCTCCCGCCCTGAAACCTCGCCGACTATGCGCTCGAGCCGCTCGATGATCATGCGCAGCTCATCGAGGTCGCGGCCGTCCACGCGTCCGCCGTTGACCGCGTCGCGAAGATCGCGAGCGCTCGCCCGGAGCATCCGGCCGGGAGCGTCCGGATCGGGATCCGGCAGGTTCGTCGTGACCACGATCGAGCGGCGATCCTGCCAACGCTCGTTGACTAGCGAGTAGAGCTGCTCGAGCACCCACTCCGTCTGCTTCTCGGCGCCGAGGTCGTCGAGGACGAGCACGTCCACCGAGCAGAGTTTGTGGAAGAACGCCAGGTAGTTGTCGTCGGCGTCGCGGTCGAAGGTGCGTTTGACCTTTGCCAGTAGAACGGGGACCGGGTAGACGGCGTACGAGCGACCGGCGTCCTTGGCCGCCTTGGCCACGAGGATCGCGAGCGAGGTCTTGCCGGTCCCGACCGGGCCGTCGAACCAGAGCCCGCTTCCGCCGTCGAGGTTGTCCTCGATCGAGCGCACGAACGCCCGCACCCGGCGCAGCACCACCGGGTCGAGCGACACGATCGGCTCGCGCTCGAACGAGACCTCGAGGAAGCGCCGCCCGATGCCGGTGCCGATGCCGCCGCTGATCTGCCGCCGGATGCGCTGGTCGCGGCAGCGGCACGGCCTGGCCTGGTTCGTCTGCTCGTCGACGATCCAGGTGGATCCGTCGCACTCGCCGAATGGGCAGGAGCGCTCCTCGAAGTCGACCGGCTCGAGCATCAGCCGTCACCCGAGCGCGCGGGCTGCGCATCGATGCCGCGCTCGCGATACATGCTGCTGAAGCGGGGGTAGCGAGGCTGGAAGGTGAGCGTGACCTCCCCGACGGGCCCGTTGCGGTGCTTGGCGAAGATGATGTCCGCCTCGCCGAGCCGCTCGGACTCCCGGTTGTAGTACTCGTCGCGGAAGACGAACATCACGACGTCCGAGTCCTGCTCGACCTGCCCCGACTCACGCAGGTCGGACAGCATCGGGATCGGGGGATTGCGAGATTCGACTGCTCGTGAGAGCTGGGAGACGGCGATCACCGGGATTGCGAGCTCGCGGGCCAGGATCTTCAGGCCACGGCTGATCTGCCCGACCTGCTCGACCCGGCTGTCGGCGCGACCGTCGGGGCGGATCAGCTGGAGGTAATCGACGATGAGCAGGCCCAGGCCCTCGGGGCTGCGCGCGTGCAGGCGCCGGGCCTTGGCACGCATCTCGAGGACGCTGATGTCGCTCGAGTCATCGATGTAGATCGGCGCCCGGGCGAGCTTCTCGACGGCCCTAAGGACCTTGGGCCAGCGGTCGGACTTCACGCGGCCCTTGCGAAGCTCGTCGCTCGAGACCTTGGCCTGCGACGCGATGAAGCGATGCGCGAGCTCGGTCTCTGACATCTCCAGCGAGAACAGCGCCACGGGCCGGCCGTGCTCGATCGCGGCGTTCTCCACAATGTTGGTGGCCAGGGTGCTGTTGTGCACCACGATGTCGTCGGCGACGAAGTTCTCGTCACCCGACACCGTCAGATCGAACGTCTCGCCCTCCCCGATCGGCTCGATCGAGACGACCTCGTCCCACCACAGATCGGATGTTGCGAGGTTCATCACCGCCGGCTCGGAGATCGCCTCGGCGATCTCCGCGAGCAAGCCTCGGGAGAGGCCACGGGTTCCAACATGCCAATTGTGTTCGGGGGGACGCCCGGTAGCGGCGCTCAGCTCGCGGAGCGGACGCCCGCCGCGCGCGTAGCTGATGGTTTCCCAGACCTCCGCGGGGATCGTGTCCACATTCGTGGCCATGCGATTCCCGGCGATACGTGCGACGAGACGATCCGTCTGCGCCTGCTTGCCACACGCGCCGACTTGCTCGCAGAAAGCTCGAAGGTCCGCTTGGCCGGTGATGCGCACCTCTCGAGCCACCTTGGTGGTGCCCTCGTAGACGTCTCGCCGGAGCGTTCGGATCTTCCCGACGATGCCCAGTCGCAGGAGCAGGTGCTGAACGTCGCGTGCGAGTCGCTCGCTGATAGTGCTGTAGCCGATCTGGCCGAGCCGATCTGTGACGTGGACGTGTCCGTCACAGCCGAAGAGGATGTTGAGGAAACGGGCAATGCCCAGGTCATCGAGGGCGAACACCGCCTCCGGAACAAACTTCTGCTCGCTACGAAGTCCCCAGACCCGGTGCTTCTTCAGCATGGTCGTAACAGGGTTGCGGCCATACCCGGGGCTCAGCGTGGCGGTGCCGTGAGCGCCGGAGTCGGTGACGCGTACGCCCATAGCTCGGGCTGCCCGCTCAACTTCGGGGAGTATCGGAGAGTTGCGACCGAAGCAGAAACGGGGCGAGCTGCCGCAGATGGTGCCATCCGCAATCAGTGCCGCCAGCAGCACGATCTCTTCGTCCGCAAGCTGTTCGTGGGTCGCCGGGCGGGGCAGCCTCCGCGGCACGGCGATACGGTCCCCCGCCGAGAGCGATTCGATCGACCGCCAGCCGCGCATGGTGAATAGCGGGTGGTTGGCAGTTGCCTCGAGGCTTCGTCCCAGCTTCGTGGTAACGCGCAGGAGCGCACGCCGGCCGTTGCGCAGCGACGTCGTAACAGCTGCTGGACGCAGCTTCATGTCACGGCCCATGGCAGCGACGACGACTTCGCTTCCTCGCTCGAAGTCCTCGACCACTTGCGAGATCGGCCGCCGGGCGCCGCTGCGAGGGTCATAGACGAGCGACGATCCGGCAAGGCACTTTCCCATCGATGGCCTCGCGGCCAGCACGATCAGGTTGCCGGGCTGGAAGCCGCCGGTCAGGTCGTCGATGTCCTGGAAGCCGCTCGGGGTGCCGGTCAGGCCTACGTCGCTGCGGGAGAGCTCCTCGAGCTTGTCGATCTCGTCGTGGAGGACGGCCTCGATCGTCTTCATCTCGGACATCCCCCCGTCGTGTCCGATCTTGAAGAGGACTGATTCCGCTCGCTCGATCAGCTCGCGCGCATCGCCACGGTGAGCGACCACGTCGTCCTGGATTTGGCGCGTGGTGACGAGGATGCTGCGCAGCAGCGCGTGCTCCTTGACGATCCGGGCGTAGTCGAGCACCGCCCCCAGCGCCGGCACGACGGCGGGGAGCGACTTGACATAGGACTCGCCCCCGGCCTTCTCGAGTTCGTCCGCGCGCCGCAGCTCCTCCGAGACCGTCAGGGCGTCGACGGCCTCCGGCTCCGCCTTCTCCTTAAGGCGGATCATCGCCCCGAAGATCAGCTGGTGCCGGGGCCGGTAGAAGTCCGCGGGCCGCAGCCCGACCTCGAGCAGTACCCCATCGAGCGCCTGCTCCGTCAGCAGGATGGCGCCGAGAACCGAAGCCTCTGCCTCCTCGTTGTGAGGAGGGACGCCGTTACCGGCGCCGTCAGTCGAAGCCGCGACGCTCATCGGCGTTGCATAGGTCCTCAGGGCGCGAGGGGCCCGCCTGCCAAGGAAGCAGGGGTGAAGGCGTGCTCAGCACGCCGAACCCCGATGACGCCGGCAGGCGATGCCCCGCAGCGTCACTGAGGGCCTATGCCTGGGGGGTGACGATAGTTTTGATCTCCGTCGTCACGCCGTCCGCGACCTCGACGGTGACCATGTGGGTGCCCGTGGTCTTGATGGGCTCCTCGAGCGCCACGCGGCGCTTGTCCAGGCGTACGCCGCGCGCCTGCCGGATCGCGTCGACGATCTCCTGGGAGGTGACGGAGCCGAACAGCCGGCCGTCGTCACCTGCCTGGTGGGAGATAGTGAGCACGGTCTTCCGCAGGAGCGCTGCGGTCTCCTCGGCCTTCCTGGCCGCTTCCTCGACTGCACGCTCGGCCGCCTCGCGGCGCCGCTGCGACTCCGCGATGGCCGCGGGTGTGGCGGGCTGGGCGATCTTGCGGGGGACGAGGTAGTTGCGGAGGTACCCCGGCGAGACGTCGATGACGTCACCACGCTCGCCGAGTGCCTCCATGTCCCTGAGGAGAATTGCCTGAGCCATTGATTGGCCTTCCGTCCTTACAGAACCACAGGTGATTGCGAGAACCAAGCAGTCCAAGGACGCAGGGAGCGGACAAGGCTCTGCCTGTCCGCGACCGAGGACGCAGGAATGCGCAGGTTCGCAGCCATCACCGATCGGCGACGTACGGGAGGAGCCCGAGCTCACGCGCTCGCTTGACCGCGACGGCGAGCTGGGACTGATGGCGGCGGCACGCGCCGGTGACGCGCGAAGAGCGGATCTTGCCCTTGTCGCTGATCGCGCGACGCAGCGCGGCGAGGTCCTTGTAGTCGACGACGTCGACCTTGTCCTTGCAGAAGGGGCAGGACTTGCGGCGCGGGCCGCCGGGCGCGCCCTTGCCGCGACCGCGACGGCGATCCCGTGTCGCGGTGCCTGTTCCTCCACGCTGCTTGGCCACCAGTTTGCTCCTGCGTACTCGCTACTTCGGGGTCAGAACGGAATG
>Ga0081538_10001749_pt1 | contig 22060 bp, 14 predicted proteins | sample TabmetS5T2R1_FD_71022 | JGI IMG/M metagenome (GOLD analysis project Ga0081538, IMG submission 71022) | Tabebuia heterophylla rhizosphere microbial communities from the University of Puerto Rico - S5T2R1 | ecosystem: Host-associated > Plants > Roots > Rhizosphere ...
CGTCAGTTGCGAGCCCAGGGACAAAAGGTGGGGGTGGTGCGGCTGAAGTGGCTGCGGCCGTTCCCGACGGAGGAGCTGCGAGCCACCCTCTCGAAGGTGAAGGCTGTGGGGGTCATCGATCGCGATTACTCGTTCGGTTCCCCGTTCCACGCCGGTGTGCTTGCCACCGAGATGCGATCGGCGTTATACTCATTGGATAAACGGCCCCATGTGGTGAGCTTTATCGCCGGCCTGGGGGGGCGTGAGGTGACGGCAGAAAACGTGGTCGAGATGAGCAGCATGACGATGAAAGTGGCCGCGTCCGGGAAAGCTGATACAGAGACCCATTGGATCGGGGTCAGGGGGTAAAGACGATGTCATTTGTCGAGGTTCTGCCGCAAATACTGGAGCCTTTCAAGGGCGTTAAGGGCGTCGCCCTGGAGGAATACTTCACCTCCGGTCATCGGACCTGCCAGGGCTGCGAGTCGGCCCTGGTGATGAAGCTGATGATCAAGGCCGCCGGCGACCGGACAATCGTGCTCGGAAGCACCGGCTGCATGTACGTGGCCAACACCACCTATTACACCACGCCGTGGGTTGTACCCTGGATGCATACCCAGTTAGGCTCCTCAGGCTCGGCGGCGCTCGGCACCGCGGCGGCCTTAAAAGCTCTCATGCGTAAGGGGAAGATGAAGTCTGAGCCGATCAACGTCATCGCCTTCTGCGGCGACGGTGGCGGCGCGGATATGGGGTTATCGGCCATTTCGGCGACGCTGACCCATCGCGATTATAACTGCCTGATCCTGATGTATGACAATGAGTCGTATGCCAATACGGACATCCAGCTCTCAGGGAGCACGCCCTATGGGGCCTATACCACCTTCAGCCCGGCGGGCAAAGTCAAGCGCATCATGCACAAGCGCTGGAAAAAGAACACAGCGGGTATGCTTGCCGCAGGGCATCCGGAGTGTCGGTATGTGGCGACGGTGTGCCCAACGTACGCCGTGGATATGATGAATAGGGTCCGCAAGGCACTCACCCTCGGCGGCCCAACGTTCATCCACTCGCTTGATCCCTGCCCGAAAGGCTGGGACTACGACCCGATGTACTCACATGAGCTGGGTGAGATGGCGGTCAAGTGCGGGATCTTCCCCTTGTATGAGGTCGAAGACGGTAAGCTCTCCTTCTACGGTCAGACCAAGTACCTGGTGGAAGGCCGGACCAAACGGCTCCCCGTGCGCGAGTATTTGAATCGACAGGGTCGCTTCGCCCACTTTTTAGATGAGGATGTCGAGTACTTCCAAGCGAAGGTCGATGAGATGTGGGAGAAATGGCTGCTGCCGGGTGTGCTGCCCTTCACCAAAGAATAGGCATCGGTGCCGCAACGCCTCCGGACGTGCTGGTCCCCCCTGCCGAAGGGGCGGACCAGCGTGGGGGCCGACGCAAGCGCCCCCCTCTATCGCTTGGTTATCCTCCTGATGGCGATTCGGTCTATGCTCAGGTCGATATCCTTCCCGTGAAATTGTCCTGTCTGGTCCGTCCTATGAGGCGTTTCCACGCTGCACGCTGGCGAGAAAACGTCAGGGCTTCCTGAAGCAGTACCAATAACGCCACCGGCACCCGCGTCGACATTGTCAGACTCGCATTGGCAACCGTTCCCGTGATATGCTTCCGAAGGATCAGGTTCGAATGCCATCATCCGGCCTGCGTGTGACCTGGACGAACGGGATCATTCCAGATTGGCAACGGTGAGTCGCTGCAACCCTGCCACACCAGCCTCGCGTGCAAAACGCGCCAGGCTCGGGCGAGAGGAGAGCTACCATGGCAGAGATAGGTGATCGAACGACTAAGGCTGAGGAAGGAGGGGAGAAGATTTCTGGGGGGCACCTTGTGGCGAAGGCCCTGAAGAATGAAGGAATCGACACCATCTTCACGCTGTGCGGCGGGCACATCATCGACATCTATGACGGCTGTCTCGACGAGGGGATCAAGATCGTCGACGTGCGCCACGAACAGGTGGCCGCGCACGCCGCCGATGGGTACGCTCGCGTCACTGGCACGCCAGGCTGCGCGGTGGTCACCGCCGGGCCCGGCACGACCGATGCCATCACCGGCATCGCCAACGCCTTCCGCGCGGAAAGCCCGATGCTGCTGATCGGTGGTCAGGGCGCTTTGAGCCAACATAAAATGGGATCATTGCAGGACCTGCCGCACGTCGACATCCTGCGGCCTATCACCAAGTTCGCGGCGACCGTCCCCGCTACCGAGCGCATCGCCGACATGATCAGCATGGCCTTCCGCGAGTGCTATCACGGGGCGCCGGGGCCATCCTACCTGGAGATTCCGCGCGATATCCTGGATGCTACGGTGGATGTCAGGAAGGCGCGCCTCCCGCAGCCTGGCCGCTATCGGGCTTCCATCAAGAGCCTTGGCGATCCGGCCGACATCGAAGCGCTCGCCGATATTTTAGGGCATGCGAAGAAGCCGTGCGTACTATTGGGGACACAAGTCTGGACCTGCCGCGGCACCGACGCGGCCATCAACTTCGTCAAGACCCTCAATATCCCAGCGTTCATGAACGGCGCTGGCCGCGGCACGCTGCCGCCGGGCGATCCGCATCACTTCCAACAGACCCGCCGCTATGCCTTTGACAAGGCCGACGTGATCGTCATCGTCGGCACGCCGTTCGACTTCCGTATGGGCTACGGCAGGCGGCTGCGTGAGGATGCCACGGTGGTGCAGATCGATATAGATTACCGCACCATCGGCAAGAATCGCGACATCTCCCTAGGGTTGGTGGGTGATGTGGGGGCGATCTTGGGGGCGGTGACTCAGGCTGTTAGCGGCCGCGTCAATCGCGGGACGAACGAGCGCAAACCGTGGATGGAAGAGTTGCGCGCTGAAGAAGATCGTCTGCAGAGCGACCGCATGGCACGGCTCACGTCCGACGCACAGCCCATTCACCCGCTCCGCCTCTGCTACGAAATCAACGAATTTCTGCGTGAAGATTCGGTCTATATCGGCGACGGCGGCGACATCGTGACCTTCTCCGGCGGCGTAGTACAGCCCAAGTCCCCTGGCCATTGGATGGACCCGGGTCCCCTTGGGACCTTGGGTGTTGGCGTGCCCTTCGCCATCGCCTGCAAGCTGGCGCAGCCGCAGAAGGAGGTGGTCTGCCTATTTGGCGACGGCGCGTTTACGCTGACTGGCTGGGACTTCGAGACCATGGTGCGCTTCAACCTGCCCTTCGTCGGCATCGTCGGCAACAACTCAGCCTGGAACCAAATCCGCTTCGGCCAGCTTGCCAAGTACGGCCGGGAGCGTGGCGAGATCGGCAACAAGCTGGGGGATGTGGCCTTCGATCAATTCGCCACCATGCTGGGGGGCTACGGCGAAGAGGTGCGCGATCCCCATGACATTCAACCCGCCTTGCAACGTGCCCGTGCTTCCGGCAAGCCATCGCTCATCAACGTCTGGATTGACCCGGAGGCCTATGCGCCGGGGACGATGAATCAGACGATGTACCGGTAGTCTGATTTCGCCCCCTCTCCCCCTGGCAGCATAGGTGCCAACATAGGGACCCCTCTCCCTCTGGGAGAGGGTCGGGGTGAGGGAGGGGGAGCTTAGGCAGATAGAGTGCCGTATCACGACAGAGAGGCCATTGCTGTTGAAGAGGGGAGCCATGGGACAGGCATTGACTGGGGTTCGTGTGTTGGATATGACGCATGTGCAGTCGGGACCGTCCTGCACACAACTGATGGCTTGGCTCGGTGCCGATGTCATCAAAATTGAGGCGCCGGGACGGGGTGATATCACGCGCACCCAACTGCGCGACATACCAACTGTCGACAGCTTGTATTTCACCATGCTGAATTGCAACAAACGAAGCGTAACGCTTAATCTGAAAGCCCCACAAGGGAAAGACATCTTCCGCAAACTGCTCGAGATTTCAGATGTCCTCGTGGAAAATTTCGCCCCCGGAGCGCTGAGTCGGCTAGGGTTTTCTTGGGATACCGTCAGGACCATCAATCCAGGCCTGATCTATGCGTCGATCAAGGGCTTCGGCCCAGGGCCCTTCGTCAACTTCAAAGCCTACGAAACCATCGCCCAGGCCATGGGCGGTTCGATGAGCACGACGGGGTATGAGGGCGGCCCGCCGACCAGCACCGGCGCCCAGATCGGCGATTCGGGGACCGGTGTGCATCTCTTGGCGGCCATCCTGGCGGCGCTCTACCAGCGGGTCAGCACCGGCAGAGGTCAACGGGTGGAAGTGGCCATGCAAGACGCCGTGCTGAACCTCTGTCGCGTCAAGGTGCGCGATCAGCAACGGCTCCAACGCGGCCCGCTGCCTGAATACCCCACGCAAATTTTTGGCGACGCCGTGCCGCGTACCGGCAATGCCTCTGGCGGGGGGCAGCCCGGAGGCGCTCTCAGGTGTAGGCCTGGCGGTCCCAATGATTATATCTATGTCATCATCCAACCCCACGTATGGCCAGCGCTGGCGACGTTGATCGGGCGCAGCGACTTGATCGATGATCCGGAGTATGCCACCCCTGAGGCGCGTCTCGACAAACTGGACCAGGTGTTTCGCTTGATCGAGGAGTGGACGCAGCAATACACCAAATTCCAGGCCATGGAGTTGCTCAACGACATCGATGTGCCCTGCGGGCCGATTCTGGATATCAAGGAGATGATCGAGGACAAAGCTCTAGCCGAACACGGCATGATCGTCGAGGTGAAGCATCCGCGGCGTGGCGTGTTCAAAACCGTCGGTTGCCCACTAGTGCTGTCCGATTCTCCAGTGGAGGTGCAAACTTCCCCGCTCCTAGGGGAGCATACAGAGGAGATCCTCACGGGTTTACTGGGCTATGACAAAGCCGCGGTAGACCAGCTACGTGTGGAAGGGGTAATTTGACGGGAAAATCATCACACCGGTACCGGCGACCCCCGATGTTTGGTTAGTGCTGTGGCGTAGAGATCGGCATAGGCTTGGGCAGATTTCACCCAGGAGAAATTCGCTTGCATCCCGCGCTGCATGAGACGCTCCCAGGCAGGACGGTCACGATAGAGCGTCAAGGCACGCTGCAGGGTCGCTAGCAAGGCTTCAGCGTCGTAGGCCTCAAATTTGAAGCCGTTGCCGTGGTCCGATGCCGGGTCGTAGGATTCGATGGTATCGTCCAACCCGCCTGTAGCGTGCACCACCGGGATGGTGCCATAGCGCAGGCTGTACATCTGGTTCAAGCCGCAGGGCTCGAAGCGTGATGGCATGAGAAAGATATCGCTGCCGGCTTCGATCTTATGCGCCAGGGCGTTATCAAACCCGATGGTCATGCCTACCTGACCCGCATAGCGTTCGCGGATCTGGCGTAAGAAATCTTCGTAGCGTGCCTCACCCGTCCCCAGCACCACCAGCCCGAGGTCGAGCGCCAGCATGCGATGGATGGCGCTCTCGATCAGATCAAAACCCTTCTGATCGACCAGTCGAGAGATCATGCCGACAATGGGGGCGTTCATCCACTCGGGCGATAATCCGAACGTATCCAACAGATCACGCTTACAGCGCTGCTTGCCGGAGAGGTTGGTGGCGGTGTACCGTGCCGCGATCAAGCGATCCCTGGCGGGATTCCACTCGCGGTCGTCGATGCCGTTCGGGATGCCGTAGACATCCCGTTCTCGATAGCGCAAGATGCCCTCCAGACCACGGCCGAACTCCGCCGTCTGGATCTCCTGGCTGTAACGCCGACTGACCGTATTGATGAGGTCGGCATAGACGATACCCGCTTTCAAATAGTTGACCCGCCCATAAAACTCGATGCCATCGGGCGAGTACGTGTGTGCGGGGAGTTGCAGGAACTCCATCACCTCGGGCGGAAAGAGTCCCTGGTAGGCGATGTTATGGATGGTCAACAGGCTGCTGGTGGACGCCCAGGCAGGATCGTGCTGTAACACCGTTTTTAAGTACGCCGGAATCAGCGCCGCTTGCCAGTCATGACAGTGGAGGATGTCCGGCTGGAGCTTGAGGGTTTGGCATGCCTCCAGGGCGGCCTTCGCAAAAAAGGCAAAGCGCTGAGCGTTGTCGGGGTAGTCGCCGTTGATGGCGGTATATAGCGCCTCGCGTTGGAAGTACGCCTGATGCTCAATGAAGTAGACCGGGGTTCTGGCAGAGAGCTTAGCGCTCCAGACAGCCCCCTCTTCAGTATGGGAGCCCATGGGGACAGCGAGACGGTCCTGCACTTTTTCCAGAGAGCGCACGGCGCGCTCGATCGTCGGATAGCGGGGCATGATGACGCTCACCTGATGCCCCAAACGGGCCAGCGCGACCGGTAGTGCTCCCGTGACATCGGCTAACCCACAGGTCTTCGCGAACGGCGCGACTTCAGATGCAACGATCACCACTCTCAGAGAGCCGGGCATACCTCACCTCCTTGTGTCTGGAGGCTACTCTAGCAGCCACTTGCACCACTGTCAAGGCGACCTACTCCCGCCATCGTGGAAATAGGACAGGGGCATCAAGCTTGGCGAGGTGTGACCAGTCGTTATCCCTGGAGCCGGCTGATAAGTTGATCGATCTCCGCCTTGAACTGTCCCTCGCTCTCGATCAGCCGCTTGATCTGCTTATAGCCGTGCAGCACGGTGGTGTGGTCTTTGCCGCCGAATTGCTTGCCGATGTCGGGGAGCGAGTTCTTCGTCAGCTCCCTGGAAAGGTACATCGCCACCTGACGCGCCATGGCCACCTCTTTGCTGCGTTTGCTCGAGGTCAGCAGATGCAACGGCACTTTAAAATGGGCTGAGACCACCTCTTGAATGCGCTCGACGGTGAGCGCCGGTTCGCCACGATCCAGCATATCACGCAGCACCGCATGGGCCATCTCTTCGGTGATGGTGCGTTGACGCAGAATCGAGCTCTGCAGGACGAGGCGGTTGAGTGCTCCCTCGAGTTTCCGGACGTCGGCTTTGATGTGGTTGGCAATCAGGTAGCTCACTTCATCGGGGAGATCGACATCCAGCAGCACCGCTTTCTTTCTCAGAATGGCGATGCGGGTCTCCAGGTCCGGCGGTTGCAGGTCAGCGATCATCCCCCACTCGAAGCGCGAGCGTAAGCGGTCCTCAAGGGTGGGCATCTCCCGCGGCGAACGATCGCTGGTCAAGACGATCTGGCGCAGACTGTTATAAAGATCATTAAAGGTATGGAAAAACTCCTCCTGGGTGCGCTCTTTCCCGGCGATGAACTGGATGTCATCGATCATCAAGATATCGTAAGTGCGGTAGGTATTACGAAACTCCACGACGTCATGCGATTGGATGGCGTTGACCAAGTCATTTAAAAAGTTCTCAGACGACACATAGGAGACCCGCAGGTCGGATCTATGGTCGTGGATGTAGTGTCCGATCGAGTGCAGAAGGTGAGTTTTGCCAAGCCCCACACCGCCGTACAGGAACAACGGATTATAGGCTTCTGCCGGTCGCTGGGCGATGGCGAGACAGGCTGCATGTGCCAATTGATTGCCGGGTCCGACCACAAAGTTTTCAAAGGTGAGACGTTGATTAAACGGTGATTCTTCGGGCGTTGAGGGCTCGGGAGGCGTTGACCGCTCGGCCGTCGGAGCAGCGGCCATGGCTGCTTCGACAGGCTCTGCACTTCCCGGCTCTCGCCCTCCGACTTCGAATTGAATGGTGGCCTCAGCTCCGATAAGCTGCCGAGCCGTCTGCACCATGAGCGGCAGGTAGTGCTCACTGAGCCATTCGCGGGTGAACCGATTGGGCACCTGGATGCGGAGGCTTTTCCCCTGAGTGCCGAGAAACTTTAGGGGTTCAAACCAGGTGGAGAATTTCGCCGTGCCAATGTTTTCCTCAATACAGGACAAGAACTTATGCCAGAGTTCTTCATCCACAGTCTGACCATCCTTACGGAAATCGGTTGATCCCACGGAACAAAGCGCGTGTCCCTTCGGAATGCTGAAAATCCAATTGACAAGGCGTCATAGCTGTGTTAGGAGAGTAGAGAGGCTGCAGGTTCGCACGCGAGTCATGTCGTCGGCATTCTCACATACCGCTTCCCGGAAGTCAAGAAAGCGAGCGACGTTGCGGAGATGCCAACGGTGTTCCGCCTTTTCAGACGAGCATACCCGCCACGCATGCGCTATAATAACGCGACAGCGAGTTCACGATCCTTCCCCTCGGCATCTTGGATATCTGCTCAGTACTGCGGCTGTCCAGGCAGGCGCCTGACACGTACCCGGCTTCATTACACGGGGCCCGTTGCAAAGCGATGAGGAGGTGAGCACGCGTGTTCGCAGGCGAGTTCCGGTGTAAGCTGGACGATAAGGGTCGCTTTTTCATCCCCTCCTCCATTCGCGAGCTACTCGATAAGGGCAAGGCGGATCAAACCAAGAGCGTGATGTTCGTGCGTGGGCAAACCGAGTGCCTGTGGCTCTATGCGCTGCATGACTGGGAACACAAACTGGCGCGTGCTAGAGAGACCTTGGATGATGACCAGAGCCGTCTGTTCATGCACTTTATCGTCTCGGAAACCATGGCCTCGGAGATCGATCGGTCCGGCCGGATATGTGTGCCACGCCGTCTGCGGGAACTGTCAGGCATCGAAGAGGAGCTCGTCGTCATCGGTATGTACGATCGGCTAGAGATCTGGAGCCTGGAGGAGTGGAACAGCTACTTGGCCCGCATGGAAGAGAAGTACGAAACCTCGCTCAACAAAATTCTCAACGTGCTGTAGCGTGGCACCATTGACCAGCCGTCAGCCCTTTGGAACTCATGCGCGATGCGTGGGCGGCGTTCCAGCATTAGGGAAGGCATCGAGGCATCAAGGTACCCATCAAGCCATGTTCGAGGGCTGAGTCATGCGTGCACAAAGTATCCAGTCCCCAGCTCTCGCCTGCACTCATCACTCAGCACGGTTGTGCTGATGCCTTTCGTTTTAGGGAGATTTGACCATGCTAAAGGGTCGATTGCGGGAAGGGGTGACCTTCGACGATGTGTTGCTGATTCCAGCAAAATCTGAGGTGCTCCCCTCCCAAGTGGACGTCAGCACGTTCCTCACCCCTCACATCCGTATGAGCATTCCGCTCATTAGCGCGGCTATGGATACCGTCACTGAGGCCAGGCTGGCGATTGCCTTGGCGCAAGAGGGGGGCGTCGGCATCGTGCATCGCAATATGTCCATCGACCATCAGGTCGCGGAGGTCGATAAGGTCAAACGCTCAGAGAGCGGCATGATCGTAGACCCCATCACCATGGGGCCGGATCAATCGGTCCGTGAAGCGCTGGATATCATGGAAAAATATCGCATCTCCGGCATCCCCATCACCCAGAATGGGCGACTGGTGGGCATCCTTACCAACCGCGACTTGCGCTTTGAGACCAATTTGCACAAGAAGGTCTCTGAGCTCATGACCAAAGACAAATTGGTGACTGCGCCGGAGGGCACCACTCTTGATGCCGCCAAGGAACGCCTGCACCGCCATCGTATCGAGAAGCTGCCGGTCGTTGACGAGCAAGGCCGTCTCAAAGGGTTGATCACCATTAAGGACATCGAGAAACGCCGTAAATACCCGCAGGCTTGCAAGGATCAACTGGGGCGATTGGTGGTGGGTGCGGCCGTAGGCGTCAGCGCGGAGACCGACAAACGGGTGAAACGTCTGGTGCAGGCCGGTGTGGACGTGCTCGTTGTGGATACCGCGCACGGTCATTCGCTTTCGGTGCTCAAAACAGCTGAGAAGATCAAGAAGGACTACCCGAATGTGACTCTGATCGGCGGCAACGTGGCTACGGCTGAAGCCACCCTCGACCTGATCAATGCGGGCTGCGACGCAGTCAAGGTAGGGATTGGGCCGTCATCCATTTGCACCACGCGAGTGGTCGCCGGCATCGGCGTGCCCCAGCTGACGGCGGTGGCCGATTGTGCTGAAGTCGCAGATAAGTATAGCATTCCCATCATCGCCGACGGGGGTATTCGCTATTCGGGGGATGTCACCAAAGCGCTCGCCGCCGGAGCCCGCTCGGTGATGATTGGCAGCATCTTCGCTGGCACGGACGAGAGCCCTGGTGAAAAAGTGCTGTATCAGGGCCGGGCCTATAAGGCGTATCGCGGCATGGGATCACTAGGGGCGATGCAAGAGGGCAGTGGCGATCGCTATTTCCAGAACAGCAGCGATGGCCCCGGTAAGCTGGTTCCCGAAGGCGTCGAAGGCCTGATGCCGTTCAAGGGGTCGCTGTCCTCCCTCGTCCATCAGTTGGTCGGCGGCTTACGGGCTGGGATGGGCTATTGCGGCTGCGCCAATATCGAGGAGCTGCGTACTGAGTCCCGTTTCATTAAGATCTCCCCCGCTGCCCTGCGCGAAAGTCACGTGCACGACGTCATCGTGACCAAGGAAGCACCCAACTATCAAATAGAAGATTAAAGGAGCCAACTGGCTGTGAGCTCGGAACGCCCGCGCGAAGTTGTGATCATCCTCGACTTCGGATCGCAATATACGCAGCTCATCGCGCGGCGCGTCCGGCAATGCCATGTCTACTGCGAGATCCACCCTTACAGCCTGCCGCTGGCGACGCTACGCCGTCTCAATCCACGCGGCGTCATCCTCTCCGGCGGGCCGGCCAGCGTCTATGAGCCGGAAGCCCCGGCAGCGAGCGCTGAACTCTTTCAGATGGGCGCCCCCGTTCTCGGCATTTGCTATGGCATGCAGCTGATGACCCATCAGCTCGGCGGTCGAGTGGCCCCGGCTGCCGAGCGCGAGTATGGCAACGCGGAGCTATTGGTTGATGCGGGCTGTCCCTTTTTCAAGGGGCTACCGGCCAGCCAGATCCCGGTGTGGATGAGCCACGGCGACCGCATCCAGCAGTTGCCACCGGGCTTTAAGAGCGTCGCCAGGACCGACAACTCTCCCATCGCTGCCATGCAGGATGCCACAGGCCGGCTATACGGTATTCAATTCCATCCCGAAGTTACCCATACGCCGCAAGGCCTACACATGCTGCAGAATTTTCTCTACCGCGTCTGCGGTTGCTCCGCCAGTTGGACCATGCAGGCGTTTGTTGAACCAGCTGTGGCAGCGATTCGCGACAATGTCGGGGAAGGGCGTGTGCTCTGCGCCCTCAGTGGCGGTGTGGATTCGAGCGTCACGGCTCTGCTGGTGCGCCGTGCTATCGGTGAACGACTGACCTGTATCTTCGTCGACAACGGCCTCCTGCGCGCTGGCGAGGCGGAGGAAGTGGAGCAACGTCTCGGACCGATCTTTGGCGACAGCTTCGTGTGCGTCGATGCCCACGCGCGCTTCTTACACCAACTGAAGGGGGTGATCGACCCCGAAGACAAACGCAAGCGCATCGGCCGCGAGTTCATCGCCGTCTTCGAGGAGGAAGCTCGTCGGCGGGGCACATTCACTTGGTTGGCCCAGGGAACGTTGTACCCCGATGTCATTGAGAGTGTCTCGCGCCACGGCCCATCGGTCACCATCAAGAGCCACCACAACGTCGGGGGCTTACCTGAGGTGATGCAGCTCAAGCTCGTCGAACCGCTACGCGACCTGTTCAAAGACGAGGTGCGCGAACTGGCGGGCGAATTGGGTTTGCCCGAAGATCTCATCTGGCGCCAGCCGTTCCCGGGCCCGGGCTTGGCCATTCGTACATTGGGAGAGGTGACCGAAGAGCGCCTGGACCTCCTGCGGCGCGCTGACGCGATCACCCGCGAAGAGATTCGCACCGCTGGGTTGGAACGCGAGACCTGGCAGGCCTTTGCGGTGCTGCTGCCGCTCAAATCGGTCGGGGTCATGGGAGATGGACGCACCTTTGAACATGTCGCGGCCATTCGGGCCGTGATCAGCACTGACGGTATGACGGCCGAATGGGCGCGGCTACCCTACGATGTTCTCGCCAAGATCTCACGCCGCATTACCAATGAGGTGCGCGGCATCAACCGCGTGGTCTACGACATCAGTTCGAAACCTCCTAGCACAATCGAGTGGGAGTAGGGGAGGGGCGAAGGCCCCTGGCAATAGGTGTCTAAGCGTCGAGTGGAAATCAACTGCTTCAATTGAAAGGCATTTTGTGGCAAGATGTGTCAAGGTTAGGGCAACAGGTCTTGTGCTCCATCTTCCTCTGGGAGAGGGTTGGGGTGAGGGAAGGTCTCCGTTCTCATCATAGCATGCGAAAGGGAGCGCACATCAGCCATGGCGACACGTGAAGATTTTGTGCACTTGCATCTGCATACGGAGTACTCCCTGCTCGACGGTGCCAATCGCACGGCAGAACTGTTTGCAACGGCCAAAGCGCACGGCATGTCGGCTGTCGGACTCACCGATCACGGCAATATGTTCGGCGCATTGGAATTCTATCGCAAAGGGCAAGAGACCGGCATCAAACCGATCCTGGGATGCGAACTCTACGTCGCTCCCGGGAGCCGGTTCGACCGCAGCTCCACCCACGGCATCAGCGACGCCTCCTACCACCTCACCGCCATCGCGAAGAACTATGAGGGCTATCGCAACCTGATCAAACTGGTTACCGCGGGATACCTCGAAGGCTTTTATTATCGTCCACGCATCGATAAAGAGTTGCTGGCGAAACATTGTGAGGGGCTGATTATTCTGAGCGGCTGCTTGTCTGGCGAAGTGTTGAGCTCTCTCGCCAATGGCCAGGAGGAGCGGGCGCGTGAGGCCGCTTGTTGGTACAAGGAACAATTCGGCGATGGCAACTACTTCCTCGAGATCCAACGCCACGACCTGGACGGTGAAACGGCCTTTAACGAGGCGCTGATGCGGCTCAGCCGCGAGCTGAGCGTCCCGCTGGTGGCGACCAATGATTGTCATTACCTCAAGGCCGAGGATGCCGAGCCGCATGAGGTCTTGCTCTGCATCCAGACCGGTAAATCGCTCAGCGATCCCAAACGCTTCGCCTTCTCCACCCCCGATTTTTACGTCAAGTCGCCGCAGGAAATGGCGGAGCGCTTCCGGGATATCCCCGGTGCCGTGGAGCAGACGCTGGCGATTGCCGAGCGCTGTCACCTCGAGATTCCGCTCGGAGAAACCCATCTTCCCCGCTATCAGGTGCCTGAGGGCTACACCCTTGATAGCTATTTGGAAAGCGTCGTATTCGAACGCCTGCGGCAGCGCCTGAAAGTGGCCGAGCGGCGCGGCCAGCGCCTGACGCCGGAGCGCCTTCGCACCTATGAGGAACGTGCCACCCACGAGCTCAGAGTCATCCAGCAGATGGGCTACTCAGGATACTTTCTGATCGTGTGGGATTTCATCGACTACGCCAAACGCCAGGGCATCCCTGTCGGTCCGGGGCGTGGTTCCGCGGCGGGCAGCCTGGTGGCGTATGCGCTTGGCATCACCGAGCTCGACCCGCTGCAGTACAACCTCCTGTTCGAACGCTTCCTCAATCCCGAGCGCGTCTCCTTGCCAGACATCGACATCGACTTCTGCCAGGAGCGCCGCGATGAAGTGATCGACTACGTCACGCACAAATACGGCAAAGAGAACGTGGCGCAGATCATCACCTTTGGAACCATGATGGCCAAAGCCGTGATCCGTGACGTCGGGCGCACGCTCGACATTCCGTATGGGGAAGTGGATCGCATTGCCAAGCTGGTGCCAAATCGCCTCAATATCACCTTGGCGGACGCACTCAAGGAAGAACCCAAATTACGGGAGATCGAGCAACAGGGCGGGCAGATGACGCGGCTGATGGGCACCGCGCAGGCGCTCGAAGGATTGGTGCGTCATGCCTCTACCCATGCCGCCGGGGTGGTGATCTCCCCTGAACCGCTTACCGAGTACCTGCCGCTCTACAAAGGGAATAAGGGCGAGGTTGTGACTCAGTATGCTATGGAGGACATCGAACAACTGGGTCTGCTGAAAATGGATTTTTTGGGCTTGCGCACGCTCACCGTGCTGCACAACACCCTGCAGTTCATCAAAGACTCCCACCAAGCCGAGATCACGCTGGAAGATATTCCCCTTGACGATGCGAGGACCTATCAGCTGCTGAGCGACGCCCGCACGTTCGGGGTTTTCCAGCTCGAAAGCCAGGGCCTGCGCGATATCTTGCGCAAACTCAAGCCGAGCGTGTTCGAGGATGTCATCGCCTTGGTGGCGTTGTATCGACCTGGCCCCCTCGGTAGCGGCATGATCGACGACTTCATCCAGCGCAAGCATGGCAAGGCGCAGGTGGAATATCTCCTGCCCGAGCTAGAGCCGATTCTAAAAGAGACTTACGGCATTATCGTGTATCAAGAACAGGTGATGCAGATCGCCAGCGCCATCGCCGGCTTCTCCCTGGGGCTCGCCGATCTGTTGCGGCGCGCCATGGGCAAGAAAAAGCCCGAGGTGATGGCCGAACAGTGCGAAATCTTTTTGAAGGGCGCTCTTGAACACGGTTTCGACCAGAAGAAAGCCGAAGAGCTGTTCGAGCTCATGGCGTACTTCGCTGGGTATGGCTTCAACAAATCCCATAGCGCCGCCTATGCCCTCATTGCCTATTGGACGGCATATCTCAAAGCGCATTACCCACGGGAGTACATGGCCGCCCTGCTGACCAGCGAAGTGCAAAACACCGACAAGGTGATCCGCTATATCAATGAGTCACGCGACATGGGCATCAGTATCCTGTCCCCGGATGTCAATGACAGCTACCGTGACTTTCGAGTGGTCGGGGAGGCCATTCGTTTTGGCTTGGCCGCCGTGAAGAATGTGGGCGATAATGCCATCGAAGCCATTATCGCGGCGCGTGAGGAGGGAGGACGGTTCAACTCGCTGTTCGATTTTTGCCAGCGCGTGAACCTCAAGGTCGTCAATCGCCGAGTCATTGAAAGCCTGATCAAGTGCGGGGCATTTGATACCACCGGCGAGACGCGAGCGCAGATGATGACCAGCCTGGACGATTCTCTCGAAGCTGGGCAGAAACGCCAGCGCGATCGCGAAGATGGTCAGATCGGCATGTTCGATGATATTGAGGAAGTGCTCCAGCCCGTGTACCGCCCCCGTACCTCAGCGCTGCCAGAATGGGAGGAGAGCCAACTGCTGACCTACGAGAAGGAGGTCATCGGCTTCTATATCACGGGCCATCCCCTGGCGCGCTACGAACGCCAGCTCCGCCTGTACGCCATCGCCAATACCCAGACGCTGAGAGAATTCCAGGATGGTGAAAAGGTGAGCCTCGGCGGCATGATCTTCAAGACGCGCTTACAGACCACCCGGAAGGGGGATCGGATGGCATTCGTGACGCTGGAGGATGTGCAGGGGCAGGTCGATGTTATCGTCTTCCCGGAAGTTTACAAAGAGTTCGGGGCGGCCTTGGAGACCGATCAGCCGGTGCTAGTGCGCGGCATCGTCGATTGGGGAGATGATAACCCCAAGATCATCGCCGATCGCATCGTGCCGCTCGCCGAGGCAGCGGAGCGGCTCTCACCGCAGGTCCACATCAGTCTGCAGACGCTCGGCTTAAGTCGCGACACACTCGGCCAGCTGAAGTCCATCCTGCAAAGAGCGCCGGGGGGGAGCTCGGTATATTTGCATCTCCTCTTCCCAGAAGAGCGAGAAGTGATTCTGCTGTCGGAGGAACGTCTGCAAGTCGCTCCCTCGGAGGCGTTGGTGCAGGATATCGAGACGTTGTTCGGGCAGGAGGTGGTACATTTCGAATAGGTCGTCTCGAGTCTGTCAGGCATGCTCAGGGCGATAGGACGGTGAGCGCACAGACAACCTTCTTCGCCTCCTGATGGGTAGAGGCACCAAGCTAAGCGTAGACACCGTCAGAGACGTGTCTTTTGCCTCCTCTCCGATAGGAGAGGGAATACCGTCTGAGGGCTTAACTTGGTGCCTGTTCCTGTCAGAGGTCAGAACGGCACACACCGCACCGGTGTGAGTCTAGGTGTGGTGCACCGTCACACCCGCACCGTTCGTCGAAACAGGCCGCATCTCGAATTGCTGGAACAAGCGATTCTTGCGCTCTTTCCAGCCTTCCTGGTATTCCAGTTCATCCTCATGCAACGTGGCGGGCTGCTTGATGCCATGAGCGATGCGGAATTTCACCGCTTGCTCGGAGGCTTGCTGCCGGACGTAATCCCACGGCGTGCCGAGGGCGAATTGATCGGAGATCGCCCCAATGCGTCCGGTGTGGATGTTGCAGCTCAGCGTCACACAGGAGACGATGGGACCAGACCAATAGGATGTCTGCCAATTCAAGGGCACCGGCAGAATATGCAGAGCATGGCTGCCGCGGCAATCGCCTGGCACCATGGGGGCTGCTGCCCATGGCGACGTCAGCTCGCCTGGAGCGGGCCAATCGCCCTGGGCAAAAGCCAACATGACCGGATCGTCTTTGCCACCATAGACGAACCCGCGTTTGGTGGGGATGTTGTGCAGGCGCTCGGCCGACACGATGTACCCGAGTTGCCCTTTACTGCCATTCTCTTCACGGGCGTAGATGCGTCCCACCACATAGCGTGAGCTGCGGGTGAGGCCCTCGATGTCGAAGAGGTCCTCCGGTGCGCGTAGTGTGATCACACGCTCACCGGCATTGCCTAGCTCCGTCATCTTGGCTTCCATGCCCTTGGCATCGGTTGGGTGCACACCTGCCTCGATGGCCTGAGCCTTAGAATCCAAATCGATGATTTCGAAAATGAAGCCGCGTTTCATGCGCGATGAGGCGATGACCAGCCCCGTATTAAAGCGCGGCAGGAGGTAGGCACCAGTGGCGTAATAGTTATAGGCAAAGGGCTCCGTTTTGTCAGCGAAGGACACGACCACGGTTTGCGAGGGGTTTTCTGTGCGCATGGGCAGCGGCAGCGTGATCGTCGCCGGGCCAGCGCCGCGCAGATTGCCCGTGAACGCATCGGCGACGAGGTCCTGTCCGGGGCCATAGAGACCGAGCTCGGTGGCTTTTTCGGTCCCAAGCATGAAGGCATCCCACAGGAGCTCGTCAAGCACCTCATTCGGTACCTTCTCGGAATGGATGCCGGTAATGGCGATGTCATCGCCGGTATGGGTGACGATGAAGCTGCTAAACATCGGCTCGCCGTTGAAGCGATTGTGGTCCAAGATGAATTTAGTGAGGACGGCCTTGACCTCTTCGGCGGCCACGACATGGCCGCCCACGCCGCCGATGTCGGCTTTGGTCGCCTTGACGAAGCGTTGCACAAGTTCCGGCTTAGGAGCGAAGACGTAGGACTTATAGGAAAAGATGTTCGGGGTGTTCGTGAGGGGGATATGTTCAAGTGTTGTTGGGGGGAAGCCGTCCAGGTTATCGCGGCTCTGGTGATACTCGTCGAGAGCAACCAACTTGGTCTTTTCGTAGGTCGGACGTTCGGCGACGGCCATACTTTTCTCTCCTTTCATACGATCATGCGATGATGCGGCCGTATACGACGGGCTGACGGCAGCGAATAACCAACAAGCATCGACTGGCGTGTGTATCGCAGCTCTTGTGATTTAACATCATACTCTGATATAATATTTAGAGTCAAGCAAATTTTCCCGAACCATGAAATTTTTTTCGTCAACGGTCCCTAACATTCAGTTCTTGCAAGCCGTATATCTCGTTGGGGCACGTACTTGTGGTGAGCTGGCGTCGGGGAAGGATGTGGATATGCTCGATCGCGACCTAGATAATTATCAGGAGATGAAGGAGATGGTCCGTTGCGTCCAGCTCCACTTCCGCCATCAGAAGCAGCAACGCGAGATCGCCGAACAGCTGGGGATTTCACCCAGCAAAGTCTCACGCCTCCTGAAACGCGCCTATCAAGAAGGCATTGTGCGCGTGCACATCACCTTGCCGCCTATGCCGCGACTCGCAACGGCGCTCATCGATCGATATGGGTTACGCGATGCCATAGTGATTCCAAGCGGACAGGCCTCGGACGTGAAGGAGGACTTAGGCATTGCGACGGCGCGCTATTTCGAGAAGATCGCCGGCGACGGCGTGAAGGTTGGTCTCTCCTGCGGTTATACTTTATATTATATGATTAAGCACCTGCGAGAAGGGTTGATCAAAGACCTGAAAATCTACCCGTTGTCGGCTGAGAGCACCCTACGCCTGGTCGATCTCTTCCCCAATACGCTCGTGGGGATGATGGCAGCCAAATATCGACCCGACGTCACCGCGTACGCCCTGCACGCGCAACTCATCGGCCCACTCGAAGAGATCGACCGCGAGCGCCAGCTCTTGCTGAATCGACCAGAGATTCGCAAAATCTACGAGGAAGCCCACGAGGTCGATGTCGCCCTGGTCGGGATTGGAGCGGTTGGGCCGGAAACGCCGGGGTTTTGCAGCATTGCCGAGTACTATGGCGTCTCGCCGCAGAAACTGAAGGCTATGAAGGTCGTGGGTGAGATCAACTACCAACCTTTCGATGGCAGCGGATATTTGGTGCGCCAGGACGAGCTTGAGGGCCTCACCAAGCGTGTGATCGCGGTGGCGGCCGAACACCTGCGAGACATGACGCGCCAGCATGGCAAGTTGGTCATCGGCGTCGCGGGGGGGCGCTATAAATTCGAGGCGATTCGCGGTGCCCTCCTCGGGAGGCTGTGTAACGTGCTGATCACTGATGAGGAGGTGGCTCAGGCTCTAGTGCGTGAGCCTCGTCCCTCAGCAGTGCATACCGAGGGCCTGCCCGGCTAACGGCGCTCTCTGTTTGACGCACCATACAATGTTCTGCCGGTGACGCGGGCCCTCCCAGCCCTCCCCCTTGGGTAGGAGGGCTCAGGTGGGAGTGAAATGGCGGCGTATAATGCTACGCTTTGAGAGGCTTGGAGATGTCTATTGCATACGCAGCAACGTTCAACACGGGAAGACGGGCAAGAGAAAGGATACAGTCATGCAGTGCAGACACGGTACGAAAGGATCGACCACCATCGGCAGTATACTGTTCCTCGCCATCGCCCTGAGCTTGGGCGTCTGCGATCGGATATGGGGAGCCGGCGGTGGGTTCGGACCACCTAGCCATGTCGTGGCTGAGGTGAGCCCAGAGTTGCACAAGTATGAGATCCAGCGCATCGGCATCATCGGCTTCGTCAACCATAGCGGAACGCCGGATGCCGGGACACGTCTGGCCTCATTCTTTTATACCGAACTCGATTCGCACCGGCGTTACGAAATCACCCCGCCGCTCCTGTTGGATGAGGAAACCGAGTTAGCCTTCACGCGTACGGCGCAAGCCACCCCGGAAGAGGAACGCTCTGGCCGTCTGCGGCAATTTGTGCGCGAGTGGCTCGGTCGGATCTGGCCGTCGCGCCCTGAAGAGTCGCCGGCAGGGGCAGCTCAGACGGCAGCCGGGCCTGGGGCGCCACAGCAAGGTCAGCGCCCCCTGGATGCCGTGCTAACTGGCGTCATTACACGTTATGACGACCGCCAGGGGAATGCGTTGCTGGTCGACCAACCTGCCTCTGTCGCATATGAGGCGTACCTGATCAGCGCACGCGATGGGGAGATTCTCTGGCGCGCCCGATTTGATGAAACCCAAAAACCGTTGCTTGACAACTTGTTGCTGGCCGGACGCTTCTTCAAGGGGGGAGGGGTCTGGCAAACCAACGATATCCTGGCCCGTATTGGTTTGGAGCGCGTGGTCAGGACCTTCCCCGGGATCGCGGCGAATTCAATGCCTTGAAGTATCTTGACAAACACGAACTTCCTATAGTATGGTGAGGCCCGTGCAGCCGAGGATACGACATAGCTTCCTCAACGATTCATAGCGTTGGCATGACGTACCTGGGCTACCGAACCGTGAGGGGCGTCGGGTTTGAGCATTACCGGGACAAGCTCCGGCACAGACTATTGACTGGAGACTGTAGCACTTCGGATGCTTCCATACCACTGTCGCGGGGCGTTGGGATCAGAAGGAGTGTCCTGGTGTTTGAGAATCGCCTGCTCGAGATCCTGGTCTATCTTGTTGTTGGCATCGTTTGCCTTGTGCTAGGGCTCCTGTCGGCGGACGTCAATTACCAGGTATTGTTCTTCATCCTGACCGCCTTTTTCATTTTCGCTATTTTCCGACCAACGAGCCTCTCGTGAGCCTGAGGTCATCGGGAAATAGTGTTGGGGTTGAGTCCTTCCACGGATCGCCCTCCTCACGCACCTTGAGAGACAGCATGGCGGTGTAGCTCAGTTGGCTAGAGCAGCGGAATCATAATCCGCGTGTCCGGGGTTCGAAGCCCTGCACCGCCACTCCTCAACCGAGACGATCCCCCTGGACGTCACAGCTATGGAACCCCTCCTTCAACAGGTGCAGCAGACTATCCAGGACTACCAGATGCTCGATCCCGGCCATACCGTGCTCGTCGCGGTCTCCGGCGGTCCCGATTCAATGGTCCTGCTGCACACGCTCTGGCAACTCCGAAAACCTCTCACCCTGCAGCTATTTGTGGCCCATTTGAACCATCAGATGCGTCCGGGCGCGACAGAGGACGCCGCCTTCGTCGAAACCATGGCCTGCGACCTCGGCCTCCGGGCTATTTGCGAGACACGCGACGTTCCCGCTTACCAACGTCAACATAAGCTTTCTCCTGAGGATGCGGCGCGGCGGGTGCGGTATGCCTTTTTGCGGGCAACGGCGACCCAGCTGGGGGCGGATCGTATCGCCGTGGGCCACACCGCTGACGATCAGGCCGAGACGGTGCTCTTACACCTGCTGCGCGGCTCGGGGCTACGAGGCTTGTGCGGTATTCCGCCTGTGCGCGGGCCCGTCATTCGGCCGCTGATTCGGGTGCCGCGCGCTGATATTCTGGATTATGCGCGGACGCATCGGTTGCTGTTTCGCGAGGATCCGTCGAATGACCAGCGCCGGTATACCCGCAATCGTATCCGACTTGACCTGCTGCCAGCCTTGCGACAGCACTACAACCCACGCCTTGTGCAAACCCTCCGTACGACCGCGCGGCTCTTGGCAGACGATGAGGCTGCCCTGCAAGCAGTGGCCCACCAGCACTTTCTGTTAGCGCGCCTGGCGGCCGCCTCGGCATCTGTGCGCTTGAAGATCGACGCCTTGACATCCCTGCCGCTCGCGCTCCAACGCCGTGTCCTGCGCGAAGCGCTCAGCGAGCTGAAGAGCGGGCTGCAGGGGGTCACATCGGCGCACATCGCAGCGATCCTGGCCCTGCTCCAGTCGGGGGCAGGGACCAAACGGCTGGGGCTGCCCCAGGGGGTGGTGGTGGAACGCCGGTATGACGTGCTCCTCATGCACCGGCAGGCCCCTTCGGCAGCCGTGCACGTGGATGTGCCCCTGCCTGTTCCTGGAGTGTGTCCGGTTGAAGCGCTGGGCGTGACCATCGTGAGCGATGAGCTCCCGCGCCATGCCGCGGCAGGTCCGTTTCCGACCGGGGATGTGACCTGGCTGGACGCCGAGAGAGTCGGTCGGGATGTACGTGTGCGGACGCGGCGGGCGGGGGATCTCCTGCAACCGCTGGGCAGCGGCTACGCCAAGAAGCTCAAGGCCTTCCTGATCGATGCCAAGGTGCCGCGCGCAGTGCGCGACCGCCTGCCGCTCGTGGTGACAAGTGCGGGTATTGCCTGGGTGGCGGGTGTGCGACCGGCGGAGTGGGCGAAGGTTACCCCCGCGACGCGGGCTGTTCTCCGCCTAAAGTTGCTTCGGCATGCCCCAGAGAAGGCTGTAGACATGGTTCTTGAGCATACATAGCACGCCAGTTTCCAGTTGTTTTCCGAGGGAGGTTATGTTAGCATAAATCGGGCCAAGTTAGCGCACTGGAAGCCCCTGCGGACTTTGAGCCATGACTTTGAACCATGATAGAACTAGATTGTCCCAGCCCGGACGGTGCGCAGCATGCCTATCAGGGGGAGTGTACGTCAGGGACCGACACTAGATCGCTTTGTCTCGATGATAGCGAGCTCACGGCCGGTTCTAGGGAGGATCACGGTGAGCCAGTTTTATAAGAATTTAGCACTCTGGCTGGTCATTGGATTGATCATGATCGCCCTCTTCAATGTGTTTAGCCGGCCCCAGCGACCCACCCGCGAGATCAGCTTCAGCGAATTTCTTGATCAGGTGGCCGAAGGGCAAGTGCAAGAGGTGACCATCCAAGGGGATGATATTCGGGGCGTGTATCGCAGAGGCACC
>Ga0081538_10001750_pt1 | contig 22040 bp, 28 predicted proteins | sample TabmetS5T2R1_FD_71022 | JGI IMG/M metagenome (GOLD analysis project Ga0081538, IMG submission 71022) | Tabebuia heterophylla rhizosphere microbial communities from the University of Puerto Rico - S5T2R1 | ecosystem: Host-associated > Plants > Roots > Rhizosphere ...
TGTTCTCGGCGACGAGGTCGTTTACGCCCGCCATGGCGCCCGCGGTGGCCGCCGCGGCCTCCTGCTCCTGCTGCAGGCAGAGCGGCTCGTCGCCGCCGCCCGGATCGAAGAACGGGAACGGGGTGTAGACGACGGCGATCTTCCCCGCCGTCCCGGCCGGGTAGTCGCTGACCTCGCACCCCTGGTTCGCCGCCTCCACGACGCGGCCCGTGATCCGGTGCTTGCGCTCGAGCCAGATCGGCGGGCTCGCGAACCCTTCGTTTGCTAGGCCGCTCCCGCGCTTGCCGTACTCGATCTGGGCGGGGGTCTTCACGGCGAAGTCCTCGTCGTTCTGGAGGATCAGCCGCTGCCCGCGCTTCGTCTTGTAGGGCGTCAGTGAATGGGCGTCGCCGTCCTCCCACTCCTCGTACGTCGTCCTCGTCAGGAGCACCGGGTTGGTCACGTCGCTGATGTCGAACGTGAGGACGCCGAGGTCCCAGTACGACACGTACGCCTTCCTGCCGTCGGCGCTCGCTCGGGCGCTGTGCCCGAGCATCGCGCCGAAGTCCCCCTGGCCCCAGAACGGGCCGCGCGAGAAGCCGTTCATCCCCGCTCCCCAGCTCGCCGTCATGACCGGCAAGCTCGGGTTGGTGACGTCGACAATCATGAAGTCGCCGTGGCCGGACGGGTCGAACCACTCGCCCTGCGGGTGGGCCAGCAGCGCGTAGACGCGGCCGCCCCGCTGGAACATGTCGAGCTCGTGTACGCCCCCGCCGCCGTGGCCGACGCCGAACTCCGTGATGAAGACCGGCGCGTACGGGTTGGTGACGTTCCAGAGCTGCAGGCCGAACTCCTGCGTGTCCAGCGCCGGATCCTCGCCGCACCGCTGGATGCCGACGCCCATCAGGTCGCCCGAGAAGAACGGTGTCGAGACACGGCGGACGACCATGTCCTCGGCGCTCGTCCCCGCTCGCGCCGCCAGCGTGCCGATCAGCTGAGGATCAGAGACGTCGCTCGCGTCGAGAATCTTGACGCCGCGACCGTTGCACGGGTCGCGCCAGGTGCCGACGTAGGCGAAGTTGCCGTGCACCCAGACGTCCCCGTTCGTCTCGCTCAGGCCGAGATCGTGGTGCCCGAGCACCTTGAAGTTCTTCGTCACCGGAACGTCCGGCGCTCCTCCGCCGCCGCTCTGCGCGTGGCGCTCGCTGAGCTTTTGCTTGACGAGCTCGTCGGCGGTGGGTAAGGCCGCGGACGCCGTGGGTGCTGCGCCGAGCAGCACACCGACGGCCGCCGCAACCGCGAACCGTCTTCCAACCATGGGAAGCCCCTCCTTCCCCCCCAAGTGGCAGGCGGAGCAATCAAATCTCACCGACCCGGTCTTTGCAACCTTGACAAGCATCGCAGCTATGCTATAGATAGCGTAATTGCTATGTACCCACGTTGGAGGTCGGGATGAGCGCGCTCGGTACACACGTGGACGTCGAGGAGATCGAGACAACGAAGAGCGAGAAGCTGCTAGCGGTCGTCCTCGCCGGGTTCCTGCTCGTCGGCGGCCTGTGGAGCTACCAAAAGGTCGACGACTCCATCCGTTCCGCCGTGGATCCGGCCGCGGTCGCACCTGCCGACCGGTCCGCTGTCGAACAGCTCGACCTTGCCTCCGAGCGCCTGCTCCAAGCCGAGGAGGCCGAGCGCCGCGCGTTGGAGCAGCTCGAGCTCGCGCGGGAGGCGTACCGGACCGCCCTGGACGCCGATGCGCCGGCGGGCACGCTCCAGCGCGCCTACGACGACGCGCAGGCGGACTACGAGCAGGCGCAAGCAGCCGTCGTGGCAGCGCGCAACGAGGTCGCCGAGGCGACGCCCGCGGCGCGAGCGGCGCAGGAGCGCATCGAGGCAGAGAGACGGCAGACCGCCAGGCTCGAGTCACTCGGCAGCTTCGGCCTCCGACTGCTGCTGGTCCTGGCGGCGCTTGCCTCCTCCTATGCGCTCCTGGGGAAGCTCCGGGCGAGGGGGTCCCGCTACCTCCCGGTCGGCCTCGCCGCGGTGGGCTTCGCGGCCGTTCTCGCGCTCGTCATGTCCGGCGACTACGTGACCGACTACGTCGATCCGCTCGAGTTCGGCCCGCTCGTCCTCGCCGCCGTCGGCGTCGGGCTCACGCTGGTCGCATTCGTCGTTCTCCAGCGCTACCTGGAGAGGCGGATCCCCCTGCGCCGAATCCGCAAGGGCGAGTGCCCGTTCTGCGGCTTCCCGGGCCACGGTGAGCCGCACTGCGAGGGATGCGGGCGCTCGCTCCTCGGCGAGTGCGAGTCGTGCTCCCAGCCTCGCCGCGTCGGCACACTCCACTGCGGCGCGTGCGGATCGGCCTGAGCTCGCCGAGCAGGAATGACGCTCGGATAGGGTCAGCCCTCGCGGAGATGCGAACTCTCGCCAGTCTGTGCGCCGCCGTGCTCCTGGGAGCCGCGGCTGCGTGCGGGGGCGACGACGACGGCGAGGCCGAGTTCCTGGCCGAGGTGAACGCGATCTGCGCCGACTACCGCCCCAAGCTCGAGCTGCTGGCGCCGCCCAGCCTCGACCAGGAGGAGTGGGCGGCGATCGCAGCGGACATGGGCGACCTCCTCGAAGCCTCGGTGAACGAGCTGCGCCTGCTCGAACCGCCCGAGAGCATCGGCGAGGACTACGGCGAATGGCTCGACCTCCGCGCCGAGATCCTGGCCGCCATGCGCGACGTACAGACCGCGGCCGGCACGCACGACCTCCCTGCCCTCGAGGCGGCGCTCCAGCGGGCGAACGACGCCATGGCCGAGGCCGACCCGCTGGCGGAGGAGATCGGTTTCGACGACTGCTCGCCGACCGGCATCAGGACAGAGCTCTGAGGCCGCGCTAGCGGCCGCGGAAGTGCGGTTCGCGCTTCTCGAGGAACGCGGCCACGCCCTCGGCGAAGTCCTCCGTGCGGGTCGCCGCGAGCTGCAGCTGCGCCTCGAGCTCGAGCTGGTCCTCGAGTCGCGAGGCGGCGGCCCGCTCGAACAGGCGCTTGGTCATGGCGATCGCGCGGGTCGGCAGCGCCGCGAGCTCGCCCGCGCGCTCGGCAGTGCGCCGGAGCACGTCGTCGGCAGGGACGACCTCCGAGACGAGACCCCACCGGAGCGCCTCGTCGGCGCCGATCTTCCGGCCGGAGCACATCCACTCGAAGGCGCGGGGGTAGCCGAGGAGCCGCGGAACGAGCCAGGAGCCGCCTGTGTCCGGGACGAGCCCGACGTTCACGAACGCCGGGACGAACGCCGCGGAGTCGGCCGCGATCCGCAGGTCGCACGCGCACGCGAGCGAGAGCCCCGCGCCCGCCGCCGCGCCGTTGACCGCGGCGAGCACCGGTTTCTCCAGGGCGCGCAGGCCCAGGACGTGGCGATTCCAGCGCTCGCGCAGGAGGGCGGCGACGTCCCGGTCTCCCTCGCGGAGCTCGGCCAGGTCCTGGCCGACGCAGAAGCCCCGCCCCGACCCGGTCAGGACGAGCGCGCGAACCTCCGGGTTGGCCGCTTCCTTCAGGGCGCCGGCGAACGCCTTGTGCATCGCCGCGTCGAAGGCGTTCAGCTTGTCGGGCCGGTTCAGCGCGATCGTGAGCACCGAGCCGTCGCGCGTCGTCTCGATCTCAGCCATGCCGCTCCTCGGTAGACCTGGACGTGTTCGCTAGCGTGGTTGCGATGGCCGATCTTACGTTCATCTCCTCCGAGGAAGTCGCCGAGGAAGAGGCGCTGGACGCGTACTCGCGCGCCGTCGTCTCGATCGCCGAGCGCCTCTCGCCTTCGGTGGCGAACCTCCGCGTCTCGCGGCGGGTGCGGGGCGGTCGGGTGGCGACGGGCGGCGGCAGCGGCGTCGTGATCACGCCCGACGGCTTCATGCTCACGTCCGCGCACGTCGTCGCCGCGACGGACGGCAAGGTGGAGGCGTCCTTCGTCGACGGCCGCGAGATCAGCGCCGAGGTCGTCGGCGCCGACCCCCTCTCGGACCTCGCCGTCCTCCGCTCCGAGGCGTCCGACCTGGCGCCCGCCACGCTCGGGGACGCCGAGACGCTTCGGGTCGGCCAGCTCGTCGTGGCCATCGGCAACCCGAACGGCTTCGCGGGCTCGGTGACCGCCGGCGTCGTCTCGGCGCTGGGGCGCTCGCTCCCGGTGCGCTCGCGCGCGGCGGGCCGGATCGTCGAGAACGTGATCCAGACCGACGCGGCGCTCAACCCGGGGAACTCGGGCGGCGCGCTGGCCGACGGTCGCGGCCACGTGATCGGGATCAACACGGCCGTCGCCGGCGTGGGCCTCGGCCTCGCCGTGCCGATCAACGAGACGACGCGGAGGATCATCGGCGCCCTGATGCGCGAGGGGCGCTTCACCCGCGCCTATATCGGCATCGCCGGCGGCGCGCGGCCGCTCCCCCCGCGGCTGGCCCGCGAGCTCGGCCGCACGGCCTGCGTCGAGGTCGTGGAGGTCGTGGAGGGAAGCCCGGCCGCCAAGGCTGGGCTCCGGCCCGAGGATCTGATCGTCGCCGTCGGCGAGACGCCGGTCGAGGGCGTCGACGACCTCCAGCGGCTGATGGCCGGTGAGCTGATCGGCTCGCGCGTGGCGGCCACGGTCGTCCGCGACGGCGTGCGCCTCACCGTCGAGCTCGTCCCGGTCGAGCTCGAGGTCTAGCCGATCTCGATTCCGCCCTCGCCGGGGCGGTGGGACTCGTGCGTCGCCAGCTCGATCACCACCTGGGCGGCGAGCGCGCAGGCGAGGACGGCGAGCAGAGGGACGATCCCGAGCTCCGGCCCGACGGCGCCAAGCGAGAGCGCGAGGGCCGCGGTCGCTACCCGGAGCCAGAGGTCGACGTCCCGCCCCGCTCGGGACGTGACCAGGTGGATGACGGCGACAGCGCCCATGAAGAGCGCGACGCCCACGCCGATGAGCCAGGAGACCTCGGACGTCAGACCCGTGTCCTCCGTCGCCTTGATCGCCAGCTTGATGCCGGCGCCGAGCGCGGCCAGCCCGATCAGGAGCGGCAGGTGGGCGTAGAGGTACGTCTGGCCGGCCGCGATCGTGCGCCTCACGATCGACGAGTCGACGTAGTCGAAGTAGATCCACCAGAGCGCTCCCGCGATCAGGAAGCCGAGCGCCGCGACCGCGCCTGACTCGAGCCCCCAGCTGACGGTCGTCGTCCCGATGACCACGGCCAGGATGCTCTCCCCGAAGACGATGATCGTGAACAGGCCGACTCGCTCGGGGATGTGGGAGGCGTGGATCGGCACGCGGCGGATCCGCTCGTGACTCGCGAGCGGCGCGCCCAGGTCGATGACGAGCGCGACCGCCCAGAGCCAGTAGCGAACCGGCGGCTCGACCGCGACCGAGGCGAGGAAGAGGGCGAGGCTCGCCGAGAACGCCGGGATGTAGACGTTCAGGAGCGGCCGTGCCGCCGGGAGGTGCCACCAGGCGCGGGCGTTCAGGACGACGGTGACGGCGCGGACGCCTGCGTAGGCGAGCGCGAAGCTCGCGGTCTCGCCGTGAAAAGCGCCCGGAATCACAGAGGCCAGGACGGCCACCGTGAACATGCCGGTGATCATCAGCACGCGATGGGGCGGGTCGTCCGTGTCGAAGCGGTCGGCGTAGAACGTGTAGCCGACCCAGGCCCACCAGACGGGGACGAAGAGGCCGGCGAAGATGAGGAAGCCGCGCAGGCTTGGGTCGTCGGAGAGCCCGTCGGCGAGCTGGGCGATCGCGACGACGAAGACGAGGTCGAAGAAGAGCTCGAGCCACGTCGCGTGCCGCTCGTCCTCCCGGTCGCCCTCGAGCGTCCGCAACCGGGGCGGGTCGTGCCAGCGCGACGGAGTCGCCATGTCCTGGCAGAACGACCGAGCGCCCGCGGAATTCCGGCGTGCGCTCGAAGGGTTCAGCGGCCCTTGAAGTCCGGCTTGCGCTTCTCCGTGAACGCCGTCAGGCCCTCGCGGGCGTCCTCCGAGGCGAACGCGAGGTAGAGGGCCTTGCGCTCGTAGTCGAGGCCGGTCTCGAGCGTCGACTCGTGCGCTCGGTTGACGGACTCCTTGGCGAGGCGCTGGGCGACCGGCCCCTTGGCGGCGATCGCGCGGGCGACCGCCTTCGCCTCCTCGAGCCAGGCCTCCTTGGCGACGACTCGCGCGACGAGGCCGGCGCGCTCGGCCTCGACCGCGTCGAGGAAGCGGCCGGAGAGGATCACGTCCATCGCCTTCGCCTTGCCGATCGCGCGGGTGAGCCGTTGCGTCCCGCCCGCGCCGGGGATGATCCCGAGCCCGGTCTCCGGCTGGCCGAACTGGGCCGTCTCGGACGCGATGATGAGATCGCAGGCCATGGCCAGCTCGTTGCCGCCTCCGAGGCAGAAGCCGGAGACGGCCGCGAGCAGAGGCGTGCGCACGCGCCGGATCGCGTCCCAGCGGTCGATCCGCCTCGCGGCGTACATGTCCATCGCGCTCGCCTCCGCCATCTGGCCGATGTCGGCGCCCGCCGCGAAGGCCCGCTCGGAGCCGCCGAGGACGATGCAGCGGATGCCCTCGTCCTCGTCGAGCTCCTCCAGGGCGGCCACGAGCTCCGTCATCACCTCGTCGTTGAGAGCGTTCAACGCCTCGGGCCGGTTGAGGAGGACGACGGCGATCGGCTCCTCGCGCTCGACGAGGACGACGCTCATCCGTTGCGTCCCAGGAACTTCTCGACGGCCGCCTTCGGCTCGTCGGTGGCCATCGAGAGCGCGAGCCAGTCGCGCGCGTGATTGACGGTCTGGTGCCAGGCGAGGTCGCGCCAGAAGTTGAGCTGCTGCTTCGTGTAGCGCACGGTCTGCGGCAGCTTCGCCGCGAGCTTCTCGACCAGCTCGTCGACGGCCGCGTCGAGCTCGGAGGCCGGGACGGCGCGATTGACGAGCCCCCACTCCTCGGCCTTCTGCGCCGGGATCTCCTCGCAGAGGAGGATGATCTCGCGCGCTCGGCGCTCGCCGACCAGGATCGGCAGCCACTGGGTCGCCCCGCCCGCGGGAACGGAGCCGTGCTGCGGGCCGACGTGGCGGATGTACGCGTCGTCGGCGATCACCGACAGGTCGCAGGCCATCTGGAGCTCGTTGCCGCCGCCGACGCAGACCCCGTTGATACGCGCGACGGTCGGCTTCCCGAGCTCGCGCAGCCGGTCGTGCGCGTCCTTGAAGGCGCCGAACCACTTCCAGTACTCGTCCGGCTTCCCCAGGTAGTCGCGGCTCCACGCCTTCAGGTCGGCGCCGACGCAGAACGCGCGGCCCGCACCCGTGACGACGACGACGCGAACCGAGTCGTCCCAGGACGCGTCCTCGGCCGCCCGGGCGATCTCCCGCAACATGCGGAAGTCGAACGCGTTGAGGACCTCGGGCCGGTTGAGCGTGATCGTCGCACGCGGAGGCGCCTTCTCGTAGACGATCGCCTCGAAGCCGAGCTCGGACGGGTCGCGCGCCGCCGGGTAGGACGGCTCGCTCATTCGACGGTGGCGAAGTGGACGTGGAAGGGGACCCCCATCTCCAGCGCGTCCTTCCCCGTGGCCATGAACTCCTCCGTGCGAGCCGCGGCCTTGAAAGCGTCCATGTCGGCGAACTCCCACTCGGCGTAGTAGGGGAACTTCGGCTCCCCCATGGGCGCCCCGAAGACCTTGCCGTGACGGAACGTGCCTCCCGGCACCCGCCGGCAGAGCTCCGCGTGCTGCGCGTACCGCTCGGCGTCCGGCTCCGCCTCGTAGACGATGAACACCCTGACCACCGATCCCCCTTCCCTTGCTCGCTGTCGCCCGGGAAGGATTCCCGATTCGGGCGTCAGGCGCTCGACGAGGCAGCGAGGAGCGAGTCCTCGAGCAGCTCGAGGCCGCGCTCGAGATCCTCGTCTCCGATCACGAGCGGCACGAGGATGCGGATCACGTTCCCGGAGAGCCCGCAGGAGAGGAGGACGAGACCGCGCTCGCGCGCCGCCGCGACGGTAGCGCCGGCGAGGCCGCTCGCCGGCGCCTTCGTCTCGCGATCCTCGACCAGCTCGAGCGCGAGCATCGGTCCAAGGCCGCGTACTTCGCCCACCGCGTCGACGCGCGTGGCGATCGCATCGAGGGCCGCTCGAATGCGCTCGCCGAGCTCGCGCGCCCGCCGCTGGAAGGGCTCGGTGACGATCTCGTCCAGGACGGCGACGGCGGCGGCGCAGGCAACCGGGTTGCCGCCGAACGTCCCGCCGAGACCGCCGGGGCCTACGGCGTCCACAACCTCGCTCCTCCCCGTGACGGCCGCGAGTGGCAGCCCGCCGCCGAGGGACTTGCCCGAGACGAGGAGGTCGGGCTCGACGCCGTAGTGCTCGATCGCCCACACCGGCCCGGTGCGGGCGACTCCGCTCTGAATCTCGTCGTCGACGTAGAGGATCCCGTGGCGGTCGCACAGCTCGCGCAGACGAGGGGGGAAGTCGCGCGGCATCGGGATGAACCCGCCCTCTCCTTGAACGGGCTCGAGCACGATGCAGGCGACCGCCTTGGGATCCACCTCGGATGTGAAGAGCGCCTCGAGCCCGCGCAGCGCATCGCCGGTCGAGACGCCTCGGTAAGGATAGGGGGCCGGAGCGCGGTACACCTCGGGCGCGAAGGGCCCGAAGCCGCGCTTGTAGGGCACGACCTTGCTGGTCATCGTCAGCGCGAGGAGCGTCCTGCCGTGGAAGGCGCGGTCGAAGACGACGACGGCCTGACGCCCCGTCGCGGCGCGCGCGATCTTGACGGCGTTCTCCACCGCCTCGGCGCCCGAGTTCAGGAGGAGGCTCTTCTGCTCGCCGCCCCGGCAGGGCGAGAGCTCGGCAAGGCGGCGACAGACCTCGACGTAGGGCTCGTACATCCCGACCATGAAGCACTGGTGGAGGTACCTGTCCACCTGCTCGTGAATCGCGGCGACCGCGGGCGCATAACCATGGCCCGTGTTCTGGCAGCCGAGCCCGCCGGCGAAGTCGATGTAGCTGCGGCCGTCCGCGTCCTCGATCCGCGCGCCTTCAGCGCGGGCGACGACGAGAGGCGGCGTCGCCACGCCCGCGGCGACGTAGCGCTCGCGCGCCTCGACGACGGCGTCGGTCGCGCTGCGCTCTCTCAGAGCCATGCGGCGAGTCTAGGCACGGGCGCGCGAGGTCACCATGGCCCGCGCGTCCCAATCGCGGGCGTTATCCTCGCCGCGGTGTCCGCGACGTCCTTTGCGGTGGTCCTCTCGCTCGTCGCGGGCCTGGCGGGATCGATCCAGGTCGCCGTCAGCGGCGCCTTCGGGAAGCGGATCGGCGTGCTCGAGGCGACGGCGTTCGGGTCGATCGGCGCCGCGCTCATCGTCTGCGCCGTCCTGCTCATCGCCCGCCAGGGCTTCGGCAACCTCGGCCAGAGCGTCCGCGAGCCGGCCTGGCTCTGGCTCGGCGGCGTCATGGGCGCGATCGTGGTCACCTCGATCACGTTCACCGCCCCGCGCATCGGCACGTTCGCCACCATCGGGCTCCTGATCGCGGGCCAGCTCGCCATGGGCGTCCTCATCGACGCCTTCGGTCTCTTCGGCCTGGAGAAGATCCCGGTCACCCCAGCGCGGGTCGCCGGCCTCGTCCTCCTGGCCGTGGGAGCCGCGCTCGTCCTCAAGCGCTAGGGGGGTTCTAGAGGCCCCAAGGATTCGACGGACGCTCGCCCGTCGAGAGGAGGACGGCCTTCGTCTCCAGGTACATCTGCAGCGTCTCGAGGGCCTGCTCGCGGCCGAAGCCCGACTGCTTGTAGCCGCCGAAGGGGACGCCCGGGAACGCGCCGTAGGGAAGGTTGATCGTGAACGTCCCCGACTTGATCCGCCGCGCCAGCCGGTGGCCGCGCGCGGGGTCGCCCGTCCACACGGTCGCCATCAGCCCGTAGCGCACGTCGTTCGCGATCCGCACCGCGTCCGCCTCGTCCTCGAACGGGATCACCGCCAGGACGGGGCCGAAGATCTCGTCCTGCGCGACGGTCTGGCCGCTTTCCACGCCGGCGAGCACGGTCGCCGGATAGAAGGCCCCGTCGCCGTCCAGGGGCTCACCGCCGGCGACGACCTCGGCGCCCTCGCCGCGACCCGTCTCCACGAATCCGTGCACCTTCTCGCGGTGGGAGTGCGAGATGAGCGAGCCCATTTGCGTCTCGGGGTCGAGCGGGTCGCCCACCTTGACGGCGGCGGCCTTCTCCGCCACGAGGCCGACGACGTCGTCGTAGGCGCTCTGCTCCACGAGCAGCCGCGACCGCGCCTCGCAGCTCTGGCCGGCGGAGTAGTAGATGCCGTACGCCGTCGAGGCGACGGCGTCCTCGAGGTCGGCGTCCGCGAAGACGAGGGACGGGCTCTTGCCGCCCAGCTCCAGGGAGACGCGCTTCACCGGATCGGCGGCGAGCCGCATGATCTCGGAGCCCGTTGCCGTCGAGCCCGTGAAGGCGACCTTGTCGATGCCCGGGTGGGCGACGAGATAGGCGCCGGTCGTCGGCCCGTCGCCCGGGACGACGTTGACCACTCCCGGCGGGATGCCCACCTCGGCCGCCAGCTCGGCGAGCCGGAGCGCCGTGAGCGGCGTGAGCGGATCGGGCTTGAGGACGACGGTGCAGCCCGCCGCGAGCGCGGGCGCCAGCTTCCAGGCGGCCAGCATGATCGGGTAGTTCCAGGGAACGATCTGCGCGGCGACGCCGACCGGCTCCTTCAGCGTGTAGGAGAGGATCGAGCCGCCGATCGGCCGCGTGCCGCCCTCGATCGAGCCGATCGCCGAGGCCATGTAGCGGAAGCTCTCGGCGGCGACCATCACCTCGGGCTTCGTGGAGACGAGCGCCTTGCCGACGTTGCGCGTCTCCAGCTCGGCGAGCTCCTTGCGGTTGGCCACGATCGCGTCCGCGAGCGCGTGCAGGAGCCGGGAGCGCTCGTTGGGCGGCGTCTTCCCCCATGCGCCCTCGAGGGCCGCGCGGGCGGCGTCCACCGCGCGGTCGACGTCGGCCTCGCCGGCCGTGGCCGCCTTGGCCAGCGGCTTGCCGGTCGCGGGCTCGGCCAGCTCGCGGATCTCGCCGTCCGCCGGCTCCGCGCTCTCCCCGTCGATGAAGAGGCCGTACTCCCGCCCTGTCGCCACCGCCATCGCGCCTGACGATACCGCGGGCCGCATCCTTCCGGTCGCGTAGAGTCGAGGCGTGTCGCAGGCGCGGGTGCTCTACTACGGCCTCGCCGTGATCTACCTCGTCGGCGTGGTCGTCCAGTTCTTCCTCGTAGGCCTGGCGCTGTTCGGATCGGGCGACTACGACGTGCACCGCGTGCTCGGCTACGCGCTCGGCCTGATCGCGGTCGCGCTCCTCGCGCTTGCAATCGGAGCCAAGCTCTCGCGCTCGCTGACGGCGCTCACGACCGTGCTCGTGGCGTTGAACGCCGTGCAGATCGTCGTGATCCAGATCGACGTGGACGAGATCGAGGCGCTGCACGTCGTCAACGCCCTCGCCATCGCGTTCGTCGCCAACATGCTGGTGCAGCGCTCGCGGCGGTACCTCGCCGCGCAGATGGCGACCTAGCGCTCGAAGAGGGCGGCCTGGCCCTGGCCGACCCCGACGCAGAGCGTCGCCAGGCCGTAGCGCCCGCCGCGGCGGCGGAGCTCGTGCAGGAGCGTTACCACGAGCCGGGCGCCGCTCATGCCGAGCGGGTGCCCGATCGCGATCGCGCCGCCGTTGACGTTCACCTTCTCCGGATCCAGTCCGAGCTCGCGGATCACCTCGAGGCTCTGGGAGGCGAACGCCTCGTTCAGCTCGACCAGGTCGAGATCACCCGCCTCGATACCTGCGCGGGCGAGCAGCTTGCGAACGGCGGGGATCGGTCCGATGCCCATGATCCGCGGGTCGACGCCCGCGACCGCGCTCGCGACGAAGCGGCCGAGGGGCTCGACGCCGAGCTCGCCGGCCTTCTCGGCGCTCGCGATCACGAGGGCGGCGGCGCCGTCGTTGATCCCGCTCGAGTTTCCCGCGGTGACGGTCCCGTCGCTGCTGAAGGCCGGCCGGAGCGCGGCGAGCTTCTCGAGCGACGTGTCCGGGCGCGGATGCTCGTCGCGGGTCACGTCGCCGACCGGGACCAGCTCGTCGTCGAAGCGCCCGGCCGCCGCCGCCTCGGCGTGGCGGCGCTGGCTCTGGAGGGCGAAGGCGTCCTGCTCCTCGCGGGAGACACCGAAGCGCTCGGCGACGTTCTCCCCGGTCTCGCCCATGGACTCGAGCGGAAACATCTCCTCCATCCGAGGGTTCGGGAAGCGCCAGCCGAGCGTCGTGTCCCACGTGGTCTGGTTCCCGCGCGGGAAGGCGCGCTCGGGCTTGCCCGTGACGAACGGCGCGCGGCTCATCGACTCCACGCCCCCGGCGACGAAGAGGTCGCCGTCGCCCGCCTTCACGGCATGGCAGGCGGAGACTACCGCCGACAGCCCGGAGGCGCAGAGGCGGTTGACCGTCACGCCGGCGACCTCATGCGGCAGCTCGGCGAGGAGCGCGGCCATGCGGGCGACGTTGCGGTTGTCCTCCCCGGCCTGGTTGGCGGCGCCGAAGTAGACGTCCTCGACCTCGCCCGGCGGGACGCCCGCGCGCTCGACCGCCTCGCGGACGACGAGGGCGGCGAGGTCGTCCGGCCGCTCGCCCGCGAGCGCGCCGCCGTAACGCCCGACGGGCGTGCGGATCGCTGACAGAATGACGGCCTCCGCCATGTCGTCAGTCTATGTCCGGGGTCTCGCCCTCCTGCTGGTGTTGCTGGCCATCGCCGCCTGCGGCGGGGGCGACGACGAGCCCGAACAGATCGCCGACGAGGGCGGCCTCGCGACGTACGAGGTCGCGTCCTTCGACTTCTCGATCGGCGTGCCCTCCGACTGGCAGGTACTGAGCGCCGACGAGGCCCTGGACGACGAGGTGCTGGATTCGATTCGCGAGCGCGACCCCGAGCTGGCGCCCGTCCTCGACCAGATCGGAGCGGAGGACTCACCGATCAAGCTCTTCGCCCTCGCGCCCGAGCCCGACGACGGCTTCACGACCAACCTCAACGTGGTGGTGATCGAGGACGTGCCCGCGGGCACGACGAGGGAGGACTACTTCACGGCCTCGGCGAAGCAGATCGAGGACCTCGGGGTGACCGACGCGGAGGAGGAGCGGGCCGACCTGCCGGCCGGCGAGGCACTCGTCCTCCGCTACGAGCACACGCTGGGCGGCGCGGCCCAGCCGCTCGCCGCCCTCCAGTACGTCCTCTTCGAGAACGAGGTCGGCTACACGCTGACGTACACGGCCGTCGCCTCGGCCGCGCAGCGCTATACCGCCGAGTTCGAGCGCTCGGCGGAGTCGTTCAGGATCGGTTAGGAGGGTTCGACGAAACGACGGCTGTGCCGTCGAGCGACGTTCCGCCAAACCCTCCTAGTCGACAAACTCGACGTGCACGGGGCGCTCGAAGGCGCCCGCCTGCTCGCCGCGGCGGAGCAGCTCGGCGACCGCCTGGCGGCCCTCCTCGCCGTAGTCCTCGGTCAGCTCGTTCACGTACATGCCCACGAACTTGTCCGCGAGCTCGGCTGAGAGCCCGCGTCCGAACTGAAGGGCGTACTCGAGCGCCTCCTCGCGGTTGGCGAGTCCTGCCCGGATGGAGTCGCGCAGGACGTCCGAGAGCTCCGGAAGCACGTCGTCGCCGAGATCGCGGCGCGCGACGTTGATCCCCAACGGCAGCGGCAGGCCCGTCTCCAGGAGCCACCACTCGCCGAGGTCGACGACTCGCTCGAGCCCGCGCCGCTCGTAGGTCAGCTGGCCTTCGTGGATGAGGAGCCCCGCCTCGGCCCGTCCCTCCTCGACCTCCTCCATGATGCGGTCGAACGGAACCTCGCGGAAGCGGAACTCGCCACCGAGGTAGAGGCCGAGAACGAGGAAGGCGGTCGTCATGCGACCGGGGACGGCGATCTCGACCTCCCGAAGATCGGCCTTCCCGAGCGGGCGCCTGGAGACCACGACCGGCCCGTAGCCGGAGCCCATGCTCGCGCCGTGGGGCAGGATCACGTACCGGTCCTGGACGAACGGATACGTGTGGAGGGAGATGGCCGTCACCTCGAGCCGGCCCTCCAGAGCCCATTCGTTCAGCGTCTGGATGCCCTCGAGCACGTGCTCGAACTCGAAGCCGCGCCCGTCGACGCGGCCGGCGGCGAGTCCCCAGAACATGAACGCGTCGTCGGGGTCCGGGCTATGTCCGAGACGAATGCGCAGAGGGCGCGAGGCTAGCAGCGGTTCGACCGGAGTGTGCTCCGAACGGCGGCAGTAGAATTTGAGGCGTGTCTAAACCCGATCTCTCCGCCGCGATCCAGGACTACCTGAAGGAGATCTACAAGCTCGAGTCCGAAGGGACACGGCCGACGACTACTGCGATCGCACGCCGGATGGGCGTCGCCCCCTCCTCGGTGACGTCGATGCTGAAGAAGCTGGCGGTGCTCGGCCTCGCCGAGCACTCGCCCTACCGCGGCGTCGTGCTCTCGGAGGCGGGGACGAAGATCGCGCTCGAGGTGATCCGGCACCACCGGCTGCTGGAGCAGTACCTCGCGGAGACGCTCGGGCTGCCGATCGACGCCGTGCACGCGGAGGCCGACCGCCTCGAGCACGTCCTCTCAGAGGAGCTGGAGGCGCGGATCGACGAGCAGCTCGGCTACCCGACGCACGACCCGCACGGCGACCCGATCCCCGACGCCGGACTCCGGATCGCAAAGCACCGCCTGCGCTCGCTCGACGCCCTGGCGCCGGGCGAGGAGGCGATCGTCCGGCGCGTCCCGGACGGCGACTCCGACCTCCTCCGCTACCTGGCGGGGCTGCGCCTCGTACCGGGCGGCCGCGTGACGATGCGGCGCTCCGAGCCCTTCGACGGGCCCCTCACCGTGGCCGTGGACGGCGAGGAGCACGCAATCTCCCGCGAGCTGGCCATGCAGATCGGCATCGCCTAGCTCCCCGGCCTCGCGCCCGTTTTGACACTCTCGGCACGCCTTGCGCGCCACGCGTGCGCTTCTGCTCGTTACGCTCGGAAGCGGGTGGTGGCCCGGGGTGGCCCCATGGACGCGCCGCTAGGGCTTGTGCCCGAAGAACCAGCGCTCCAGCGGCTTCAGGAGCTCGTCCTCGGCGAAGAGCGGGACGGTCGGGCTCAGGCCCTCCTCGGCCGAGACCTCGAGGTCGTCTCGGAGCGCGGTGTTCGCCGCCGAGAGGGCGTCGCCCATCTCGTAGCCCTCGAAGAGGTAGTCGTCCGGACGCGGCTGCGGCGTCTTCCGGTTGCCGAGGTCGATCGCCCTCCCGACCGCCCAGAGCGCGCCCGGACGGCGCTCGATCCAGATGAGGATTTCCTCGCGGCCGCCGTCGTCGCCGATTCCCTGCAGTGTCCGCGCCGCGAATCGCATGCCGTCGGGGTCCACTGACGTCAAGGATACAATCGGGCCGTGGGGATCTTCTCCAGACTCTTCGGCAAGCGCGAGCAGAGCGCCGAGGCGCCGCGCGGGATCTCGAAGGAAGAGGCCCTCGGGGCGTACATCGTGCGCGAGCACCGGAAGGGTCGCTCGCTCGAGGAGATCCTCGACGACGCCTACCTGAAGAACCGCGCGACGGACGAGCAGCGCCTCCGCCTGCTCGAGCGGCCCGAGGTCATCCGCGCGGTCGGCGAGGACACGGCCGCAATGGCCGCCGAGCACGTCCGCGAAGCGACCTAGCTTCCGTGACCGACGGTCGCCTGCACGGCGAGCGCGTGACGCTCCGTCCGTTGGCGGCGGCGGACGTGCCGCGACTCGCAGAGATCGCCGCCGAGCCTGAGGTCGCCCGCTGGTGGCTCGGCCTTTCCGAGCAGGATCTCCAGGAGATGGCCGGCCCTGAGGAGGACGGATTCGTCTTCGCGGTCGAGCTCGACGGCGAGCTGATCGGGCTCGCCCAGGCGGACGAGGAGGCCGACCCCGACTACCGGCACGCGAGCATCGACCTCTTCCTGACGACGGCCCGCCACGGGCAGGGGCTCGGGGCGGACACCGTTCGCGCCCTCGCCCGCTGGCTCTTCGACGAGCGCGGCCACCACCGGATCACCATCGACCCTGCGGTTGCCAACGAGCGGGCGATCCGCTCGTACGAGCGGGTCGGCTTCAAGCGCGTCGGCGTGCTGCGGCGCTACGAGCGCGGACCGGACGGCGACTGGCACGACGGCCTGCTGCTGGACCTTCTCCCCGAGGACCTGAGCTAGACCTCGACGCCGACGCCCTGCTCTCGGGCCCGCTCGTAGACCACGGCCGCGACCGCGAGGTCCTCCGCCGCGATCCCCAGGCTCTTGAAGAGGACGATGTCGTCGTCCTGCTGGCGGCCCGCGATCTCGCCGCCGACGACCTCGGCGAGCTCGTGCACCTCCAGCCAGTCGAGCACGCCGCGCTGGACGGGCTCGACGAGGTCGCCTGCCTCGAGCCGGGCCTGCTCGAGGGAGTCGCAGCAGACGAAGGTCGCACGCTCGAGGACGGCGTTGTCCAGCTCGCGCCCGACCAGCCGGTTCGCCCCGGCGGCGCACACTAGGGCGCCCGGCCGGAGCCACTCGCCGCGCAACACCGGATCTCGCGAGGTGGTGATGGTGACCACGACGTCCTGCTCGGCCGCGTCGCGGTTGTACTCGCCCGGCTCGCAGTCGAAGCGCCGGCAGAACTCCTCCAGCCGCGCCGCGTCCCGCGAGTACGCGACGACCCGCTCGAGGTCGGGCAGGACCTCGCGTAGACACGCGAGCTGGCCCTGCGCCTGCCAGCCGGTGCCGATCAGCCCGATGCTGCGCGCGCCCGGCCGGGCCAGGTGCCGGGCCGCGACGGCGCTGGCCGCGCCGGTGCGCAGCTGCCCCAGGCGATCGGCGTCGATCACGGCGAGCAGCTCAGGGACGTCGGCGGCAAAGAGTGCGACGACGAAACGAGTCCCCTCCGCGAAACCGACGTAGGTCTTCACGCCGGCGCGGCGCAGCTCGAGGTCGGCGGCGGCCATGACGTGCAACCGCCCGTCCTCCAGCCCCACCCGGTAGCGCGGCCTGTTCTCGACCGCTCCGCGCGCGATCCGGGCGAAACAGCCCTCCACCGCCTCGACGGCGTCGGCCGGGCTGAGGAGTTGCTCGACGTCGGCTTCGCGCAGGTAGAGCGGCACGGGGCCGGATAGTCTAGGCCGCATGGACAAAGCGGCCCTCGTGCCGGTCCCGGCCGAGCTCCTGCGTGGAGACCGCGCCGTGGTGGACGCCGACGGCCGCGAGATCGTCGTCCTGCGAGTCGGAGGCGAGCTGCACGCTTTCGACAATGCCTGCCCGCACGAGGGCAACCCGCTCGTCGAGGGCGAAGTGCTCGGCGACGTGCTCGAGTGCGCCTACCACGGCTGGCGCTTCGACCTCGCCACGGGCGCCTGTCTCGTCGGCGACGAGCCGGCGCGCCGCTACCCGGTCGAACTCTCGGGTAACCAGCTCAGAATCCTGCTGGAGCCCTAGAGCCGGATCCGGCTCCAGGGCGCGCCCGGATCGGGGTATTCCTCGGGATGGAGCAGGTGCGCGAGCACCTCGACACCGTCGACGATCCGCGGGCTGGGGCGCGAGAACATCGCGTTCGCGTCCACGGCGAAGACCCGGCTCTCCTGGCGCGCCGGCGTCCCGAGCAGGTGCGCGGAGAGGTCGAGCGGGACGACTTCTGAGAGCGTCCGGTCGAGGTCGAAGCCGCACGGCGCGAGGACGACGACCTCGGGCTCGAGCGCCGCCACGTCGGGCCAGCGCATGCGGTGGGACGGCTCCCCCGACATGCCTGCCACGTCCGTCCCGCCCGCGGCCGCCACCATATCCGGCACCCAGTGCCCCGCGGAGTAGGGCGGCTCGAGCCACTCGGTCACGAAGACGCGCGGAGACGTCTCGATGCCGGCGAGCGCGGAGGCGACGCGGTCGAGCCGGCTGCGCATGCCGGACACCACCTCCTCCGCCTCGCCCTCGGCGCCCAGCTTCGACCCGAGCTCGCCGACCGTCTCGCCGATGCCCTCGATCGTCGAGGGGGAGAAGTCGATGACCTCCACGTCGAGCGGGCGCGTGCTGAGGATCCTTTCGACCTGGTCTCTCGAGACCGCGCAAACGTCGCAGAGCTCCTGCATGACCACGACGTCGGCCTGCACCTCGGCCCAGCGCTCCTCCTCGATCGCGTACAGGGGCCGACCGTCGCGCGCCGTCTCCGCGACCGAGCGGTCGATCTCGGCGCTCGAGAGATCCCCTGTCTGGACGAGCGACGCGGTCACGACGGGCTTCTCGGCTACCTCCGGGGGCCAGTCGCACTCGTGGGTGACGCCCACCACGTCGTCCCCCAGCCCCAGGGCGTAGAGGACCTCGGTGGCGGCGGGAACGAGGGAGCAGATCCGCACGCGGATCAGCCTACCCGCGCGATCGCGGGATGAAGCTGATCTTGCCCCCCGTCTCCAGCACCGCCCAGCGGACCTCCGCGAGCGAGGGGATCTGCTGCAGGCGGGCGGCGGCGGCGACCTCCTCGACGGTGAGCCGCTCGCGGCGCAGGTTCCGCTCGATCAGCTTGCCGTCCTCGACGAGGATCAGCGGCTCGGGCTCGAACAGCGGGCGCACGCGGCGGAAGCGGAAGACGAGGTACGAGACGCCGACGCTCAGGAGCGCGAAGGTGCCGCCGGCGAGCACGAGGCCGGTGAAGGAGTAGTCGCTCTGGGTCACGCCCTGCTGGATCAGGTCGCCGAGGACGATCAGGAGTATGAGGTCGAACGGCTCGAGCGACGAGAGCTCACGGCGGCCGATCACCCGCGTCACGAGGATGACGAAGACGAAGGCGAAGAAGGCTCGGAGGACGATGTCCATGGCTAGAGGGGAACTAGGGGAAGACCGTGACCGTGCGCTCGACCGACGTGATCAGAGTCTCGCCGTCGTAGAGTCCGACGTCGGCCGAGCGGCGGCCGACGTTGGTCGGGTTGACCTGGAACTGCATGTAGACCACCAGGCGGTCGCCCGGCTCCAGGGGCGAGAACGTGAGCGCGAGGTCGCCGTCGCGGCTCGCCTCCTCGGTCGGCGCCGGCTCGATCGTGTTGATGTGCATGCTCTCGAGCCAGCCCGGGTCGAGGACCAGCGTCGGGCGCTCGACGGGTGCACGCGCGTCCACGGTGAAGCGCGCCTGGAAGAAGACGCCGCCACGGAGACGGGTGGGCGCGGAGACCTCCAGCTCGGCCGCGTCGCCGACGGCGACCGTCCCTCTTGGGCTCTGGCCGACCAGGCCGAGGAGGGCCGCGACCGCGAGGGCGGCGATGAGCCCGAGCACCGTCCAGCGTGCGAGCAGCTCCGCCCGCATCGACACGTCCCGATGTCGGCCGAGATCGAGGTGGTCCGGCAGCTCTGCCACGAGGGCGAGTTTCGGCAGCCCTTGGCAACGTCCTGCGGCTAGGCTCCCCAGGGATGAGCGCGTTCGGCGACATCAAGGCCATCGGCCCGCTGCGGGTCTGGAACGACGTCGTGGCCCGGGAGGTTCACGGCGAGCAGTCGACCCTTGCCGTGGTCGAGCTCGAGCCCGGCGCGCTCGTTCCCGAGCACCACCACGCCAACGAGCAGCTCGGGCTGGTCCTCCAGGGCAGCGTCACGTTTCGGGTGGCGGACGAGACGAAGGAGCTCGGCCCCGGCGGGACCTGGTGCATCCCCGCAGACATCCCGCACGAGGTGAGCGCCGGTCCCGAGGGCGCGGTCGTGGTCGACATCTTCGCGCCCGTGCGGGCCGACTGGGGTTCCCTCAGGCGAGAGGCGCCGCGGGCGCCGAGCTGGCCCTAGCCTGGCGGGAAACCGCGCCGGGACGCGGCGCGTAGAAATGGCTGTGGGCGCTCTCCCCACGTAACCCGGACCGAAGGGAGGATCGTGTGAGGAGAACGCTTCGTGCGGTCGTCGTGGTCGTCGCGACGTGCCTCGCCTTCAGCGTCTTCGCCGGCAGCGCGCTCGCCCGTCTCGACGGTGGGAACCGGCTCGACATCGAGATGCGCGACGAGTGCGACCCCGTCACGTTCAACGCGGTGCTCGGCGACGGAGCCTGCGTCGGCGACGGGACAGTGACCTTCTCCGACTTCATCGCGGAGCTCGCCGCGACCAAGCAGGTCCGGACGTGGCGATTCGACCCGGACCGAGCGCGGGTCGAGGCGGGCAAGAAGATCGTCGCGAGGAACGTCGGCGGCGAGACGCACACGTTCACCGAGGTGGCCGAGTTCGGGCCCGGGATCGTCCCCGAGCTGAACGAGCTCGTCTTCGGAGTACCCGGTCCGCCGCTGCCCGAGTTCCAGAACCTCGGGCCGGACGACTTCATCGCGCCGGGCGGAAAAGTCAAGCTCCGCACCGGCAAGCAGGGGCTCGACCCGGGGCTGCACCGGTTCGAGTGTGCCATTCATCCCTGGATGCAGGCGACCGTCAAGGTCAAGCGCGACGACTGAGCTCTGGGCAGGGGCTCGGGGACATGGAAGCCGGCCTCAGGGCCGGCTTCCTCGTTCGACCGACTGAGGCTGCCCCCGGAGCATCTGCGAGTCTTCCGCGCCAACAGCGATTCGGGAGGCTCGACATGGATCCGTTCATCGGTGAGATCCGACTCGTTCCCTTCAACTACGCCCCCAAGGGCTGGGCGCTCTGCGCAGGGCAACTGTTGCCGATCAACCAGAACCAGGCGCTCTTCGCCCTGCTCGGGACGACGTACGGCGGAAACGGACAGACGACATTCGCCCTTCCTGACCTGCGCGGCCGCATTCCGGTCGGCGCCGGCCAGCCCCCCGTCGGATCGAGCTACCCGCTCGGCGCGACGGGCGGGCAGGAGACGGTCAAGCTGAAGACGCGCGAGCTCCCAGGACACGCTCACGCAGTCCACGCGAGCAGCGCAGCCGGCACGACGAAGAGCCCGGCGACGGCGTTCCCGGCGCGCGGAGGCTCGTACGGGGCGCAGCGAAACGTCCGTATGAAAGCGGGAATGATCGGCCGGACGGGCGGCGGCGAGGAGCACGAGAATCGGCAGCCCTACCTGAGCCTGAACTACATCATCGCGCTGTACGGAATCTTCCCGGCGCAGAGCTGACGCGACCTGCTCGGCGCACACGAAAATGCGCCCGGCACGATTCGAACGTGCGACCTCTGCCTCCGCAGGGCAGCGCTCTATCCCCTGAGCTACGGGCGCGGGACGAGGGTCAGTGTAGCGGCCGGGCTTTCGACCGGCCCGCGTCGAGGACCGCGTCCGGAGGAACCTCGGCGCGCACGTAGGCGAGTGCGACGATGCCGCCGTCCGCGCGCGCTGCGCTCGTGATCCGGCCCACGACCTTGTCGCCGAGGCTCAGCTCCTCGTCCGGCGCCGGCAGCTCCTCGCCCTCGAAGGCGAGCACGCGCAGGCCGCGGTTGGCGTGGCCGCGGTAGTGGAGGCGGGCGATCGGCTCCTGGCCCGGGTAGCAGCCCTTCGTCAGGCTGATGGCCCGCTCCACGAGCCCCGCCTCGGCCGGCAGCACGCGGTCGTCGATCTCGCGCCCCCAGGCGGGGGTGCCGGCCGTGATCCGCAGGCGCTCGAGCGCGTCCTCGTCGAGGGTTGGCTCGAGGGCGGCGTCGAGCACCTCCACCGCGGGCTCCCCGTAGTCGTCGTTCGGGATCCCTTCGGCGTCGCCGCCGAAGACGAGCGTGGACGTGTGCTCCTCGAGCTCGATCTCGGCCTTCGCCGCGAAGCGCATGCGGAGGAGCTGGTCGCGCAGCGTCTCGCCGAGGTCGGGCTCGGTGAGGAGCAGGAAGTCGTCGGAGGCCCGGCGGAGGACGCGCATCGGCGCGATCACCCTGGCCTTCGGCGTCAGGAGCAGGGCCTCGCAAGACTCGCCGGCCGCGAGCGCCGCGACGTCGTTGGAGAGCATGCGCTGGAGGTAGTCCTCGGCATCGGGACCGGCGACGCGGACAAAGGCGCGCGGCCGGTTCGCTACCTGCTGGGCAGCCACAGCTCCATTAAACGCGAAAGGGCCGGGTTCACCGGCCCTTTCGCAGTTCCCCGTGCTACTACATCATGTCGGGCATGCCCCCCGGCATTCCGG
>Ga0081538_10001751_pt1 | contig 22032 bp, 18 predicted proteins | sample TabmetS5T2R1_FD_71022 | JGI IMG/M metagenome (GOLD analysis project Ga0081538, IMG submission 71022) | Tabebuia heterophylla rhizosphere microbial communities from the University of Puerto Rico - S5T2R1 | ecosystem: Host-associated > Plants > Roots > Rhizosphere ...
CAAAGCACTGCTGGAGCCCTGCGGGCTGACCCGCTCCTCCACCGAGTAGTGGGGGGCATACACGCGTCCCCCACCCGTGTCCCCCGTGCCACCGGGTACGGATAGGACAGACCCCTGGTGACGGGGAGCTGGGGCGCCTGGGGTGGCGGCAAGGAGGCGAGAGCAGAGGACGTAAAGGCGCAAGAGCGGTGTGGCCGCCGGCGGGTGGCGCTGAGGGGCTCCAGGAGGCACGCTCCCGGGGGTGCGCGCGCAAACATGCGTTTGTTTTCCCATCCATATCCGCCTATCCGTCTCCTTGCCCTCTCTTCGTAAGAGAGGGCGTGAGGCGTAAGAAGCGCCGTTCCAGTTCCGCCAGGCTGAGTGTGACGTGGGTTGGGCGGCCATGCGGGCAGGCGTAGGCCAGCCGTTGATGCGTGACCGCCTCGACAAGCGACGCCATCTGCGCTGGGCTGAGTGGATCCCCAGCACGTATAGCTGTACGACAGGCCAGAGCGGCTGCCAGGTGTTCACGCTCCTCCTCAGGAGACGACTGCGAGGTCGAGCGTTGCATGGCTTCCTGGAAAGCTTCTAAGAGATTGCCGAGTCGCAGCAGCGTATGCAGTATGGTCGGTACGGCACGCACGAGTATCGTTTCCTTCCCAAAGGGCTCTAGTTGGAAGCCTAGCGCAGCCAGGGACGCTTGGAGACGCTGCATGTAGTTGTACTGGCTCACACTGAGGTGCAAGACAAACCCCTCTGCCAGTTCCACACTGGTAGGCTCTGCTGCCATAAGTGACTCGTATAGTAAACTCTCGTGCGCGGCATGCTGGTCCAGGACGATCAGCCCCTGTGTGCCAGCCGCGACAATGAAGGTATTGCCTATCTGGGTCAGCGGCTGCACAGCGCCTCTCTCAGGAACTGCGGAGCGCAGGTCATAGGGTGCCTCAGCCTCGCCGACGTGCAACGCTGGCACCGTTATGGCTTGCCATGCCGCCGTGTCCGCGGCCTCTTCCCATGGCAGCGTGGCAGGCGCCAGGCGCTGCACGACCATCTCAACTGCTTCTTGAACACCCGCAAAGATGGCGCGCTCGTGCAGGAATTTTATTTCGGTTTTACGGGGGTGGATGTTCACATCCAAAAGCATGGGCGACAGAATGATCCCCAGCGCTGCCATAGGATGGCGCCCCGGTGGCAGTAGCGCGCCGTACGCTCTCTCCAGGGCAGCGCTCACCAGAGGACTCCGCACCGGCCGACCATTCACCCAGCAATACTGCCGCTGCCGTGTAGCGCGATGGATCGATGGCGGACTTACGGCCCCCTGGATACCCAGGTCCAGACTCTGCCAGGAGACTGGCAACATCTGTGCCGCCGATTCCTGACCAAAGATCACAGCCAGGCGTTGTCGCAGGTCAGTAGTGGCTGGGGCGAACAGCAGACGTCGGCCTTCATGTTGCATATGCCATGTGACCTGTGGATGCGCCAGCGCATAATGGGCCACTAACTCCTGCATCAATTGCACCTCGCGTGCCACGGATTTGAGCGCGCGCAGGCGTACAGGCACATGGCTGAACAGGCGCTGTACGCGCACCCGTGTGCCGACCGGGCAGCCAATGGCGTGGACCTGCGGCGTACCGCTGGTATGACTCCGCACCAGCACACCCTCGGGCTGCTCTGCAGGACGCGTGACCATCTCTACCTCTGCTACAGCAGCAATACTGGGCAACGCCTCGCCACGAAACCCCAGGGTCACCAGCGTGGGCAGGTCGTCAATACAACGAATCTTGCTGGTCGTAAACCGCTGCAGCGCCAGCACGGCATCCTCGGGGGACATGCCACAGCCATTATCCGTGACCTGGATGAGACGTCGCCCGCCATTGACCAGCTCAATGTCAATACGCGTGCTGCCAGCATCGAGGGCATTGTCGAGGAGTTCCTTCAGTACCGAAGTGGGGCGCTCGATGACTTCCCCAGCCGCGATGCGGCTGGACGTGGTCGGATCGAGCCGATGAATGCGTGCCATTAGGCAGAGACCTCGCGATTCCCTACCAGTGTGCGGGCCTGTTGCTGCAGGTCGTGGAGTAGCGAGAGAGCTTGCAGGGGCGTCATCTGGCAAATATCGAGTCCCAGCAGTTGTTGCGCCAGGACTGCAGTGGCCTGGGCGACTCCAGGAGGTCGCGCACCGTTCACTGCCGGGAGGGGCAGGGTGGCTGGCTGGCTTTCCTGCCGTTCCAGGTACTGTAAGACACGGGCGGCTTCTGTCAGAACCTCAGCCGGCAGCCCGGCCAGCTGCGCCACGTGCAGACCATAGCTTTTGCTCGTTCCTCCGGGCACAAGCTGGCGCAAAAATACCACTCCCTCCGGAGTTTCACGTACGGCCATGTGAAAATTTTTCACGCTTATAGCGAGGGCTTCGAGGGCCGTAAGCTCGTGGAAATGCGTCGCAAATAACCCGCGGGAGCCGAGCCGACGGACGACATAGAGGGCCACCGCCCAGGCAATGCTGAGTCCCTCGAAGGTGCTGGTACCCTTGCCGATTTCGTCCAGAATGATCAGGCTACGCGCCGTGGCATGGTGCAGAATGTGCGCTGTCTCCGCCATCTCGACCAAGAAGGTGCTGCGTCCGGCAGCGATATCATCGACCGCTCCGACGCGCGTAAAAATCCGGTCTACCAGGCCAACAGTCGCCTCTGCGGCTGGCACAAAACTGCCCATCTGGGCCAGCAAGGCAATCAGGGCCACCTGGCGCAAGTAGGTCGATTTCCCAGCCATATTCGGTCCAGTCAGGATAAGGAGCTGGTGTGCCTCGCGGTCGAGATAGAGGTCATTCGGCACAAAACCATCGAGCATGCGCTCGACCACGGGGTGGCGCCCCTGCCGTACCACGATGCGGGAACCGGCATCCACACCAGGACGCACGTAGTTATAGAGCACGGCCACTTCCGCCAGGGCCGCCAGCGTATCCAACTGCGCGACGGCGGCAGCGATACGTTGTAACACTCCTGCCTGACTGGCGATGCGGTCGCGGATAGCGACAAAGAGGGTATACTCCAACGTCATACGCTGCTCCGAGGCATGTAAGATCGCTACCTCACGCTCTTTCAGGCTCTCCGTGATAAAACGCTCGCCGTTGGTCAGCGTCTGCTTGCGTATGTAGTCTGCTGGTACCAGTGAGAGATTCGTTTTACTCACTTCGATGTAATAGCCAAAAACCTGATTAAAACCCACCTTCAGGGATTTAATGCCAGTGCGTTGACGCTCCCGCTCTTGCAAGCGCGCCACCCAGCGTGTATGGCGTTCCGTCTCGTGTATGAGGTCATCGAGCGTGGTATCGTAGCCAGGACGGATGAGCCCACCATCGCGGATCGTGGGCGGCGGCTCATCCACGATAGCCCGCGTGAGCAGCGTCACGATCTCGTCCTCACCGCTACAGTCGTCACGGAGTCCACCCAGCAGCGCTGCCTGGCAGCCCTCCAGGGCGGCGCGGACTGCTGCCAGGCCTGCCAGGGAAGCGCTCAGGGCTGTCAGGTGCCGGGCGTTCGCCGTGCCACAGGCGACACGCCCGAGCAGGCGTTCGATATCGTAGATGTGCCGCAGCGCCTGGCGTAGCTGTTGGCGCCGCATCATATCGCCAGCCAGCTCAGCCACAGCATCAAGGCGTGTATTGATCGCCTCAAGTTGCAAGAGCGGCTGTTCTAGCCAACGTCGCAACAGGCGCGCCCCCATGGCCGTGGTCGTTTCATCGAGTACTCCCAGCACACTGCCCTGTCGATCGCTGTGGCGTATAGTACGCACCAGTTCGAGATTGCGTCGTGTGACCGCATCCAGCACCATGTAGTGCGCTAACCGGTAGGGATGCAGCACAGTTAGGTGCGGCAACACCATGCAGTACGTGGCCTGCGCATACTGCACAATCGCCCCGGCAGCACGCAGCGCTAACGGCGTATGCGCTTCGCGCCAGTGAGCCTCTGGCCCCAGATAGCGTTCGAGGTGCTGCGTGGCGAGGGCGAAGTCGAAGGTGGCATCGGTACAGACCGTGCAGTGCAGCCGCAGGCTTGCCGCCAGCGCCTGCCAGGGTTCGTGCTCATGCCACGCCGGTGATACCAGGCACTCAGCCGGTTGTAACCGTACTAGCTCAGCCTGGAGAGTGTCAAACGCCGACTCCCCTTCTAACGTTGTCGCTAAAAACTCCCCGGTTGAGATATCCAGTGCTGCCAGTCCGAACGCCTCGTCGGTGTCGCAGATGGCCACGAGGAAATTATTACTGCCTTCCTCGAGCATGGCCTCTTCGACCACCGTACCCGGGGTGATCACCCGAATGACTTCACGGCGCACCAGACCGCGTACCAGCCGTGGATCCTCCATCTGCTCGCACACGGCTACCTTGCAGCCAGCTCGGATGAGCCGCGCGATGTACGTCTCGACAGCGTGCACGGGCACCCCGCACATCGGCACGCGTTGCCCTTTGCCAATCTCGCGTGACGTCAGCACCAATTCCAGCAGACGCGATCCCTGCTGGGCATCCTCGTTAAACATCTCGTAAAAATCGCCGAGGCGGAACAACACGATAGCGTCTGGATGTGCCGCCTTCGCCTGCGTGTACTGCCGTAGCATGGGGGTGAGATTGGTAAACGATTGGTCTGGAGGAGACGTCATAACGCCATATCCTCAGAGTCTCTCGCAGAGTATAAGCGTGCGAGCAGCATGACAGATGTTTTCCCTGTACGGCGCTAGCATAGCAGAGATGAGCACGCCTCGCGAGCACACTGCGGATAGTAATTTCCGGTGAGCCTATCATATACAGAAAACAAGCGGCTCTGAGAATTTCTGTTTTGGCGCTTGGCAGGAGGATGAACGGATTACCCGCAAGATTGAGGTACACCACCGGGTTGTAAAACAGCTTCTCAGATCGGCTTCCTGCTGCAACGAGGTCCGCGCATCCCTTGCGACCACAGATCACGGACGCAGTGGTTCTACTGCAATACGCACCTGCTCCATCGCCGGTTTCCAGAGGCCGCACTGGTCTGTGGGGGCACAGGTGACATGCTCGTCCTCTGGCAGGCGCATGCCGTAGGTACAACAGATACGACAACACTCAGGGTGTTGCGCCGGTGCGTGGCCAGGCAGCGTGACCGTCAAGTCCATCTCCTCACAGAGGGCCAACAGTCGCAATGCATCGTCAGCCGGAATCATGGACGGGAAGCCTGTGGAGATCGGATCGAGATCCTCGATTGCTTTCGCGAAGAACCGCGCCCACAGCGGCAACGGAAAGCAGTTCCCGTCTCCAATCAGGAGACCCCATCGCCAATTGACGCCACTGACCTGTTGGGCCAGCGCCTCTGGCAAGAGACTCCGCACCCAATACGCGAGCGGATTGGCAAAGGGATGTTTCGTCCAGCCCACACACCCGCTGTTGACCTCTGGGCCTATGGGATGCAGCAGCCACGTCCGAAATCGTGCCGCTGCCAGCACAGATCCGTGAAGACTCATGAGTACCTCCCGAGCCATCTGTGGAGGGCATTGTCAACCTAACGTAAAACCCTCTACATGCGTGCAGGAAGAAGTCTTGCGTATTTCGTTATTGCACGCATTGCTGTATGCTCGCCACATGTCCACCGTCAGCTTGCCACGATGGGAAGGCATTGGTCAGTGATAGTGCATTACATTGCCAAGGCCATCCAGCGGCCTGGAGCCACGCGCGACAGGGATAGCCTACGCCAGTGCAGTATAGCCGTGGTCGTGCCGGGTATCAAGGCACTGCGCCAGAGCCTCACACAAGACAACGCGACACCGTTTTGCCGTTGCTCTCCAGCCCCTCTTCCGCTATAACTCCACTGCCGCGTCGGCCTTGCGGCGTGTATAGACCTGTTGCATAATGTGCCGCAATGGCAATCGGCTTCTGCAACGGGAGGGCACATACTGCTGAGCGATGCATGGGTGTCGAAAGGCGAGGAGCAGGATACGCGGATGCAGGCGGCTGCCTTGCGTGCCGCTGGGGTCGAACGGCTGTTTATGGAGTGCGCCTCTGGGGGCTGCTGTGGTCGCCCTGAGCTGCACCGTCTGCTCGATCAGCTATGGCCATCCCTCTGGCACGCAGGGGAGGACGCGATGAACGTGCTCGTCACGGGGGCAAGCGGTCAGTTGGGTCCCTTTGTCATCCGCGCCTTGCAGGAGCAGCACGACCTCGTCTTGATGTCACGGCACCCACCAGACGCGGCGTTTGCTGCGTTTCCCTGGATCCAGGGCGACCTCACCGTCTATGACGATTGCCGGCGCGCGGTGCAAGGCGTGGACGCCATTCAACACCTGGCCGCCCGGCCCTGGCCGGTGGACCATCCCACGCTGCGGGCGCGGGCGGATGCCCAAGGGCTCCCCTTTGATGCCACCTTTCAGAGCAATATGGTCGGGCTCTATTATCTCCTGCACGCTGCCGTCGAAGCGGGGGTGCAGTGTGTCGTGATGGCCGGCAGCAACTGCGCCCTAGGGCACGGCTATCGCATCAGTCAGACGCCGTTCCCCCTTCAGGCGTTGCCAATTGACGAACGTCATCCGTCGTATCCAGAAGATTCCTACAGTTATTCGAAGTTGGCAGGCGAACTGCTGCTCGCCAGTTATACCCGGGCCTATGGCATCCGCACCTACGTGACCCGGCCGGCAGCGATCTACACGCCCGCCCGGCGGCAGCAGCTGGCCCACACGGCCGTGCCGGCCACGGGCTGGGATCCCTGGCTGTGGGCGTGGGTGGGCAGTGAGGACGTCGCCAGCGCCCACCGGCTCCTGATGGAGCAGGCTGAGATCCTGCCCCCGCACGACGTGTACTATCTGACGGCTGATGACACGACGGCGCTGGAACCGTCGGCGGAGTTGATTGCTCGCTTTCAGCCTGCCCTGCTGCCCTTGGCCGAAGGGCTACACGGCCATCAATCCTTTTTTAGCTCTCGGAAATTGCACCAAGCAGTCGGGTGGCAGCCTTACACCTCCTGGTACGACCTCCTCTAACCTGTGGTGAGCTGCCATTGGTGGGAGCTGGTTGCGAGTTTTCACGAGTGCCAACACTGCTCACCTTGGCCATAGTGGAGGCCAAGAGCGGTAGCCGAGTGTGATGCCGTCAGAAAAATACGCGGCACGCCGAGGCAGCGTGTAGGAGGGAATGCGCATGATTACTGCATGTTTTGCTCGTGCACTCCAGAGATGTACGAGCCGCATAGGCGTACATTTGCTCCTCACGTTTCAAGAGGTTAGGCTGATCAGCAAAACTCGCAACCAGTTAAGACTGAGTAAGGGGATTTTGGGAGAGAATGAAACGCAAAAGACCCGGCATACTGCAGTACACCGGGTTTTTGCCTCAGTACACTAGACATTACACACATCAGAAGTATGCCGTCACAAAAAAGTGAGTTCAAGGAGAGAGGGTCAAAAATAGTGAAGCCCTGATCCGGCTGGAGTGACAGACCAGGGCTTCGGGTCCAACGTAGTGCAATTACCTTACCAATGTCGAAGCCCCAATTCCAGTCGTCGCTCGTACCTGCTATCGCTAAATGAACCGGGGCTTCGCACTGCCTGCTTGTGTGCAACATCACACAGGAGAGATCAGAGTTTATAGGTAACAAAAAAATTCTTCAAACAAATCTTTTTCATGGGATTTATGAAGAAAAATAATGTAACTCTTTTGTCGAGCCAGGATATTGATTTATTTGGTAGAGAGCGGATGCTCTTGTGTTGCCTTCGGTGTGCGTGAAAACCCTCGGCGTCCGCACCGTGCCCTTTCGAAGCTGTCCCAGCACTTCAGGGGACGCGGCTCCCCCTACGGCCTCCAGGAGGCTCTGTCTGTTCATCGTGTTATCAACCACGACTCCGCCATGGACGCAAGACTCGATACGGGTGGGCGGCTAGCCCTTACCCGGCAGGGACTCTCACCCTGCCAGAGACGCCAAGCTTGTCTTGGCGCGATAACGCAAGGGATTGAAACTGAACTGTCTGCCGTCCCAGCCATATCCTCCCACGCGTTGGAAGTATTGCCCTGCTGAAGCAGGGATCGAAACTGCTATACTCCTCATGGCAATTCCTCCAAAGCATGGAGGAGTTAGAAGTGTTACCCTGCTGAAGCAGGGATCGAAACCCAATACCCTGGGCACATGGAGGGGTGGGGATGACTTTTGAGGAGATCCTGGACCAAGCCCTCGACATGCTGCGGCGGCGTGGGCGTGTGACTTATCGGGCTCTCCAGCGGCAGTTTCAGCTGGACGAGGATGCCCTCAGCGATCTCACGGACGAACTCCTCTTTGCTCACCCGCAGGTGCACGACGAGGCGGGGCGCGGCCTCGTCTGGGTCGGCAACACTGGCACTGCATCCCTGGTGGACGCGGCACCGGCCAGCCCGCCAGACCGTGCGCCTCTGGCCTACACGCCCTCCTATCTCGCCGAGAAAATCCTGACCTCTCGCAGTGCCCTGGAAGGCGAGCGCAAACAGGTGACGGTGCTGTTTGCCGACCTCAAAGGCTCCACCGAGTTAATCCGCGACCTTGATCCGGAAGCCGCCCAACAACTCCTCGATCCGGCCCTGCAGCGCATGATGGACGCCGTGCATCGCTTTGAAGGCACGGTGAACCAGGTGCTGGGCGATGGCATCATGGCCCTGTTTGGTGCGCCCATTGCCCACGAGGACCACGCCCTGCGTGCCTGCTACGCGGCCCTGGCGATGCAGGCCGAACTGCGACGCTATGCTGAGACAGTACGTCGGACCCAGGGACTGGAGGTACAACTGCGCGTTGGCCTCAACTCCGGAGACGTAGTGGTGCGGACTATCGGCAACGATCTGCACATGGACTACTCAGCGGTGGGCCAGACCACGCACCTGGCGGCGCGCATGGAACAGCTCGCCACCCCTGGGAGTATCCGGCTGACCGCGGCGACCCTCCGACTGGTTGAGGGCCTCGTGCACGTCAACGCCCTGGGGCAGTTTCCCGTCAAGGGGTTGCTCGACCCGGTGGAGGTCTTTGAGCTGGTCGGGGCCAGTACGGTCCGGCGGCGCTTACAGGCCATAGCGGCCCTGGGGCTCACCCGCTTCGTCGGGCGGCAGACGGAACTGGCCGCCCTGCAGCAGGTGCTGGAGCACGCCGGGACAGGGCACGGGCAGATCGTGGCGGTCAGCGGGGAGGCGGGCGTGGGGAAGTCACGCCTGGTCTACGAGTTCCTGCACACGCACCACACACAGGGGTGGTTAGTGCTCGAGAGCGCTTCAGTGTCCTACGGCAAGGCGACTCCCTACTTCCCCGTCATTGACCTGCTGAAGCGCTACAGTCATGTCGAAGACCGCGATGACGTACGTACTATTCGGGCCAAGCTGACCGGACAGGTGTTGACCCTGGACGCCGCCCTCCAGGATGTGGTCCCGGCATTGCTAGCCCTCCTCGATGCCCTGCCTGAGGATAGCCCGTTCCTCACGCTCGATCCGCCGCAGCGGCGCCAGCGCACGCTCGAGGCCCTCAAACGCGTGTTCCTGCGCGAGAGCCAGGAGCAGCCGCTGCTCCTGGTCTTCGAGGATCTACACTGGATCGACTCCGAGACGCAGGCCTTGCTCAACAGCCTGGCCGAGGGCCTGTCGACCACGCGTCTCCTGCTCCTGGTCAACTATCGTCCGGAGTATCAGCACAGCTGGGGTAGTAAGACGCACTACACGCAACTGCGCCTGGACCCGCTGGAGCCAGCCAGCGCCGAGGAGGTCTTGCAAGCACTGCTCGGAGACGACCCCAGCCTGACGCCGCTCACGCCGCTCCTGCTGGCGCGTACGCAGGGCAATCCTTTCTTCCTGGAGGAGAGTGTGCGCACGCTGGTGGAGACCGGGGTGCTGGTGGGTGAGCCGGGCGCCTATCGCCTGGGGCAGGCCCTCCCGACTATTCAGGTACCAGCGACGGTGCAGGCCGTGCTCGCCGCCCGCATTGACCGGCTGCCAGCCGAGGCCAAACGCCTCCTCCAGACCGCGGCCGTGATTGGCCATGAAGTGCCATTGTCCCTGTTGCAAGCCGTTGTCGAGATGCCCTCGGAGAGCCTGCACCGCAGCCTCGCCCACGTCCAGACTGCGGAGTTCCTCTACGAGACACGCCTCTTCCCTGAGAGTGAGTACACTTTCAAGCATGCCCTCACCCACGAGGTGGCCTATGGAAGCGTCCTCCAGGAACGCCGACGCGGGCTGCATGCCCGGATTGTCGAGGCCCTCGAGGCGCTCGCCGGGAACCGGGTGGCTGAGCAATCCGAGCGCCTGGCGCATCACGCCCTGCGGGGCGAGGTCTGGACCAAGGCTCTGGCCTACTGCCGGCAGGCGGGAGAGAAGGCCCTGGCACGGTCGGCCCATGGTGAGGCCGCGGAGTACTTCGAGCAGGCGCTCAGGGCCCTCCAGCATCTCCCAGAGGAGCGTGACACGCGCGAGCAGGCTATTGATCTGCGGCTCGCTCTGCGCTCGGCACTTTTTCCGTCTGGCGACTCCGAACGTGTTGTGGCATACCTACGCCAGGCCGAGACCCTGGCAGTGGCTCTAGATGACCATCATCGGCTGGGACAGATCGCTGGCTTTCTGTCAGCCCATTTCCGCAACCAGGGGGTGTATGACCAGTCCATTGCCGCCGCCCAGCGTGCCCTTACACTTGCTACGGCTGACGAGGACGTCGTCCTGCAGGCGCTGGCGAACCAATTCCTTGGCGCTACCTACTGGGCCCAGGGGGACTATCTGCGGGCCATCGACTGCCTCGGACAGACCGCTATGTCGCTCTCTGGTGCACAACGCCATGAACGTTTCGGGCAAGCCATTGTGCCCTCGGTGCAATCCCGGGCCTTTCTCGCCGCCTGCCATGCCGAACTGGGCCAGTTCGCTGAGGGCAATGTGCTTGGGGAAGAAGGGCTGCAGATTGCTGAGACGGTGGCGCATCCCAGCAGCCTCATGTGGGCCTATTACGGGGTCGGGTTGCTCTCCTTCTACCAGGGTGACCTGCGCCGGGCCCTCACCCGGCTCGAACGGGCCATGGACATCTGCCAGGAAGCGAACCTGTCGATCTTTTTCCCCAGAATGGCTGCAGCGCTGGGGGCGGCATATACCCTGGCTGGACGCCTTGCCGACGCCATACCACTGCTCACGCAGGCCATGGAACAGACCACTGCTGTGGCAATGGTAGGCTTTCAGGCGCTCTGTCTCCTCCCACTGGCAGAAGCGCATCTGCTAGCCGGTCGCCTGGAGGAGGCACACGCCCTAGCAGAGCGGGTGCTGGCTCTCGCCCGTGAGCACCAGGAGATGGGCAACCAGGCGTATGCCCTGCGGCTCCTCGGCGAGATCGCCGCACGACGCGATCCTCCGGCGGTCGATCTGGCCGCAGCCCACTACCAGGAGGCTCTGGTCCTGGCCGACGAACTCGGCATGCGCCCGCTCGTGGCCCACTGCCATCGCGGACTCGGCACGCTGTATACCGCGGCGGGTCAGCGGCCGCCGGCGCGCACCGCACTGTCCACGGCCACCGCGCTGTACCGGGCCATGGACATGGTATTCTGGCTGCCCCAGGCGGAGGCGGCCCTGGCGCAGGTGGAGGGGCAGTAAAGGCGTCCTGGGCTCCCCTCCTGGCAGGAGTCTAGAGTTGCTTCCGGGCTGCGCTTCGGAGAAACTGTAGGGGTCTGAGATGAAGCTATCCATGTCTGAGGGAAAGAGACCATTATGGCTATCGAGACATTTCCCGTCGAGGCGGGCCACATTATGATGTTTGCCCGTGCGGTTGGCGATGCCAACAAGATTTATTATGACGCAGCTTACGCCAAGACAACGGAGGCGGGATCGATCATTGCTCCACCGACGTTTGTGCAGGCGAGTGCGCAATTCGATCCTGACTATCGCCTGCGGCCCAAAATTGGTGAGCCCTGGTTTGGCTCAGGCAAAGAACCGACCGGAGTACAACAGAGCAGTGGGGGCGGTGGGACGGGCCTGCATGCGGAGCAACACTACGAATATCACCGCCATCCCAAGCCTGGCGATATCTTGACAGCGACGACACGACCGGGACAGACCTGGGAAAGACAGGGACGGCGTTCAGGCAAATTGATCTTCACGGAAAGCATTACCGAGTACCGGGATCAACACGGCGAGCTGGTGGTCACGTCGCGCGGTGTCGGCGTCCGCACGGAACGGCCCGTCGAGCAGAGCTAGGAGACACGCATGGCATTATCGGCGCAGCAGCTCAAGGTGGGTGATACCCACTCGGAACAAGTCGTGGACAACCTGACCAGGACGCAGATCGTGCAATATGCTGGCGCTTCTGGGGATTATAATCCCATCCATACAGACGAGGTCTACACGACTAAGGTTGCCGGCTATCCCTCGGTGTTCGCCCATGGCATGCTCACCATGGGGCTAACCGGGACGATGCTGACGAACTATGTGGGGGATGGCCGCCTCACCAAATTCGGGGTGCGTTTTACCAAACAGGTATGGCCAGGGGATACGCTCACGGCCAAAGCCACCGTGGAAGCCATTCGCGAGGAAGGCGGCCAGCATTTTGTCGACCTGCAACTCTCCACGGTGAATCAACATGGTGAAGAGGTGCTCAGCGGCTACGCAGCGGCCAGAATTGACCCGTAAAAGACAGAGGTTTCCCTAACGTCCACCGAGTCGTACCGTATGCCAGGCGGTAGTGTCTTGCAGGCCTACCGCCGGCGGCAGGCCGCTCCAGGACATCCAGCGGGCACGGTGAGAGGACGTGGCCGCGAGTTCCATGCGGAGCTGGCCCGTAGCGGGTGGCCCATCTATGCCCAGGGCACGCCAGGGGACGGCGACCTCGGCGATGATGCGGGGGGTCTCTGTGCCAAGATAATGCGCTACCGTCCCGGGAACGGGCTCACAAGTGCCATTGGTGAGGCGACAGAGGTGCGCCCGGGTGCGCGAAGTACGGTCTTTCCGATATTCTTTCGGTGGCACCATATACAACACCAGGCGCTGCGGTCCTGCTCCTGCATCGATACCCCAATCTATATGAAAAGCTTCGCCAAGCGGGAACGTCTCACCAAACGCCAAGAGCTCGGGATCGTAGTAATCCATGGCGATGGTCGCCAGGTAGACACCGGCCTGATTCCAGGACAGATAGACATCGCCAAAGACCACGTCGGGAGATGCCGCGGTGAGACCTGGTACTAAGGCCCGTGCCTTCGGCCATTCAATGAGGGAGCGGTCATCCAGATTAATATCCGCCTCGGGTATCTCGAACGGCGTGCCAGGCGGCAGAGCCAACGATACGGGCTTGGACTCCTGATGCAGACCCGCCAGACGTGGATTGATGCGCGCAAAGGCTTCGGTTAATTCCTCGTACGGACGGTCATACAGGTCCACCAGGCCAAAATTGTAATCCTCGTGATCATCAGGACGGCCTCCTAAGGGATGGTCGTAATACTGGAACCAGTGGAGCCCCACGAGCTGCGGCAGCCTGGCAAATTCTTGCGCTGCTGCAGCAGCCCCACGCGCCCGTTCAGCCTGCGTTTGCACCGTCATTAAGTGGCCCTGGTTGCGGTTGCCAGACCGGTTCTCCTCCGCCGCAAAGAACCACTCGGAGATGAGGACGGGCTTGTGCGTAAGCTGGCGCAGACCATCGAAGAAATAGCGGGCAATGCTACCGTCTGGGACATCCACATCGTAATTGGTCGCGACCACGTCCACGTAGGATGCCATATGGCGTATGGCATCGGGATCATAGTAAATTTGCTGACGATCACCAAAAATGAGGGCGTCGGGATCCGCTTCGCGGATGGCGCGATGCGCCAGTCGATAGTAATGCTCGGCTACCATGCTCGTCCACCGTCGCAGCACCCGTATCCCCTCGCCCCCAGGCTGTAAGTATGTCTTCACATCGCTGCTCTGGAGGAGGGCCTCAAAGGAGGTCACGCCGGCAGGGGGCACAAAGTCGCCCATAAACCGTTCCCAGGTGTCGGCATAGTGCTCGCGCAACAGCGCCACCAGCTTCTGTTTGGTGTAATTCGTGGCCGGGAGTTGCAGATAATAGGTAAACATCGCGCTGTACCACCAGCCAATTTCATTATCCGAGAAATAACCAATGCGGTAGGGACTGCCTTTGTACGGCGCCACCAGACGATGCGCCCAGGCGCGCATTTCCTCTTCCATGGTTGGGCGAAAGGGGTCGAACCAGACGAAGCGTGACTGGCGTCCGAGCTCCAGGTTGGCCATGAACGGCAGGGCGAGCTGCGCTGGCTCCAGCGACCATCCCCCTGCAGTATTAAAGCCCCAGGCGGCGAGCCGCTGGAGGGTGGCTGTCACCCAGTGTTCGAGAGACGGGTGAAACGTACCCCAGTGATAGGCAAGACGCCCTGCAAAGATGCGGCTTGGGTAGCCTCCATTCAGCACATTGACGCCGATAGAGAAAAAACGTTCCCCACACGGCGTCATCAGCCACGCTACGCCCTGCTGTGTCTCGACCTTCCACTGCGAGTGCGGCGCCGACGCGAGTTGGGGACAGGCATGGACAGAGCGGGCATGCGGGACGAGCAGCACAATCGCCAACAGACAGTATGAAAACAGGCGCACGAGAGGTAGCATGATCATGTTCGGCTTCGCATAGGCTTCCAGTCCTCCTCTCCCGCGGGGAGAAGGAGCTATGGGGAGGCAGTCTAGAGTATTTGTCGCGTGGCCGTCAAGCGTTTTCAGAGCCATTCCCCCCATGCCTGCGTGCAAGGGCTCGATCGTAGACGAAGCTGACTCTCTGTGATACACTGCGGCAAAACTGGAGTAGCTCGCGAGACAGTGGGCACACCCATCACGACAGTGATGCAGGAGGCACGTCCCTTTTGGGGAGGGAGGAGGTAGCATGATAACGGCTATCAATGACGATCTGTTTACTCCAGAGGTCATCGCCGATCCCTATGCCTATTTTGACCGTTTGCGTGAGGAGGATCCTGTTCACTGGAATGCCAAGTATGCGGTGTGGCTCGTCACCCGCTATGACGATGTGGTATGGGTGCTCCGGCATCAGGAGTTGTTCTCCTCAGAAGTCTTCAAACGTGACCTGCGGGAGCCGTATCCCCCTATTCAGGAATCGGACCTGGAGATGTACAACTTTGTCCGCGGCTTCTTTGGTGACTTCTTCATCCAGCACGACCGTCCTGAGCACACCGAGATGCGCAAAGTGGTGCATGGTTATTTCACGCCAAAGTCGATGGAGCAGTGGCGCTCCCTGGTGCAGTCCGCCATCACAGACCTCCTGGACGAGGCGGAAGCGCAGGGGCGGATGGACGTCATGCGCGATTTTGCCACACCCCTGCCGCTGTTAGTGATCGCCCAGATGCTAGGGATGCCGTACCAGGATCGTCAGTTCCTGCGCGAGCTGTCTGAACAGCTCATCTTCATCGGTCGTGGGGAGCCTGATCGTATGCGGTTCACCGGCGAAGCCATCCACGGGCTGGTGGAGTATCTCTCGCCCCTCATTGAGGAACGGCTGGCCAGACCGGGTGATGACCTGCTCTCCGTGCTCGCCAGTGGTGAGCAGCGCGGTGTTTACAGGCGCGAGGAGGTGGTAGCGAATGCCGTCCTCCTCCTGCTGGCTGGACATGAAACGACGATCAACCTCATCTGCAATGGGACGCTGGCCTTCATACGCCATCCCGACCAGTGGGCGTTACTGCAACGCGACCCCTCACTGGCGGTGCGTGCTACGGAGGAGTGCCTACGCTATGATCCCCCTGTCAAGTCGCTGCAGCGCATCGCCGCGCAAGACGTCGCATTAGGCGGTAAAGTCATCCGGTCGCTGGACCGCGTGCGGTGGTTCCTCACCTCGGCCAACCGTGACCCAGAGAAGTTCTCTGCGCCTGAGAAGTTCGACATTACCCGGGACCCGAATTTACATATTGCTTTTGGGTCGGGCATCCATCACTGCCTGGGGGCGACCCTGGCGCGGGTGGAGGGACAGGAGGCGTTCAAGGCCCTGGTGCAACGCTTCCCCGCCCTGCATCTGGAGACGGAGGAGCTGGAATATCAGCCGAGCATCCTCTTTCGGTCGCTCAAGTCCCTGCCGGTCACATGGTCATAGAGAGGGGGCAAGGCTAGGCGCGCAAGGCTGCCGGCACAGGGCTCTTTCTGGACGAGGAATGAGGTGATGATCAGAGAAGGTATTCAAGCAGTCGTTGAGGGGCGTAATCTCACCGAAGCCGAAGCCATCGCGGTGATGCGGGAGATCATGGAAGGCAGTGCTTCTCCGGCCCAGATCGCGGCGTTTATCGTTGGCTTGCGCATGAAGGGTGAGACGGTTGAAGAGATTACAGGCTGTGCTCGCGTGATGCGGGACAAGGCAACGTTTATCAGCACACCGCCAGGAGCGATACCAGTCGATACCGCCGGCACTGGTGGCGATGGCGCGCACACCTTCAACATCTCGACCACGGCGGCGTTTGTGGCTGCTGGCGCGGGTGTGGTGATGGCCAAGCACGGTAATCGGGCGGCCTCGAGCACGTGCGGCAGCGCCGATTTGCTGGAAGCCCTGGGCGTCAACATTGGCCTGGAGCCGGCCGGGGTAGAGGCGTCTATCCGCGAGGTGGGCATGGGCTTTCTGTTCGCCCCAGCCCTGCACGGCGCGATGCGGCACGCCATCGGCCCGCGTCGGGAAATTGGCGTGCGCACCGTGTTCAATATTCTTGGCCCCTTGACCAATCCAGCGCGGGCCCAACACCAGTTGGTCGGCGTCTATGACGGGAGCCTAACGGCTGTCATGGCCATGGTGCTGCACAATCTGGGCGCCAAGCGGGCCTTTGTGGTGCATGGCAGCGATGGTCTGGACGAGCTGACCACCACGGGCGTGAGCACGGTGTCCGAGCTACGTGGGGGTCGCGTGCACACCTATACCGTGCATCCTGGCGATTTTGACCTGCCCAGCAATCGTCCCGAGGAATTACGCGGCGGCGATGCGTCCTGCAATGCAGACTTGACGCTGCGTCTCCTCCGCGGGGAAGCCCTGCCGCAACGTGGCATTGTCCTGCTCAATGCGGCGGCAGCGATTGCTGCTGGCACTACCGACAAGAGTATGGCCGACTGCTTACCGCTGGCCCAAGAGGCGCTGGACAGTGGGCAAGCGCTCACCAAACTGGAACACTTACGGGAGTTTACCCGGCAATGGTCGCAGACATCTTAGCCCGGATTCTGGACTGGAAACGTCAGGAAGTCGCCCGCGCCCGGCAGACGTTGCCGCTGGCGGAACTGCGACAACGCTGTAAGACCCTGCCAGCCACGCGCGGCTTGCGTCAGGCGCTGCAGGCGCAGCCAGATCAGGCACCTCGGATCATCGCAGAAATCAAAAAAGCCTCGCCCTCAGCCGGCCTGATCCGAGCTGATTTTGATCCGATAGCGATTGCAGAGATCTATGAGCGTCATGGGGCTGCGGCCATTTCCGTGCTGACCGACAGCAAGTTTTTTCAAGGTGAGCTACGTTTCTTGACCACTGTGCGCCAGCATGTGCAGGTGCCACTGCTGCGCAAGGATTTTGTCGTTGACCCGTATCAGCTCTATGAAGCACGCTGGTACGGCGCCGATGCCGTCCTGTTGATTGCTGCCGCTCTCGATGTCCCGCAGCTTGTTGATCTGGCGGCATTGAGTCAGGACATTGGCCTCGAACCGCTCGTCGAGGTGCATACCGTGGCAGAGCTGGAGAAGGCGTTAGAGTGCTCCTGCCGCATTATCGGCGTGAACAATCGGGATCTGCACACGTTTCACACTGACATAGCAACGACGCTGGACTTGTTGCAACAGATACCGTCAGACTACCTGGTGGTGAGTGAAAGCGGCCTCAAAGATTACGCCACCATTGCCCGTCTTGCCGGCCATGGGGTGGCAGCCTTTCTCATTGGTGAGTCGCTCATGCGCGAGGCGGATATTGGGGCGAAACTCGACGAACTGCGTGGAGCATAACCACGCCTGCCGCGGTATCTGTGTGTCTCAGGGCGCCCGGTCGACGTCATTGGTGGTCTGAGCTATGAAAAAGTCTATGCTTGCCGATCAGAGTGGAGAGGAAAAACAGGCCTCGGGGCGTGACCTGCGGCTCGATTTTTTTCGCGGCCTTGCCCTCGTGAGCATTTTTATAGATCATATCGACTGGGACAGCCTCCCGGCGCAGTTCACCCTGCGATCGCTGGGACTCTCCGACGCGGCTGAGGTGTTCATCTTCATCTCGGGCTACACCGCCGGGATGGTGTATGGGCGCGCCATGGCGCAACGGGGCCCGCTGAGGACCGCAATGCGTATCTACCATCGGGTGTGGCAACTCTACGTCGCCCATGTCTTTCTGTTTATGCAGTTCATGGCGACGGTGGCGTACCTGGTCGATGACCTTAATAACGCGATCTACGCCGAGGAGTTCCGTGCTGCCGACTTTCTCAAGGAGCCGGGTGTGGCAGTGATCAAGGCGTTGACCCTGCAGTTCCAGCCGGAGTTCATGGACATCTTGCCGCTCTACATTGTGCTGCTCGCCGTGCTCCCCTTCGTGCTGGTCGGGTTTCAGCTCTGGCCGGCGGGCGTGCTGGCCGCCTCCTTCGGGCTCTGGGGCGCGGTCCAACTCAACAAGAGCATGGCGCTGGCAGCCTATCCAGGACCAGATCAGGTGTGGTTCTTCAACCCGTTTGGCTGGCAGGCCCTCTTCTTCCTGGGCGCGTGGTGCGGCTGGCGTGGCATCAAGGGCGGCATCCCCTGGCTCACCAAGCGCTGGCTGTTCTGGCTGGCAGTGATTGGCGCGCTCGCCGGGTTCCTGCTCCGCTGCAGTTGGACGTTGCATCGGTTCTACGACCCGTTCCCGGCGCTATTTAGCAGGGCGCTGTGGCCTCTGCTGAACAAGACGAATCTGTCGTTGCTACTTTTTGCCAACGTGCTGGTACTTGCCCTGCTCGCCGCGCGCTTGATCTCTCCCCAGGCGAAATTCCTGGCCGGCCGCGTCGCACGGCCGTTCGTCATGTGCGGGCAGCATTCACTGCATGTCTTCTGTCTTAGTATCTTGCTCGCGACGATTGGGCGTCTGGTGATTGACGAATTCCTCGGCGGAACTCTCCTCCAGTGTGTCGTCTTGGCGGTGGGGATCGCGATCATGATCGGCATTGCCGCTCTGATGGATTGGTTCAACGCCGAGCAGAGTCCGTCGAGCCCGCAGGTACTGCGGGCCTCGGCGACAGATGGAGGAGTATGAGCTATGGCGGGAACGTTCCTGCACCGTACTATGCGATTGATTGCTGCGGCAGGCGTCGGACTTCTCTTCTGGCCAGGCACGGCCCCCGCGCAGGAGCAGAGCTGCGCTGTTCCGGTAAGCTTCTATGACACTGAGCCGACACTGCCGAAGACCGCCGCGGCCATCGCCAGCGGCCAGACAGTGTTAATCGTGGCGATTGGTGGTGCCTCAACGCTTGGACATGCGGCTGGTAGCCCTGATCTTGCCTGGCCAGCGCGTCTCGCCGTGGCCCTCACCAGCCGCTTCCCGGCCGCGCGTGTGACGGTGCACAACCGCGCCGTGGCGCGTCAGACGACCCAGGAGATGGCTGCCCGCCTGGACCGTGAGGTAATCGCCTTGAAGCCCATGCTGGTGATCTGGGAAACGGGTACGACGGATGCAGTACGCGGTACAGAGATCGACGAGCTCCGCCAGACGATTCAGGACGGCATCGATCGGCTGCGTGCGTCTGGGGCTGAGGTGGTGTTCATGGACATGCAGTTCTCGCGCCATACCCATGCCGTGATCAACTTCGACAGGTACGAGAGCGTCCTGCGCGAGGTCACCGATGCCAACGATGTGCCGCTGTTCCGCCGCCATGACATCATGCACTACTGGGCGGAGAGTGGCGAATTCGACCTGATGACCGCTGACCACACCAAACTTCGCTTGCTTGCTTCACGCCTGTATGACTGTATCGGCCGGGCGGTGGCTGATTTCATTACCCGTGGTGTCCATGCCGGGACGGGGGACACCCCCGCTGTCAGCTCTGGGGAGTGATGCATGAGGGCTCTTCTCTCAGCCACGCTTGTGGCGACGCTCCTGCTGGGTGCGTCGACCCCTCCTTCCGCCGCTGCGCCTCCGGCGCTGCGCTGCACCGCACCGGAGGCGGTGACGCACTTCAGGGTGTCGCTCCCCAACACCGCCCGTGCCATTCGCCGTGGCGCAGCGCTGGTTATCGTCGCTATCGGCTCATCCTCGACCCAGGGTGCCGGCGCCTCCGACCAGGCGCATACCTATCCCGCTCTGCTCGCCGAGGAACTACGACGCCGTTGGCCCCGCCTTGCTGTCACCGTGGTGAACAAGGGTGTTGGTGGCGAAACTGCCGAGCAGATGCTGGCGCGCTTCACGCGTGACGTGCTGCCCTACCGCCCGCAGCTCGTCATCTGGCAAACCGGCAGTAATCACGTGCTCCAGAGCGAGGATGTGCAGGGCTATGAGCAAACGATCCGCGCGGGCATTACCCGACTCAAGGCGGCCCACATGGATGTCATCCTGATGGACCCGCAATATGCCCCGCGCATACTTAGACGCCCCATACATAAGGCCATTGTGGATACTATTGGTACGGTAAGTAACGACCTGAAAGTCGCTGTGTTCCAGCGCTTCGCCGTGATGCGGTATTGGGTGACGAGCGGCCAGTATGGGATGGCAGACATCATTTCGCACGACCAGCTGCATATGAACGATGCGAGCTACCATTGCATCGCCCGCCTCCTGGCCGATAGCCTGGCGTCCGCTGCCCTCGCGACCCCACTGCCGCAGGCGGACGACTCCATCACGATTGGCCACGAATCACGCGCCGGCAGGCTCCATTCTCCGCCATAATACTATGTCTCGCAGCGCACTCCCAGGCGACATCACCGCTGGTCTGGCTTATGAAAAAGCGCATGCCTGCCGATCAGAGTAAGGGGAACAACATGCCGCTGATGTGTGTCCGGGAGGGCACGCTGTGGAGTCTTGCTATTATCGTTGGAAGACCATACACGCGCGTCACACACTCAGGGCCTGGCTCGTTGTCATGATGCTTGCCGCTCTGGTGTCTGGCTGTTCTCTGTATGCCGCTGGGCGCGCGCTCATGGAACAGCCGTTGGATACAATCGAGTGTTTCCCCGAGTGTCCGTTCTACACTGAGCCCATTTTCTTGCGCCATCCTGGTACCGGGGTCATTGTCGAGTGTGGCCCGTATCCGTATGCCCTCTATGCCAGTATGGCAGCCGGGTATAGAGCCGAGCGCCAGCAGTGTGTGGCCCGGTATCAGTGGCAGGGCTATGGACGTCTGGCCACCACTGCAGGGCAGAGGAGATGAAACGGGCCGGCAATGGTGCTAGAATGCACCGTCCCTCGACTTCTCGGGATCTAGAGAACGCATGACACTTACACAAAGGGAACAGCATGCCAGCCTATCTCATCGTCGACCTCGAAGTGACCGATCCTGCCGGGTTTGATGAGTATCGTCAGCTCGTGCCCGCGACGATTCAGCAATACGGGGGCCGCTACGTGGTACGGGGTGGGGCTACCGAGACCCTCGAAGGCGATTGGCAGCCCAAACGCGTGGTTGTCCTCGAATTCCCGAGCCTCGAACAGGCCAAGCGCTGGTACAACTCCGAGGAATACAGTGGCCCGAAAGCCCTGCGTTTCAAAACAGCCAAGAGCAAGATGATTCTGGTTGAAGGGGCCTGAAGGGGCAGTGTCTCTGTAATGGAAACGCGCGGTGACGGGTGTGTGTACGGTATCCACCCTGGCGCATGGTCGGACCACGGAATACCGTACATAATGCCCTCACGGGGGTCGCGTACCCCAGGGCTGCGGATAATTCCAGTGGTCCCTTCTTGCGCTGTCCGAGGGGTGTCTCTCAGCCAGTCGTCAGGCCTCGAAGCGGATTTTCAGCCTCTCATGGCGTCTCCTTGCCTGCTTGTCGACAGGCCGTCCTGCTCCGTTGGACGATTCTCTTCCTGGCTCATCGGCTACTGCCTTTGGGGTTGCGGCCACGGTGGCACCCGGTAGAGTAGCACCTCTTTGAGCGACCATACGTGATCGGTTAATCCCGCCGCCATCGCCGGTG
>Ga0081538_10001752_pt1 | contig 22027 bp, 28 predicted proteins | sample TabmetS5T2R1_FD_71022 | JGI IMG/M metagenome (GOLD analysis project Ga0081538, IMG submission 71022) | Tabebuia heterophylla rhizosphere microbial communities from the University of Puerto Rico - S5T2R1 | ecosystem: Host-associated > Plants > Roots > Rhizosphere ...
CGCCGTCTACCGCCGCTACCCGAGCAAAGAGCACCTGCTGCGGCACCTGGCCGGCGACGGCCTGCGCCGCTACCTCGCCGAGGCGGAGGCGGCCCTGGCCGACGACGGCGACCCCTGGGCCGCCTTCGCCGGGTTCATGGGCCGCATCGTGGACGCCGACACCCACTCCCTCACCGTGAGCCTGGCCGGCACCTTCACCCCCACCAAGGACCTCTACGACGACGCCGCCCGGGCCCAAGAGCTCAACCTGCGGCTGCTGGAGCGGACCAAGGCCGCCGGCGCCGTCCGCGCCGACCTGGATGTCAACGACCTCTCCTTCGTGTTCGAGCAGGTGGCCTCGGTCCGCCTCGGCGACCCCGACCGCACCCGTCAGCTTCGGCAGCGCTACCTGGGGCTGCTGCTGGACGGCCTGCATACCCCGTCGCCGGGACCGCTGGCCGGCCCGCCACCCACCTGGGAGGAGGTGAGTGGCCGCTGGGACCGCCCGGCGAACCGGTGACCGGCCGCTGCGCAGCTGTGGCGGTGCGGATACGGCCGGACTGGGGCCACCGCGGACCTGGCCGACCCGCTCTGCGCCTACGCAAGCAGGCCTCCAGGCAACACCTTGCTCAGGCAAGCGGCGCAACCTAGCACCTGGATTCACCCCATCCCTGGCGCACTTACGGACCCGCACAGCCTGGGGAAACCCTGGATAGCACGGCGCTTGGCCGTCGATCGCTGATCTGGAGCATCTGGCGTCGAGCCCGGTCGGGGCCGAGGTGAAGGTCGAGGCGGCGCCGGAGCGGGTGGCGGTCGGCGGCTGGCCGGCGGCGAGCGCGACTGTCTTCCTGGTCAGCTCCGGATGGTCGGGCAGGATCCGGCGCAGCTTGGTCAGCACCAGCCGCAGGTTGGCCCGCGCGGCCGTCTCTGGCAGGTCGCCCACCTCAGCGGCCACCCAGCTCGCGTCCGCCTGAGCCCATGCCGATGCGGACACGCCGGAACCAAAGTTGCCGCCTGACGAGTGGTGCCGAACGTCACACCGGGCCGGTGACGGACGGCATCGCCTGGGTGGGCCTGGCCCCACATCCTGCTCAAGGACCCGAGGGCACGATCGCGACCAGGGAGATCAGCATGCGCCACGCCCTCATCACCACCCACCTCCTGGGCCAGGCCCGCGCCGTCGCCTGGTACCACCCGGGGTTCGGGCGGGGCCGCATTCTGGACAGACCGAAGGTCCGCGCCGCATGCGGCGACAGTCACGGTCTGCCCTGGTTGCTCGTCAGAGCGGTAGCGCATGTGTACCGCTCTCTTCGCCCAGGTCGACGCCGGCACACCTTGCGTGCGACCGCGTTGCGGCGGCCCCCCACCGCATCCGGAGCTCGCGCCGATGGCGGTCGAACCCACGTGCCGTGGGGCATGCTCGCGGCGATCGATCTGCACGGCTGCGACCGGAGCCGGCTGGAGGACCCCGACACGCTGCGTGGCTTCGTGCCGAACCTGATCGACGCCATCGGCATGCGTGCCCACGGCCCCTTGGCGCTCGACCGGTTCGGCGACCGCGAACTCGAGGGCTGGTCCGCGATGCAGTTCATCGAGACCAGCTCCATCACCGTCCACACCGACGAGGTCTCCGCCCGATGCTTCGTGGACATCTTCTCCTGCCGGCCATTCGATCCCGACGTCGCGGCCGCCATCGCCGTCGCCCACTTCGGCGGCACGTGCACGCTGACCGTGCTTCACCGATGACCTACATCGCGCCCGTACTCGGCATGCTCGCCGGCGTGGTGGGCGTTGCGGACACCATTCTAGCCGCGTGGGGCCGGCGGGTTTGGAGCCGTTCACGTTCTTGCGCCGCAGGGCGGCGAGTATGGATTGGCAGGGCCATATCCTGCCCGGCCAGCCATCCAGCATCGCCCCGACCTCGCCCTCACCCAATACCCAGCACCTGAGGCAGGCGGGCTAGGATATATGTGCCATGAGTGAATTCTGGTCAGGAAGCGACTTTGCCTACATGTGTCTCAAGGATACGGCGAGGACGACCGCCTTTCGGCGAGCTATCCATCAGACCGTCCGACCAGGCGATGTGGTCCTCGATGCGGGATCCGGGACCGGCATCCTGTCGTTCTTCGCCGTGGAGGCAGGGGCCCGCAGGGTATATGCCGTTGAGGTTGACGAGAATATGTGCGAGTGCCTGGAGCGAACGGTTGGGGTGAATGGCCTGCAAGGCAGCGTGGAGGTGCGCTGCGGCAACGTTTGTGACCTCGATATTCCGGAGCCCGGTGACGTTGTCGTCGCGGAGATGATCGAGACGGCGCTGATCGATGAATTACAGATACCGGCTATCAACCGGCTCTTTCATCGAGGCATCGTCAGCTCCGGGACCCGTTTCATACCGGAGTCCTACCGCACCAGCTTGCAACTCGTTTCGATCAGCCGCGATCTGTACGGCTACGCCATCATGGCGCCTCACCACGAGTGGCCTTTCTACGCGGAAGGTGCGAGTGGTTGGAAAACGATCGAGGTCGGGGAGCGCAGTGATTCGGTGGAGGTATGGAGCGGTCGCTTCTCGGAAGGTCCCTTCGACGAGACGGTTACCCGTAGGCTCACCTTGGCAATTCGCCCGCCCGGCGACGTGAACGCGCTGCGGCTTCGTGGCACAGCCACACTGGCTCCGGGCATTCACCTGGCCGCGTGCAATTCCATGAACGGCGACAAGATCCTCCCGCTTCCGGAGGCGCAGACCGGGACCGGCGCGACGCTACGGATCAGCTATCGCATGGGAAGCGGCTTGCGCACCCTGGCAACCGAACTCGAGATGAGGTAGCTCCTCTGACCCTCCAGATGCGGTATCGGGCACCCCCTGGTGTGGCTGCGATCGTGGACCGGGACTGTTGCGAGTATCCGCGCTCCGGCTTCGCGACCGATGAGAACGCCGGCGCTGGTGTCCCATGGCCTGTTGCCGACGCACGCCGATCCGCGGCAGTGGTGAGAGATCCGCCAGCCGGCCGATGTCGTGGCGGCACGGCCCGGCAGATCCTTGGCGCATGGAGATCCGCATATCCCTGGACCGGGTGGAGCCTCCCGCCGGCCGCCTCCGGCTGGCCCCGGGTCCCGAGCCGACGCCCTCCGGGCCGGCCAGAGAGGTCCCCTTCTCGGGCTGGCTCGGCCTGCTGCGGGCCCTGTACGAGGTGGTCGGACCACCCGGCCAGCAGCCACCGGACGCCGCCTGAGGCGGCCTGCGGCGTCACCGCCCGCGTGCCGGCCGGCCGGCGGTAGCATGCGGCATGGCCACGCTCGCGCCGAGCCCGCGCCTGCGCGGGCGGGAGGTGGAGCTCGCGGCGCTCGGCGCCGCCCTGGACCGGGCGGCCTCCGGGCGGCTGGCGATCGTGATCGTCGAGGGCGAGGCGGGCATCGGCAAGACGCGCCTGCTCGCCGAGGCGCTCCAGGACGCCCGTGGCGGCTTCCAGGTCGCCGCCGGGCGGGCGCTCGAGCTGGAGCGGACGCGCCCGTTCGGACTGCTCGCCGAAGCCCTCGGCTGCGACCGCTCCGCGGCGGACCCCCGCCGCGCCGCCATCGCCGCGCTGCTGAACCCCCGCGCCGGCGAGCGGGGCGCGGTGACGGTGAGCAGCGACCCGGGCCTGCAGTTCCAGGCGGTCGACGCCCTGGTGGACCTGGTGGAGACGCTGGCGCTGCAGCGGCCGCTGGCCCTGGGCCTGGACGACCTGCAGTGGGCCGATCCCTCCACCCTGCTGACCCTCGGCGCGCTGGCCCGGCGGCTGGTCGACGTGCCGGTGGCGCTGCTCGGCTGCCTGCGGCCCCTCCCCCGCAGCGAGGAGCTGGAGCGGACGCTGGCGGCTCTGGAGGCGGCCGGGGCGCGACGCCTGACGCTCGATCGGCTCGGCGAGCAGGCCGTGGCCGAGCTGGTAGCCGAGGCCGTCGCCGCCGAGCCCGGCCGCACGCTGCTGGCCGAGCTGTCCGCGGCCGGCGGCAACCCCCTGTTCGTCACCGAGCTGCTGGGCGCGCTGCTGGCCGAGGGAGCCGTCCAGACCGTGGAGGGGCGCGCCGAGGTGGCCGAGCCGACCAAGCCGCCGACCCTTCGCCTCACCATCCTGCGACGGCTCAGCTTCCTGCCCGACGACACCCTGGCGGCGCTGCAGGCCGCCTCGATCCTGGGATCGAGCTTCTCGCTCACCGACCTGTCGGCCACCACCGGCCGCCCGGTGCTCGAGCTGTCCTCGGTGCTGGCGGCGGCGATCCGGGCGCGCATCCTGGAGGAGGAGGGCGACCGCCTGCGGTTCCGCCACGACCTCATCCACGAGGCCATCTACCTGGACCTGCCCGTGAGCGCGCGGGTGGGGCTGCACCGCGAGGCCGGCCGGCGGCTGGCCGAGTCGGGCGCCGCCGCCCTGCAGGTGGCCGAGCACCTGGCGCGCGGGGCCGGCAGGGGCGACGCGGCGGCGATCACCTGGCTGGCCAGGGCGGCGCGCGAGGCCGCCCCCAGCTCGCCCGCGGTCGCCGCCGGGCTGCTGGAGCGGGCGATCGGCCTGCTCGAGCCCGCCGATCCCGGCCGGGACCGGATGCTGGCCGAGCGGGCCGGCGCGCTGATGGCGGCGGGGCGGCTCACCGACGCCGAGGCGGCCTACCGGCGGCTGCTGGACCGCGACCACGACCCGTCGGTGGACGCACCGGCCCGGCTGTGGCTGGCGCGGACGCTGTCGGCGCAGGGACGGATGCGCGACGCGCTCCGGGAGCTGCAGCTCCTGCAGCGGTTCCCGACGCTCGAGGACCAGCTGCGCGCCGCCGCCCAGGGGTCGGAGGGCGTGGCGCGCCTGGAGCTGGGCGACCTGGACGGCGCGGCGGCAGTCGCCGAGCAGGCACGCAGCGCGGCCGCCACCGCCGGCAACCACCCACTCGTCAGCCTGGCCACAGCCGCGCAGGCGATGGTGGAGGAGCTGCGGGCGCACCTGGACGGTGCGCTGCGGATCGTCGAGGACGGGATGCGGCTCGCCGACCGCAGCCCGCAGCGGCAGGGCCACCGCTACCCCCTCCACTTCGTGCGCGGACGTATCCTGCTGGAGCTGGACCGGCTCCACGAGGCCAGGTCCACGCTCCAGGACGGCCGGCGGGTCGGCGAGCAGCTCGGCATGCACTGGTCGCTTTCCCTGTACGAGGTCTTCCTGGCGATGGAACGCTTCCTGGCGGGCGAGTGGGACGACGCCATCGCGGGGCTCGAGGCGGCGCTGGAGCTGGCGGCCGAGACCGGCGAGCGCTACAGCCTCGTCCTGGTCGAGACCGTGCGGTCGCTGATCGCCCTGCACCGCGGCGACCTGCGACACGCCGAGCAGGCCACCGCCAGGGCCGAGCGCGAGCTGGCCGACACCGGACCCCGCTACCGCAGCCACTGGGCGATGTGGGCGCGCGCCCTGCTGCTGGAGGCCGGCGGCGCCACCGGGGAGGCGTATGCGGCCCTGGCCGGCTGCTGGGACCTGTGCGCCGGCGCCGGCCTGGCGGTGGACTACCCGGTGCTGGGGCCCGACCTGGTCCGCCTGGCCCTCGCCGCCGGTGAGCGGGCTCGGGCCGAGCGGGTGGCGGCCGCGGTCGCCGAGGTCGCGGCCGGCAACCAGGCCCCGTCGCTGGCCGGTGCCGCCTTGCGCTGCCAGGGGTTGCTGGAAGGCGACCCTGCCATCCTGCGCGCCGCCGTGGACGCCTACGCGCAGGGTCCCCGCCCGCTGCAGCTGGCCCTGGCCGCCGAGGACGCCGGCGCGGCCGCCGCACGGCAGGGCGCCGTCCAGGACGCTGTCCCCCTCCTGCGGCAGGCCATCGAGCTCCACGAGCGGCTCGGAGCCGCCCGCGACGCCGCCCGGGTGGAGGCGCGCCTGCGGGAGCTGGGCGTGCGCCGCGGCCGTCGGGGCGTGCGGCGGCGGCCGCGGACCGGCTGGGAGAGCCTCACCCCCACCGAGCGCACGGTGGTGGACCTGGTCGCCGAGGGGCTGACCAACCCGCAGATCGGCGAGCGACTGTACATCTCGCGCCGCACGGTGCAGACCCATCTCGCCAGCGTCTTCGCCAAGCTGGGCATCTCCTCCCGCGCCCAGCTGGCCGCCTCGGCGGCCAGTCGGCGGACGCCGGGAGCGCGGCCGGACTGACGCGGCCTGCCGCCGGCAACTCCGCCAGCTGGCGGATGTCTCGCCGACCGCCGCGTGCCCATGCTGGGCCCCGAGGACACCCAACCAAGACAGGAGAACGACGATGAGATCCACCACGCGCAGCAGCGTGCTCGTGGTCGCCGCCGCGGCGGCCGTGGCCCTCGCCAGCTGGGCCGTCGCCCGGCTGGCCGGCGTCGACCTGACCGTCCGGGTCGGACAGGACCCAAGGCAGGTCGGCGCCGTCGACGTGCTGGTGACGACCTTGCTCGCCGGGCTTGCGGCGTGGGCGGTGCACTTGCTGCTGGCCCGCCAGCCCCGGACCGCCCGATGGTGGCCGTTCGTCGGCAGCACCGCCATCGCCATCTCGATGCTCGGACCCAGCTACCTCGCCGACGGCGCCGCCGCCGTGGCCCTCATCGGCATGCACCTCGCCGTCGGCTACGTGCTGGTCGCCGGCTTCGCCAGGCTCCGGTCCAGGCCGTCCTGACCCCCGCTCGGAGTCGCGCCCTCAGCTGGGCGGCGCTTCTGGCGAGGAGGCGGCTGTGAGGGCCGTCCAGCGGGCCGGTGTCAGGCCGTAGGTGCGCTTGAACTGGCGCGTCATGTGGCTCTGGTCGGCGAAGCCGGCGCGGGTTGCGGCCTCGGCGAGCGGCAGTCCGTGTTCGATCACCGTCCGGGCGAGCGCGAGGCGGCGCATGGTCCGGTACCTGTCGGGGCTGGTCCCAAAGGCCAGTCGGAAGTGGCGGGCGAGTGTAAAGCGGTCAGCCCCTGTGATCTGTTCGAGGGTCGAGGCTGGAGTCTGCTCGCGTGCATGGGCAGCGAGGTAGTCGCGCGCCAGTTGGACGGCCCTGATGTCGATCGTGACTGTGCGGTGACCGGGTTGGACGCTGAGCGAGCGGAGGGTATCGGCGATGGTGGCGGCGATCTCGACCCGGGCAAGATCGCTGATCGGCTCGTCGATGTCAGCAAGGAGGGAGGTGACGGGGTGGGTGGTCGGGGTCGGCTTCTGGACGGGATCGGCGACGAATGGCAGCGCGCAACCGTCGAGAGCCTCGCGGACAAGCTCGGGTGCGATATAGAGGATCCGGTAGCCGCCACTGCTCCAGCCGATGTGCCAGACGACGGTTATGTGCGGGCCGGTCCCGACCGGGCTGCTCATGAAGCTGTCGGTCAACCTGTTTCTGAACACCATGGTCACCGCCCTGGCAGAGGCGGTTCATTTCGCCGACCGACATGGCCTGGACATGCAGCAGTTCCTGGCCGTGCTCGACGCCAGCCCGATGGCGAGCAGCGTGTCACGCATGAAGGCTCGCAAGCTGGTTGCCGGGGACTTCACCGTCCAGGCCTCGAGCTCCAACCTGCTGGAGAACACCCGCCTGATCGCCGAGGCGGCGAGACAGTCCAACCTGGCTTCGCCCCTGCTCGATGTCTGCCACACCCTGTTCGCCGAGACCGTGGCGCTGGGGCACGGCGAGTGCGACATGGTGGCGGTGATCCGCGCGATCGAGGCCCGAACCGATTTCAGCGCCGGGTAAGCGCTGCGGCGCCACCTCTGTGAGGTCGCAGTGGGCGCACGCATCGGGCTACCGGGCCGCCAGACCGAGCCTGCGATCGAGTTGGCGCGCAGCATCGCGCGCCTCTGCGCCGAGGCGGCGCACGACCTCGGCGGCCGGAGCCTCCTGCGCAAGCGAATAGGCTTGGCCGGCCCAGAGGTTGATCGCCTGCGGATCTCCGGCTTCTCGAGCCGCGGTGCGGATCGGCGTAGTCAGGTGGTGGACCTCCGGATAGGCAATCGGCGCCTGCCCGCTGTGCTCCTCCATAAAGCGATTGACGATGCCTCGCGCCTGACGCCCGCTGAACGCCCGCGTCAGGCGTGTGACGCCTGGCGACGCCAGCGCCGCGCGGTGCGGGGCAGAGGTCCCGGCCTCGGGCGTGAGCATCAGCGCAGTGCCGACCTGCGCCGCTGCGGCTCCGGCGCAGAGCGCCGCAGCGACAGAAGCGCCGTCGGCGATCCCGCCGGCCGCGACAAGCGGCAGATCAACGCGGTGGGCGACAAGACGCAGCGCGACCAGCAGCCCGATGTCCTGGCTATCGAGGTCGTCGCTGAAGTAGCCGCGATGGCCTCCAGCCTCGAAGCCCTGGACGACGAGCGCGTTGGCGCCGGCGGCTTGCGCCTGGATCGCTTCGTCCGGGTTGGTGACCGTGACCCAGACGTCGCAGCCCGCCTCCCGAAGCCGCGCGACGACCTCGCCCTGCGGGCAGCCGAACGTGAAGGAGACGATCTCCACGCGCTCTGCGACAACAAGGGCGAGCTTCGCGGCGAAGTCGTCGTCGTCGTGCCGGGACGCGCCGAGCTCCACGCCATAGCGGTCCGCTTCCGCCTCGAGGCGGGCGGCATAGCTCTCCAGAGCTCCGCCGTCGACCCTGGGCGCTGGGGGGGGCGAAGATGTTGACGCCGAAGGGCTCGCTCGTCAGCGAGCGCAGTTCGCGGATGTCCCTGCGGACCGCGTCGGCGGTCTTGTAGCCCGCTGCGAGGAAGCCGAGCCCTCCGGCCCGGTTGACGGCGGCCGCCAGCCTCGGGGTCGAGGCGCCACCGGCCAGCGGCGCTTGAACGATTGGCTCAGGAAGCTCGCTGAGATCCATCGGTTACCGAATCGCTTGTCCGCCAGGGTACCGGGACCTAGACTAGAGCCAATTATGCAGTCCAATCAAGCGGAAATGGGGCCTGGAAGCGGGCCCGAGATCGAGAGGCGCCTGCGTGGCTGGGCGGCTGGGAAAGGTCCGCTTCACGTGCGTCTGGCTGCTGCGCTCAAGGCGGCGATCGAGCGCGGGGACGTCCTGCCCGGCACGCGCCTGCCGCCCGAGCGACGCCTGGCGAAGGCGCTGTCGGTCGGCCGCAGCACGGTCGTTGCGGCCTACGCGTCGCTGGCGAAGCAGGGACTCGTCGCGCGCCGCCAGGGCAGCGGTACCTGGGTCGAACCGGTGGGCGACTACGCCCGCGGCCGCGCTGGAGAGCTTGCCACCCGCGCCCAGCACAGGCTCTTCGCCGTCAGCTCGTTCGACGAACGCCACGGCGCGATCAGCTTGTTTGCCGCCACCCCAGACAGCGTCGCCGCCGTCGGCGAGCTCTCCGCTCAGGCAGCCGAGGAGATCGACCGCGTCTCCGAGCACCACGGCTATTGGCCGCTCGGCTATCCGCCTCTACGCCAGGAGATCGCCAAGCGGCTCACCGCCCGCGGCCTCAGGACCGCGGAGGCGGAGGTCCTCGTCACGACTGGGGCTCAGCAGGCTATCGCGCTGACAGCGGCCGCCTTCGTCGGCCCAGGAGAGTTCGTCGTGCTCGAGGATCCCACCTATCCGGGCGCGATCGACGCATACCGCCAGACGGGCGCGCGGATACTGAGCGCTCCCGTCGGCCCGACCGGGATCGACCTCGATCTTGTCCGTGAGGTGCTCGCCCGCGCGGATGTGAAGCTGATCTACGCGACGCCCAGCTTCCAGAACCCAACGAGTGCGCTGATGCCAATAGGGGAGCGCCATCGCCTCGCGCAACTCGCTTCGGACCATGGCACCCTCGTGGTCGAGGACGAGGCGCACGCAGAGCTGGCGTTCGATGCTGCCGCGCCACCGCCGATCGCCGCCTTCGCCGACGGCGCCAGCGTGGTCACGATCGGATCGCTCAGCAAGGTCTTCTGGGGAGGATTGCGGGTCGGCTGGATCCGCGCGCCTCAGCCCGTGCTCTCGCATCTGGGGCGCCTGAAGGCGGTCTTCGACCTCGGCAGCTCGCTGCCGAGCCAGGTGCTGGCAGCGTTGCTGCTGCAGCGTGCGGACGAGATCATCCCGATTCGCATCGAAGAGCTCCGGTCCCGCTCCGCGCTTCTCGGCTCGCTCGTCTCGACGCACCTGCCCGGCTGGAGCTTCGCCGAGCCTGCCGGCGGCCTCGTGCTCTGGACGAAGCTGCCGCACGGAAGCGCGAGCGAGCTCGCCGAGGTCGCACGGGCCAACGGCGCGCTGATCCTGCCCGGGTCGATGACCTCACCAAGTGACTGGTTCGACGACCATGTCCGCCTTCCCTACGTCGCCAGACCGGAGGTCCTCGAGCAGGGCGTGCGCCGGCTCGCGCGCGCCTGGCAGGCATACTGCGGCCAGGACACCCGCCGCGAACGGGAAGTGGGAGTCATCGGCTGAGCGTCCCCGGGGTTCCATCGCCCTGAGCGCCGGCATGCTCGCGGTTGCCGCGGTTCTTAAGCCAATCCGCTTTGATTGGACTGTGCCATTGGCTCTAAGGTTGCGGTGGGGCGGATCGAGGAGTGACGGGAGATGAGCACCACCGACGAGCAGGTCCGGCTGCTGGCCGACGACGGCACCCTGCTGGAGCATGACACCTACAAGGTCAACCTCTCCGACGACGAGCTGCGCGATCTATACGTGCAGCTGGTGGTGGTGCGCCGCATCGACACCGAGGGCACCAACCTCCAGCGCCAGGGCCAGCTCGGCATCTGGGCGCCGTGCCTGGGTCAGGAGGCGGCCCAGGTGGGCAGCGCCAGCGCGCTCGGGCCCGACGACTTTGTCTTTCCCTCCTACCGCGAGCATGGCGTGGCCTATGTGCGCGGCGTGGACGTGGTGCCGGTGCTCGCCTACGGGCCCATGGTCAAGGTCGCGCTCGACGCCGCCCAGGCGGCCGAGGAGGAGGGGCTGGGCGAGCTGGAGGTGATCGACCTGCGCAGCATCGTCCCCTTGGATGAGGACACGCTGGTCGCCTCCGCCCGCAAGACCGGCCGCATGGTGGTGGTGCACGAGGCGCCGGAGTTCCTCGGCATGGGCGCCGAGGTGGCCACGCGGGTGACCGAGGCGGCGTTCCTGCACCTGGAGGCGCCGGTGCTACGCTGCGCCGGCCTGGACATCCCCTATCCGCCGGCCAGGCTGGAAGAGGTCCACCTGCCCAGCGTGGACCGCATCCTCTGGACCGTCCAGCGGACGTTCGGCTCCTGAGCTGGCTTCGTGCCCGTCCGCCATAGCGTCCTCGCCGCGTCGGTCGCGCTCTTGTGGGGCGTCAACTTCATGGCCATCGACGTCGGCCTCGAGACCTTCCCTCCGCTGCTGTTCGTCGCCCTTCGCTTTACCCTGACTGCCTTCCCCGCCGTTCTCGTGACAGGAACGCCAGGCGTCGCCAAGAGATGGGTATTCGCCATCGGCTTCTTTCTCAGCGTCGGTCAGTTCGGGCTCCTGTTCGTCGGAATTCACGCCGGCATGCCCGCGGGGCTTTCCGCCCTCGTGCTTCAGCTGCAGGCCGTCTTCACCATCGTGCTCGCCGTCGCCATTCTCGGCGAGCGGCCGACGCGCGCCCAGCTCCTCGGCGCCACCGTGGCACTCGGGGGTCTCGCCTTGATCGCTGCTGGACGAGCGGAAAGCGTGCCACTGATAGCCGTCCTGCTGGTCGTCGGCGCTGCCGCCTCCTGGGGTGCAGGCAATATCTGCACTCGACTGGCGCGACCTCCGGATGCGTTCGCGCTTCTCGTGTGGGCGAGCCTTGTCGGCCCAGCCCCACTGGCGGCACTGTCGCTCGCCGTTGAGGGGCCCGACGCCATGACCCAGGCCCTTGCCTCTCTCGGCTGGCCTGGGCTGCTCTCGCTTCTCTATATCGTCGTCGTCGCCACCTTGTTCGGTTGGGGTGCCTGGACGTGGCTGCTGGCACGACATCCCGCCTCGAGCGTCGCGCCGTTCGCCCTGCTGGCGCCCGTCACCGCGCTGATCTCCACCTGGGTCGCCCGTGGAGAGCAGCCGAATGCGGCGGAGCTCGTCGGGGGCGTCGTGATCCTCGCCGGGCTTGCGCTTGCCATGGTCCCGCTACCAGGACGGCGCTGGGCTCCCAGCCTGCGCCCGCCAGCGCCGATCGGTCGCCTGGGACGACGAAGCGGACGGGCGGTCCGCTGAGGGCCTCGATGCCGAGCGGCTTGATGGAGCGCTGGGTCCGAATTCCCGTTGGGACGCAGCTACTCCTCGATGGCCCCGCCGATCCGCCGAAGATGCCGCCGGAAGGTGTACGACGGATCGGCGGCGCGCCGCGCCAGGTAGTCGTCGAAGGCCGTCTGCCGGCGCAGCGTCTCACCCGCCCGGATCCTGCGGGCCTGCTCACGCTCGGTCTGCCAGATCTGGTGCGCCGTCTCGAGCACCTGCTCGGCACGTTCGGCGGCGACGAACACCACGCCGTCGTCGTCGCCGAAGACGATGTCGTCCTCGCGCAGCAGGTGCGGCCCGAACCGCGCAGTGGCCAGCGCCTCGGGCTCCCGCTGGTCGACCCGCACCGGCCCGGGCGGATAGCTGCCGTAGCTGAACACCGGAAAGCCGATTTCCACCAGCTCCGGCGTGTCGCGGTGCAGCCCCCACACCACCAGACCCGCCAACCCTGCCGCCTCCGCTTCCAGGACCACCAGGTCGCCGACACACGCCTCGTCGGACCGCCCGCCGTTGTCGATGACCAGCACGTCACCAGGCTCGGCCCGGCCGAACGCCTCCAGGAACACGTCCACGCTGCCGTAATGCCGCGCCGGCAACACCCGTCCCGCGATCCGGCGTCCGGGGACGACCGCGCCGATGCCCGGTGGCGCCGTGCGCAGCGGCACGTGGCTGCGGACGCAGGCATCGGCCACCAGCGGCGTGGACAGGTCGGCGAAAGCCTTCAGCATGGCGCGCTCCCTGGCTCGTTCCCGGCCAGCGCGGCGCCACCCGGGTCGCTCAGCCGGCGTCCCCTCCTGCGGAGACGCTATGCGGTCCCGACGGCGATCGTCTTGAACGATCGTGCAGCCGGCCCTCACGCTCGACCCAAGCCGCGACTACCAGCGCACGATGTCCCGAGACATCACAGTGGTGGAGATGATGGGACTCGAACCCACGACCCCCTGCTTGCAAAGCAGGTGCTCTTCCAGCTGAGCTACATCCCCATTGAAGGTGGCCTTGACCTGCGGTGATACTCTCCGACCACCTCCAAGCGAGTCTAGCGCAGCGGTCCAACAGCAGATAAGTGCGTGGTAGCACGTCAGCCTCCAGCGTAGACCGTCGAGACCTACCTGGAGGCCTTCCTCCCGCCGACCGGCTCTGAGGGAGCTCAGCGCCTCCATCAGGCAATCCGCGGTCGAGAATGGGATGGGATGGCCACGGTGATGGTGCTCTACGGGCCCAAGGCGGTAGGGAGGTCCTGGGTCGCCCAGACGCTAGCCGAACGCCTGGGTGTGCGGCACGTCGACGCCGACGCGCTGGTGCTTGACCTGCTGGCTGCTGGTGTCCAACCCGACCCCGCCGATGGCTAGCTGGCGTGGGTCCAGCAGCGGGTCCTTGCCGCCCTCGACACCCACCAGCTGGTGAGCGTGGAGGCGACCGGTGCCTGGGACAGCGACTGGCGCCTGGCCGACGACCTGGAGGCCAGGGGCGTGCGGGTCCTGCGGGTGTGGGTGTCAGCCCCCAAGCAGATCGCGCTGCAACGACTGGCTGACCGAACTGCCCGACGGGTCCTGGTGTCGGCGCAGGCGGCCAGCTGGATCTATGACCAGGCCACCCTCCAGGCGACCGGTCGGCGCCTGGACGCACGGATCGACACCGGCGAGCAACAAGATCCGGCGTCGGTGGTCGCGGTGCTGCGGCCGCTGCTCGGCCACCGGTGAGCGGCTGCGGATCGTGGGTGTAGGCCGCCGGACCTCAAGTCGGCGAAGCCTTCGCGGCATACCATGGGTACCTGGGACCCTCGTACGGAGGAGCGGGGGCGATAACGAGAAGCCTTCGGCGCATCGACTGGGCGGCCCTTGGCGCGAACGTCGGCTCCACCGTGCTGTTCACCATGCTGCTGCTCAGCCCCTTCCTCTTGGGCGCGCACTACACCCAGTGGCTGCTCGGGCTGGCCATCGGGCTGACCCTGGGCCTGTTCTTCTACCTCCGGCGGGAGCGCTACAGCGAGCCCGGCCCCGACGCCGACGAGACCCGGTTTCCACAGTGACCGGCCGGCGCCCATGACGCCGGCACCGGCGGTGTCGCGGGCCTGGCCTGCTGCCGGGATAGCGCTCGTGATCGCCGGCGGTGCCGCGCTCCTGGGCGGCAGCGCCTGGTGGCTGCTTGTCGGCCCCCGTTCGGTGTGGCACACCATCCCTGGGATGGTCCTGGGTGTCCTCGGGCTTGCCGCTGCCCTCGCTGGTTGGTCGCGACGCGAACGGGGGGCGTTGGTGGCTGCCGCAGCCGGCCTGGTCGCGCTTGTGCTGGACTTCGTTGGCCTGTCCGGGCCCCCTCGGGTGCTCCCTGGCGCGGCGCTGCTGGCCGGGGCCGCGGTCACCTTCGGGTCGAGCCGACCGGCCGCTCGCCTGTCGCCGCTGGCCTCGCTGGCCGCCGCCGCCGGGCTGGCCGCGCATGCGCTGGTCGGCCTGGCCCTCCTTGCGGTCGGCCTGGTCGCCCCGCCGTGGGCGGTCATCGCCCTGCTGGCTGCCTGGGCCGCCCTGCTCGCCGTGGCGGTCCGGCAGCGAAGCCGGCCGCTGCTGGTCGTTATCGCCCCCGCAGCGAGCGCCGCCCTGGCCGCTGGGCTGTTGTACGTGGGCGGCACCTTCCTCGGCTGGACGCCGTGACGCCCGGGCCGTCCGCCCCAGCGGCCCGGCCGGTCAGCCGGGACTGGTCGACAGCGCCTTGAGGAGCCGCAGGCCAAGCCGGTCGACCGATCGGGCGGTGTTGCTGAGCACAACCACGGCGGTGCCGGCCTCCCGGTCCAGGGCGACGAAGCTGCGAAAGCCGCTGGTCCCGCCGTTGTGCCACAGGACGGGGCCGGCAGCCTGAGGCGGGCGGGCGATCGACCAGCCGAGCCCCACTCCCCATCCGCCCGGCCGCCCGACCCGGGGCTGCTGGGTGCGCTCCAGCTGGGCCGCCAGCGGGGAGCGGGCAGGGTCCAGGTTGGCCCCCAGGAACCGCAGCAGGTCGGTCGCGGTCGAGCGCAGCGCCCCGGCACCGGCCAGGGCGGGGAGCTGGAACGGCGGCATCGGCCTTCCCCTGCGGGTGTGGCCGGTGGCCAGCCGGGCGGCCTGCTCGCCGGTCGGGGTGATCATGGTGTCGGCCAGACCCAACGGCACACAGATCCGCTGGCGGACCAGTTCCTCGTAGGGCTGGCCGGCCGCGCGGGCCAGCGCCTGGCCCAGCAGGCCGGCACCCAGGTTGGAATACCTGACCCGCCCGCCCCGCCGGCGCCGCAGCCTGGTTCGGGCCACGCCCGCGTACAACTCCTCGACCGAGAGCCCGGCGTAGGGATTGTGCCGATCGCCGAGCCACCGGCCCAGCGTGCCCTTGGGGTCGCGGGGCAGCCCACCGGTATGGCTGGCCAGGTCACCCAGGGTGATCTGGCGTTCCCCACGGGTCGGCACCCGCACCGAGGACGGCAGGTAGCTGGCCAGCGGATCATCCAGACCCACGATGCCCTGCTCGGCCAAGTCGGCCAGCAACAACCCGGTGAAGACCTTGGTGATGGAGCCGATCTCGAAGATCGTGCCGCCGTCGGGAGTGTCCCGGGTCTCCATGCGGAGGCGGCCGTAGCCGACCACGCGCTGCTCACCGCCGGCAAGGCACCCGACCACCAGGCCGACGCGCCGCCCCGACCGCATGGCCCGCTCGGCCAACAGGTCCACCGCACCCAACCCGACCGCACCCTGTGGTCGTCTGGCTGCTCGCATGCCCTGCCTCACTCCCCGGCGGGTTCGCCTGCCGGAACGGCTCGTACCGATCCATTGTGAGCTGCCGGCCAGCCATCCGTACGGGCACGCCGGAACCCATGCCTGTGGCCGGCACGGCTGCCTAGCGGCGAAACCCGCTTGCGGCCGTCGGGGCGCGGGCGCCAGATTGGAGGCGCCGCCCGTCGACCGACCCGGAGGAGCAGCGTGCCCGACCCACCGGTACCGCCAGGCGGCCTGCGGGTGCGGCCGGCGACCGGGAACGACCTGGAGGACGTCGTCGCCCTCTGCCGGCGCTGCGACGTGGCCGATCTCGGGGCGCCGGACACCGAAACCGGCGACATCCAGGCCGCCTGGCGGCGACCCGGCTTCGACCTCTCGCGGGACACGGTGCTGGTGGTGACGAACGCCGGCGAGCTGGTCGGCTACGGCGACGTCTTCGACGGGCGGGAGGCCTTCGGGATGGTCGACCCGGGCTGGCGCGGCCGCGGGATCGGCGCCTGGCTGCTGCGGCGGATCGAGCGGATGGCCCGGGAGCGGCGGAGCGACCCTGCCCGCGACCCCACCCTGGAGGTGTCCGCGCCCCACGACGACCGGGCGTTCCGGGAGCTGGCGGAGCGGGAGGGCTACCGGCGGGGCCGGTCGTCGTGGGTGATGCGGCTGGACATGACCGAGCCGCCCACGGCGCCGGCGTGGCCGGAAGGGGTCGCGCTCCGCCCGTTCGTGCGCGAGGCCGACGCGCCCGCGGTGCACCGGCTGGTCCAGGACGCCTTCGCCGACATCGGCAACCAGCCGGCGCGCAGCTTCGAGTTCTGGGAACGGACCGAGCTGGACCGCGACGACTTCGACCCGAGTCTGTGGTTCCTCGCCGTCGCGGACGGCGAGCTGGTCGGGGCCAACCTCTGCTTCGCCGGGTCGACCGGCGGCTTCGTCGCCCAGCTCGCCGTCCGCCGCGACCGGCGCGGCCGCGGGCTCGGCCTGGCGCTGCTGCGGCACGGGTTCGCGGAGCTGTACCGGCGGGGCGAGCGGCAGGTCTGGCTGTACGTGGACACCGAGAACCGCACCGGCGCCACCCGCCTGTACGAGCGCGCCGGCATGCGCGTAGAGCAGCGGTTCGACGTCTGGGTCAAGCGGCTCCGCTGAGCTGGCGGGGGGACCGCCCCGCGTCAGGCGGTCGGGGCCTCGTGCCAGACGCCCTCGTCCAGCTCGGCCCGGCGCTGGTTGCGCCGCACCAGCAACGCGATGCCACCGGCGACGGCGAGCAGCAGCGCGAGCTTCCGCGTGCGGCCGGACCGATGCTCGTGCTCGGACTCGTGGGTGTGCTCGGCCACCTCGTCCTCGTGGCTACGCTTGCGGCCCATGCGTCCTCCTCGGGAGGCGGGTCGGGGGAACGGCGGGGGCCAAGTCTAGCCGCCCGCCGGCCGCCGCGCCGCCTCACCGCCGGAGGTAGCCGGGCAGCTCGGCCTCGTAGTCGGGAAAGTACGTGGGCACCACCGAGCACTCGAAGGCGGCCATGATCGACCCGGGCGGCTCCCGGTCCAGCAGGAAGGCGATGGTGGCCTTGGCGACCGCCTCGGGGTCGGCGGCGAGCCGGGCGACGAGGTCCGGCGGCACGCCGACCCGCCAGGCGTGGCGCCGCCCGTCGACGGTCGCCTCGACCTGGAAGGTCCGCTCCCCCGCCGGTGTGGCCCGGAGCTCCGGCACGGGACCGCTACCGCGAGGCGGCGGCCAGGGCCGCGGTCGCCAGCGCGCGCACGTTGGCGGCGACACCCGGCCGGCGGTCGGCGGCGGCGACCGTGACGGCGCCGTCGACCAGCACCTGGAGCTGCGCGGCGAGGTCCGCCGGATCGGCGGCGCCGGCCTGCTTGGCGAGGTCCTCCAGCAGGTGCTCCACGGCCATGCGGTGCGCGAGGATGACCTTGTGGGCGGGGTGGTCTGGCTTGCTGCGCAGCTCGATGGCGGCGTTGGTCACGAACGACCCGCGGAAGTCCCCGGCGGCGAACCAGTCCTCGAGCGCGTCCCACAGCGCGTCGAAGCGCCGCCGGGGGTTGTCACCGGCCCGGTCGACGCGGTCGTTGATCATGTGGAGCCAGTTCGCGCTCCACTGCTCCAATGCAGCCGCGACCAGGCGGTCCTTGCTGACGAACTGCCGGTAGAGCGTCATGGGTGCCACGTCAGCCTCGTCGATGACGGGGTTGACGCCGACGACCTCGATGCCCTTCTGGTAGAAGAGCCTGGTCGCGGCGTCCAGGATGCGGTCGCGCGGCTTGGGGGAGACCATATGAGCGACTCCTTCCGGCAGTGGCCCATTGCTCTGCTAGAGATACCATCATCTCTCGGAAGTTGCAAGCTTGCACCGTGCAATGTTGCAGGCGATAGGCTTGCAGTCGGCAGCCGCGGCGACCAGGCTGGTGTGGTACCGGCGGGACGCCGAGACGAGGGAGCACGATGACAGCTCGACAGAGCCCGACGGTCCGGCGCCGCCGGCTCGGGGCCGAGCTGCGGCGCCTGCGGGAAGAGGCCGGGCTCACCATCGAGCGCGTCGCCGCCACCCTGGAGTGCTCGGAGTCCAAAGTCTCCCGCATCGAGACCGGCCAGGTCGGGGCCATGCCACGCGACGTCCGCGACATGCTGGACCTGTACGGGGTCGGCCCCGAGCAGCGCGACGCGCTGATCCAGATCGCCCGCGACGCGCGGCAGAAGGGCTGGTGGCACGCGTACACCGACGTGCCGGTGGTGCCCGGCTACATCGGCCTGGAGGTCTCGGCGGCGGCGATCGACACCTTCGGGGCGCTGCTGGTCCCCGGGCTGCTCCAGACGGCCGAGTACGCGCGGCACGTGCTGCTGACCCTGCGGCCCGACCTGCCCCCCGAGCAGATCGAGCGGCGGGTCGAGCTGCGCATGGCCAGGCAGTCGATCCTGACCGGCGACGACCCGCCGATCCTCCGCGTGGTCCTGGACGAGGCCGTGCTGCGCCGTCCGGTCGGCGGCCGCGCCGCCATCCGCCGCCAGCTCCACCACCTCGCCGAGACCGGCGAGCGCCCCAACGTCAGGCTTCAGGTGCTGCCGTTCGGCGTTGGCGCCCACGCAGGGCTGGACGGCGCTTTCACCGTGTTCCGGTTCCACCAGCCGACCGATCCCGAGGTCGTCCACCTCGAGCACACCACCGGCGACCTGTACCTGGAGAAGGCCGAGGAGACGGCGCGGTACGCTGCGGCCTTCGAGGAGCTGTCCGCAGCCGCCCTGGACCCGGACGAGTCGGCGGCGCTGGTCGCGGCGTCGGCGCGGAAACTGTGACCAGAATGTCGCAGCAGACAATCCTGTTTTCTCATTAGATAGCGCCGAACCGAAAATACTGGGCGTTTACCGGCCATCCGGACGCTCGAATTCACTTTCTCAACGGCTGAACTGCTATTCTCCGGCCGCCCGGTCACGTCGGTTTTGCGGGCGAAGCTGCTGCCGCGTATCCCAGGAGGGATGTGGGATGGTGGAGGACCTGTCCCGCGCCGTGTGGCGGAAGAGCACGCTCAGCCACACCAATGGTTGCGTCGAGGTCGCGTTCGTCGGCGACCGCGTCGCCGTTCGCGACTCGAAGGACCGGAACGGGCCTGTGCTCCTGTTCACGCCCTTCGAGTGGGAGGCGTTCGTGGGCGGGGTGCGCGACGGGGAGTTCGACAGCCCGTAGCCACCGCCGCTGCTGCACCGGCACGAGGGGACCCGCCAGGCGCGGGTCTCCTCGTGGCTGCTAGTGCGAGATCCACGCCTCCCGGCGGCGTTCGAGCTGCCGCCCGGGCCGCACCCGGCGAAGCTCGCCCCGCAGCGGCGGCGGGGGCTCGAGCTCCGGCTCGCCCGCGGCCTCGGCGACCGGGAAGGGCTCCACCAGCGCCTCCTCGGCGCAGAGGTGCCCGTCGGCCCATGGCGCGCCGCACTCGGCGCAGACGTGCCGCTGCGGCCAGTGTCTGACCTTCCGCGGTCCTTCGAACAACCACCTGGGCAGGAACGGGATGGCGAACATCGCGATCAGCGCTGCCAAGCCAAACCATGGGGTGGGAGCGTCAGGCATGCGTCCTCCTCTCCACGACGATCTTGCTCATTCCGGGCGGTGGAATCCCCCCGAAGGCGGTTCGCAATCCTCCCGGGCCCGTGGGCGGGCTCAGGCGCGCTGGTCGAACTCCCCGGCGCGGACCCCGCTCAGGAAGGCCGCCCACTCGTGGGCGGTGAACACAAGCACCGGCCCGCCGCGCTGCTTGGAGTCGCGGACCGCGACCTGCCCTTGGACGAAGGCCACCTCGACGCAGCCGTTGGCGCCGCTGCGGGTGCTCTTGCGCCACGTCGCGGTCGACAAGTCCACCATCATCGTCCCCCTGGTCTCGGGCCCTGCGACGGTTCCTGGCCGAGGAGAGCAGGGCGGCCGGTCTTCGCGTCGGCGCGACCGCGGATGGATATGGCGATGATAGCCGATGTGCTTGATGTGCTAGAAGCGCTCGATCCTCGATGGTCGCGCCGAACGTCGCACCAGCGTGGTCGACGGGCGCACCCGGCGGAGCTGGCCGCGGAGCCGCCGCGGTGGCGGTGGCGGGCGCTGGACCGCGCAGAGGTGGCCGTCGATCCATGGGGCGCCGCAGTCGCCGCAGATGTGCCGGTGGGGATAGTGCTTGACGGTCCGTGGTCCCTCGAACAGCCAGCTCGGCAGGAATGGGATGACGAACATGGCGATCAAGGCGACCAGGCCGATCCAGGGAGTGTTCACGTGCCCCATCATCAGCCCCCGATCCGAAGTGGCGGCACCTCCGCCATGCCCATCTTCGCTGAGAACCCCTCAAGATGCAAGTTTCATTTTGGAAACTGTTGATTGAACTACCCAGGATGCAGTATGCTGCCTGTGCCTCGCCGCAACGAGCGGGTCGTGTCGACCTGCCCGTGAGACGTTGAATCGCTACGTCACCAAGACGATCGGGGCGATCTTGCCGGATCGCGAGTCACGCAGGGCCTCCTGGCTGCAAGATGCAGCGCGCGAAGTGCGGTAGGCTCCGCCGCTTGGAGGAGGTGAACGCATGGCCGTCCTGAGTCCGACGGTGGCGCAACGGCGCCTCGCCAGGGAGCTGCGCAGGCTCCGCCTGGATGCCGGCTTCACCATCGAGCAGGCGGCGGAGAAGCTCGAGCTGTCCCCCTCCACGATCTCCCGCATGGAGACGGCGCAGGTCGGGGTGAAGCGCCGGGACGTGCGAGAGCTGCTGGACCTGTACGAAGTCACCGGCGCGCAGCGCGAGCACCTGCTACGGCTTGCGGGAGAGAGCCGCCAGCATGCCTGGTGGCACGAGTTCAAGGACCTGCCGAACCTCCCGCTGGCGTCGCTGGAGGCGGGCGCCGCGTCGATCTGGCAGTATTCCGCCCTGCTGATCCCCGGACTTCTCCAGACCGAGGAGTATGCCCGTGAGGTCCTCCGCAAGATCCGCCTCGACGCCACGCGCGACGACATCGAACGGCGCCTGAGGCTGCGGATGAAACGGCAGGCGTTGCTCACCGACGAGAACGCGCCGCAGTTCTGGGCCGTCCTCGACGAGGCCGTCCTGCGGCGACGGGTCGGTGGGCGGCAGGTCGTGCGGCGGCAGCTCGAGCGTCTGATCGATGCCACGGAGCTGCCAAGCGTGACGCTCCAGGTGCTCCCGTTCGCCAGCGGCGGGCACGCCGCCATGGACGGCGAGTTCACCATCCTGAAGTACCCCGAGCCCGCAGACCCCGACGTGGTCTTCATCGAGAACACCGGCGGGGACGTCTACCTCGAGGACCCCGACGTGACCCGGCGGTACACCTCGATCTTCGATCACCTGCGGGCGACCGCGCTGGACCCGGCCGAGTCCGTCCGGATTCTGGCCGCCACCAAGGACGAGCTGGAAAGGAGCTGATGGTGGATCTGTCCCGCGCTGCGTGGCGCAAGAGCACACGCAGCGGCAACAACGGCTGCGTCGAGGTCGCCTTCGTGGAGGGCCGGGTGGCGGTCCGCGACTCCAAGGACCGTGGCGGGCCGGTCCTTGTCTTCACCGCCCACGAGTGGGAGGCGTTCGTCGGGGGAGTTCGAACCGGGGAGTTCGAGCTCCGGCGTTGAGCGCGGCTGGGCGGCCGACAGGCCCTCGCCGACAGCGCCTGACCCGGCGTGACCGCCGGGCCCGCCGGGGCAGGCGCCGCGCGCGGGCGGCTCCGGGCTCCCCGCCGCCA
>Ga0081538_10001753_pt1 | contig 22008 bp, 27 predicted proteins | sample TabmetS5T2R1_FD_71022 | JGI IMG/M metagenome (GOLD analysis project Ga0081538, IMG submission 71022) | Tabebuia heterophylla rhizosphere microbial communities from the University of Puerto Rico - S5T2R1 | ecosystem: Host-associated > Plants > Roots > Rhizosphere ...
CGTCGTGATGAGCCTCCCGCCCGGGCCGCCCCCCCCGACCACGACGGTCACCCGCGCGAGGCCCGCCATGATCCGATTGCGGGCGGGAAAGCTCCACCGGAACGGCCGCGTGCCGGGCGGCATCTCGGAGAGCACGAGCCCGGCCTCTCGGACGGCCTCGTGGAGCCGGCGATGCCGGCGCGGGTAGACGACGTCGGGACCGCACGCCAGAACCGCGATCGGCAGACCCCGCCCGGTGAGACAGCCGCGGTGGGCGGTGGCGTCGATCCCCAGCGCGAGGCCGCTGACCACCGGCACGCCGGCCGCACCCAGTCCGCGCCCAAGCGAATAGGCCACCTCGCTCCCGTACGGGCTCGGGTTGCGCGTGCCGACGATCGCGACGGTGGGCTCCTCCCGGACGGACTCCAGCGCCTCGAGGCGCCCGAGGCCGAAGAGGACCGCCGGCGGATCACCCAGCTCGAGGAGGAGCGGCGGGTAGGCGCGAGAGTGGCGGCAGAGCGCGAGGACGCCCCCGGCCGCGAAGCATTCGCGCTTCGCGTCGAGATCGAGACCGTCGAGCGCATGAACCAGCCGCTCCGCGTGCCCACCGGCAACGCCCGCGAGCAGCTCGGCCTCGGGCAGGGCGAGCAGCCCTGCGATCCGCCCCCGCGGCCGCTCCAGCAGCCCCGCGATGCGTGGAGCGAGCCACGCGATCAGGAACGCGCGCCGCAGGCAGGGGTCGCAGGCTTCCGGCGCGGGGGTCATGCGGCGACCCGCTCGAGGCGCGCGGCGCGGCTCACGGCCGAGTCCGGACGAGCTACGTTCATGCCGCGAGCAGCTCCACGCCGTCCAGGCGATAGGACAGGGCCTCGTCCAGGTCCGAGCCCTGGATCTGGCTGCGGCCGTCGAGGTCGGCGATCGTTCGCGCCACGCGCAGCACGCGGTCGTGCCCTCTGCCGCTCAGGTTCAGCCGCTCGCGGGCGGCCAGGATCCCCGCGGTCAGCGCCGCGTCCAGCTGCACCTTCCGGCGGGTGAGGCGCCCGTCCATGTCGCCGTTGCAGAGCGCGCCCGTCCCGCCGAGTCGCGCGCGCTGGCGCTCGCGTGCCCGGATCACCCGCTCGCGGACCGCCGCCGAACCCTGCCGGGGCCCTTCCTCGGAGCCGACCAGCTGCAGCGTGGGGACCTGCTCCACCTGGCAGACCAGGTCGATGCGGTCGAGCAGCGGGCCGCTCAGACGCCGGAGATAGCGGGCCAGCTCGGTCGCCGTGCAGCTGCATCGGTCGGGCGGGCGGGCGCACGGGCAGCGGTTGCACGCCGCCACCACGATCGCGTTCGCCGGGAACTCCAGCGTGCGCTGGCCGCGCATGATTTCGACGTATCCCTCCTCGAGCGGCTGGCGCAGGGCGTCGATCGCGGTTCGACCGAACTCGGGCAGCTCGTCCAGGAACAGAACCCCGCGGTGTGCCAGCGTGATCTCTCCGGGCATCGGCCGGTTGCCGCCCCCGACGAGCCCCTGTGGGGAGATCGTGTGGTGCGGCGCCCGGAAGGGCCGCTCGGTGGCGAGCCGTCCGGTCCCGACGCCCGCGGCGCTGTGCACCTGGGTGACCTCGAGCGCCTCCCCGAAGGTGGGCGGCGGCAGGATGCCCGGCAGGCGGCGGGCGAGCATGGTCTTGCCGGCGCCGGGTGGGCCGATCATGAGCAGGTTGTGGCCGCCGGCGGCGGCGATCTCGAGCGCCCGCTTGGCGTCCTCCTGGCCGCGGACGTCGGCCAGGTCGAGGCCATCCCCGGCGCCGGGCGGGGGCGGCGCGTGCGGCAGCGCCGGATCAGCGTGCCATCGCCCGTGCAGCAGCTCCGCGATCCGCCGCAGCGACGGGATGCCGCGCACCTCGACGCCCTCCACGAGCGCCGCCTCAGCCGCGTTCGCCTCGGGCACCAGCAGGTTGCGATAGCCCGCCCGGTGGGCGCCGAGCGCCACCGCGAGCGCGCCGCGCACCGGGCGGATCTCACCGGTCAGCGACAGCTCTCCGCATATGGCGTGGCCGGCGAGGGCATCGCGCGGAACCTGTTCGCTCGCGGCCAGCAGCCCGACGGCGATCGCGAGATCGAAGCTGGGGCCCGCCTTCCGGACGTGCGCCGGGGCGAGATTGACCGTGAGGCGCTTCTGCGGAAACTCGAGCTCGGAGTTGAGCAGCGCCGCCCGTACCCGCTCGCGCGATTCCCGCACGGCGCGATCGGGCAACCCCACGAGCGTGAACGCGGCAAGCCCGCGACGCACGTCGACCTCCACGGTCACCTCGTGGCTGGAGACGCCGTCCAGAGCGAAGGTCGCGACGCAGGCGAGCATGGCCGGCCACGCTACGAGGGGCCGGCCGAACCGTGGGCGGTGGTTTGTGACGATTTCGTCACAGCAGTCGCACACGTGTGTCCCGCCCCGACGTAGCTTCGCCGGCCATGGCCGGATCCGATCCACGCCGTGAGCTGGGCGCCAAGGGCGAGGACCTGGCGCGGCGACACCTGGAGGCGCGCGGCTTCAACCTGCTCGACGCGAACTTCCGCACGCGGCACGGCGAGCTCGACCTCGTGGTGGCCGACCGCCGCCATCTCGTCTTCTGCGAGGTGAAGACGCGCGTGCTCGCCGGATCGCCAGGCGAGCCCGGGCCCTTCGCGGCGATCGGCGGGCGGAAGCGAAGGCAGCTGCGGCTGATGGCCCGCGAATGGCTGGCTCAGCGAGGATCAGACGGCCCGCGGCCGCCGGAGCTTCGCTTCGACGCCATCGGAATCGCGTTCGACCGGCAGGGCCGGCTGCTGAGCCTCGAGCACCTCGAGGGCGCGTTCTGAGCGGCCAGGTTGCTCAGCCCTCGAGCGCCAGCTGGTTGTACGCGATCGACTGGAAGGAGAGCCGGTGCAGGGGCGACACGCCGTGCTTTGCGATCGCTGCCCGGTGCTCGGGCGTCGAGTAGCCGACGTTGGTGTCGAAGTCCCACTCGGGATGGCGGGCGGCGACCGTCCGCATGTAGCGGTCGCGCGTGACCTTGGCGAGCACCGACGCGGCCGCGATGGCGGCGCTCCGGCAGTCGCCGTCGATCACGGCACGCTGCTCGAAGCCGAAGTCGGGCACGTTGAAGCCGTCGACGAGGCAGACGGTGCCGTCGCGGGCGACGCCCCGGAGGGCCGTCCGGAGCGCCTCGAGGTTGGTGTTGTGGAGGCCGCGGTCGTCGATCACGCGCACGCAGCGGGACACGATCACCGACCGGGCCGCCGCCCGCAGCACCAGTGGGTAGAGGTCCTCGCGCGCCTCCGCCGTGTGCTGCTTCGAGTCGTTGAGGCGGCTCAACGCCCGCCGGTCGGACAGCGTCAGGCGGTCGAGGTCGAACAGCACGGCGGCCGCAACGAGCGGCCCGGCCAGCGACCCCCGACCGGCCTCGTCGGCGCCGGCCACGTACCGGCAGCCCAACTCGCGGTCGAAGGCGAACAGCCGGCGTCCGCTCGTCTTCCGGCGCCGGGCGCGGGCCACACGCCGCGCGGCGCTCGTGGCCTGGGCAGGCACCTGCGGTTGCGGCGACTGCTCGCTCTCGGCGGTCGGCGGACTCCCCACGCTGCCGCGATCATAGGCCCCCACTCGGCGGAAGGCGATGGCCACGGCGCGCCGATTTGCTCAGAGAGTGCCGATTTTGCCGGGAGGCCAGTAGGTCGCGAAGGCCTGACCGATCACCCAGTCGTCGGGCACCGGGCCCCACTCGCGGCTGTCCGCACTGGCGCCGCGGTTGTCGCCCATCATGAAGTAGTAGCCGTTGGGGATCGTGATCTCCTCGGGGAGATTGCAGATCGGACAGGTGTCGTCGAGCCGGGCGTAGGGCTCGTCGAGCGGCCTGCCGTTGATGTAGACGCGCCCGCCTCGCACGGACAGGCGGTCACCTCCGACCCCCACCACCCGCTTGATGAAGTTCGTGTCCGAGCGGTCCTCGGTCGGATCCGGGCACGGCGAGCGGTCGGAGTGCTGCACGCCGCAGGTGTTCGTGTCGGCGCCGACAGGGGGCTTGAACACGAGGATGTCGCCGCGGTCGTAGTCGCTGAAGTTCTTGGTGATGCGGTCCACGAGCACGCGCTGCCCGACGTCGAGGGTGGGCACCATCGACTCGCTGGGGATGCGGAACGGCTTCACGAGGAAGGCCTGGATGCCGAGGGCGAGCCCGAGCGCGACCGCCACGATCGTGACGAGCTCGATCAGCGAGCCGCGTGTGCTCTTCGGCTTCGTGCGCACCCTGCTGGGAAAAAGCCGGCGGGCCACCTAGCCCGTGGACTGCTGGCCCGGTTCCTCGGCCGGTTCGTCTGCGGATTCCTCGGCCTCCGGCGGCAAAACGGGCTCCGCGTCGGCCTCGGCGGAAGCGGCCTCCTCCGTGGCGGGCGCGGCGGCCTCCTCGGAGGTGGGCGCTGCAGCCTCCTCGGGGGCGCCCTCGCCGGCGGCCTCCGCGGCCGCCTCGGCCTCCGCGGTCGCCTCGGCCAGCTCCTCCTCGCCCGGGCGCGGCGCGTCGTCCGGTGGCATCGCGCCCTCGACGTACGCTTGCTCCTGCGCGCCGCCCGTCCAGCGACGCTCGCGGACCCGCGCGCCGCGGCCGACTCGCTCGCGCAGGTAGTACAGCTTCGCGCGGCGGACGTCGCCGCGCGCGGCCACGTCGATCTTCTCGATCTTCGGCGAATGCAGCGGGAACGTGCGCTCCACGCCCACGCCGAACGACTGCTTGCGGACCGTGAAGGTCTCGCGCACGCCCGTCCCCTGGCGCTTGATCACGACTCCCTCGAACACCTGCGTGCGGCGCCGGGTGCCCTCCACGACCTGGAAGTGGACTCGCACGCGGTCGCCCGCCTGGAACACCGGGACGCGCCGCAACTGGGCACGTTCGAGGCTTTCGATGACGCCGGACATAGAAGAGGCGCGACCTGCCGGGGGGCTTGCCGCGCGTGGCCGGGAATGGTAGCGAAGCGCCGCGCCCCTCCCGCGGCGCTCGGCGCCGGCCCGGCGGCGCTCGGCGCGGGCGGGGCGGCGCTCTACTCAGCCGGCGCGCTCGCGGCTCCGGGCCAGTCGCCATTCCCGGATCCGTGCGTGGTCGCCCGAGAGCAGGATCTCCGGGACCTCGTGCCCGCGCCATTCGGCGGGTCGCGTGTAGTGGGGGTACTCGGGCGCGCCTTCGAGCGCCTCGCTGAAGGACTCCTCGAGCGCGCTCTCCTCGTGGCCGAGCGCGCCCGGCAGCTTCCGCAGCACCGCGTCGCATACGACCATGGCGGCCAGCTCGCCCCCGGCGAGGACATACGGCCCGATCGACACCACGTCCGTGGCCAGGTGCTCGTACACGCGCTCGTCGAACCCCTCGTAGCGCCCCGCCAGCAGCGTCAGTTGCTCCTCGCCGGCCAGCTCGGTGGCGAGCGCGTCGTCGAACTGCCGCCCGCCCGCCGAGAGCGCCACGGTCCTGTGCCCCGGCGGCGCCGACCCGTAGCGAGCCACCAAGGCGGCCTCGACCACGTCCACCCGGATCACCATCCCCGCTCCGCCGCCGTACGGCGTGTCGTCGACCTGCCCCGCCTTGAGGGGCGTCGTCGCGCGGAAATCGACCGTCTCCAGCGAGTGGCCGAGCGACAGCGCGTTGCGCACGTGGCGCTGCTCGAGGAACCAGCCGAACCACGAGGGGAACAACGTGACGACGTCGATCCTCACCCGAGGAACTCCTCGTTCACCTGGATCTCTCCCGGCTGGACCGAGCGAATGGCGTCGGAGACGAACGGCACGAGTACGCCGTCGGAGAGCTCGAGCACGGAGCAGGAGGGGCCGTCGAGCACCCCGACGACCTGCCCGTGGCCGGGAACGGAGCAGCCCACGAGGTCGGAGGCGAGCCACTCGTCGTCGCCGAGCTGCTCGTCGACAAGGAGGACCTCACCGCGATGGGGGCCGGGATCCTCCACGCCCGAGAGCCGGACGAGCGGACGGTCATCGGAGCCGGAGCGACGGGAGATGGTGTGAGGGCGGTCCGCGAGAACCACCGGCTGCCCGAGCGGCAAGGCGTGAGAGGCCCCGTCCACGTAGAAGCTCCCGTCGCGGCCGTGCGGCTTCCCCACCCGGCCGGCGGTCACGAGCGTCAATCGACGACGTCGACGAGCACCCGGTTCCCGTCGCGCACGGCGGCCGCCTTCATGACCGTGCGCAGCGCTGCGACGGTGCGGCCTCCGCGGCCGATCACCTTGCCGGTGTCGTCGTCCGCGACGTGCAGCTCGAGGACGATCGTGCCGTCGTCCTCGTCGAATCCCTCCACGTACACCTCGTCCGGCTTGTCGACGAGCGACCGGGCGAGGTATTCGAGCAGGTCCTCCACCTATTCCTGGGCGGGAGCGGCCTCGTCCGGAGCGGGCTCGGCGGAGGCGGCCTCGTCCGGAGCGTCCTCGGCGGAAGCGGAGGCGTCCTCGGCGGGGGCGGGCCCAGCGGCGGCTGCCGCGGAGGCGGCCTCAGCGGCCGGGGCCTCCGACCCCGACTTCGCCCGGGCCTTCATCAACTGCTTCACCGTCCCCGTCGGCTGGGCGCCGCGCTCGATCCAGTGCTGCAGGCGCTCCTCGTCGATCAGGATCGTCGAGGGCTCCGTCTGCGGGTTGTAGTGCCCGATCGCCTCGATGAAGCGGCCGTCGCGCGGTGAGCGCTGGTCGGCCACGACCACGCGCCAGATCGGGTTCTTCTTGCTGCCCACTCGCGTGAGCCGGACTCGAACAGACATAAGCGGCGAAAGAGGTTAGCGACCGCCCGCCAGCTGCTGCAGCGACGGCATCTTTCCGCTCGCCACCTGCTTCATCAGCTTCTTCATCTGCGCGAACTGCTTGACGAGCTGCGAGACCGCCTGCACGTTCGTCCCCGAGCCGCGGGCGATACGCCGCCGCCGCGACCCGTCGATGATCTTCGGGTTCGCCCGCTCCTCGGGGGTCATCGAGAGGATGATCGCCTCGAGGCGGTCGAGCTCCTTCTCGTCCACGCTGAGATTGCCGAGCTGCGAACCCACGCCGGGCATCATCTTCAGCAGGTTGCCGAGCGGCCCCATCCGGCGCACCTGCTTCATCTGGTCGAGGAAGTCGTCGAGCGTGAACTGCTCCTTGCGGATCTTCCGCTCGAGCTCCACCGCCTGGCGCTCGTCCATCTGGCGCTCGGCCTTCTCGACCAGCGTCATCACGTCGCCCATGCCGAGGATCCGCTGGGCCATGCGGTCGGGGTGGAAGCGCTCGAAGTCGCCCAGCTTCTCGCCCGTCGAGGCGTACAGGATCGGCTTGCCGGTCACGGCCTTGACCGACAGCGCCGCGCCGCCGCGGGCGTCGCCGTCCAGCTTCGAGAGGACCACCCCGTCGAACGCCGCGGTCTCGGCGAACTGCTCGGCCACGTTGACCGCGTCCTGGCCGGTCATCGCGTCGACCACGAGCAGCACGTTGTGCGGCTTCGTGCGCTTCTTGATGTTCGCGAGCTCCTTCATGAGCTCCTCGTCGATGTGGAGGCGGCCGCTCGTGTCGACGATCAGCGCGTCGCGCCGGTCGCGCTTGGCCTGGTCGAGCGCCCACTCCGCGATGTCGACCGGGTCGCGGCCCGTGCCCTGCTCGTAGACGTGCGCCCCGGCCTGGCCGCCCACCTTTACCAGCTGGTCGACCGCGGCGGGGCGGTAGACGTCGCAGGCGGCGAGCGCCACGTCCATGCGGTGCTCCTCGCGCAGGTGGCGGGCGAGCTTGGCGCACGCGGTCGTCTTCCCAGAGCCCTGCAGGCCGGCCATCAGGATCACGGTCGGGCCCGGCTTGGCGAGCGCCAGGTCGCGCCCGGCGCCGCCCATCAGCTGGGTCAGCTCGTCGGAGACGATCTTCACGACCTGCTGGCCGGGGTTGAGCGACCCGAGCACGTCCTGGCCCAGCGCGCGCTCCTTGACCGCGCTCGTGAACTGCTTGACGACCTTGAAGTTGACGTCGGCCTCGAGCAGCGCCAGCCGCACCTGGCGCATCGCCTTGTTTATGTCGTCCTCGGTCAGCTTGCCGCGCGAGCGGACGTCCCCGAGGGCTGCCTGGAGGCGGTCGGAGAGGGCGTCGAACATCTTCCAGTGAGAGGCTAGAGCAGGTGGACAAGCGCCGGGTCTCGACATTCGCCTCCCGCCGGCTGCTCAACCCGCTCGTGAAGACGGCGGCGAACGCCGGCATCCCCCTCCCCGGCATCGTGATCCTCGAGACGACGGGACGCAGGAGCGGCCAGCCGCGCCGCACCCCGGTCGGCAAGGCTCTCGACGGCGACACCCTGTGGGTGATCGCCGAGCACGGCCACCGCGCGTCCTACGTGCGCAACATCGAGGCGAACCCCCGCGTGCGGGTGAAGGTCGGGCGCGACTGGCGCAGCGCCACGGCGCGCGTGCTGCCCGACGACGACCCCCGCGAGCGCCAGCGCCGCATCCCCAACCGCCTGAACGCGACGGCGGTGCGGCTGATGGGCACCGACCTGCTCACTGTGCGGGTCGATCTGGATCCGAAGGCCGAGCCGGAGGCTGCGGCTTCGGGATGACGCCGGCGATGTTCGAGAGCGCCTGCGTGATCTCGCTGGGGATGATCCAGACCTTGCTCGCCTCGCCGTCGGCGATCTGCGGGAGCGTCTGCAGGTACTGGTAGGCGAGCAGCTTCGGGTCCGCGTCGCCGCGGTGGATCGCGTCGAACACGGTCTCGATCGCCCTCGCCTCTCCCTCGGCCTCGAGGATCTGCGACTCGCGCTGGCCCTCGGCGCGCAGGATGGCGCTCTGCTTCTCGCCCTCCGCCGTGAGGATCTGGGACTGCTTCACGCCCTCCGCCGTCAGGATGGCGGCGCGCCGGTCTCGCTCCGCCCGCATCTGCTTCTCCATGGCGTCCTGGATCGACGCCGGCGGGTCCACCGCCTTCAGCTCCACGCGGTTCACGCGAACGCCCCACTTGCCGGTGGCCTCGTCGAGCGCCACCCGCAGCGCGCCGCTGATCTTGTCGCGCGAGGTGAGCGTGTCCTCGAGCGTCATGCCGCCGATCACGTTCCGCAGCGTCGTGACGGTGAGCTGCTCGATCGCCGCTATGTAGTCCGCGATCTCGTATGAGGCTGCCTTCGGGTCGGTCACCTGGAAGTAGATGACCGTGTCGATGTTGACCACGAGGTTGTCCTCGGTGATCACCGGCTGGGGCGGGAACGAGACGACCTGCTCGCGCAGATCGATCAGCGGCCTGACGCGGTCCACGTACGGGATGACCAGCGCAAGGCCGGGATCCAGCGTGCGCTGGTAACGGCCGAGCCGCTCGACAACTCCCGCGCGCGCCTGCGGGATGATCCGGATCCCGCGCGACAGCGTGACGAGCACGACCACGGCGACGACGATGAGAACGATCAGAGTGGCCAACGGGGTTCCTTTCAGTCACACACCAGCGCCGTGGCGCCCTCGATCTTGAGTACCTCGACCCGCGTGCCCGGCTCGAAGGCCTGATCCTCGTCGAACGAGCGGGCGCTCCAGATCTCGCCCCCGATCTTGACCTGGCCCCCGCGTCCGTCCACGCGCTCGAGCACGATCGCGGGCGCCCCGACCAGCGCCGCCGTGCCGCTGCGCAGCTGCATGGGCGTGCGGAGATGGCGGCGAGCGATCGGCCGCAGCACCAGCAGCGTGGCGCCGGACATGGCGATGAACACGATCCACTGCAGCGCGACGCCGCCGCCGGCCAGCGCAACGATCGCCGCCGTGACCGCGGCGACCGCGACCGGCCCCAGGAAGAAGCTGAGGGTGAACATCTCCCCGATGGCGAGCACCCCCGCCGCGAGCATCCACCAGACCCACTCGTCCATCCAACAGGATCCTAGTCCAGCACTTCGCGCGCCCCGCGCAGGCGCGTCCGCAGCAGCGCGCGGGCCCGCTCACTCGACAAGGCGACGTTCCGCGCCCTGACGACGCCGGACTCGGCGAGCGTCGCGCCGGGAACCCGCTCCACCTGGGGGGCGAGCAGGCGGGCGAACTCGAAGCGGGTGAGCGCGTCCCCACCTGCCACGTGGAGGATGCCGGCCTCCTCCCCGGCCGACAGCTCGAGTAGGGCGTCGGCGAGGTCGCCAACCTGCACGGGGCAGCGCACCTCGTCGGTGAAGAAGACGGCCTCGGGGTCGGCCGCCAGCAGCTCCTGCGGCCCGGGCTGCACGCCTCCGTAGATCAGCGAGGTCCGGACGAGAAGCGCTCCGGGATGCGCCTCCACCACGCCGCGCTCGGCATCCGCCTTGTCCCGTCCGTACGCCGTGACCGGATTCGGCTCGTCCTCTTCGGTGTACGGGGAGTCCTTCTCGCCGTCGAACACCACGTCGCTCGAGAGGTGGACGAGCCGCGCACCGACCGCCGCCGCGGCCTCGGCCACGGCGACCGCCCCGCCATAGGTGGTGGCCCGGTCGTCTTGGCGGTAGGCGGTGTGGATCACGGCCGCCGGGCGCAGCCGCTCGAAGGCCGCCCGAACCGCCGGGCCGTCGCGAACGTCGAGCCGCAGGCCGGCCCCGCGCGAGGCCCCCACCGCGCCGGGGCTGCGGCGCAGCAGCTCACGTCCGAGGTAGCCACTGGCGCCGGTGACGAGCAGGGGCCGGCTCACACGGCGTCGAGCGCCCGCTCCACGTCCGCCACGAGGTCGCCGGTCTCCTCGCAGCCGGCGGACAGGCGGATGTAGCCCTCAGGCACGTCGTCGGCGCCCCAGCGCAGGCGCCGCTCCGCCGTGGTGTGCACGGCACCGAAGCTGGTCGCCTCGGTGATGAGCTCCGCCGTGTCGAGGAACCGGTTGGCCCGCTCGCGGCTCCCGAGGTCGAACGCGATCACGCTGCCGAAGCCACTCATCTGCCGCCGCGCCAGCTCGTGGGCCTGGTCGCCGGGCAGGCCCGGATAGCGCACTCCGGACACGTCCTCGCGGCCCCCCAGCAGCTCCGCGAGGGCGAGCGCGTTGGCGGCCGCGCGCTCGATGCGCAGCGCGAGGGTGGGCAGCGACCGGTGGGCGAGCCACGTCTCGAACGGCCCCGGGATGGCGCCGGCGTCACGGCGCCAGTCGCGCAGCGCGGCCGCGCGCTCGGAGTCGCGGGTCGACACGTAGCCGAGCATCACGTCGGCGTGCCCCGACAGGTGCTTGGTCGCGCTCGTGAGCCCGAAGTCGGCGCCCAGGTCGAGCACCTTCTGGTAAAGCGGCCCGGCCGTCGTGTTGTCCACCACCGTCAGAGCTTGCGCCGCCCGGGCGCGCTCCGCCAGCGAGGCAAGGTCGTAGACCTCGAGCTTCGGGTTCGAGGGCGACTCGGCCCAGACCAACGCGGCGCCCTCTACGGCGGTCTCGAGCTCGGGCCCGGGCACGAGGCGGACCTCCACCCCGCGCGGCTCGAGGTGCGTGCGAGCCAGCCGGCGCACGTTCAGGTAGCAGTCCTGGTCGATCGCAACGGTCGAGCCGGGCGCGAGGCTCGTGAGCAGCAGCGCGGCCGCGGCGGCCATCCCGGATGCGAACAGCACCACCTCGCCGCCCTCGAGCTCGGCCAGCGCCGCCTCGTAGCGCTCCCAGGTGGGATTGCCGTAGCGCGTGTAGACCCACGGCGAGCTGTCCACCTCGCCCTTCAGGTGGAAGGCTCCCGCGAACACCGGGCCGGGGAGGAACGGCGTTCCCTGCTCGGCCTCCGGCAGCCCGGCCCGTACGACCCGTGTGCCGTCGCCGTGACGGGTCATGGCTCGAGGATGGCCCGGGCGAAGTCGTCGGGGTCGAACGGCCGCAGGTCCTCGAGCGCCTCCCCGATCCCGATCAGCTTGACCGGCACGCCCAGCTCCTGCGCGATCGCGAGCGCGATGCCGCCCTTGGCCGTGCCGTCGAGCTTGGTCAGGGCGATGCCGCTCACGTCGACCGCCTCGCGGAACAGGAGCGCCTGGCGCAGGCCATTCTGGCCCGTCGTGGCGTCGATCGTGAGCAGCGTCTCGTGCGGCGCACCGGGGGCCTGGCGAGCGATCACCTTGTGGACCTTGCGCAGCTCGTCCATCAGGTGCTGCTGGGTGTGGAGGCGACCGGCTGTGTCGACGATCACCACGTCGTGTCCGCGGGCCTTCGCCGCCTCGATCGCGTCGAACGCGACCGCACCGGGGTCGGACCCGGCCGCGCCGCGGACGATCTCGCAACCGGCCCGCTCGGCCCACAGCGTCAGCTGCTCGGCGGCGGCGGCGCGGAACGTGTCGGCCGCCGCCAGCAGCACGGAGCGCCCGAGCTCGCGCTGGAGGTGCCAGGCGATCTTTCCGATCGTCGTGGTCTTGCCGCTGCCGTTCACTCCCACGACGAGGATCACGGTGGGCTGCTCGGTTAGCGTGATCTGGTCGCCGTCCACCCGCGCCGTCTCCGCCAGCAGCTCACGCAGCCGGCGCGAGAGGTCCTCTCCCCCGGTCAGCTCCCCCGACTCGGCCTCGCGCTCGAGCCGCTCCACGATCGCCGCGGTGGTCGGCGCGCCCACGTCGGCGTAGATCAGCGTCTCCTCGAGATGCTCGAAGGCCTCGTCGTCCAGCGACTGGAAGACGGTGGCCTGCAGCTCGGCCCCGAGAGCCTCCCGGGTCTTCGACATGTTCTCGCGCAGGCGGCGGAAGAAGCCGCGGCGCTGCGGCTCCTCCTCGGGCTCCTCAGGCGGCGGGGCGTCCTCGCCGGTCGCGAACAGCTGCTGCCAGGTGCGGGCCACGCCCCGGCAGACTACGCGGCGACGTCTTCGATCCCCACGCCCTCCAGCCGGCGGGAGATCACGCGGGAGATGCCGTCGCCGCCCATGCTCACTCCGTACAGGGTGTCGGCCGCGTCCATCGTCCGCTTCTGGTGGGTGACCACGATGAACTGGGCCCGATCCGAATAGCGGCGAACGAGCTGGAGGAAGCGGTCGATGTTGATGTCGTCGAGCGCCGCCTCGACCTCGTCGAGGATGTAGAACGGGCACGGGCGGGCGAGGAACACGGCGAACATGAAGGCGAGCGCCACGAGCGACTTCTCGCCGCCCGACAAGAGCGACAGCCGCTTGGTGGCCTTGCCGGGCGGCGTCACCTCGATCTCCACGCCCACCTCCGGCTCCTCCGTCTCCTCGTCCGGATCGGGCTCGGGCGCGCCGGGCGCGTCCTCGCCTGCGATCACGGGACGCGGTCCCTGCTCGGCCTGGACGAGGCGCAGCCGCCCGCGGCCGCCGGGGAACAGGTGCTCGACGACGTCCCCGAAGTTCCGCGCGGCCGCCTCGAAGGTCTGCTCGAAGCTCTCGCGGATGCGCCTGTCGGTCTCCTTGATGAGCCCCTCGAGCTCGGCCAGGGCGGCCTCCAGATCGTGACGCTGGCCCTCCAGCTCCTCCACGTGCGCGACGGCCTCCTCGTACTCGCGCTTGGCGAGCGGGTTGACCGGCCCGAGCTGCTCACGGCGACGCTGGAGCCGCTCGACGCGGGCGAGCAGCGCCTCGCGCTCCTCGGCCGGCAACGGCTCGGTGGCCGGCTCGGGCGCCAGCCCGAGCCGGTTCGCGATGGCGGTGAGCTCGCGCTCGACCTCCGCGGCGCTGTCGCGAACCTGCTGGGCCGCCACCTCCGCGCCGGTCACGGCCTCGCTGGCGGCGCGAAGCCGACCCTGCAGCTCGGCCTCCTCGTGCGCGCAGGCGCGCAGCGCCGCGGCGGCCTGCTCTCCGCTCGCGGAGTGGCGCTCGAGCTCGGCCTCCAGTGCGTCGCGGCGGGCGCCGACCGCGCCGGCGGCCCGCTCGAGGGCCGCGCCGGCTCGCTCGCCGTCGCGCCCCAGCGCGGCGTCGCCCTCCGCGCCGGCGCGCAGCCGCTCGAGCGCCCGGGCCCGCTCCTCCCGCTCGCGCTCGATCCGGTCAGCCATGCGACGCTCCGCGCGAAGGTCGGCCACGAGCTCGGCGCGGCGCACCGCGCCCGGGCCCTCGTCGGGCGCCTCACGGCGACGCGCGATGACCCACTCGGCACGGCTCACGGCCTCGGCCGCCTCGTCGACCTCGCGGCTCGCGCGGCGCAGCGCCACGTCGGCCTCCTCGCGTGCCGCGTCCGCCTGCGCCACCGCCTCGGCCGCCGTCTCCGCCGCACCACCCGCGGCGACCTCCTCGCCCGCTGCGCGCTCGGCGAGAGCGGCCAGCTCGTCGCGCCGCCTGCGCTCCTCGAGGACGCGCTCGGCGCCGCCCGCGGGGGTCTGGGAGAGCTCGCCCGTGGCGCCGTCGAGCAGACGGCCGCCGCGAGTGACGGCTAGCCCTGCGAAGTGGTCCGGAAGGCCCGCGAGCGAGTCGACCACCCAGACCGCGCGCAGCAGTCGCTGGGCGAGGGCCGCGACGGCGTGCTGCGGCCGTACGCGGGACAGGAGGGGCTCGGCACCCGGAGGCGGCGTGGGCGCGGCTGCCGCCGTGCCGCGCTCACCCGCGAGCAGCACCGACCCGCCGCGCTCGCCGGCGCGATCGAGCAGGCGCTCGCCCTCGGGCAGGCCGTCGACCAGCGCCGCTGCCAGGCGGGGGCCCAGCGCGGCCGCCACGGCCAGCTCGTAGCCGGGCTCGACCTCGAGCGACTCGGCCAGCGTGCCGCTGCCCTCCGGCGCGGACGAGGCGGTGCGCAGGAACTGGTTCACCGCCGCGAGCTCGGCGCCGGTGCGGGCGGCGTTCGCCCGTGCGGCCTCGACCGCCCGCTCGGCGTCGCGCCGGGCCGCGCGCGCCCGCTCGGCCTCCTGCTCGGCCCCCTCGAGTGCGGCCCGCCGCTCGGCGGCCACCTGCTCGAGCCGCACGCGCCCGGCCAGGGCCTCGTCGCGCTCGGCCTCGAGCGCGTCGATCTCCGCGCGCAGGCGGGCCGCGCGATCCGTCTCGAGCCGCTTGATCTCGCGCTCGAGCGAGCGGATGCGGTCGGCCGGAGCGAGCGCGTCCCAGGCCGCCCGCGCCGCGCCGTCGTCGTCCTCCGGCGGGCGCGGCAGGCGGTCGTCCGGGAGCGGGTCGGCCTCGGCCGCCGCCTCCCGCGCCGCCTCCTGGTCGAGCAGCTCCAGCTGCCGGAGGCGCCGCTCGCGGCGCTCCTCCGCGGCACGGGCCTGCTCGCGCACGCGCTCGAGCCGCATGGAGATGCGGTCCGCCGCCGACCGGGCGGCGAACAGCCGGGCCTGGATGCGGTCGCGGTCGCGGCTCTGGGCGGCGAACGCCTCCTCGGCCTCCTCGCGGCGACGCGCCACTTCGCCCAGCAGCCGCTCGGCGTCGTCGCGCTCGGCGCGAGCGGCCCGGGCGCGCTCCTCGGCCGCCACGAGCCCGGCACGGGCGTCGCGGGCCGAGTCGCGCGCGAGCGCGTAGCGCGCCTCGTTCGTCTGGCGCTCGAGCCGCTCGTGAAGCTCAGCCGCCTCGGCCTGGCGCTTGAGCGGCCGCAGCCGCGAGCGCGCCTCGCGCTCGACGTCGAGCGCCCGCCCCAGGTTCTCCTCGGTCCGCTCCAGCTTCAGCTGCGCCCGCCGCCTCCGCTTGCGGTGCTTTCCGAGCCCGGCCGCCTCCTCGATCAGGAGCCGCCGCTCGCGCGGCCGCGAGAGCACGATCTGCTCGACCTTTCCCTGCGAGACGACCGAGTGCATCTCCTTGCCGAGCCCGGAGTCCGACATCACCTCGATCACGTCCACCAGCCGGCAGCGGGCCCCGTTCAGCCGGTACTCGCCCTCGCCGTCGCGGCCCAGGCGCCGCACGATCGAGATCTCCGAGAAATCCGACTCCAGCCCGCGATCGCCGTTGTCGATCACCACCTCGACCTCGGCGGCGCTCGCCCCCTGCACCCCGTGGCCCCCGGCGAAGATCACGTCCTTCATCACCTGCCCGCGGACGGCGAGCGGCGACTGCTCGCCAAGCGCCCACAGCACGGCGTCGGTGATGTTCGACTTGCCCGAGCCGTTGGGGCCCACGATCACCGACACGCCCTTCCCGAACTCCAGCTTGGTCCGGTGGGGGAAGGACTTGAAGCCCTTCATGGAGATCGATCGCAGATGCATTACGACGCGGCCTCTTCGAGCGCGTCCAGCGCGCGAAGCGCGGCTTCCTGCTCCGCGCCCTTCTTGGTCTTTCCCTCCCCGCGGCCCAGCTCCTCCCCTCCCACCTCGGCGACGGCGATGAAGCTGCGGTCGTGGGCGGGCCCCTCCTCGGAGACGGTTCGGTAGGTCACGATCTCGGCCCGGCGCGCCAGGCGCTCCTGGAGCACCGACTTGTAGTCCACCGGATGCTCGAGCGCCTCCTCGATCTCGGCGAGGAACGACTGGACCGTGGCTGCGCAGGTGCGCTCGAACCCGAAGGCGAGGTAGGCGGCGCCGATGATCGCCTCGCAGATGGAGGCCAGCACGCGCTCGGACGCCACCAGCATCTCGGCGCTCCGCCCCGTGGTGCCCTCGGGGGCGGTCGCGCGCAGCTCCTCCGGCACGCCGAGCCCGCGCGCGACACGCGCGCACGACGGCCCGCTCACGGCCTGGGCGCGCACCTTCGTGAGGCGGCCCGCGCCGTGGCGCTCGAAGCGAGGGAAGAGATGGGTCGAGACGGCGAGGCTCAGGACCACGTCCCCCAGGAACGCGAGGCGCTCGTACGACTCGGTCCGCTGCTCCACCCAGGACGCGTGCGTGAAGGCCTGCCGGCGCAGGTCCCCGGGCAGCTCCGCGAGGAGCTCTTCCAGGCTCTCGCGGCTCTCAGTGCTCGATCTCCGCGGCATGGGCGGCGACGAAGTCCGCGGCCTGTCCGACCGTCAGGATCTTGGCCGCCTCCTCGTCGGGGATGCGGATGCCGTAGCTGTCCTCGAGCTCCACCACGAGCTCGACCAGGTCCAGCGAGTCCGCCTCGAGATCCTCCTTGAAGCGGGTGTCCTCACCGATGCGCCCCGGCTCGACCTCCAATTCGGTGGCGAGGTGCTCACGGATGCGCTGTAGGACCTCCTCTCGGGTCACGGCTGCGCGACCGTAGCAGCGGGTGCGGACCGCAGTGCACCGGCGGCGTGGAGGGCAGCGGCCGTGCGCCCGACCATGTCCTCGTCGATGGCTCGCTGCGCCAGCCGCACGGCGCTCTCGATCCCGGTCGGCCCGAAGCTCCCGTGCGCCACCACCACCGGCTTGCGCAGGCCGAGCAGGATCGCGCCCCCGGCCCGCTCCGGGTCGAGCTGGTCGCGCAGCCCCCCGAGCTTGCCGCGAACGAGGAACCCGCCCAGCGTCGAGACCGTGCCGGACCGGATCGTTTCCCGCACGGCGCCTGTGATCGTCTTCGCGGTCGCCTCGAGCACCTTCAGCGCGACGTTCCCGGTGAAGCCGTCGGTCACGATCACGTCCGCGCCCGACGCGGGCAGGTCGAAGCCCTCCACGTTGCCCACGAAGTTCAGGCGGCCGCCGGCCAGCCGCTCGTGCGCCGCGAGCACGTCCGGCGTGCCCTTGCCGGACTCCTCGCCGACGCTCAGGAGGCCCACGCTGGGCCGCTCGACCCCGTGCACCGCCTCCATGAACCCGGCGCCCATGTAGGCGAACTGGACGAGGTGCTCCGGGCGCACCTCAACGCTGGCGCCGGCGTCGAGCAGCAGAACGTCGCCGTATGGGAGCGGCAGCAGCACGGCGAGCGCCGGCCGGAAGACGCCCTTCATGCGCTTGATCGCGATCGTGCCGGCCGCGAGCGTGGGGCCGGTCGAGCCGGCGCTGACGAGCGCCGCCGCGCGGCCCTCCGCGACCGCGCGGGCGGCCTGGACGATCGAGGCCTCGCGGCGCGCGCGAACGGCGGCCACCGGCTCGTCGCCGCCCTTGATCGCCTCCGGCGCGTCGACCACCTCCGCATGCGGCCCGGCGCCCTCGAGCTCCCGGCTGGGGCCGAACAGGAGGACCGGCACCCCCGCCCGGCGCACACCCTCGGCGACGGCGCCCGGCCCCTGGTCGGCGCCGTTCGCGTCGACCGCGATCACGCCGAAGCCACCTACTACTCGACGTCGTCGACGTCCGGCTGCTGCACGACCACCTCGCGGCCCGCGTAGGTGCCGCAGTTCGGGCAGACCCGGTGCGGCAGGCGCGGCTCGTGGCAGCGCGGGCAGTACCGCAGGCCGGGGGCGGTGGCCTTGTGCTGGGAGCGGCGCTTGTGCGTCCGCGAATGCGACTGTCGCTGCTTGGGGACGGCCATGAGGGCCGGAAGGATAGCGGCGCCTGGCGGCGCTACTCGAGCTTCAGCTCGCGCAGCGCCGCCCAGCGCGGGTCGGGCTCGCGCTCGTGCGCGTGGTCCGGGCCGGCCTCGTTCAGGTTCTCGCCGCACACCGAGCAGAGCCCGAGGCAGTCCTCGCGGCAGACGATCTGCGTCGGCAGCGCGAGCGCCAGCGCGTCGCGCGCCCAGGCGCGCAGGTCCAGCTGCTCCTCCTCGAGGTAGGGCGACTCGAGCTCCTCGCCCCCGCCGGGCTGGTCGATCTCGCGCGCGTCGATCTCGAGCTCGTGGCCCGCGCCCTCGAGGCAGCGCATGCACGGGCCCTCGAGCTCGGCGTTGAAGCGGAGGCGGAGCGCATAGCCGGTCGTGGTGTGCGAGACGTCGAGCGTGACGGCCACCGAGCCGCCCGGAACGGAGTAGCGCTGGCCGCCGAAGTCGAACGCGTCGACCGGCACGTCGAGGTCGAGCCGCCGCCCCTCGCCGGAGGACAGCCCGAGCCTGCCGATGTCGAAGATGTCGGTGCGCTGCGCCACCCACCTCCGAGGGTACTCAGCCGCGCTCGATCAGCTCGATCCGGTAGCCGTCGGGGTCGCGCACGAAGCAGATCCGCGGGCCCTCGGTGCGGCCGCCGGGCCGGTAGGGCGGCTTCTCCGGCTCGATGCCCTCGCCGGCCAGCCGGTCGAGCGTGCCCTCGAGGTCCTCGACGGCCAGCGCGATGTGGTTGTAGCCGGTGCCGAGCTCGTACGAGTCGACGCCGTGGTTGTAGGTCAGCTCGAGCACAGGGTCCTCGCCGGGGAGCTGCATGAAGACGTTGATGGCCTCGTCGCCGATCGGCATCCGCCGCGCCTCGTGGAAGCCGAGCTTCTCGTAGAAGGACACGGAGCGGTCGATGTCGCCGATGCGGTAGCAGGTGTGGAGGTAGGAGGGCATGCTGCCTAGTAGTAGTCGCTCCTGTCGGCGGTGTACACCTCGCCCTCGACGCGGAGGCCCGTCGGCGGGTCGAGCGTGCCCGCGGCGATCCAGATCTGGTCATCGCCGGGCGCGTCCCAGAACAGGCTCGAGCCGCACTCGCCGCAGAAGCCTCGACGGGCGTGCGCGTCGCTCTCAGGACTGTCGATCCAGCGCAGCGTCTCGCCGGACGCCAAGCGCAGGTGATCCTGGCGGGCCGGCGTCATGGCGGCCGCATGCCCGCCCCAGCGGCGGCACTCCACGCAGTGGCACAGGGTCACGCCCTCCAGCGGGCCGTCCACTTCGAAGCGGACCGCTCCGCAGAGGCAGCGACCGGATGCCGTCAGCCGACCTCTGCCTCTTCGTGCTCGCGGCCCTGCAGGCGGTCGCGTCCGCGCTGCACCGCCGCGATGAACTTCGTCAGGTTGACCTCGAGCGTGTTGAGGATGTCGTCGGCGTAGTCCTCCGCGCCGAGCCGGATCTCCCGCTCGCGCGCCCGGGCGTCCTCGATGATCTCGTCCGCCTGGCGCTCCGCCTGCTTGACGATCTCCTCCTCGGAGATCAGGCGCAGCTGCTCGTCGCGCGCCTCCTTGATGATGCGCTCCGCCTCGCGCTTCGCCTCGGCGAGCATCTCCTGGCGCTCCTTCACGATCCAGCGCGCCTGCTTGATCTCCTCGGGGATCGTCGCGCGCATCTGGTCGAGGATGTCGTAGACCTCTTCCTTGTCCACGCGCACCTGGTCCGTCAGGGGGACGGGCTTGGCGTTGTGAATCGTGTCGTCGAGCTTGTCGATCAGGACGAGGACGTCCATGGGCTGGGCCTCAGTTCTTCACCGCTTCAATTCTTCCTGCAATCGGACGGCCACGCGATCCGGCACGAGGCCGTTGATGTCGCCGCCGAACATCGCGAGCTCCTTGACCCCGCTCGAGCTCAGGAAGCTGAACTGCGGAGCCGCCATCAGGTAGATGCTCTCGATATCGGGCGCCATCTTCCGGTTGAGCTGGTTCATCTCGAACTCGTACTCGAAGTCCGAGATCGCCCGAAGCCCCTTGACGATGGCCTTGGCCCCGTGCTCCCGGGCGAAATCGACGAGCAGCGTATCAAAGGGTTTTACCTGCACATTCCCGTATTCCGCCACCTGCTCCTGGATGAACGACACGCGCTCCTCGGCGCTGAAGACCGTCTTCTGCTTGCGCACCGGCATGTTCACGACGCCCACGATGAGGTTGTCGAAGACCTCTGCCGCGCGCCCGATGATGTCGAGGTGGCCGAACGTGACCGGATCGTAGGAGCCGGGGCACACCGCCGTCCCGCCGTTTCGCTCAGCGGGCATGAATCGCGATCCGGGTGTCGCCGTAGGTGCGCTCCGTCAGGAGCGGGAAGGGAAGTTCGAGCGGCATGCGCTTGTCGGATTCCGTGACGATTCGGGCGGTCTCTGGCGTGAGCGCCGGAAGGCGCTCGGCGAGCGTTCCGGCGAGGCGGGGCGCCGAATCATATGGGGGGTCGCAGAACACGAGGTCGAACATGCCCGTCGTGCGGCCGAGGAAACGCAACACGTCCTGGCGGTGCACGGGCTGGTCCAGGCCGAGCGAGGCCAGGTTGCGCTCGATCACGGCGGCCGCGCGCGGGTCGCGCTCGACGAACTCAGCCGACTCGGCGCCGCGCGACAGGGCCTCGATCCCGAGTGCGCCCGAGCCGGCGTAGAGGTCGAGCACGCGGGCGCCGGTCACGTCGCCGAGGATGGAGAAGAGCGCCTCGCGCACGCGGTCCGCGGTGGGTCGCGTGCGCAGGCCGCGGGGCGCCGCGAGGCGGCGGCCACGGAACTCGCCCGCCACGACCCTCATGCCGGTATCGGATCGAGCTCCGAGCCGAAGCGGGCCACGACCGCGTCGCGCAGCAGGCCGTGCTCGGGGCTCTCGAGGCGGGCGTCCGCCAGCAGGATCTCGTCGGCTCGGTCCCGCGCGCGCACGAGCAGCTCGGTGTCCTCCGGCAGCCGCGCCACCTTGAACTCGGGGAGGCCGTGCTGTCGCGTCCCGAGCACGTCGCCGGCGCCGCGCAGCTCGAGGTCGATCTCGGCGAGCTTGAAGCCGTCGCTCTCGTTCGCGATGGCCTCGAGCCGAGGCAGGCGCGGGTCGCCGAACAGGATGCAGAGCGACGCGTGCTCGCCGCGGCCGACGCGGCCGCGCAGCTGGTGCAGCTGCGACAGCCCGTAGCGCTCGGCCGCCTCGATGAGCATGACGGTGGCGTTCGGTACGTCGATGCCGACCTCGATCACGCTGGTCGCCACCAGCACGTCCGCCTCACCGCGCGCGAAGGCCTCCATCGCGGCCGTCTTCGCTTTCGAGGCGAGCTGGCCATGGATCAGCTCGACGCGCTGGTCGCGGAACTCGGTCGTGCGCAGCCGCTCGAACTCGGCGGTCGCGGCGCGTGCCTGGAGCGTCTCGGACTCCTCGACGAGCGGACAGACCACGAAGCACTGGCGCCCGTGCGCGATCTCCTCGCGGATGCGCTCGTACGCGCGGGCCCGGGCGCGGGCGCCGTCCACCACGTGGGTCTCGACCGGCTGCCGTCCCTTGGGCAGCTGGCGCAGGACCGTGGCGTCGAGGTCCCCATAGGCGGTGAGCGAGAGAGTGCGGGGGATCGGCGTGGCGGTCATGTGGAGCGCGTGGGGCGTGAGTCCGTCCGGGGCCTTCGCGTCGAGCGCGGCGCGCTGGCGGACGCCGAAGCGATGCTGCTCGTCCACCACCACGACGGCGAGGTCGCGGAACTCGACGGGATCCTCGATCAGCGCGTGAGTCCCGACCACCAGCTGGAGCTGCCCGTTGCCGAGCCGGGCGAGCAGCTCGCGCCGGCGGGCCGCCGGCGGGGGGCCGGTGGGCAGCTCGGGGGGGGTCGCGCCGCCGAGGGGGGCGGGGGGGGGGGGGGGG
>Ga0081538_10001754_pt1 | contig 22000 bp, 21 predicted proteins | sample TabmetS5T2R1_FD_71022 | JGI IMG/M metagenome (GOLD analysis project Ga0081538, IMG submission 71022) | Tabebuia heterophylla rhizosphere microbial communities from the University of Puerto Rico - S5T2R1 | ecosystem: Host-associated > Plants > Roots > Rhizosphere ...
CGTCGGGTTCAACCCGAACTTCACGAACCGCTACCCCCACGAGTTCTCGGGAGGCCAGCGCCAGCGCATAGGCGTCGCGCGCGCCCTCGCGCTCAACCCGAAGCTGATCATCTGCGACGAGCCGGTCTCGGCCCTGGACGTCTCCATCCAGGCGCAGATCCTCAACCTGCTCAAGGACCTCCAGCGCGACTTCGGGCTCACGTACCTCTTCATCTCCCACGACCTGGCTGTCGTCCGGACGATGTCCGACGAGATCGCGGTCATGAACCAGGGAAAGCTCGTCGAAGTGGGGGAGGCCGAACAGGTCTATTCGCACCCGAGGGACGAGTACACGAGGGCGCTCTTCACCGCGGTGCCGGTCCCGGACCCGCGCCGCCAGCGCGAGCGGAAGGCCGAGCGGGCGCGGCTCAAGCTCGAGCGCATCGCGGGTATGTAGGACTAACCTCCTCCACCCGATATCGTCAGAGAGGGTATGGCCGGCAAGGACCCGCTGATTCTGGGTGGTCTCTGCGATCGCGCGCGCGAATGGACGTCGCTGCGCCTCGACGGCGAGCTGTCGCCGCTCGAGGAGGAGCTGCTGGAGCGGCACCTCGAGCTCTGCGACGAGTGCCGTGCGTTCGAGGTTGACGTGCGCTGGGCCACCGACGTGTTGCGCCTGACGCCGCAGCAACGGCCGGCCCGGCGGCTCACAATCCGCACTGCACGGAAGCCACGGGTCTCCTCCCGCCGTTTGACGGCGATCGCCGCGGCCGCCGCGCTCGCGCTTGGAGCGCTCCTCGGCGGGGTTCTCGGCGGCCCGTCCTCGACGGCCCCGTCCGAAGGGCCGAGCGAGATCAGCTTCCTCACGCGAGACGCCGAGGAGCTCCGCGACCTGCCGCGGACGAGGATCCTCTCGCCGGCGCCCGTTCCCTCCGCGCCGCCGAACACGCCCGAAGGCGTCATCTAGCCGCAGCAGGCTAGACTTGCGGTGGCCGCTGAGACGGCCGTTCTTGCACGCGATCACCCAGGAGATTCATGGCCACCGAGACGACAAACGTCGGCAGGATCGTGGAGATCAAGGGCGTCGTTATCGACGCCGTCTTCCACGGCGAGCTCCCGAGCATCTACAACGCCCTGCGCATCCAGGTCCCCGAGCAGGACGGCCGTCCTGCGATCGACCTCATCGCCGAGGTCCAGCAGCACCTCGGGAACGACCGGGTCCGCGCCGTGGCCATGGACTCGACGGACGGTATCCCGCGCGGCGCCGAGGTGGAGGACACCGGCGCGCCGATCTCCGTCCCGGTGGGCCAGGTGACGCTCGGCCGGATCTTCAACGTCCTCGGCGATCCGATCGACGAGGGTGACGCCGTCAGCGGCGACCGCTGGCCCATCCACAGGCCCGCTCCGACCTTCGAGGAGCTCGAGCCGACCGTCCAGATCTTCGAGACGGGGATCAAGGTCATCGACCTGCTCGCCCCGTATGTCAAGGGCGGCAAGGTCGGCCTCTTCGGCGGGGCCGGCGTCGGCAAGACCGTCCTCATCCAGGAGCTGATCCGCAACATCGCCGCCGAGCACGAGGGTCTCTCCGTCTTCTCGGGCGTGGGCGAACGCTCGCGCGAGGGCAACGACCTCTGGATCGAGATGACGGAGTCGGGCGTGATCGACAAGACCGCGCTCGTCTTCGGGCAGATGAACGAGCCGCCGGGAGCGCGCCTGCGCGTCGGCCTCGCCGGCCTGACGATGGCCGAGTACTTCCGCGAGGAGGGCCAGGACGTCCTCCTCTTCATCGACAACATCTTCCGCTTCGTGCAAGCGGGCTCCGAAGTCTCGGCGCTCCTCGGCCGGATGCCGTCCGCGGTGGGCTACCAGCCGACGCTCGCGACCGAGATGGGCCAGCTGCAGGAGCGCATCACGTCGACCCGCAAGGGCTCGGTCACGTCCGTGCAGGCGATCTACGTGCCCGCCGACGACCTCACCGACCCGGCGCCGGCGAACACGTTCGCCCACCTCGACGCGACGACGGTGCTCTCGCGCTCGATCGCGGAGCAGGCGATCTACCCGGCCGTCGACCCGCTCGACTCCTTCTCGCGCGCGCTCCAGCCCGACATCGTCGGCGACGAGCACTACCAGACGGCGACCCGCGTCCAGGAGATCCTCCAGCGGTACAAGGAGCTCCAGGACATCATCGCCATCCTCGGCATGGACGAGCTCTCGGACGAGGACAAGCTCACCGTCCAGCGCGCGCGGAAGGTGCAGCGCTTCCTCTCGCAGCCGTTCTTCGTCGCCGAGGCCTTCACGGGCAGCCCCGGGCAGTACGTGCGTCTCGGCGACACGATCAAGGGCTTCCGCGAGATCATCGAAGGCAAGCACGACGACCTGCCCGAGCAGGCCTTCTACATGGTCGGGACGATCGAGGAGGCCGTCGAGCGGGCCAAGACCTTGGCCGGCGAGGAGGAGGCCCCCGCGGCCGAGGCCGAGGAGCCGGAGGAGCCGGAGGCCTCGGAAGAACGCGAGGCGGAGCCGGCGGCCGTCTAGCGAGAATCCGCGGTGGCCACGCAGGAAGGCGCAGTCCGCACCTTCGACCTGTCGCTCGTGACGCCGGAAGGGCCGGTGTTCGAGGGCGAGGCCGAGATGCTCATCGTCCCCGGCGCGTCCGGGGAGATCGGCGTGCTGGCGCGCCATGCGCCCCTGGTCGCGATGCTGAACGCGGGCGAGATCCGCGTGAAGTCGAAAGGGGAGTGGCAGGCCTTCGCCGCCGGCCCGGGTTACTTCAAGGTGCAGCAGGACCGCGCGCTCGTGCTCGTCGACGACGCCGTGCGGGCCGAGGAGATCGACGTGGAGGAGGCGCGCCAGGAGGCAGAGCGGGCGCGGGCGCTCCTCGAGGAGATCGAGAGCGGAGCCGACGAGCACGACCGGTGGAAGGTCGAGCAGCGCCTGCGCCACGCCGAGAACAAGCTCGCGGTCGCGGGGAAGGGCTGACGTCGAGGAGGTGGCTTCGCTGAAGGCCTACGCTGCCGGGATCTATCCGCGCTCGGAGGCGCTCGTCCAGGCGACCCGCGACCTCGATCGCGGGCGGACGACGGCCGAGGCGGTCGACGAGCAGCGCCGCGCGGACCTCCAGGCGCTCGTCGCCGCTCAGGAGGAGGCCGGCCTCGACCTGCTCACGGACGGGCTCCTCGACTGGCAGGACCTCTTCCGCCCGCTGGCCGAGCGGAGCGACGGCGTCACCGCCCGGCCGCTCACGCGCTTCCTCGACACCAACACCTTCTACCGCGCACTCCTCGTCGACGGCGCGCTCCGGCTCCGCGAGCCAGTCCCGGCGCCGGAGCTGCCCGCCGGCCGTTGGCTCGCCACGCTTCCCGCCCCGTCTGCTCTTGGCCGCGCGGCCCGCGGCGCGGCGTCGTCCCAGGCGTTTGCCGCGGACGTGCTCGCGCCCCAGATCGAGGCGGACGCGGAGGCGGGCTGCGCGCTCGTCGTCCTCGTCGATCCCTTCCTCGCCCGGGAGGGCGGCGTCGAGGAGGCGATCGCTTCCCTGCGCGAGCTGCCCGACGGCGTCCCGCTCGTGCTGCACCTGCCGTTCGGTGACGCCTCGGGCATCCTCGACGCGCTCGCTGAGGCGCCGATCTCCGCCGTCGGCGTCGACTTCTACGCGACGAGCCTCGATGCGGTGCCGGACGGGTTCCCGAAGGAGCTTGCCGCCGGGATCATCGACGTCCGCAGCTCGGCGCTCGAGAATCCCGACGAGCTCGCGGCCTTCGCCGACACGCTCTTGGAGCGCAACCCGGCCGGTGTTGCGTTGACGGTGAACGGCGATCTCCAGTTCGTGCCGGAGCCCGTCGCGCGCGAGAAGGTTTTGCGCCTTGGCCGGGCGCGCGCGCTCCTCGCCGAGGGTGTGACGGCTTGAGCGTCCGGTTCACGACCCGCGAGATCGGCAGTCTCGGCAAGCCCTCCTGGCGGGTGAAGGCATTCGCGGGCCGTCCCATCGAGGAGGAGGACGTCCGCGAGGCCGAGCGCTGGGGCAAGCGCCTCGAGGTGGACGGCCACGAGGAGCTCGTCGAGGGCCTCCGCGCGGCGTCAAGTAACACACTGTTACTTGGCAACGGCGGCCTCGCGCTCGCCGCGATCGACGACTGGGCTTCGCGCTACGCCATCCGCCTGCTCGAGCAGGCCGGGCTGGACGTCGTCTACGACGGGGAGCAGAAGCGCACCGAGATGTACGACCACGTCGCGGCCTTCGCGCACGGGTTCGAGGCGCGCGGCACGGTGCGGTCGTTCGACAACAAGTACTACGCCAAGGCTGCGGTCGTCGAGCCGCCCTCCGCGGACGGGCCGCAGGACGTGGAGGAGCTCCGCTTCGTGGCCGCGAACACCCAGCGGCGGGTGAAGGTGCCGCTGACGGGCGCCTACACGATGGAGGACTGGTCGTACGACGAGCACTACGCGCGGGAAGGAGCGCTCGGCGGTTCGGCGGAACGGCGCTTCGAGGCGCGGCGTCAATTCGTCGAGGACGTGGCCGAGCGCGTGATCCGGCCGAACGTCGTCGGCCTGGTCGAGGCCGGCGCCGACTGGATCCAGATCGACGAGCCGGCCGCCGCGACGAAGCCCGACGAGGTGCCGCTCGTGGTCCACGGCTTCAACACCGCGCTTCGCGACGTCGGCGCGGCGAAGCGCTCGATGCACATCTGCTTCTCGGACTACCGTGCCCTCTGGCCGTCCGTCCTCGAGCTGGACGACTGTCTGGAGCTCCAGCTCGAGTTCGCGAACCGCGACTCGCGCGAGCTCGGGACCCGCGCCGAGGACCGCCCCGGCTACGCAGACACCCTGCGACTCTTCGCCGAGCACGGCTACCCGGGCGTCGGTCTCGGCGTCCTCGACATCCACTCGGACTTCGTCGAGCCGGCGGAGCTCGTCCGCGACCGCATCCTCTTCGCGGTCGACGCCCTCGGCGGCCCCGAGCGCATCCAGGTGAACCCGGACTGCGGCCTGCGCACGCGAAGCTGGGACGTCGTCTACGAGAAGCTCTCGAACATGGTCGCCGGCGCGCGGTTGGCGGAGGACGTCGTCAACGCCGCCTAGCCCGGCCGGCTTACGACGCGGGTCGACCGGGTAGAGGCGCCGGGATGGAGCACAGCTTCGGCACGAGCCGACGCTTCAGCCTGGGCGTCGAGGAGGAGTTCCAGCTCGTTGGCCGTGAGAGCTTCGAGCTGGTGTCGCGCATCGACGAGATCCTCTCGGAGGTCGAGGACGAGGAGGAGCACGAGGGGCGGGTCAAGCCCGAGCTCCTCCAGTCCGTTGTGGAGGTCGCCACGAACGTCGCCCATTCGGTGGAGGAGGCGATGGACGACCTGCGCCGGCTGCGGGCGCGCCTGCGCACCGCTGCGGCCGAACGCGACGCATTGATCGCGTCCTCGGGCACGCACCCGTTCTCGCGCTACGAACACCAGGAGGTGACCGACCGGCCGCGCTACCGCGAGCTGATCGAGGACATGGGCTGGGTCGCCGAGCGCGAGCTGATCTTCGGCCTCCACGTCCATGTCGGGCTCGGCTCGCCGGACGCCGCGATCGCGTGCATGAACGCGACGCGCACGTTCTTGCCGGAGCTGCTCGCGCTCTCCGCCAACTCGCCGTTCTGGGAGGCGCGGCCGACGGGGCTCGCCTCGACGCGAACCAAGGTCTTCGAGGCGTTTCCCCGCTCGGGCCTTCCGCCGGCATTCGCGTCCTGGGAGGAGTTCGAGCTCTTGGTCGACCGCGGCATCAGGACTGCCTCCTTCCCCGACTACACGTACATCTGGTGGGACCTCCGCCCGCATCCGAAGCTGGGCACGATCGAGGTGCGCATCTGCGACGCGCAGGCGTCCATCGATACCGTCACGGGCATCGTGGCGCTCGTCCAGAGCCTCGTCGCGAGGCTCGCCGAGGCATACGAGGCCGGCGAGCCGCTGCCGGTGCAACCCGTCACGCTCGTGGACGAGAACAAGTGGCGCGCCACCCGCGACGGGCTCGACGCGAAGCTGATCGACCTGGAGCACGACACCGAGCGATCCGCGCGGGACGCGGTGCTCGCCCTCGTCGAGCGCTCGGAGGCAGCGGCCCGTCGGCTCGGCTGCGCGGACGAGCTGGAGTCGGTGGAGGGGCTCCTGGCCCGCGGCACGGGCGCCGACGAGCAGCTCCGCGTCTACGAGGAGACCGGCAGCCTCCTCGCCGTCGCCCAGTGGATCGCGGAGGAGACCGTGCGGGGCGTGTAGAACCGGTTCAGATCTGGCCCGCCGTGAGCTTCGGTATCCTCAGCCGGTCGCCGAGTGGCGACATTCCTACATGCGGACGACCCTGAAGAAACGGTCCCGGCGGGCGGCGAACGGCAGTGGCGGAAACGGCGCCTATCCGCCGGAGCTCCTGCCGCCGCTCGAGCCCCCGCTTCGGACGCCGCCTCTCGGCCCGCCCGCGACCGGCGACCACCCCGAGCGGGCTCTCTATCGCGTGCGCCGCAACCCGCTGAAGCTCCTGGCAACGGGAGTCATGTGGCTCGTCGTCGGCGCGCTCGTGGGCGCGGGGGCGCTGACCGGCGGTGCGAAGCTCTACTTCGACTACAGCGTGGCGGCGGTGCGGCCGTCGTCGCCCGAGGTCCTCGAGGCGGTCGAGGTGCTCGACGAGCTCGTCGCGGGGGAGCCGGCCGTGGCGATCGTGATCGGCTACGACAGGCGGCCCGGCGAGACGTCCGCGGGGCGTGGAGACACCATCATGCTCCTGCGCGCCGACCCCGACAAGGAGACGCTGACCATGCTCTCCTTCCCGCGAGACCTCGTCGTCGAGCATGCCGGGTGCCAAGGCCATCCGCCCTGGACCGGCCGCATCAACGAGGCGTACGCCTACTGCGGGCCGCGCGGGACGCTGCTGACCGTGAAGGAGCTGACCGGGATCCCGATCAACTACATGATCACGGTCAACTTCAAGGCGTTCATCAACATCGTGGACGAGCTCGACGGCGTGTACATGGACGTCGACCGTCGCTACTTCAACGACAACTCCAGCGGCGAGAGCTACGAGCGGATCGACCTCAAGCCGGGCTATCAGCTCCTGGACGGCGAGGACGCGCTCGACTTCGTCCGCTACCGGCATACGGACTCGGATCTCTACCGTGTCGTGCGACAGCAGGAGTTCGTGAAGGCCGTGAAGCAGCGAATCTCGAGCGCCTGGGACATCTTCCAGCTGCCGGGCATCGTCAAGGCGGTCACCGACAACATCGAGGTCGGCAAGGGCGGCGGCAAGGAGATCAGCGGGGGCGAGGTCCTCGAGTACGCCCGCCTCGCCTACACGCTCCCCGCGGGCAACTTCCAGCAGGTCCCGCTCGACGGTGTCTCCGGCTACTTCGAGCTCGCTGTGGCCCAGGAGTCACTCGACGACGCCATCCGGCGGTTCATGAACCCGGACACGAATGCCTCGGAACGCGCGATCGCCGTCGCGACGGGGAAGAAGTTCAAGGACACTTCGGCGCCTCCGCCCTCCGACGTGAGCATCGAGGTGCTGAACGGAAGCGGCGTCGACGGCGCGGCCGACGACGCCGCAGTCCTGCTCGGGCGCATTGGCTACCAGGCCGAGAACGGCGGCAACGCGAACAACTTCGACTACTTCCGCACGACGGTGTTCTACGACTCCGACGTCGACGAGAGCGCGGCCGCGGCGCAGGCGGTCGCCGACCTCTTCGGCGAGGCGACGTTGAAGGAAGCGCCCCCATCGAAGCCGCTCCCGACGATGCTGCAGGTCGTCGTGGGCACGACCTTCCAGGGGACGCTCGGGCCGGCGCCGACGGACGACACGCCGGAGCGGCAGCGGCCGCAGGTCGTCACCGACCCGACCTCGATCGCGCCCGCATTGCGTCAGCTCCGGAAGAAGGTCGACTTTCCGATCATGGTCCCGACCGTCCGCGAGGAGGGCTCCTCGATCGACGACGACGAGGGCATCCGAGACTACAAGATCGAGGACCACAGGGCGTTGCGGCTCACGTACCACACCAGCTCGAACGAGTACTGGGGCATTCAGCAGACGAGCTGGGAGGATCCGCCCATCCTCGGCGAGCCAACCCTGGAGCGGACGATCCGCGGCCGCAACTACAAGCTCTTCTTCAGCGGTGCGAAGCTGCACATCGTCGCGTTTCAGCAGGACGGGGGCACCTATTGGGTCGTGAACACGCTCAAGAACGCGCTCTCGAACGAGACGATGCTCGCCATCGCCGCTGGGCTGAAGCCTCTCAAGCAGGCGTAGCCTGATCAGCTCGAGGGCCGTGGAGGCGATCATCCTGGCGGGCGGCAAGGCCGAGCGTCTCGGCGAGGCCGCGCAGGGGCACCCCAAGTCCCTGGTCCCCCTCGCCGGGCGGCCGCTGGCCGCCTACCAGGTCGCCTGGCTCGCCAAGGCGGGCGTCGCGCGCGTGCTCGTCAGCTGCGCGGCCGGCCAGGAAGGGATCTTCGAGTCCGAGCTCTCGGGCCTCGGGCCGGAGATCGTCGCCGTCCCTGAGCAGGAGCCGCTGGGGCGGGGGGGCGGGATCCGCCTCGCCGCCACGGCTCGGAAGGAAGAGGGCGATGTCTACGCCTTGAACGGGGACGAGCTGCTGGACGCCGACCTGGCTGCGTTGCTGGCGCGGCACCGCGAGGCGGGCGCCGCGGCGACGATTGCGATCGCGCGCCCGCGGTCGGCCTTCGGGGTCGTCGAGCTGGGCGACGGCGACCTCGTCACGGGCTTCCACGAGGCCGGCCTCCTACCGCAGTGGGTCAGCTGCGGGGTCTATGTCCTCGGCGACGAGGCGATCGCCGAGCTGCCGCAGCGAGGCGACCACGAGACGACGACGTTCCCGGCGCTCGCCGCGCGCGGCCGCCTCGCGGCGTTCCGCCACGAGGGCGTCTGGCTGACCGTGAACACGCCGAAGGACCTCCGGGCGGCGGACGAGTACCTGCGCGAGCACCCGGAGTGGCTTGACTCCCTGGGCGGCGCTGGGGTATGACCGCGCCGTGGGTGATCTGACTCCGAACCTGCTCGACCTGGACCGCTTCGCCGTGCCCGTGGAACGGGTCGAGAAGCCCTGGGGCCACGAGATTGTCTACGGGGTGACGGAGCGCTACGTGGGCAAGGTGATCTTCATCCGCGCCGGCGAGCAGCTCAGCCTCCAGTTCCACCGGCGGAAGGACGAGATCATCTACGTCCATTCGGGGCGGATCGAGCTCGAGGTGGGGGACCCGGGGCGCACCCCCGACGTCGAGGTGATCGGCCCGGGCCGCGCGTTCCACTTCGCGCCCGGCGTCGTCCATCGCTGGAAGGCCCTCGAGGACTCGACGGTGCTGGAGGTCTCGACGCCGGAGCTCGACGACGTGGTGCGGCTCGAAGACCGCTACGGGCGGGCAGACACGTAGACTGACCGTCGCCATGGCCACGACGGCTCCGCGCCACGACGTCAAGGACCTCGCGCTCGCGCCCGGCGGCATCGCTCGCGTCGAGTGGGCGGACCGGCAGATGCCGGTGCTGGCGGCCATCCGCGAGCGCTTCGACCGGGAGCGGCCGCTCGACGGCCTGCGGATCTCCGCCTGCCTCCATGTGACGACCGAGACGGCGAACCTTGCGCGCACGCTCGCCGCGGGCGGCGCCCACGTGGTGCTCTGCGCCTCGAACCCCCTCTCCACGCAGGACGACGCCGCTGCGGCGCTCGTCGAGGAGTACGGCATCTCGGTCTTCGCCATCCGCGGTGAGGACAACGAGACCTACTACTCGCACATCGAGGCGGCGGTCGACCACCGCCCGCACCTGACCATGGACGACGGCGCCGACGTCATCGGCGTGCTCCACAAGGAGCGCCGCGACCAGCTCCCCGAGATCATCGGCGGAACCGAGGAGACGACGACCGGGGTCATCCGGCTGCGCGCCCTCGAGGCTCAGGGTGACCTCGCGTTCCCGATCGTGGCCGTCAACGAGGCGAAAACGAAGCACCTCTTCGACAACCGCTACGGGACGGGCCAGTCCACGATCGACGGCATCGTCCGCGCGACGAACGTCCTTCTCGCCGGGCGGCGCTTCGTCGTCGCGGGGTACGGCTGGACCGGCCGCGGCGTGGCGCTGCGCGCCCGCGGCCTCGGCGCCCACGTGATCGTCACCGAGGTCGACCCGGTGCGGGCGCTCGAGGCGCTCATGGACGGCTACGAGGTCCTTCCGATGGAGCGCGGGGCCGAGGTCGGCGACCTTTTCTGCACGGCCACAGGAGACAAGAACGTGATCGGGCGGAGCGCCCTCGAGCGGATGAGGGACGGCGCCATCCTCTCCAACACGGGCCATTTCAACGTCGAGATCGACATCCCGGCCCTCCGCGAGCTCGCCGTCTCCGTGCGCGAGGCCCGGCCCAACGTGGAGGAGTTCACGCTCGCCGACGGGCGCCGCCTGTATCTGATCGGCGAGGGGCGCCTGGTCAACCTCGCGGCCGCCGAGGGCCATCCCGCCTCCGTCATGGACATGAGCTTCGCCAACCAGGCCCTCTCGGCCGAGTACGTCGTCGCCCACGCCGACGAGCTCGAGCCGCGCGTCTACGTCGTCCCGGAGGAGATCGATCGCGAGATCGCCCGCCTGAAGCTGGACAGCATGGGCGTCGAGATCGACACCCTCACGGAGGAGCAGGCGAGGTACCTGGCGTCCTGGGACGAAGGGACTTAGAGCCTCAGGCGATCGTGCGGCTCGAGGACGACCGCGTCGTCCTCCTCGACCAGCGCCGCCTCCCGGACGAGGAGGTGGAGCTCGAGTGCTGCACGGCCGCGGAGGTCGCAGCGGCGATCCGCGCCCTGGCCGTTCGCGGCGCACCGGCGATCGGGATCGCCGCGGCCTACGGCTACGCGCTCGCGGCCGCCCGCGGGGAGGATTTGAACGACGCGGCCACAGTCCTGCTCGCCTCGCGCCCGACGGCGGTGAACCTTCCGTGGGCGATCGCCGAGATGCGCCTCGGCGACCAGGCTCCGGCCGCGCTCGCGGCGCGGGCCCGGGCGCTGCACGACGAGGAGGTGGAGCGCTGCCGTCGGATGGCGACTCACGCCGCAGCGCTGCTCCAGCCTGGGACCCGCGCGCTCACGCACTGCAACGCCGGCGCGCTCGCCACCGGGGGAGTGGGGTCGGCCCTCGGCGCGCTCGCCGAAGGCTTCGAGCGCGGCCTCGTCGCCCACGTGCTCGTCGACGAGACCCGACCGCTCCTTCAGGGCGCGCGGCTGACGGCCTGGGAGCTGGAGCGGGCGGGCGTCCCCTACTCCGTTGTCCCGGACGCGGCGGCCGGGTCGCTCATGGCCCGCGGCGAGGTCGATGCCGTACTCACCGGCGCAGACCGGATCGCCGCCAACGGGGACGTGGCCAACAAGATCGGCACGTACCCGCTCGCGGTGGTCGCGGCGCGCCACGGCATTCCCTTCTACGTCGTCGCTCCGAGCTCGACGGTCGACCTCTCGGCCGAAAGCGGCGCCGACATCCCGATCGAGGAGCGGGACCCGGCCGAGGTGACGGCCCGCTTCCACGCGCGGAACCCGGCCTTCGACGTGACCCCCGCGGACCTGGTCGCCGCGATCGTCACCGAGGAGGGCGTGCACCGACCGCCGTACCGAGGCTCGCTCGCCGGCCTGGGGCGGGCGCGGGAGGAGGTCGCCCGATGAAGGCCATGGTCATGGCTGCCGGGCTGGGCACGCGGCTGCGCCCGCTGACCGACTTTCTCCCGAAGCCGATGATGCCGGTGGCGAACCGCCCGGTCCTGCATCACCTCCTGAACCTCCTGCGCCGCCATGACGTCTCCGAGGTCGGCGTCAACCTCCACGCCTTTCCGGAGATGATCCAGCGCTACTTCGGCGACGGCTCCGCGCTGGACATGTCCATCCTCTGGTCGGAGGAGCCCGCGCTGCTCGGCACCGCCGGCGGCACGAAGAAGCTGCAGAGCTACTGGGGCGACGAGACCATCCTCATCACCTCGGGCGACGGCCTGCACGACGTCGACCTGACGGCCCTGCTGGGCCACCATCAGCGCACCGGGGCGCTCGCGACCCTTACGGTCAAGCCGGTGCCGGATCCGTCCGCGTACGGCGTCGTCATACTCGACCGCGACACACGGGTGCGCGGCTTCCAGGAGAAGCCGCGGCGAGACGAGGCCCGCAGCGACCTGGCCAACTGCGGCATCTACGTGATCGAGCCGGAGCTGCTCGAGCGGATCCCGGCCGACACGTTCTACGACTTCGGCGAGGACGTCTGGCCGAACCTCGTGGCGGCGGGCGAGGACGTCTACGCGTATACGACGATGGCGTACTGGAACGACGTCGGCGACCTCGACGAGCTTCGCAACACGATCCTCGACGCGGTGCTCGGCCACGTGCGGGTGGAGATTCCGGGCGAGGAGATCGCTCCCGGCGTCTGGGCGGAGGAGGGCTGTCGCGTCCACCCGGAGGCGGTGATCGACGGCCCCGTCGTCCTGGGCCCGAACGTCACGATCGAGGAAGACGCTCAGATCCGCGGCCCGGCCGCCATCGGAGCCGACTGCCAGGTCGGCAAGGCTGCAGCCATCCGCCGTGCCGCGCTCCTCCCAGGAAGCGTCGTCCCCGACGAGGGCCTCGCGATCGCGGGCATCTTCGGCGACGCGTCGAAGCTCGCCGAGAGCATCCTCCGCTACCCGTCCGCACGGTCCTAGCTGGCGGCGATCGGAGCGAGGCCGGCGGAGCGGAGGCGCGCGGTGTCGGCGATGACCACCGCCAGGGCGCCGAGCACCTCGGCCCGCTCCCCGAGGATGCCCGCCTTGACCTCCACCGCCTGCGCGGCGCCTGGAAGCGAGTAGCGGTCGATTTCCTCGCGGACGCCGTCCAGGAGCGCGTCGCCGGCGACGCTCAGCTCGCCGCCCACGATGATCGCCGCAGGGTTGAGGAAGTTGCAGAGGTCCGCGACCGCCCGGCCGACCGCGCGGCCCGCGTCGTTGACGACGCGCTTCGCCGCGAGGTCGCCCGCGGCGACGAGATCGAGCATCTCCCGCTGGGTGAGGTCAGGGCCGTGGGTGGGCCGGAGGAGCGAGAGGAGCGCGCCGGTCGAGGCGACCGTCTCGAGGCAGCCGCGACTGCCGCAGCGGCAGACGGCGCCCTCGGGGCGCACCTGAACGTGGCCCAGCTCGCCCGCGATGCCCGTCGCGCCGTGGTAGAGGCGGCCGCCGAGCACGAGGCCCGCGCCGAGGCCGGACGCCATCATGACGTAGATGACGTCGGCGAGGCCGCGCCCGGCGCCGAAGGAGACTTCCGCCAGCGCGCCGAGGTTCGCGTCGTTGTCGAGCTCGACCGGGATCTCCAGCCTGCGGGAGAGCTCCTCTCCCGCCTGGATGCCGGCCCAGTTGGGAAGGACGGTGGAGCCGACGACCCCCTTGTGCCGGTCGATCGGGGCGGAGAGGGCCATGCCGGCGCCGATCACACGGCTGCGCTCCACGCCCGCGTCGGCCAAGACGCCCTCGGCGAGGTCGGCTGCGGCGTCGAGCGCAGCCTCCGGGGCGCCGTCCACGTCGAGCTCGACGAACTGCTCGGCGAGGACGGTCGAGGAGAGGTCGGCGACGGCGACCCGCACGTGCCGGTGGCCGAAGTCGACCCCGAGGGCCGAGCCCGCGGCGGCGTCCAGGCGCAGGAGCACCGGCGGCCGGCCGCGGCCGGCGGGCGCCGTCGGCGCATCGGCCTGCTCCACGATCAGGCCGCGCGCTTGGAGGTCTGAGACGAGGGTCGCAACCGTCGACCTCGAGATGCCGGTCATGCGGGCGAGGTCGGTGCGGCTGGCCGTCCCAGCCCGCCGGAGCGCGTCCACGACGCGGAGGCGATTCAGCTCCCGCAGCGTTCCGAACGTTCCCGGCTCGACCGTCATCGCGATCCTCCCACCGTGCGCGGTATTCAACACTTTCGCACGCTCGCGGACGAATTTCACCTGCTCATCCCGGAAATACGCCAACATCGAGCAGAAAGGCAGCGGTGCGCAGCGTTCCCGCAGACCTAACTAGGACGCTTGAAATCCGTCCTTTGGAGAGCCTAAGCTCCCCCGGTCAAAAGGGCGGCTGGGGTCAGTCAACGAGGAGGAAGTCGTGAGCAGATTTTCGTACAAGGCCAGCGAATCCCGGATGCGCCGACTCGTGCTCGTGCTCCTGGTTGCGCTGGTGGCGGCCCTCGCAGTGGTCGCGACCGGCTGCGGCGGAGACGACGACGATGACGACGCGGGTGGTGACACCGGGGCGGCCGGCGACACGGCCGGCGGCGGAGGCACCTGCGACCAGAGCATCTGGGTGCTCCTCCCGGACAGCGCCACATCGCCGCGCTGGGAGACCGACGACCGCCGGTACTTCACCGAGGCCTTCGAGGCGGCGGGCGTCGACTTCAACATCGTCAACGCCGAGGGCGACGCCGCCCAGCAACAGTCGCAGGCCGAGCAGGCGATCGCCGACGGCGCGGGTGTCATCCTGCTCGTCAGCATCGACACCGGCTCGGGTGCGGCGATCATCGACCAGGCCCAGGCCGAGGATGTCAAGGTGGTCGAGTACGACCGCTTCAACACCGGCGGCGCCGGAGGCGATGCCTACGTGAGCTTCGACAACGTCGCGGTCGGCGCCGCGATGGCGGAGGTGCTCGAGCCCGTCATCGACGAGCTTCCCGCCGACCCGAAGCGGGTCGTCATGCTGAACGGCGGCGAGGAGGACAACAACTCCTTCCTCTTCCGCCAGGGCTACGCCGAGACGGTCGAGGCCAAGGCCGAGGCGGGCGAGTGGGAGATCGTCGCCGACCAGCACGTGCCCGGATGGGACAACCAGGAAGCCCAGACGCTCATGGAGCAGATCCTCACCGACGCGAACAACGACGTCGACGCGGTGTTCGCGGCGAACGACGGCCTCGCCAACTCGGCGGCGAACGCGATGGAGGCCGCCGGAATCGAGGGAGCGCCCATCAGCGGCCAGGACGCGACCGAGGCCGGAATCCAGAACATCGTTCTGGGCCGGCAGACGATGAGCGTCTACAAGCCGATCCAGGCGGAGGCCGACGTCGCGGCCAAGACGGCGCTGGCGCTCTGCGCCGGCGAGGATCCGACCGCCGTCGAGTCCGAGTACGAGTTCCAGACGATCGGCATCACGGCCGCCGACGGCCAGCCGACCGACTCGCCCGAGGGCGAGGGCGTCGTCCCGTACCTGGCGCTCACGCCGACCGCGGTCACGATCGACAACATCGCGGAGACCGTCATCGCCGACGGGTTCCGCACGATCGAGGAGATCTGCACCGGAGACGCTGCCCAGACGGACTGGTGTCAGGAGAACGGCTGATCCCCACGCGGCTCGAGAGGGGGCGCCGTCAGGCGCCCCCTCTCTTCCCTCCGCGTGTGGGACACTGACCTATGGCCGCTACCGCCCCGCTCCTCGAATGCAGAGGCGTCTCGAAGGCCTTCGGCGCCGTGCAGGCCCTCTATAACGTCGACTTCGAGGTGCGCAAGGGCGAGGTGATGGCCCTCGTCGGCGACAATGGCGCCGGCAAGTCGACGCTCATCAAGGGAGTCGTCGGCATCTACCCGTTCGACGAGGGCGAGGTCCGCGTCGAGGGCGAGCACGTCCACGTGCACGGTCCGCGGGACGCGGCGCGGCTCGGCATCGAAGTCGTCTACCAGGACCTCGCGCTCGCCGACAACCTCGACGTCGTCGCAAACATGTTCCTCGGCCGTGAGCGGATCCGCACGGGCGTCGTCCTCGACGAGTCGAGCATGGAGCGCTCGGCGCGTGAGACGCTCGACAGCCTCTCGGTCACGACACTGCGCTCGGTGCGCCAGGCCGTCGCCGGGCTCTCCGGCGGCCAGCGCCAGTCGGTCGCCGTCGCCAAGGCGGTCATGTGGAACTCGAAGCTCGTCATCCTCGACGAGCCGACCGCGGCCCTCGGAGTCGCCCAGACGCGCCAGGTGCTGAACCTGGTGCGCCGCCTCGCCGAGCACGACCTGGGCGTGGTCATCGTCTCGCACAACCTCCACGACATCTTCGAGGTCGCCGACCGGATCACCGTCCTGCGCCTGGGCCAGCGCGTCGCGCAGTTCGAGCGGTCACAGACGAACCAGCAGGAGGTCGTGCACGCGATCACCGCAGGGAAGCTCGACCACGTCCCGGGAATGGAGGCAGTCGGGGCGGCCGAGCCGTGACCACGAGCGTCGACCCGACCGCCGCCGTCGTCCCGGAGCCGACCCCTCAGCAGACACAGAGCCTGTCGGGCTATGCCCAGGCGTGGTGGCGGGGCGTCCGCGGCGGGGAGCTCGGCTCGCTGCCGATCATCGTCGGCCTGGTCGTCATCTTCGTCGTCTTCGGGATCCTCGAGGACAACTTCCTCACCGAGCGGAACTTCACGAACCTGCTCCTGCAGATGGCGGCCGTGGCGACCATCGCCATCGGCATCGTCTTCGTCCTCCTGATCGGGGAGATCGACCTGTCGGTCGCGTTCGTGAGCGCTGTCGGCGGTGTCGTCATGACGCTCCTCCTGCGCCCGGACAACCCCGGGTGGCCCTGGTGGGCAGCGATCCTCTTCGCGCTCGCCTGCACGACGGCGATCGGCTTCGTTCAGGCGCTCGTGATCACGAAGGCCGGCGTCCCGTCGTTCGTCGTGACACTCGCCGGCCTGCTCATCTGGTCCGGCGTCGTTCTCATCCTCACCACCCAGTACTCGACGGCCGGCACGATCAGGGTCCAGGACGAGAGGGTCGTCGACATCGCGAACGGCTTCCTCTCCGACGTCTGGGGCTGGGTCCTCGCAGCCGCGGTCGTCGTCGCCTTCGGCCTGTCCCAGCTCCGAAACGCCCTGGTCAGGCGCGCGGGCGGCCTCGGCGCCAAGCCGACCGTCGTGATCGCGCTGCAGGTCCTCGGCCTGGCCGTGGCATTGGGGGCCGCCGTCTGGTTCGCGAACAAGGACCGCGGCGTTCCCTACGTGACCGTCATCCTGGGCGTCTTCCTGGTCTTCTGGTCGTTCGTCGCCGGGAGGACTCGCTTCGGGCGCCACGTCTATGCGGTCGGCGGCAGCGCGGAGGCGGCCCGCCGCGCCGGCATCAGCGTCGATCGGGTCCGGATCGCCGTGTTCATGATCAGCGGCTTCATGGCGGGCGTGGGCGGGATCATGCTTGCCTCCCGGCTCCGTTCCGTCGCCACCAACACCGGCGGGGGGAACCTGCTCCTGCTCGTCATCGCCGCCGCGGTCATCGGCGGCACCAGCCTCTTCGGCGGCGTCGGCCGCGTGGTCTCGGCACTGCTCGGGGCGCTCGTCATCGCCTCGATCCAGAACGGGATGGACCTGCTCGGCCTCGCCTCCGGGACGAAGTTCGTCATCACCGGCCTCGTTCTCCTCGGCGCGGTGCTCATCGACGCCTTCTCCAAGCGCCGGCGCGCGGCTCGGGGAGGCGTGTGAGTGCGGGCGAGCGCCTAGCAGGAGCAAGCGATCTGAGCGCCGCCACCTTGAAGACCAGCCTGGGGATCTGGGCGTTGGGCCCGATGGTGACCCGGTTCGTGCCGGGCGGCTACAAGCCCGAGCACGCCGGGGAGACGACCGTCGAGCGTGTCCGGCGGGCGGTGGAGGGGCTGGGCGATCTGATCGACGGGTACGAGTTCCACTACCCGCAGGAGCTGAACGAGGAGAACCTCGACGAGGTGCGGGGCGCCCTCGAGAGGCACGACGTGTACTGCCTGGCGACGGGGTTGCACCTCGACCCGCGTTTCGGCCGCGGCGGCCTCGTCTCGCCGGACGAGGCGACACGCGGAGAGGCGCGGCGGCGGACGCTCGCGGCGATCGACTTCGCTGGCGAGCTGGGGGCGCACTTCATCATCTGGCCGGGGATCGAGGGCTACAACTACCCGTTCCAGTGCGGCTACCGGGAGAGCTGGGCGTGGCTGGTGGAGGGGATCGGGGAAGCGGCCCAGCGCTGCGCCGACCACGGGATCCTGCTGTTTCTCGAGCACAAGAACTCGGAGCCGGCGATGAAGATCCTGATGCGCAACATCGGCATGACCCTGCACGTGATCCACAAGCTGCGTGCTCAGGGGCTCACGAACGTGAAGGTGAACATGGACTGGCAGCACCTGCTCATGAACGGGGAGAGCCTGGGCGAGTACGCGGCCCTGCTCGCCGCCGAGGGGCTGCTCGGCCACCAGCATGCGAACTCGGGCTGGGGCACCTTCGACGACGACAACATGGTCGGCGCCACCGCCTTCATGGAGACGCTGGAGCTGGCGGTCGAGCTGCGCCGGGCCGGCTACGGCGAGAACGGGGAGCGGCTCGGCTTCGACCTCTATCCCTACACCGAGGACGCCGTCGCCGCCGTGCGTAGAAGCGTGCTCCAGTGGCGCTTCATCGACGGCATCGCGGCCCGCATCGACGACGCCGCCCTCCGCGAAGCACAAGCCGCCAAGGATGCCGTCCGCGCCTACGAGATCGTCTACACGGCGCTGGAAACAGGGTGAGGCTCGAGCAGGCGCTCCAGGTCGTCGAGACGGTCGTGCGCGAGGCGCCGGGCCCGGTCTCGGTGTTCGTGGCCGACTCGCACGGCGAGCTCGTCGCCGCCGCGACCATGGACGGCGCGGCGCCCGACACGAGGCTGAACGCCCATCGCAAGGCCTATACAGCCGCCCGCAGCGACATGACCTCCAGCGGTGCGCTCGCGGACAAGGTCCGCGCCGATGCAGCCGAGCTGGCGAGCTTCGATCCGTTCTTCACGTTCTTCCGCGGAGGCGTCGCCGCCTTCGAGGACGGGCTCCGGGTCGGCGCCGTCGGCGTCAGCGGCCTGCCGGCCGAGGACGACGAGGCCCTGGCGAGCGAAGCGCTCCTCGCCGCCGGGCTCGCCCTCGCGTGAGCGCCCTCGTCGGGCTCGACGTCGGCACGTCGGGCGTGAAGGCGCTGGCGGTCTCGCCGTCCGGCGAGGTTGTGGCACGGGCAGAGCGAGACTACCCGTTGTCCACGCCGCGGCCGGGCTGGGCGGAGCAGGATCCTGAGGATTGGCGCCGCGCCGCGGGAGACGCGCTCGCGGCGCTGGGCGTCGAGGACCTCGCCGGCCTGGGCCTCACCGGCCAGATGCACGGGCTCGTCGCCCTCGACGGCAACGGGCGCGTCCTGCGCCCGGCCATCCTCTGGAACGACCAGCGAACTGAAGCGGAATGCCGCGAGATCGAGGAGCGGCTCGGCCTCGCCCGACTGCTCGAGCTGACCGGCAACCGCGCGCTGCCGGGCTTCACCGCGCCGAAGCTCCTCTGGCTTCGCGCCCACGAGCCGGAGACGTACGAGCGCATCGCGCACGTGCTGCTCCCAAAGGACTATGTGCGCCTCGCCCTCACCGGCGAGCGGGCGACGGATGTCGCGGATGCCTCGGGCACGTTGCTCTTCGACGTCGCCGGGAGGCGCTGGAGCGACGACGTGCTCGCCGCCCTCGAGCTGCCGGGCGAGTGGCTGCCGCCCGCACTCGAGTCGCCGGCCGTCTCGGCGACGACCGCAGGCGGCGTCGCCGTCGCGGCCGGCGCCGGTGACCAGGCCGCAGGCGCGGTCGGGGTCGGCGCCACCCGTCCGGGTCCAGTCTCGGTCGTCCTCGGGACGTCCGGCGTCGTCTTCTCGACGATGCGGGAGCTCGCCGTCGATCCCGAGGGGCGCGCGCACGTCTTCTGCCACGCGGTTCCAGGAGCTTGGCACGCGATGGGGGTCATGCTCTCGGCCGCCGGCTCGCTGAGCTGGTTCCGGAACACGCTCGCGCCCGGTGAGCCCTACGACCGCCTGCTCGCCGAGGCGGAGAGCTGGGCGCCCGGCGCCGAAGGGCTGCGGTTCCTGCCGTACCTAGCGGGCGAGCGCACGCCGCACGTCGACCCCGACGCGCGCGGCGCCTTCGCAGGCCTCTCGCTCCGCCACGACCGGGGCGCGCTCGTGCGAGCTGTGCTCGAGGGCGTGGCGTACGGCCTGCGCGACTCCCTCGAGATCCTGCGGGCGCTCGGCGCCCGTCTGGAGGTCGGCAGAGTGTCGGGCGGCGGCGCCCGCGGCGAAACCTGGCTCAGGATCGTCGCCTCCGTCCTCGGGCTTCCCCTGGAGCGGACCGTGGTCGAGGAGGGAGCAGCGTACGGCGCGGCGCTCCTCGGCGGGGTCGCGGGCGGTGTGTTCGCGGACGTCGACGAGGCGGTCTCCGCCTGCGTGGGCGTCCGGGACACGGTCGAGCCCGTGCCCGAATGGCGGGACGCATACGAGGACGGCTATGCCCGCTACCAATCCCTGTACCCAGCCCTGAGACCGTTGGAGGCGACATGACGAAGTGGGGGATCATCTCGACCGCGCGCATCAACCGCCTGGTGCTCCGCGGTGCGCGCCAATCCGACCGGGTGGACGTCGTCGCGGTCGCCAGCCGCGACCGCGGCCGAGCGGAGGTCTACGCGCGCGAGCACGGGATCGAGAGCGCGCACGGGAGCTACGAGGCGCTGCTCGAGGACCGCGGCGTCGAGGCGGTGTACATCTCTCTGCCCAACTCCCTGCACGTCGAGTGGTCGATCCGCGCGCTCGAGGCGGGCAAGCACGTGCTCTGCGAGAAGCCGCTCGACCGCCGCCCCGAAGAGGTCGAGCGCGCGTTCGAGGCCGCCGCCCGAGCCGAGCGGATCCTGATGGAAGCCTTCATGTACCGCCACAACCCGCAGACGGCCCGGCTCACCGAGCTCGTCGCCGGCGGCGCGATCGGCGAGCTCCGCGTCATCCGCTCGTCGTTCAGCTTCAGCCTCGGAGATCCTCAGAACGTGCGGCTCGCGGCCGAGCTCGACGGCGGCGCGCTCATGGACGTGGGCTGCTACTGCGTCAGCGGCTCCCGCCTGCTGGGCGGCGAGCCCGAGCGGGTCTACGGCGAGCAGGTGACGGGCGAAAGCGGGGTGGACGTCCTCTTCAGCGGGACGATGCGCTTCCCCAGGGATGTGACCGGCCACTTCGACTGCGGCTTCGTCATGCCCGGCCGCGACGAGCTCGAGGTAGTCGGCTCCGAGGCGTCGCTCTTCCTCGACGACCCGTGGCACGCGCGCCGCGCGGTGATCGAGCTGCGCCGCGCAGGCAGCGTCGAGGAGATCGAGCTGGAACCCGCCGACTCCTACCGCCTGGAGCTCGAGAACTTGAGCGACGCGATCCACGGCGACGCCGAGCCCCTCCTCGGGCGCGACGACGCCCTCGGCCAGGCCAGGGCGATCGACGCGCTCTACCGCTCAGCCGGGACCCGGGCAGCGGTCGCGCTCGACTGAGACAGAGCCGGCACGATCCTGCGCATCGTGGGGCGCTATCCAGGGTGGATGGACGTCGCCCGGGCGCTCCTCGCGGTCGTGCTCCCCGAGCGCTGCCTCGCGTGCGGCCGTGGGGAGGAGCTTCTCTGCCCCGCGTGCCGGGCGGGGCTGCTCGTCCTGCGCGGCGCGCTCTGCGGACGTTGTGGCGCGCCGACGGCCTGGGCGGTGGAGCGCTGCGGGGAGTGCGCCGGCCGCCGCCTCTCCTTCGCCTCGGCCCGCGCCGCGATCGGCTACGACGCCGCCGGGAGGACGCTCGTCTCGGCCTGGAAGGAGCGCGGGATCGCGCGGGTCGCGGTGCTCGCCGCACAGCTCGTGGCGGCGACGGTGCCGCGGCCTGCTGTCGAGGCGCTCACGTTCGTCCCGGGCGAGGGCGACCGGGTCGGCTGGCGCGGCGTGAACACGGCCGAGGCGCTCGCCCGCGCCCTCCGCGGATGCTGGGACCTGCCCGTGGAGAGGCTGCTCGACCGAACGCGGCGCGTGCGGCCCCAGCGCGGGCTCACGAAAGCGGAGCGGCGCGCCAACATCCGCGCTGCGTTCCGGTCTCGCGGCGCGGTCCCGCGGACGGTCTGCCTCGTCGACGACGTCTACACGACCGGCGCGACCGTCTCCGTCGCCGCCCGAGCGCTCAAGGCGGCCGGCGCCCGCCGTGTGCACGTGGTCACGTTCGCCCGCGCCGTTCGCTAGGAGGGGTTGGCGGAATGTCGCTCGTCGCCGGGGTGCGCTGGG
>Ga0081538_10001755_pt1 | contig 22000 bp, 19 predicted proteins | sample TabmetS5T2R1_FD_71022 | JGI IMG/M metagenome (GOLD analysis project Ga0081538, IMG submission 71022) | Tabebuia heterophylla rhizosphere microbial communities from the University of Puerto Rico - S5T2R1 | ecosystem: Host-associated > Plants > Roots > Rhizosphere ...
GTCGTGGTGGGCGTGCTGTTCTCGGTGCTGATGGTGCTGATGTTCGGCTACCTGTTCGGCGGCGCCATGTCGGTCCCGGGCGGCGGCGACTACCGCGAGTTCCTCCTGCCCGGCATGTTCGCCCTGACCATGCTGTTCGGCATCGAGTCCACGATGATCGCGGTCACCACCGACGCCGCCAAGGGCGTCACCGACCGGTTCCGCTCCATGCCCATGGCCCCCTCGGCCGTGGTCGTCGGCCGCGCCACCGCCGACATGCTCAGCTCCATGCTCGCGCTGGCCGCCCTGATCGGCTGCGGGCTGGCGGTCGGATGGCGCTGGCGCGGCAGCGGCGGCGACGCGCTGCTGGCGGTGGGGCTGCTGTTGCTGCTGCGGTTCGCGGTGGTGTGGGTCGGCGTCTACCTGGGCCTGCTCGCCAAGAGCCCGGAGGCGGTCACGGCCGTGCAGATCCTGGTGTGGCCGTTCGGCTTCCTCTCCAACGTGTTCGTCGCCACCGCCACCATGCCGGGCTGGCTCGGCGCGATCGCCCGGTGGAACCCGCTGTCGGCCACGGTGTCGGCCACCCGCGAGCTGTTCGGCAACCCCGGGGTGGCCGCCGACGGGTCGTGGATCGCGGAGCACTGGCTGGCGATGGCGATCGCCTGGCCGCTGGCGATCATCGCCGTGTTCCTGCCCCTGTCCGTGCGCCGCTACCAGCGACTGCGCCGCTGACGTGGACGACGATCTGCCCCGCGCGTTCGGGCTGATCGCCGCCGGCGACATGGGCGGCACCCGCACCGAGGCCTCCCGATTCGGGCTGGCCGTGTTCGACGAGCGGGTGCCGCTGCGGTACGACTCGAACTACCTGCTGGTCGACGAGCTGCCCGAGGCGGTGTCCGCCGACGAGCTGGCCGAGGAGGCCAGGCGGCTGGACCGGCGGGCGGTCATGCTCCGCCATCGGCCGACGGGGGAGCGGCTCGCGCCCCGCTTCGAGGCCCTCGGCTGGACGATCGACCGCGGCCTGGTGATGGCGCACCGCCGCGAGCCCGCGCGGACCGCGGACACGGGCCTGGTCGAGGAGGTCGACGAGGCGGCGCTGCGGCCGGCGCGGCGCCGCCAGCTCGCCGTGGAGCCGTGGGCGACCCCAGCAGTGGTGGAGCAGCTCCTGGACGCCAAGCTCGCGGTCGCCCAGGCCCTGACGGCGCGCTTCTTCGCCGTGCGGGTCGGCGGCGAGGTGGCCGGCTACGTGGACCTGTACCACGACGGTCGCACGGCGCAGATCGAGGACCTGGCCACCCTGGAGGAGCACCGCGGACGCGGCTACGCCAGCGCACTGGTCCTGCACGCGCTCCAGGAGGCGCGGCGTGCCGGCTGCGACCTGGTCTTCCTGGTGGCCGATGCGGACGACTGGCCGAAGCTGCTCTACGGCCGGCTCGGCTTCGACGAGCTGGGCCGCTACGTCAAGCCCGTGCGCCCCGGCTGACCCCGGTGCCGCTGGCCGGTAGCGGAGAACTCCGGCTCGCCGGTAGCGAGGGTGGGCGCTGGCCGTGACGACACCCGCCTGCTCGAGTGCCAGCCTCGGAGGAGGACATCGGCCCATCGAGCGAAGGGCGTCAACATGCCGCAAACCGCGATCGAGGCGCGCGGGCTGGTCATGCGCTACGGCGACCGGGAGGTGCTGCACGGCATCGACCTGGTCGTCAAGCAGGGGATGGTGCTGGGGTTCCTGGGGCCGAACGGCGCCGGCAAGACCACCACCATCGAGATCCTGGAGGGCTACCGCCGCCGCGCGGCCGGGTACGCGCGCGTGCTCGGCATGGACCCGGCCACCGGCGGGCGCGAGCTGCGCGAGCGCATCGGCCTCGTGCTCCAGGAGACCGCCCACAACCCCGACTTCACCGTGCGCGAGACCGTGCGCCGCTTCGCCGGCTACTACCGGCGGCCCCGTCCCGTGGACGAGGTGATCGCCCAGGTCGAGCTCCAGGAGGCGGCCAGCCGCCGGGTGCGCGCGCTGTCCGGCGGGCAGCGGCGCCGGCTGGACGTGGCGCTGGCCCTGGTCGGCGACCCCGAGCTGGTCTTCCTCGACGAGCCCACCACCGGGTTCGACCCGGCCGCCCGGCGCCAAGCCTGGCGCATGATCGGCGGCCTGCGCGACCTCGGCAAGACCATCCTGCTCACCACCCACTACATGGACGAGGCCCAGGCGCTGGCCGACCGGGTCGCGATCATCCAGGCCGGCCGCATCGTCGCCGAGGGGACCCCCGCCGACCTGGCCGCGGCCCAGCGCGTCACCGAGATCCGCTTCGCCCTGCCCGCCGGCGCCGGGCCCGGCGACCTGCCGCGCGTCTCCGGCGCGGTCCACGACGGCGGCAGGGAGGTCGAGATCTCCACCGAGGACCCGACCGGGGACCTGCTCGCGCTCACCAGCTGGGCGGCCGGCCGCGGCGTCGGCCTGGACGGCCTGACCGTCGCCCGCCCCAGCCTCGAGGACATCTACCTGACCCTGACCGGCGACAAGGAGGCCGCCGCATGAACCCGATGGTGCTCGCGGCCCGCGAGACCCAGACCATGCTCCGCGCGACCTGGCGCAACCGCGCGGGCACGTTCTTCACGATCCTGCTCCCGGTGATGTTCCTGCTGCTGTTCGGCGCCATCAACCGTGACGGCACCGTGCAGCTCGGCCCGCACGGGCCACAGGTCGGCTACACCACCTTCTTCACCCCCGGCATGCTCGGCATGGCGATCATGGCCAGCACGTTCGTGAGCCTGGTGATCAGCCTGGCCATCATGCGCGACAACGGGCAGCTCAAGCGGCTGCGGGGCACGCCGCTGCCGCCGTGGGCGTTCTTCGCCGGGCAGGTCCTGTCCCGCCTGGTGCTGGTCGCGGTCGAGACCGCGGTGGTGCTCGCCCTCGGCCGCCTGCTGTTCAACGTGAAGCTCCCGCCCTCGGCGACCGCGTGGGCCACCTTCGCGCTGGTCGCGCTGCTGGGGGCGGCCACCTTCACCGCCCTCGGCGTCGCCTACACCCGGCTGGTCGGCAACGCCGACTCGGCGCCGGCGCTCGCCAACGCGGCCTACCTGCCGCTGCTGTTCCTGTCGGGCGCGTGGTTCCCGATCGACGGCCTGCCCCACTGGCTGGGCTCGCTCGCCAACGACTTCCCGCTCGCCCGCCTGCTGGACGGCATGCGCCAGGCGCTCATCTTCGGCCACGGGCCCGGCGCGGTCTGGCCGGACCTGCGCAACCTGCTGCTGTGGCTGGCCGTCGGGCTGCTGGTCGCGCTGCGGACGTTCCGGTGGGAACGCGCCGCCTGAGGGCGCTGGCCATGACCGGGGCGCGGCCCGGGGCCACCACCCCCGCTGGCCCGGGCCGCGTTCCCCGGATCCGGGGGGCCGGCTACTGGCGCCGGCTCGGCCCCGGGATCGTCACCGGCGCGGCCGACGACGACCCCTCCGGCATCGGGACCTACTCGCAGGTCGGCGCCGTCTTCGGCTTCGGGCTGCTGTGGACCACGCTAGCGACCCTGCCGCTGGCGATCGCCGTCCAGGAGGCCACCGCCAGGCTCGGCCTGGTGGCGGGCAAGGGCCTGGCCGCGTTGCTGCGTGAGCGGTTCGCCCGCCCGGTGCTGCTGGGGGCGGTGGCCCTGGTGGCGGTGGCCAACACCTTCAACATCGGCGCCGACATCGGCTCGATGGCCGCCGCGGCCGGGCTGCTGGTGCCGCTGCCGCAGACCGTCGCCGCGGTCGCGTTCGCCCTGCTCATGGTGGCGTTGGAGATCGCGGTCCCCTACCACCGCTACGCCCGCGTGCTGCGCTGGCTGGCGCTGTCCCTGCTCGCCTACGTGGCCGTGCTCGCCGTCGTCCACGTCGACTGGGCCGCCGCCCTCGCCCACACCGTGGCGCCGCGGTTCCAGCTCGACCGGGCCAGCCTGGCGGCGCTGGTGGCGGTCTTCGGCACCACCATCTCCCCCTACCTGTTCTTCTGGCAGGCGGGCGAGGAGGTCGAGGAGCAGGCCGACCGCCCCCAGCCGGTGGGCCGGCGCCAGCTCGCGGCGATGCGGCTGGACGTCGCGGCCGGGATGGGCTCGGGGGTCGGCGTGATGTTCGCCATCATGGTGACCGCCGCGGTGACCCTGGGCGCGCACGGCGCGGTCCGGGTCGACACCGCGCAACAGGCCGCCCAGGCGCTGCGCCCGCTGGCCGGGCTGCTGTTCGCCGCCGGCATCGTGGGGACCGGCCTGCTGGCGGTGCCGGTGCTGGCCGGCTCGACCGCCTACGCGATCGCCGAGGCGGCCGGGTGGCGCGAGGGACTGGGCCGGCGCGTGTCGCAGGCCCGCGCCTTCTACGCCGTCATCGCCGCGTCGATCCTGGTTGGGCGTGGTGATGGACTTCGCCGGCGTCAGCCCCATCCGGGCGCTGTACCTGGCGGCGATCCTCAACGGCGTGGCCGCGCCGCCGCTGCTGCTGCTGATCCTGCTGCTGGCCCGCTCCGACGCGGTCCTGGGGGAGCACCGGTCCGGGCTGGTCTCGCAGCTGCTGCTGGGGGTGGCCGCGGTGGTGATGGCCGTGCTGTCGGTGCTGGCGGTGCTCCCGTGAGCGAGCGGGTGGCGCCGGCGTCCGGCGGCTCGGGGCGGTACCGGCCGATCGGGGACTACGCCTTCCTGGGCGACTGCCACAGCGGCGCGCTGGTGTCGTCGGCCGGCTCGGTGGACTGGCTGTGCCTGCCGCGGCTGGACGACGGCAGCTACTTCGGGCGGCTGCTGGACCGCGAGCGCGGCGGCTGGTGTGCGATCACCCCGGCCGGCCCGGTGGTGGACAGCAGCCGCCGCTACCTGGACGGCACCCTGGTGCTGAAGACCGAGATGGCGGTCGCCGGTGGCCGGGTGCGGGTCACCGACTGCCTGACCATGCGGCCCGGCGGCGCCCGGCGGCCGTACCGGCAGCTGCTGCGGGTCGTCGACGGCCTGGAAGGCGTGGTCGACCTGCGGGTCGAGGTGGTCCCCCGCTTCGACTACGGGCAGGTGCGGCCGTGGATCCGGCGGGCCGGGCGGAGCTGGCAGGCGCTCGGCGGCGACGACGGGCTGGTCATCGAGGGGGACGTGCCGCTGGCCGCGTCCGGGCTGCACGGCCTGGTGGCGGAGGTGCGCGTGGCCGCCGGCCAGCGGCTGCGGCTGAGCCTGCGCCATGTCCGCCCGGAGGTCCTCGACGGGTCGGGGAGCAGGCCGCCGGCCCCGGCCGAGCTGGATCGGCGGCTGGCGCAGACGGTGGCCTGGTGGTGCGGGTGGTCGGCCCGCGGCGGCCGGCTCGGGCACGACCAGGCGGCGCTGCTCCGCTCGGCCACGGTGCTCAAGGCGCTCACCCAGGCCACCACCGGGGCGATCGCCGCCGCGGCCACCACCTCGCTGCCCGAGGCGCCCGGCGGGCCGCGCAACTGGGACTACCGGGCGAGCTGGGTGCGGGACTCGGTGTTCGCGCTGCGGTCGCTGGCCGAGCTCGGGTACACCGCCGAGGCGGAGGGGTTCAGGAGATTCGTCCAGCGCAGCGCCGCCGGCAGCGCCCAGGAGCTGCAGATCATGTACGGGCTGGGCGGCGAGCGGCGGCTGGAGGAGCTGGTCCTCGACGACCTGGAGGGCTACGGGGGCGCCCGGCCGGTGCGGATCGGCAACGCCGCCGCCCGCCAGCACCAGCACGACGTCTACGGGGAGCTGCTGGATCTGACGTGGCTGTGGCACCGGCAGGGCCACTCCCCGAACGCCGACGACTGGCGGTTCCTGGTCGAGCTGGTCAACGCGGCCGCCGAGCGCTGGCGGACCGCCGACCGCGGGATCTGGGAGCTGCGCGGCCGGCCGCAGCACCTGGTGCACTCCAAGGTGATGTGCTGGGTGGCGCTGGACCGCGGGCTGCGCCTGGCCGAGGAGGTCGGCTTCCCGGCGCCGGTGGGGCGCTGGACGGCGACGCGGGCGGCGATCCGGACCGCGGTCGAGCGCCACGGCTACGACCCCGGCCGGGGGGTGTTCACCCAGGCGTTCGGCCGGCCCGAGCTGGACGCGGCGCTGCTGCTGCTGCCGAGCGCCGGCTTCGTCGCCTGGGACGACCCGCGGATGCGGCGGACGGTGGACGCGGTCCGGCGGGAGCTGGAGGTGGACGGGCTGCTGCTGCGCTATCGCGCGCCCGACGGACTGGAGGGCACCGAGGGAACGTTCGTGGCCTGCACCTTCTGGCTGGCCGAGTGCCTGGCCAAGCAGGGCCGCACCGCGGACGCGCGCGCCGCCTACGAGCGGGCGTCGGCGACCGCCAACGACCTGGGGCTGTTCGCCGAGGAGTTCGACCCCGGGACCGGGACGCTGCTGGGGAACTTCCCCCAGGCGCTCACCCACCTGTCCCAGATCGCGGCCGCGGTCGCCCTCGAACGGGCCGGCCGCCGGCCCTCGGCCGCGCCGGCTCAGATGGTCCCGGCGGCGCGGAGGGCGCGGTAGGCCAGCCAGCCGGGCAGGATCGGCAGCCAGAAGGTGAGCAGCCGGAACGCCAGCACGCCGGCGACCGCCGGCCCGGCCGGGGCGCCGACGGCGGTGAGCCCGGCGACCAGCGCGGCCTCCATGGCACCCAGCCCGCCGGGGGTCGGGCTGGCGGCGGCGACGGCGGCCGCGGCCAGGTAGACCGCCACGGTGGTCGCCAGCGGCAGGTGGGCGTCGAACGCCGCCAGGCAGCCGGCCAGGGTGAGCGCGTAGGCCACGGTGACGCCGGCCGAGCCGCCCAGGAGCTGGGCGGCCTTGCCGGGACGGCGCAGCACGCCGCCCAGCTCCCGGGCCGCCCGCAGCGCCGGGACCACCAGGCGCCGGCGGCCGAGCGGCGACCACAGGACCAGGCCGCCGGCGGCCAGCGCCGCCGCCAGCGCCGCCAGCAGCGGCCAGCCCTTGGGGATGTGGGCCGGGCCGACACGTGCGCGGCCGATGAGCGCGGCGGCGACCAGCAGGCCGAGCACGTGGACGAGCGCGCCGGCGGCGGTGTTGACCGCGACCGCGGCCGCCGCCGACGGCCGGTCCAGCCCGGCACGCTCCAGGTAGCGGACGTTCAGGCCGATCCCGCCGAGGCTGGCCGGCGTGAGCCGGTTGGCGAACGAGCTGGCGACCTGCACCAGGGTGGTGCGCCCCAGGGCGAGCGGCGGGTCGACGGCGCCGAGCTGCGCCACCGCGGCCGCGAGGTAGCTTGCGGCCGCCAGCGCCAGGCCGACCAGCAGCCACGCCCAGCGGGCCGTCCGGAGCGCGTCCAGCGTGTGCGGGAGCTCGCCGACCTGCGGCAGCAGCAGGTGCACGGCGAACCCGCCCGCCACCAGCAGCAGCAGGGTGCCGGGCCGCACGCGGGTGAGCGGTTCCGGCGGCGGTGGCTCGGTCCCGACCGCGGCCGCCGCCCGCTCGCGCAGCTCGGCGAGCAGGCCGGGCCGGGACCTGAGGTCGGCCCGGGTGGCGGCGGCCAGGGCGGCCGGCTGCAGCAGCGGCAGCGCCTGCGCGACCGCCTCGGCACCCAGGGCCCGCGTGGCGCTGCGCACGGCCCGGTCGGGACCGACCAGGCAGGCCAGCGAGGCGAGCAGCTCGGCCACGTCGCCGGCCAGCCGCCGTTCGCTGGCGGCGGCCTCGGCGAACCCGAAGTCCAGCAGCCACGGCCGCCCGTCGGCGTCGACCAGCAGGTTGGCGCGGCGCAGGTCGCGGTGGGCGATGCCGGCGGCGCGCAGTCGCCGGACCTCGGCCCACACGGCGGCCAGCAACCGATCGTCGGCCTGCGCGGCGTCCAGGAGGTCCAGCGTCCGCCCGGCCACGTGCTGCTGGACCAGCAGCACCTGCCCGTCCGGGGCCGGCGTGGCGGTCACCACCCCCGGGGTCCGCACCCCGGCGCGGGCCGCCAGCAGCGCCAGGTAGGCCTCGTGCTCCACGGCCTGCTTGGGGGTCGCGAACGGGGCCTCGTCCCCCGCCTCCCGGAACGCGGCCCAGCGCCACAGCTTGTAGAGCAGGTCGGCGTCGCGCTGCTCACGCCCGACCGCCTTGACGAACAGCCGCTCGCCGCGGCCGTCCCGGGCCACGAACGGCACGGAGCCGCGCGCGTCGCCGCCCACGGGGTCGACCGTGACCGGGTCGATCCGCGCCGCCCGCAGGCCCTCGAGGATCGCGGACGGCGCGGGCAGGCCGCCGGGCGCGCCAACGGCCAGGTGTGTGGCGGCGGCCACCGCCCAGCCCAGCGCGGCCCCGCCGACCACGTCGAGGGGCAGGTGCGAGCCGGCGTACATGCGGCCGAGGGCCACCAGCCAGACCGTCCACCAGGCCGCCCGCCGCGCCGGGCGCGGCAGCCACGGCCCGGCCGCGGTCGCCAGCGCGGCCGCCACGGCGACGTGGCCGGAGGGGTAGCCGAGACCGCTGTCGAGCGCGCGCTCCACGACCCCCTGGATCAGCGCGACCGGCCGCGCCCGCCCGACCACGCCTTTGACCATCCTGGCCAGCACCCAGGCCAGACCGCCGGACAGGGCGAGGTCACGGGCCAGCCTGGGCCGGCGGGCGACCAGCGCCACGGCGGCCACGACCGGGACCGCGGCCACCGCGCCGAGCTGCATCAGCACCAGCAGCGGCCGGCCCAGCGCCTCGGGAAGCTCGTTGACCAGCCGGAACAGGTTGGCGTCGAACGCGAACACGTGGCCGTGGTGGGCGGCCATGCCGCCTGCCGCCACCACCACGCCGCCGATCAGCACCCGCAGCACGTCCCCTGGGTGCCGCCGCACGTGCCGCAGGCGGACCCCGCCGGCATGCGGCCTGGCAGCGCCGTGCGCCGTGCCGCTCGATCGCCCCCGCTGCTCGCCCGCGCCCGCCGGGCCGGCGCCGGTGCGCTTGCCCCCCGGCGGCGCCGTCGGCGGTCGCGGGCCGGCTCTCACCGTCGCGCGTCCGCAGCCTCGACCCCCTGCCGGTGGCCGCTGCCGGCGCGAGCTTCCGGCCGGCTCTGCCGGCGGATGGCCCGCAGCGCCCAGCCGGCCAGGGCGAGGGTCAGCAGCCCGGCCAGGATCGAGTTCCACTCGGCGCGGGCGATGGCGGCCCGGGTCGGCTCGGTGACCTCCCAGGCGGGGATCGGGACCAGCTCCCAGGCGTCCACCCCGTCGCGGAACTCCCACAGCGAGGGGGCCAGCAGCAGCCACAGCCCGAAGGACGCGGCGATCGCCAGCGGCGGCACCGGGTTGCGGGCCGACCGCGCCCAGGCGGCCAGCGCGGCCAGGGCCAGGCCGCTGCCGACCGCGCTGACCATGCCCGCGGTGACCGGGGTGGTGGACAGCACCAGCGGGGAGGCCACCAGCCAGCCGCCGAGGGCCAGCAGCGCACCGGTCGCCCAGCGTCGGCGGCGACCGTCGTTGCCGTTCATCGTGCATCAACTCCCATGGGCCGCCCGTTGCCGCTGTGGCCGGGGGTGCCGACCGGCTGGCGGCTTTGTGGTACCTGGCCGAGGACGTCCTCGATGTCGGTGCCGTCGATGGTCTCGCGCTCCAGCAGCAGCCCGGTGACGCGGTCCAGCGCGTCGCGGTGCTGCATGAGCATGGCGGTGGCGCGTCGCTCGGCCTCGCGCAGCAGCTTGGCGACCTCCTCGTCGATCACCCGCTGGGTCGCCTCCGCATACTGGCGGCTGCGGACCTCCTCGCCGCCCAGGAACAGCGGGCTCCCCGACGCAAAGCCGACCGGCCCCAGCGCCGCGCTCATGCCGAACTCCCGCACCATGCGGGTGGCCAGATCGGTCGCGCCCGCCAGGTCGTTGGAGGCCCCGGTGGAGCCCTCGCCGAAGACGATCAGCTCGGCCGCGCGGCCGCCCATGCGGATGGCCAGCGAGTCCCTGAGGTAGCCCTCGGTGTACAGATGGCGCTCGTCGATCGGGAGCTGCTCGGTGACGCCCAGCGCCTGCCCGGCCGGCAGGATGGTCACCTTGGCGACCGGGTCGCCGTGGTCGCTCAGCGTCGCCACCAGCGCGTGGCCGGCCTCGTGGACCGCGACGGCGCGCTTCTCGTCGGGCAGCAGCGCGTTGGAGCCGTCGCGGCGGCCCAGCAGGATGCGGTCGCGCGCCTCGGAGAAGTCCACCGCGGTGATCACCTCACGGCCCGCGCGGACCGCGAAGATGGCGGCCTCGTTGACCAGGCTGGCCAGGTCCGCCCCGGAGAACCCGGGGGTGCCGCGGGCCACCACCTCCAGGTCCACGTCGGGACCGAGGGGCTTGCCCTTGGCGTGGACGGCCAGGATGGCGCGGCGCTCGCGCTGGGCGGGCAGGGGGATGACCACCTGCCGGTCGAAGCGGCCCGGGCGCAGCAGGGCGGGGTCAAGGACCTCGGGGCGGTTGGTGGCGGCGATCACCACCACCCCGGTGGCCGGGTCGAAGCCGTCCATCTCCGCCAGCATCTGGTTCAGCGTCTGGTCCCGCTCGTCGTTGGACACAAACTGGCCGCCACGGCGCTGGCCGATGGCGTCGATCTCGTCGATGAAGATGATCGACGGGGCGCGCCGGCGCGCGTCGGCGAACAGGTCGCGGACCCGGGCCGCGCCCACGCCAACGAACATCTCCACGAACGAGCTGCCGGTCACCGAGATGAACGGCACGTGCGCCTCGCCGGCGACCGCGCGGGCCAGCAGGGTCTTGCCGGTCCCCGGCGGCCCCACCATCAGCACCCCCTTGGGGCCGACCGCGCCGGCGCGGCGGTAGCGGTCGGGGTGCTTGAGGAAGTCGACGACCTCGGTGACCTCGCGCTTGGCGCCCTCGTAGCCGGCGACGTCGGCGAAGGTGGTCTCGGGCCGCTCCATGTCGAAGACCTTGGCCCGCGACCGGCCGATGCCGCCGAGACCGCCCATCCCGGCGAGCTGCCGGCGGGCCGCTCGCCCGCTCCACAGGAACAGCCCCAGGATGACCGCCAGCGGGAGCAGGTTGAGCAGCACCGACCAGATCGAGGTCTGCGCCGGCTGCGTCTCAACCTGCACGTTGTGCTGGTCCAGCAGCTGGGCGAACTGGGGGTCCTGCAGGGCGGTCGGGTAGCTGGAGGTGAACTTGGTGCCGTTGGTGAGCTTGCCGGAGATGCTGCCGTCGGGGCCGAGCGCGACCGAGGCGACCTGCCCGGCGCGGAGGTCGGTCTTGAGCTGGGTGTAGCTGAGCTGCTCGACGTTGCTGGCGCGCGGCACCGGCAGCAGGAACAGCGCCACGGTGAGCAGCACCCCGACGACCAGCAGCCAGTTCCGCCAGCGGGGCGGCGGTGGTGGCGCCGGCGCGGGCGGCCGCTGCGGTGGAGGGTCCGACCTGGCCGGCCCGGTGCGGTGCCGCCCGGAGTCCGGGCCCGCCGCCATGGTGATCATTGCCTGCTCCCTTCCGCGCTGGCGGTCGCCTTGCGCCAGCGGCCGCGCAGGGCCACCAGCCCCAGGAGCCCGTCCAGCGCCAGCAGCCCCCAGCTGATGGCCGTGTACAGGTGCACCTGCGCCTGGGTCACCGCCGGCACGCGGCCGAACTCGACCAGCAGCCACTGCGCCGGGGTGCCGGTCAGCAGCAGCGTCAGCCACACCGCGATCCCGTTGGACGCGTCCCACAGGCCGTGCAGCACCGCCACCAGCAGGTACCAGCCCAGGACCGCGCCGCTGAGCCGGGGCCGGCCGCGGCGTGCCGCGGCCGCGAACAGCGCCCCGCCGAGGATCGCGGTCCACAGCCCGTGCCCGACCGGCGTCAGGATGCCGCGCAGCACCTCGGTCTCGACCAGGTTGAGCAGCGACAGGCCGCTGCCCGTGAACAGGGCGTTGAAGGCGTAGCCGGCGCTCTCGAAGGCGGCGAAGCCGAAGCCGACCGCCGCGCCCAGCACGATGCCGTCGCGCATGGTGTAGCGGGGCAGCCGCCGGGCCAGCAGCCAGAGCGCGGCCAGCTTGACCGCCTCCTCGATCAGTCCCACCCCCAGGTAGGCCGGCCCCGACGGCTGCCGCAGCAGCGCGGCCTCCAGGATCGAGGCGCCCAGCACGCCCAGCACCCCGCCGTAGATGAAGGCGGTGAAGATGCGCTGGGGGGTGACCACCTCGTCGGCGTGGCCGAAGGCGTAGGTGACGAAGGCGACCGGGACCAGGAAGCTGCCGAGAAGGATGATGGTGGGGACCAGGGTGCTGTTGCGGGTGGCGAAGGTTACCAGCACGGCCGCCGACCACAGCGTCAGGCCGCCGACGAAGATCCGCACCCAGCTCGGTCCCTGCCGTGGCGTGCGGGTCTGGTGTCCGGCCGCGGTGGTGGCGGGGATCGGGTCCGCCGCAAGTTGTGTCATGACGCCCTCCTTGTGCTGGTGAAAGGGTCGCGCCATGGCGCCCGCGTGTCGTCAGGGCCAGCGGCCAACTTCCCTGCCGGCTGGCTGCAATCCCACGGCTGCCGCCAGCCGGGGGGCGGCCAGGCTGCCGGCCGCCGTCAGTGGCCGTCGGCGTCGAGCGGGAGCTCGACCTGCACCGTGGTGCCCTGCCCGGCGGGGCTCCTGACCGTGATGGTCCCGCCCAGCGCCTGCACCCGGTCGGTGAGCCCCACCAGCCCCGAGCCACCGCCCATCTCGGCACCGCCGACGCCGTCGTCGCGGACGGACAGGTGCAGGCGGCCGTTGGCGGTCCGGGCCTCGACGTGGACGGCCGAGGCGCGGGCGTGCTTGGCCGCGTTGGCCAGCGCCTCCGACACCACGTAGTAGGCGGCGACCTCCACCGGCTCGGGCAGGCGCGCCTGCAGGGGCACCTCGAGCTGGACCGGGACGGCGGAGCGCCGCGCCAGGGCCTTCAGCGCGGGGCCGAGCCCGCCCTCCGACAGGATGGCCGGGTGGATGCCGCGCGACAGCTCCCGCAGCTCCTCCACCGTGCTGCCGAGGCCGGCGGCCACCTGGTCCAGCTCCCCCCGCAGCGCGCCGAGCTCGGGCGGCACCCCTGCCTGCACGGCACGCAGGTCCAGCCCGAGCGAGACCAGCCGCTGCTGGATGCCGTCGTGCAGGTCGCGCTCGATGCGGCGGCGGGTCTGGTCGGCGGCAGCCACGATCCGCGCCCTGGACGCGGCCAGCTCGGCCTGGCTCTCCTGCAGCGACCCCGCCATGCTATTGAAGGAGCGCTCCAGCGCCCCGATCTCGCCCACGCCGGTGGCGGGCATGCGCGCCGCGAGGTCGCCGCCGGCGAGCCGGCCCGCCATCGCGGCCACCCCCAGGACGGGCCGGACGATCGCGCGCGTCAGGTAGCTCGAGAAGATGACGATCAGCACGACCGAGCCTGCCAGCCCGACCGCCGCCGCCGTGACCGCGCGGGTCGCCGCCCGGTCGGAGCGCTCCTGCCGCGCGGCGGACAGGTCGCGGTCGGTGGCGATCAGGCGGTCGAACTCCGCCCGCATCGCGTCGACCCGTCGCTTGCCCTCCTCCGTGACCGCGACCGTCCGCGCCGCCGGCAGGTCGCGCCGGGCGGTGCCGATCAGCGGCACCGAGTAGTCCTGGACATAGGCGGCGGCGGCACGGGCGAGCCAGCGGGCGCGGCGCTCCTGCGCCCCGCCGGCCGTGAGCTGCTCCAGGGTCGCACTCACCTCCGGCAGGGCGGCCCGGGCGTCCTGCCACGGCTGGAGGAACCGCTCCTGCCCGGTGATCGCGAACCCGCGCACGCCGGTCTCCAGGTCCACCACCAGCCGCTCCAGCTGGTTGGCGGTAATCAGCACCTGCTGGGAGCGGGTCGTCAGCCGCTCCTGGGCGCGCAGGTCGGCGACCGAGACCAGCAGCACCGCGAAGGCCGTGGCGATCACCAGCGCGAGCAGGCCGCTGGCGATCAGCATGCGGCTGGTCAGTCCACCCCTCACGGCGACGAGGCTAACACCGGCCGAGCAGGCCGAGGATGGCGTCGGCGGACAGATCGGACTTGGGCAGAAAGCCGGCGGCCGGGCTGGCCGAGATGAGCTCGGCGAAGTCGTCCGGGTCATGGATGGAGGTCAGGATCACCGGGGCCAGGCCGGCCTCCTGGTGCAGCCGGCGGGCGAGCTCGAAGCCGCTCGCCGCCGAGGTCGATGTCCACCAGGGTGAGGTCGGGGTGCAGCGCCTCGGCCTGGCGGAGCGCCTCCGCGCCGTACGCGGCGACGCCGACCACCATCAGCCCCTGGCGTTCCAGCAGCCCGCGGGCGGCCCGCAGGAAGTGGGGGCTGTCGTCGACGATCAGCAGGCGCAGGGTCATGGTCGCCGCCCGGCTCGCTCATCGCTCCGACAGCACGGCGAGCACCAGCGCCCGCCCCGCCCTGTCACGGGGCGGCCTCCTCCCCGCCGCCGACGGGGGCGGTGGTGCGCAGGGGCGCCTCCCGCAGCAGCAGCGCCAGCAGCAGCGTGGCCACGGCGAACGGGACCGCCCAGAGGTAGACGACCTGGTAGGAGCGGGCGAACGCCTCCAGCAGCGGGTTCAGGACCGCGCCGGGCAGGGCCCGCAGCTGCTGGGGTGCGCCCTGCAGGGCGCCCAGGCCGAGGTGCGCGTGGCCGGCGGGCAGCAACTCCGCCAGGTTGCGCTGGAGCCGGTTGAGCAGGACGGCGCCGAACAGCGCGGTCCCGAAGGTGCCGCCGAGGATCCGGAAGAACACGATGGCGGAGGTGGCGGTGCCGAGGTCGCGGTGGTCGACCGCGTTCTGCACGGCGAGCACGGCGACCTGCATGATGCAGCCGATGCCGAGCCCCACCACCACCATCCACAACGACAGCACGGCCGTGCTGGTGCCGACCTGGATGTGGGTGAGCAGCCAGAACCCGACGGTCAGCAGCGCCGCGCCGACGATCGGGAACGCCTTGTAGCGGCCGATGCGGCTGATGACCTGGCCCGACCCGGCCGAGGCGACGACGATGCCGAGCGTCAGCGGCATCAGCTCCAGGCCCGACCTGATCGCCGAGGCGCCCTGGACGACCTGGAGGTACTCGGGCAGGTAGACGACCGCGCCGAACAGCGCCAGCCCGAGCAGCAGGGTGATGGCGCCGGGACGGTGAAGATCGGGTTGCGGAACAGCCGCAGCGGCAGGATCGGCTCGCTCGCCCGCGCCTCCCACGCCAGGAACAGGCCCAGCAGCACGGCCGCGGCCGCGGCCAGCCCGACGATCTGCGCCGACCCCCACGGATAGGTGGTCCCACCCCAGGTGGTGGCGAGCACCACGCAGGTGACCGCGGCGACCAGCAGCACCGAGCCGGGGTAGTCGATGCGGTGCTCCAGCCGGCGGAACGGGAGACGGAGCGCCACGCTGGTCACGGTCAGCGCGGCGACGCCGAACGGCAGGTTGACGTAGAAGATCCACCGCCAGGAGAGCGAGTCGGTGAAGAACCCGCCCAGCAGCGGGCCGCCGACGCTGGCCAGCGCGAACACCGCGCCGAACTAGCCCTGGTAGCGGCCCCGCTCGCGGGGCGAGACGACATCGCCGACGATCGCCATGGCGAGCGCCATCAGCCCGCCGCCGCCGAGCCCCTGGACGGCCCGGAAGGCGATCAGCTCGGCCATGCCCTGCGACAGGCCCGACAGCATGGAGCCGACGAGGAAGACGGCGATCGCGGCCTGGAAGGTGCCACGGCGGCCGTACAGGTCGGACAGCTTGCCCCACAGCGGGGTGACGGCGGTGGACGTCAGCAGGTAGGCGGTGACCACCCAGGACAGATGGTTCAGGCCGCCGAGGTCGCCGACGATCGTCGGCAGCGCGGTCGCCACGATGGTCTGGTCGAGCGCGGCCAGCAGCATGCCCAGCATGAGCCCGCCGAGCACCAGGTAGAGCTGCCGCCAGCCGAGCGGGCTCGGCCCTGGCGTGCCGGTCCGGTCGGCCTGGATGGTCTGCGCCGTCACACCGCCTCCAGTGGAGTGGGGGAAAATCGCTCACGATCCGAGCTTGGCCCCGCGGGCGCCGCCTGTCGTCACCGCCAGCGCCCTTCCTGCCCCCCCGGTCGCTGCAACTCTGCGGTACCAGCTAGCGGGACCGGGGCCGGCTGGCCGATACTCCCCACCATGACGATGCCGCGGGTGGTCCTGGCCGAAGACGACGTGCTGCTCCGCGAGGGGCTGGCCAGCCTGCTGGAGCGCTCAGGGTTCGAGGTGGTCGGGCAGGCCGGCGACGCCGCAGGGCTGCTGACGCTGGTCCGCGAGCAGGCGCCCGAGCTGGTGGTGGTCGACATCCGCATGCCGCCGACCCACTCGACCGAGGGGCTGGAGGCGGCCCGGCAGATCCGCCAGGAGCTCCCCGAGACCGGCATCCTGGTCCTGTCGGCCCACGTCGAGGTCGAGCACGCCATGGAGCTGCTGGCCGGCGGCCGGGGGATCGGCTACCTGCTCAAGAGCCGCGTCACCGACCTGGAGGAGTTCCTGGAGACGCTGCAGCGGATCGCCAGGGGCGGGTCGGTGGTGGACCCGGCGCTGGTGCAGGAGCTGGTGACCGCCCGGCGCCACCAGGACCCGCTCGCGGTGCTCAGCGAGCGGGAGCGCGAGGTGCTGGCGCTGATGGCAGAGGGACGCTCCAACGCCGGCATCGCCCGGCGGCTGTGGGTCACCGAGGGGACCGTGGAGAAGCACGTGCGCAGCATCCTCACCAAGCTGAGCCTGGCCGAGGCCGAGGAGGACCACCGCCGCGTCCTGGCGGTCCTCACCTTCCTGGAGGCCCGCTGAGGCGGCCGCCGTCGCCGTGGCCGGCGAGCAGCTCGCGGATGGCGGCGGCCGACAGCGTGGACTTCGACAGGAACCCGACCGCCGGGCTCGCCGCGATCAGCTCCGCGTAGTCCTCCTCGGCGTGGGTGGAGACCAGGATCACCGGGGCCGGGCCGGCCTGGTGGTGGAGCTGCCGGGCCAGCTCCAGGCCGCTCTCGCCGCCCAGGTCGATGTCCACCAGCGTCACGTCCGGTCGCAGCTCCCGGGCGCGCCGCAGCGCCTCGGCGCTGCTGGAGGCCACGCCGACGACGCTGATCCCCTGCCGCTCCAGCAGGCCGCGGGCGGCGTCCAGGAAGCGGGGGCTGTCGTCGACGATCAGGCAGCGCAGTGTCATGGCCCAAAGGATTGCAGCGCGGGATGCCGGTGCGCATTCCCGCTAGCCGGAAACTCCCGCCGCGGCGGGACGCGGACGACGGCGACGTTGACCCCGGCCAGCCGGCCGAGCGCCGCGAACAGCTCCCGCCCTGTCTGGTCGTGCAGCAGCCGCCTGAACCCGCCCAGGTCGCCGTGGCGGGGCAGCAGCACGGTGACCTCGGTGTCGGGGCGGGCGCGCTCGGCGACCGCGCGGGCGGCGCAGGCGACCAGGTCGCGGTTGGGGCAGGCGACCACCTCCAGCGGCACCGGCACGGGCAGCTTGGCCCACAGCCTGGCCAGCCCGCTGGCCGCGTCGGGGTCGGCGGCGACGTGCAGGGCGGTGATCGACAGCGGGTTGAGCTGGCGCGCGTACTGCAGGGCGCGCAGCACCGCCCGGTCCAGCCCGTCCACCAGCACCAGGACCTCGTGGCGCGGTCTGGTCGGCGCCAGCACCTCGTGGACCTCCACGCCGAGCTCCTCCCGCTCCCTGCCGTAGGCACGGCTGGTCCGGTCCTGCAGCAGCACCAGCAGCGGCAGGGCCAGCAGCACCATCCACGCCCCGGCGGCGAACTTGGTCTGGACGATGTCCAGCAGCACCACCAGGGTCACCACCGCGCCGATCCCGTTGACGACCAGGCCGTAGCGCCAGCCCGGCTCCCGCAGCCGCAGATGCCGGCGGGTCATGCCGGCCTGCGACAGCGTGAAGGAGGTGAACACGCCGATGGCGTACAGCGGCAGCATGCGGTTGTAGTCGGCGCGGAACGCCACGGTGACCGCCGCGGCGACCAGCGACAGCGTGATGATGCCGCCCGAGTGCACCAGCCGGTGCCCGCGCTTGGTGAACCAGCGGGGCAGGAAGGCGTCGGCGGCGGCGAACGAGGCGAGCCTGGGGAAGTCGGCGTAGGAGGTGTTGGCGGCCAGCACGAGGATCGCCAGCGTGGCCGCCTGGAACAGGTAGAAGAAGGCGCGCCCGGTGGTGGAGCCGCCGAGGACCCAGCCGGCGAGCTGGCCGATCAGCGTCGGGTTGCCGCTCTGGTAGGGGCGGACGCCGACGTGGACAGCCAGGAAGCTCACTCCCACGAACAAGCTGCCCAATATCATCCCCATCGCCACCAGAGTGCGGCGGGCGTTGCGGGCCTCCGGCTTGCGGAAGGCGGGCACGCCGTTGGAGATCGCCTCCACTCCGGTCAGCGCGGTGCAGCCGGCGGCGAAGGCGTGCAGCACTAGCAGCAGGCCCACCGACGCGGTCGCCGGCGGCAGCGGCGCGGTCTGGCCGGCGGGCATCGGGTCGAGCTCGCCCCGCAGCAGGCGGACGAGGCCGACCAGCAGCATCACCGCGCAGGAGCCGACGAACAGGTAGGTCGGCACCGCGAAGATGCGGCCGGACTCGCGCACCCCGCGGAGGTTGGCCCACATGATGAGCGCGATCGCCGCCAGCGACAGCGGCAGGATGAACCGCTGCAGCGGCTGGAACGCGGTCGTCAGGGCGGCCACCCCGCTGGTCACGCTCACCGCGACGGTCAGCACGTAGTCGGTCAGCAGCGCCGCGCCGGCCACCTGTGCCCACCGCGGCCCGAAGTTGTCCTTGGTGACGACGTAGGCGCCGCCGGCCGACGGGTAGGCGGTGATGGTCTGGCGGTAGGACAGGATCAGCACCGCCAGCAGCCCGGCGATCGCCAGCGCGACCGGGAACGCCAGCCTGGTCGCCACCGCGCCGGCGGCGACCAGGACCAGCATGATCTGCTCGGTGCCGTAGGCGGTCGAGCTGATGGCGTCCGAGGAGAACACCGGCAGCGCGACCAGCTTGCGGAGCCGCTCCCGGGCCAGCCGGGAGGTGGCCAGCGGCGGCCCGAGCAGGAGGTCCTTCATCCGACCCTGCCCCAGGTGCGGGCGGCCCGCCGGCTGGCGGTGGTGCCCGGCCGGGTGGCCCGCCGTGCCGGGGCCGGTGCGGGTGGCTGGTGCGAGTCGATGTACCGCTCGACGGCCAGGAACCGCTCCAGCGACACGATTCCGAGGTAGCGGCTGCCGTATCGGGTACGCATCGGGGGCCTCCTTTCCTGCGGTCCGGTGCGGACCTGCATGCTCAGAGGTTCACCCCGTGGCGGTGGCGTGTCGTCGACGCCAGCGCCCAATTGCGCGCCCGGCCGGCTGGAATCCTGCGGTGCCCGCTAGCTGCAAGCGGCGACCTCAGGCAGCGCCGTCGAGGTCTTGGAGGCGGCCGCGGATCTCGGGTCGCCGTAGGGCGGCAAGGGCGTCCCGCTCCACCTGGCGGGCCCGCTCCCGGGAGAACCCCATCACCGCGCCGACCTCCTCCAGCGTCCGCGGCGTCCCCGAATCCAGGCCAAACCGCAAGATCAGCACCTGCCGCTCCCGCTCCGGCAACGCCTTGAGGACCTGCTCCAGCGCCTCCCGGCCCACCGCCTCCACCGCCAGCTCATCCGGCCCCACCGCGGAGTCGTCCTCCAGGAAGTCCTGCAACGCCGCCCCATCATCCCCGATCGGGGTATCCAGGCTGGTGATCGCCTGGGCGGTGTCCTTCAACCGGGCGACCTTGTCGGCCGGCATGTCCAGGTCCTCGGCCAGCTCGCGGTCGGTCGGCTCCCGCCCCAACAGCTCATGCAACCGGGTCTGCGTGCGCCGCAACCGCCCCACCTGCTCGTCCACGTGCACCGGCAGCCGGATCGCGCGGGCGCCGCGGTCGGCGGCCCCTCTGGCGATCGCCTGGCGGATCCACCAGGTCGCGTAGGTGGAGAACTTGAAGCCCTTGCGCCAGTCGAACTTCTCCACCGCCCGCAACAGCCCAAGGTTGCCCTCCTGCACCAGGTCCCCCAACGGCAGCCCGGTGGCGCTGAAGCGGCGGGCGATGGAGACCACCAGGCGCAGGTTGGACTCGATCATCTTGCGCCTGGCCCACTCGCCCCGCTCGGCGACCTGCTCCAGGTCCGCCCGGGCGGGGTCATCTGGGTCACAATCGGCGAGCTTCAGCTGGGCGTCCAGCCCGGCCTCGTAGGCCTGCGACAGCTCGATCTCGTCCTGCTTGGTCAACAGCGGATGCCGGCCCACCTCATCCAGGTACAAACGGAACGAATCCGTTGTCTGAAGGTCAAGCAGCGTGTCCTGGTCCTTCATCCCACTCCTTGCAGCGGCACACACGTCACGTCCAGTTTTGCCAACACCCATGTTCGCAAAACATATTCCTGTTCACCAGGGGTTCTCGGAAGAATCCACGTCCGAGATGAGTGGCAGCGGTGGAGGCCGGGAGGAGCCTCCACAGCGCCATCGGCCACCATATCACGGCAGACCAAGGAAGGCAGCCCCACACCCGGCCACCCTCGGCTAGGGCGACCAGGGGCCGCCGGCGCCCGCCCAGTCGACCCGGCCGTCGGCGGTCAGCGGGACCCCCTCGTCGACCAGGCGTGCGCGCTGCTCGTCGGCGCCTGGCGTCCCCTTCATGGTGCCGTCGGCGTGCACCACCCGCCACCAGGGGACGTCCGCGGGGCAGCGGGCCATCGCCCGGCCGACCGCCCGCGCACCCCGGCGGACGCCGTAGTGGGCCTCGGCCAGCAGGCCGTAGGTGGTCGCCCTGCCGGGCGGCACCCGCCTGGCCAGCGCCCAGATCGACTCCAGCAGGTCGCTCGCCATCGGTCAGGGGGTCAGATACTCGTGGACGAGCCGCACGGCGATGGCGCCCTCGCCGACCGCCGAGGCGACCCGCTTGAGCGACCGCCAGCGCACGTCGCCGGCGGCGAACACGCCGGGCAGGCTGGTCTCCAGCGGCATGGGCGCGCGCTCCAGCGGCCAGGCGCCGGCCCGACCGACCGGGGCACCCCCCTGGGGTTCCCCGGACCCCTCCAGTAGATCCCGCCCGGTGACCAGGTAGCCGCCCTGGTCGCGCTCGACGACGCCGGCCAGCCAGTCGGTGCGCGGCTCGGCGCCGATGAGCACGAACACGGCCGAGGCGGCCAGTTCCTGGGTGGCGCCGCTGTCGCGGTCGCGGATGGTGATGCCCTCCAGGCGCCGCCTGCCGTGCCCGTCAACCACCTCGTGGTGCATGCGGCGGTGGATGTTGGGGTGGCCAGGACCTGCTGCACGAGGTAGTCGGACATGCGCTCGCGCAGGTCGCGCTCGATCGCCACGATCGTCACCGAGGCGGCGAACCTCGCCAGGTGCAGGGCCGCCTGCCCGGCGGAGTTGCCGGCCCCGATCACGAACACGTCCTCGCCGCGCATGGCCCTGGCCTCGCCGGCGGCCGCGCCGTAGAACACGCCGGCGCCGGCCAGCGCCTCCAGCGCCGGGACCCCGAGCCGCCGCCAGGTCACCCCGGTCGCCAGGATCACCGCCCTGGCCACCACCTCGCCGCCGTCGGCCAGGCGCACCACCCGGGCGGGGCCGCGCGCGGCCAGCCCGGCGGCCGCCTGCGCCAGGATCAGCTCGGCGCCGAACAGCCACGCCTGCTGGAACATCCGCCAGGTGAGGTCCTGGCCGCTGAGGCCGTGCGGGAAGCCCAGGTAGTTGCGGATCAGCGAGCTGGTTCCGGCCTGGCCGCCCGGCACCGACGGCTCCAGGACGCGCGTCTGGAGCCCCTCGGAGGCGGCGTTGACGGCCGCGGCCAGGCCGGCGGGCCCGGCGCCGACGACCACCAGGTCGCAGCCGCCGACGGCGGGCCGGGTCTGGAGGCCGAGCGCCTCGACCAGCTCGGCGTGGGACGGGTCCACGAGCACCATTCCCCTGCGGAACACCACCACGGGCAGGCGGGCGCCGTCCTCGCCGGCCTCCTCCAGCAGCCGGCGGCCGGCGACGGAGTCGTCGGGGTAGAACCCGTAGGGGATGCCGGCGCGGGCGAGCGTGTCCCGCAGCCGGTGGGAGCTCGCCGCCCAGGTCGGCCCCACCACCCGGATCGCCTCGATCCCGGGGGCGCGCGACTTCTCCCAGCCGGCCAGGAACTCGCTCACCGGCAGGTAGAGGTTCTCCTCGATCGGCTTCCAGGG
>Ga0081538_10001756_pt1 | contig 21991 bp, 24 predicted proteins | sample TabmetS5T2R1_FD_71022 | JGI IMG/M metagenome (GOLD analysis project Ga0081538, IMG submission 71022) | Tabebuia heterophylla rhizosphere microbial communities from the University of Puerto Rico - S5T2R1 | ecosystem: Host-associated > Plants > Roots > Rhizosphere ...
GCTCAGCCTGGCTGAGCGCCAGGAGCTTGTTCGCCACGCCGCGCGGCTTGAAGGAGCCGGACCGCTGGAGCAGCTCGAGCTTGATCGTCGTCGGGACGCCGAGCAGCGCCGTCATCCCGGCGCTGGCGACCGTGGGCGTCCGCTCGACGTGATCCGCGATCGCACGGGCCGCCGCGCGGATCTCCTCGATCGGCACCAGGTCGGGCACGGCCGGCACGCTACACGCGTCGTGGCGCCGAGCTCACCGCATGGAGCTCGATCCGGTAGACGAGGGTGTCCTCGTTGATCGGCCCAGCGTGCGCGGCGCGGTCGCGCAGGGTCTCGCGGTCGGGCTCACCGGATCGCCGGACGTCGGCCTCGGAGATCGCCGCGAACGGGACGAGCTCGACGGCGTCGACCTCGATGAGACCGGGACCGACCGGGTAGCGGCCGCCCTCCTTGACCTGTGGCCGCTTCCAGAGCCGGACCGACACCGTGATGTCGCCGGCCAGGACGCCGTCGCGCAACTCGCGGCTGAACTGCACGCCGTGGACGCTACACGGGTCGCCGCCCCGCGTTGTCGAGGCCGACGCCGTTGGCGACCGGGTCGCCGGGGAACCGGTAGAAGCTGCCCGGGCCGGCGCCGCGCTCGCCGAAACCGATGCCCGCATCCTCGAGCGCCTGGATCATGCCGGCCACCGTCTTGATCGACCACGGCGCGAAGCTGCGGTCGATCGAGATCTGCTGACGGCCGCCGAGCGCGGTCTGGGCGAAGCGGGCGATCGCCCGGTGCTCGGCCTCAACCGCGCACCCCTCGGCGAGCCAGCGCGCGGCGCGGGCGTTGCCCCGGCGGGCGAACGCTGTGGTCCCGGTGAGATACCCCATCAGCTCAACGGTGTCCGCCGTCTCGATCGACTCGAAGAGCCCGACCCCGCCGCCGCCGAACGCCGCGTCGGGGATCCAGAAGCGCAGGGTGAACTGGCGGCCGCCGAGCCGGCGCAGGGCGACCACGTGGTCGTACTCGGCGGTGTTGGCCGCTTTCAGCGTCTCGACGAGGCCCTCCGATGGCGTGCCGGGCGCCCGGCGGATCGCCTCGGTCAGGAACGTCACCCCGAAGCTTTCCGCCGTGGCGAGACTGTCGAGGATGCGCTTCGGCGACTCGCCGCGGCGCTGCGCGGCTGCCGGCGCGACCCCGCCGATGGCGAGCGCGCCGCCGGCGGCGGCCACCTGGAGCAGGCGCCGGCGCGTGTGGGCATCCGCCGGCGTGTCGTGGAGCACGTTCTCGAGCACCTGCAGGTCCTGCTCGTCCATCGTGACCTCCCCGGTCGGTTCATCACCTCTGCGTCGGGAGAGGCGTGGTCCTTACGTTGGAAGCGATGGTCGTCGCCGCGGGATGGTCAAGTCGTCGCGCCGCGTGAGTGTGTTGCTCTGGCGCGACGAGCGGCGGCACGAGTCAGGGGCCCGACGAGGCGGGCGGCCCGCACCAGCGCGCGAGGGCGGCCCGCAGGTCGCCGTCCCCGGCCGACCAGGCCACATACCCGTCGGGCCGAACGAGCAGCCGGTCGCTGCCCGCTGCGGCATGGTCGACCCGGTCGGTCCAGCCGTCGGGGACGCCGTCGCCCGCGGGGGCGAGCAGCACGAACCGTCCCGCGCGCAGCGCCTCGTACAGCCGGCCGCCGCCCGTGAGCGGGAGGTCGGGGGCGCGGCGGCCGCCGCCCGGATAGGCGATGGCGATCCCGGAGATGAAGCCCGTCACGCGGCGGTTGAGCGCGGGGATGTGCGCCACGGCGCCCGCGACCGGCCCGCGGGTCGCGCGTACGACAGGGGATCGGGCGAGCGCGAGCCGCAGGATCGAGGCGCTCGCCCGCACGGTGGCGCGGCCGACGGGGTGGCGCTCGGCGTGGTAACTGTCAAGCAGCCCGGCGGGCGCGCGGCCCTGTGCCGCCGCGGCGAGCTTCCAGCCGAGGTTGGCCGCGTCCTGCAGCCCGGCGTTCATCCCGAGGCCGCCCGCGGGCGAGTGCACGTGCGCGGCGTCCCCGGCCAGGAGGACGCGGCCGCTGCGGTAGCGCGCAACCTGCCGCTCGTCGCTGTGGAAGCGCGAAGTCCAGCGCGGGTCGTGCATCCCGAAGTCGGTCCCGTAGGAGCGGCGCGTGGTGTCACGCAGCTCGTCGAAGTCGACCGGGGCGCTGTCGGGCAGCTGGTGTCCGCGCCTCCAGGCGATCACACGATGCCAGCCGTCGCCGAACGACGCGACGAGCGCGAAGCCGTCGGCGCCCGCGGCGAGCGACAGCGCGTCGCGGGGGGTGTCGCTCAGGCGCACGTCGGCGAGCATCATCGATTGGACCGCGGAGCGGCCGGGAAAGCCGAGCCCGATCGCCCTCCGCACCGTGCTGCCCACACCGTCGGCTCCGACCACGTAGGCCGCGCGCCGGCGCTCCGTCGCGGCCCCCTCGGTGCGCAGCTCGACCTCGACGCCGTCCGCGTCCTGGCGCAGGCCCGTCGCCTCCACGCCCTCGAGGATCCGCGCGCCGAGCGCGCGGGCACGGCGCTCGAGCAGCCGCTCGGTGTGGTACTGCGGGGTGACGAGCATGAACGGGAAGCGGCTCGGGAGCCATCCGAGGTCGAGCACCGCGCCACCGAGCACGCTGACCCGGTCGATGGTCGTCCCGGTCGCGAGCAGCTCGTCGGCGAGGCCGCGCGCGTCGAGCAGCTCGAGCGTGCGGGCGTGGACGGCGAACGCGCGCGTCAAGTTCGACTCGTCGGCGCGGCGCTCGAGCACCGTGCACGGGACGCCCGCCGCCGCGAGGTCGCCCGCGAGAAGGAGGCCGGTCGGCCCGGCGCCGACGATCGCCACCTCGTCCGTCATCCGTCGGACAACCTAGCTCGCGTCAGCCTCGGCCCGGTGTTGGACGACGTCCTCGTCGCCGTCTCGGACCTCGCGGCGTCCACGCGCTTCTACCGCACCGTCCTGAGCGTCCTGGGCATCGAGCCCAGCCATCCGGACGGGCGCGCTCGACCCCGCTGCCCTCGCCGCCGGGAATCGGGGACGTGTGGGGTCAGCCGTCGGGCGCGCCGCCGTACGTGCGGATCTTGTACTCCGTGGCGTCGAGCGCGAGCGTCAGCTCGCGCAGCTGGCGGCGGATGCGCTCGCGCTGCTCGAGCATGATCGCGCGCCGCTCAGGCTCGGTTTCCGGGCCCTGCTCCACCAGCGCGACGTAGCGCTTGAGGTCGCGCATCGTCATCCCCGACGCGCGCATGCGCGTGATGAAGATCAGCCGGCGCAGGTCGGATGCGCCGTACTCGCGGCGCCCGGCGCCGTTGCGAGCCGGCCGCACCAACCCGGCGTCCTCGTAGTAGCGCAGGGTCGGTGCGGACAACTGCGTGAGCGCCGCGGCCTCCGTCACGGTCTTCGGTGGAGCGTCGTCGTCGATCGTGCTGTCGTCGAGCAGGGCGTGCAACGCGTCGATCGCCGCCGGGCCGGGCGCCTCGAGCAGTTGCGCGATGAGCTTCTCGGTGGCCATGCGCCCGGGATCCTGGCAGCTACGTGGTCGCAAACGCGCGCTGCGCCGGGGCGACGTCGGGAAAGTCCGCGGATTCGCTGACGTGCGCCCAGCGGCGCGCGTCGGCCAGGCTGCGCGCGTAGGCGTTCGTGAGGTTGCGCACGGCCTCGGCACCGAGCGGCAGCCGCTGCGGCGCCTCGGGATCGTCGAGCACCTGGCGGATCGCTGCCGCGGCGCGGATCGGATCGCCCTCCTGGCGGCCGTCCGCGGTGGTGAGCTCCTGGCGCACCGCGCCGGTGACTGATTCGTAGTCGGCTCGTGCGTCTGCGGTGAGCAGGACGCCGGGGGCGTTGAACTCGGTGCGGAAGCGGCTGGGCTCGACGATCAGCACGCGGATGCCGAACGGCGCGACCTCGGCGCTCAGCGCCTCCGACCACCCCTCCAGCGCGAACTTGGCCGCCGAGTAGCTGCCCACGGCCGCGAACGAGATCCGCCCGCCCTGGCTGCTCATCTGCACGATGCTGCCGCTCCCCGCCGCGCGCATCACCGGCAGCACGGCCCGCACGAACGCCGCGGGTCCGAGCAGATGCTGGTCGAGCATGTCCTGCAGCGCGGCGTCCGTGATCTCCTCGGCCGCGCCGACCTGCCCCACCCCCGCGTTGTTGACCAGCACGTCGACGCCGCCGAAGCGCGCGACCGCCTGCTCCACGACGCCGGCCGCGCCGGCCCGGTCGCGCACGTCATGGGCGACGGCCAGGAGCCGGTCGCCGAACCGCTCCTGCAGCGGTGCGAACCGCTCGAGCCGCCGCGCAGTGCCCACGACGTGCTCGCCCGCTTCCAGCGCCGACTGCGCCAGCGCTGCGCCGAGGCCCGCAGTGGCACCGGTGATGATCCAGGTCTTCGTCTTGCTCATGTCAAGACCGTAGGCGTTCAAGTGCGCTTGAAGTCAAGCCCGGCCTGTCTGAACGTGAACCGAGAAGGCTGAGACGGTCCTCCGGAGGGGTGACGCCACTCACGCCGCCCGGCGTGGCACCACGGGCGGCGTGAGACTCGTGCGCAGCCGCTCGGCGTCCCGCCCTGGCGGGAGGCCGAACTGGCGGCGGTACTCGCGGCTGAACTGCGATGCGCTCTCGTAGCCGACCCGGTAGCCGATCGACGCGACGTCGTCGCCTCCGGCCATCAGCATGAGGCGTGACTGCTGGAGCCGGATCTGCTTCTGGAACCGGATCGGGCTCAGCCCCGTCACCGCGACGAAGTTGCGGTGGAACGCCGACGTGCTCATGCCGCACGACCGCGCGAGCTCGTCGACGCGGAATGCCTGGCTGTACCGCTCGGTGATCCGGCGGACCGCGCGGCTGACGTAGGTCAGGCTGCTGTCGGCGACACCCGTCTGCCGCACGCTCTCGCCGTGCGGCCCGGTGATCAGCCGCCAGAGGATCTCGCGTTCGATCATCGGTGCCAGCACTCGGCGGTCGCCAGGGCGGTCGAGCAGGCGCAGCATGCGGATCACCGCGTCGAGCAGCTCGGGCGACGCGTCGGCGACGCCCAGGGCCGGCGGCGGTGCCGGGTTGCGGACGCGGCGTGGCGTCGCCGCCTCGGCTTCGAGCAGCAGCGAGGCGATCGCCGCCGGGCGCAGGACGAGGCCGAACCCGAGGGCGGGCTCGGCCGGCGAGGCCTCGAAGAAGTGGCCGGTGATGGGGAGGTCGACCGAGGCCACGAGGTACTGCCCGGCTCGGTACTCGTAGGTCCGGTCGCCGATGGCCAGGCGCTTGGCACCCTGCACGATCAACGCCATGACGGTGCCGGTCGTGGACGCCGTCGGCTCGGTCGGCGCATCGACCGCGGACACGAGGACGCCCTCGATCGCCGTGCTCTGGCCGCGCTTCGCGTGGCGAGCGATCAGCGTGCGCAGTTCCGAGAGCTCCGTGGCGCCCATGGCAGAAACGTACATCGCCCGGGGCGGACGGAGGGCGGGGACGGCGCGCGAGGCCCTTGAGGAAAGCAGGATCGTGCAAGCACGCGGTGGTTCTGTGCTACCCGCTCACGAGCTCGGCTGGTTCGCTGGAAGCATGAACATCGCAGTCGTCACCGGAGCGAGCTCGGGCATCGGCCGGGCCGCGGCCATCCACATCGCGAAGCGCGGCGCCGGCGTGATCGCGACCTACAACGCCAACCCCGACGGCGCGCGCGAGACCGTCGCCGCGATCGAGGCCGGCGGGGGCTCGGCGCTGGCGCTTCCGCTCGACGTGAGCGCCAGCGCGACCTTCGCGGTCTTCGCGCGGACCGTCGCCGCCGAGCTCCAGCGCCGCTGGCGCCGCACCTCGTTCGACTACCTCGTCAACAACGCCGGCTTCGGCCAGATGGCGATGTTCGAGGACACGTCGGAGGAGCTCTTCGACCGGTTCCACCGGGTGATCCTGAAGGGCCCGTACTTCCTGACCCAGAAGCTGCTGCCGCTGCTCGCCGACGGCGGGGCGGTCGTCAACGTCACGAGCAACTCGGCGCTGGCCACCGGGCTCGAGCCCGGGTACTCCGCCTACGCCGCGATGAAGGGCGGCCTCGTCGTGCTCACGCAGTACCTGGCCGCGGAGCTCAGCGTGCGCGGCATCCGCGTCAACGGCGTCGCTCCCGGACCGACCCGCACCCGCATCGCCCACGACGCGTTCGAGCGCTTCCCCGACGTCATCCCCCCGATCGTCGAGCGCACCGCGCTCGGCCGCCTCGGCGAGGGGGACGACGTCGGCAAGGTCGTCGCCGCCCTGCTGTCCGACGACCTCGGCTGGGTCACCGGCCAGAACGTCGAAGCCTCCGGCGGCTTCAACCTGGCCGCCGGGCGACGAGTGACCGGTGTCACGGCTCAGAGCGCTGCCGCTTGACGCGGAAGTGCAGTCCGACGGCCCCGTGCTCGAGGGCTGCGACCCCGACGGTGTCGAAGCGCGCGTCGACGCCGTCGGGGAACAGGCGCAGCCCGCCGCCGACGAGCACCGGGACGATCGCGAGGCGCAGGTCGTCGACGAGGTCCAGGCGCAGGAGCTCGCCGATGACGCTGGCGCTGTTGATCACCAGCACGTCGCGGCCGGGCGCCTGGCGCAGCCGCTCGATCTCGGCGGGGAGGTCGCGCGCGATGCGCGAGTTCTCCCATGCCGCCTCGGTGAGGGTGCGGGAGACCACGACCTTCTCGGTGGCGTCGAGCCAGCGGCCGAGGTCGCGGGTCCGCGGGTCGGTGGCCTCGTCGCGGGTGATGCCGGGCCAGACGGAGTAGAAGCCCTCGTAGTTGGTGCGCCCGAGCACGATCGTGTCGGCCCCGCGCCAGATGCCCTCGAAGTACTCGGCGGTCGCCGGCTGGCCGGCGTGCTCGTAGAGCCAGTCGTCGCCGCCGACTCCCTCCGGTCCGCTGGTGTAGCCGTCGAGGGTCAGGCTGGTCCAGGCCACGATGCGGCGGGTTGCCGTCATGGGTGTTCACTCCGTTCGGTCTCGTCGTGTGTGATCGTCCGCGCGAGCTTGGTCAGGCACTCGTCCCAGCCGGACCGCATCCCGGCGACCGCCGGCACGGCGTCGCGGGTGGAGGCGGTGATGCGGACGTCGAGCGTGAGGTCGGTGCCGGTGCCGCGCTCGCGAAGGGCGAGCGCGAAGGTGGCCCAGAGCATCGGTTCGCCGTCCGGGCCGGGCGCCGCCAGCTCGAAGCTCAGGGCCCGCGGGGCGTCGAGGCCGAGGAACCGCCCCGCCGCCGTGTACCGGGATCCGTCGGCTTCCTCCATCACGATGCGCAGGCGGCCGCCGGCGACGGCGTCGACCTCGCAGTCCGCGACGGCGAAGTGCTCCGGCGCGCACCACCGGCTCATCAGCTCCGCCGTCGTCCAGTAGCGCCACACGACGCTCGCCGTGACGGGCAGGGTGCGCGTCAGGCTCAGCTCGCGCCCTTCGGCCCAGCCGGGATCGTGCTCGGCGTCGGCGGCTTCCGCCTCGATCGCGCGCCGGTACTGCTCGAGCACGCCCTCGGTGGGGTGGTCGGCGGCGAAGCCGTCGAGCCATCCCTGCAGGGCCCGGAGCCGCTCGCGCTCGAGCGCGCAGATCCGCCGCTGGCCGAGCGGGTGGACGGTGACCAGCCCGGCCCGCGCCAGCGTGTGCAGGTGCTTGGTCGCCTGCGGCTGGCGCAGGTCGAGCGTGGCCGCGACCTCGCCCACCGAGCGTGGGCGCTCGTTCAGCAGCTCGACGATCCGGAGCCGGTTCGGCTCGGCGAGCGCGGTGAGGAGGGCGACGTCTATGCGCGTATATTCGCACATATGAATATTCTTCGCCACGACTATTTCAGCTCGCCAATCGCCCCGATGCGAAAGCCGAGCCACGGATACGTGCTGACGCTGAGGCGCGACCTGCCGTCGTGGACGCCGATCGCAGGCGCCCGCCCGGAGCCGCTCGGCGTCAGCCGGCCTTGACCGCGTAGGCGCCGAGCCCGCGCTCGAGCAGCGCGAGCGCCTCCTCGGCCTCGGCCCGGACCGCGGCGGCGATCGCCGGATGGCGTGCGCCGTCGAGGATCCGCCGGCGCGCGTAGTCCACGAGCGACCGGTGGACGCCCATCATGGCGTTGGCCGCCACCCACGACTGCACATGGGGTGCGCCCTCAGCCTCGAGCAGTGCGGCGAGCGAGCGCGTGTAGCCCTCGAAGATCTGCTGCTCGCGGGCCAGCAGCGCGGGGCTCGTCGCGATCGTGCGGGTGAGCGCCGCGAGCTCCTCCCGGGTGGCCTCGTCGACCTCGCCGAGCATCCCGCGCGGCGCCAGCACGAAGCGGGCGAAGGCGGACAGGGCGGACTCGCCGGCGGCGCGGTCGCGGACGGTGCCGAGCAGCGCCTGCTCGAACGACTCGAGCTGCCAGTAGACGAGGTCCTCCTTGGTCGGGAAGTAGTTGAACACCGTCTTCTCCGACACCTCGGCCTCGCGCGCGATCTCGGCCACCGTCACGCGCTCGAACCCGTCCTCGGCGAAGCGGCGGCGCGCGATCTCGGCGATCTGCTGCCGCATCTGCTGCTTCTTGCGCTCGCGAAGGCCCTCTGCCATGGCGCTTAGTATAGCGACTAAAAATTTACTTGAACTAGAATCTTATAGTCGCTATAACAATTGCCATGACGCGCTTCCACCTCACCTTCGGCGGGCTGCTCCTGGCGATGCTGCTCGCCTCCCTCGACCAGACGATCGTCGCCACCGCGCTGCCGACGATCGTGTCCGACCTCGGCGGGCTCGACCAGCTCTCGTGGGTGGTCACCGCGTACCTCGTCGGGGCGACGGTGACGATGCCGCTGTGGGGCCGCGCGAGCGACCTCCACGGCCGCAAGCGCCTGTTCATCGCGGCGATCCTGGTGTTCCTGGCCGGCTCGGCCCTGAGCGGCGTCGCCGGCAGCCTCGGCGAGCTGATCGGCTTCCGGGCGCTCCAGGGCGTCGGCGCCGGCGGCCTGATGACGCTGGCGATGGCGATCGTGGGCGAGATCGTCGAGCCGCGCGAGCGCGGCCGCTACCAGGGCTACATCCAGGTGGTCTTCGTGCTCGCCAGCGTCGCCGGGCCGTTGCTCGGCGGCATCTTCGCCGACGAGCTGTCCTGGCGCTGGGTCTTCTACGTGAACCTGCCGATCGGCGCGGCGGCGCTCGCGCTGATCGCGACCGCGCTCGACCTGCCGGCCGAGCGGACGGCGGCGCGGATCGACTACGCCGGCGGCGCGCTGCTCGCCGCGGCGCTCACCTGCATCCTGCTCGTCACGAGCTGGGGCGGGCGCGAGTACGCCTGGGGCTCGGCCGAGATCGCCGGCCTCGCCGCTGCCACCGCCGTCCTGCTCGGCGCGTTCGTCGCGCGCCAGCGCACCGCCGCCGAGCCGATCCTGCCGCTTCGGCTCTTCCGCGAGCCGGTGTTCGTCGTCGTCTCGGCGGCGTTGTTCCTGACCATGCTCGCCTTCTTCGCGGTCGTCGTGTTCATGCCGATCTACCTGCAGGTCGTCGAGGGCGCGAGCGCGACCGAGTCCGGACTGCTGCTGCTCCCGTTGCTGCTGGGCGGGACCGTGAGCACGTTCGCGGCCGGCCGCGTGATCTCGCACACGGGCCGCTACAAGGCGTTCCCGGTCACCGGCCTCGGCGTCATGACCGCCGGCCTGCTCGGGCTCTCGCAGATCGGCACCGGCACCTCGGAGCTGACCGCGGGGCTGCTGCTGGCCGTGTTCGGCGTCGGCTTCGGGCTCGTCACCCAGGTCCTGACCATCGCGATCCAGAACGCGGTCGACCGCCGCGACCTCGGCATCGCCACCGCGTCCGCGAACCTGTTCCGCGCGCTCGGGGGCGCCGTCGGCGTCGCGCTCTTCGGCGCGATCTTCGCCGCCCGGCTCGGGACCACGAGCGCCGACGCCGCGCAACTGCACCGGGTCGACGCGACCGAGGTCGCGAGCGCCCTCCACACCGTGTTCCTCGTCGGCGCGCCGGCCGCCCTGCTCGGCCTGCTCGTCGCCCTGACCCTGCGCGAGGTCCCGCTGCGCGGGCGCCCCGCCTGACCCGAGGAGAACCGACATGCCCAACGTCCTGCTGCGCAGCGAGGAGTCCGGCGGCGCGGTCTCGATCGTCGAGACTGCGTCACCCGTCGGCTTCGCCGGCCCGCCGCTGCACCGCCACGACTTCGACGAGGCGTTCTACGTGCTCGAGGGCGAGCTCACGTTCCAGCTCGAGGACCGGCTGTTCACGGCCGGTCCCGGCGAGCTGGCGTTCGCGCCGCGCAACGTGCCGCACACCTACGCGAACCGGAGCGGCGCCCCGGCCCGCGTGCTGATCGTCTGCACCCCGGCCGGCTTCGAGCGCTACTTCGCGCGCATGGAGGCCGAGCGCAACGGCGTCGAGCCGCCCGAGTGGGCGCTGCAGGGGTGGCCGGAGGTGACGAAGGTCGGCCCGCGGATCGGCGAGTGACGCGACGAAATCAGCCGAGCGTGGTGAGGACGTCGCCGAGCGCGCGCAGGCCGGCCTCGAAGTCGTGCTCGGCGAGCGCTCCGTAGCCGGCGACCACGCCCTGCGGAGCCGCCGCCGGGTCGTGGTGGTAGGCGCTGACGGGCCAGAGCTGGACCGATCGGCGCTGCGCGCGGTCGACGAGCTCGGCCGCCGGCGGACCGTCCGGCGGGAGCTCGAGCAGCACCCGCAGGCCGGCTGAGATGCCGACCGCGCGCACCTCCGGCGCGCGCTCGGCGAGCATGGCCACGAGCCGGTCGCGGCGGTGGCGGTAGCGGATCCGCATGCGCCTGATGTGCCGCTCGTAGGCGCCGCCCGCGATCAGCTCGCCGAGGGCGATCTGGTCGAGCACCGGGACGTGCAGGTCCTCGGCCCGCCGCAGCGCGACGACGGGCTCGAGCAGCGCCGGCGGCACGAGCAGCCACCCGATCCGCAGGCCCGGAGCCAACGTCTTGCTCGCCGTGCCGCCGTAGGCGACGTGGTCGGGCGCCAGCGCCTGGAGCGCGCCGACCGGGTGGCGGTCGAAGCGCAGCTCGCCGTCGTAGTCGTCCTCGATCACCAGCGCGCCGGCGCGGGCCCACGCCGCCGCCTGGGCGCGCCGCTCGGGCGCGAGCACGGCGCCGAGCGGGAACTGGTGGGCCGGGCCGAGCACCGCCGCGGCGGCGCCGGTGGCGGCGAGGAGGTCGGTGCGGGCACCGTGCCCGTCGGCGGGCAGCGGCACGATCTCGAGCCCGGCGCCGGCGGCGACGGTCCGGTGGTCGTCCACGCACGGGTCCTCGAGCGCGACCCGGCGCCCGCCCGCGGCGCCCACGGCGCGCAGGAGCAGCGACAGGCCGTGGCGGAAGCCGGCGCAGACGACGATCAGCTCGGGGTCGGCGATCGCGCCGCGCGCGCGGCCGAGGTAGTCGGCCAGCGCCTCGCGCAGCTCGGGCCGGCCGCGCGGGTCGCCGTACGCGAACGCCGACGGCGGCATGCGGGCCAGGCCGCGCCGCAGCGCCCGCACCCACGCCGCGCGCGGGAACGCGGAGAGGTCCGGCAGGCCCGGATGGAACGCATACCGTGCGGGCGCACGATCCGTCGCGGCGGTCGTGTCCGGCCCCCGAGCCGTCGGGGGACGGCCGGTCGTGCCGGGCGCACGATCCGTCGCGGCGGTCGTGTCCGGCGCCCGAGCCGTCGGGGGACGGCCGGTCGCGCGACGCGCGACGTCGGCGACCCAGGTGCCGGCGCCGCGGCGCGCGGTGAGGTGGCCTTCGGCGAGCAGCTGCGCGTACGCCTCGGCGACGGTCCCGCGGGCGACGCCGAGGTCGGCCGCCAGCGCGCGGGTCGAGGGCAGCCGCGTGCCCGCCGCCAGTCGCCCCTCGCGGATCGCGGAGCGCAGGCCGGCCTCGATCGCCTCGCGCCGCGGGGCGCCCGCAGGCAGCGCGAGCTGCAGCGTCGGACTCGAAGTGGACCAGGATTCTCGCTCCGAATTGGTCCTCGTCATTGGTGCACATTCTGCCTACCGTGGCGGCATGACGAGCTCCCCCAACGGCACCATGCGCGCGATCCGGCTGCACTCCCCGGGCGGTCCGGAGGCCCTGCGCTCCGATCGGCTGGACGTTCCGCGACCCGCGGCCGGCGAGGCGCTCGTGCGTGTGCACGCCGCGGCGATCACGCGCGACGAGCTGGAGTGGCCGGTCGACCGCCTGCCGGCGATCCCCTCCTACGAGCTGTCCGGCGTCACCGCCGACGGCGAGGAGGTCTACGCCCTCACCAGCTTCGACCGCGACGGGGTGGCCGCGGAGTACGCCGTCGTCGACTCCGCGCTCCTGGTGCCCAAGCCGCGGTCGCTCGGGCACGCCGAGTCGGCCGCGCTCCCGCTCGCCGGGCTCACCGCCTGGCAGGGCCTGTTCGACCACGGCCGGCTGGCCGAAGGCGAGCGCGTGCTCGTGCACGGCGCGGCCGGCGGGGTCGGCCACCTCGCGGTCCAGCTCGCGCGCGAGCGCGGCGCGCACGTGATCGCGACCAGCTCGACCGCCTCGGTCGAGCACGTCAAGGCGCTCGGCGCCCATGAGGTGATCGACCACGAGCGCGCGCGGTTCGAGGACGCGGGCGAGGTCGACCTGGTGTTCGACACGGCCGGCGGCGACCGGCTCGCGCGCTCGGCGGCGGTGCTCCGGCCCGGCGGCCGGCTCGTCACCGTGGCGCACGAGTCACCCGGCGCCGACTACTTCATCGTCGAGCCGAACCGCGACCAGCTCGCCGAGCTCGCGCGCCTCGCCGACGAGGGCGCCGTGCGCCCGCTGATCGACGAGGTCTTCCCGCTCGACGAGGCGCGGCGCGCGTTCGAGCGCAGCCTCGGCCGCGAGGGCCGCGGCAAGGTCGTGCTCACCCCGTGACGATCGCCACGGCGATCCGCGTACAGGCGTCGCCGTTGCACGCGTTCACGTCCGCCGCGCACGCCGACACGGCGACGATCAGGTCCATCTCCGCGCGCAGGTCGAGGTGATCGCCCGCCGTCGAGTGCGGCGGGTGGATCGCCATCCGGCCCGCCTCGTCGATCGCCGTGTTCATGAAGACGTTGAACGGATCGGTGACCTGCTCGAAGCCGATGCCGTAGGGCTCGAGCGCCGCGGTCAGGTGCTCGCGACAGCCGGTCTTGCCCGCGACCCCGAAGACGTGCTCGTAGAGGAACCGGCTGCAGGGTGGGAAGAGCATGTCGTGGACGCCGACCGTGTCGGCGACGACCGTGAACATCGGCCGGTTGACGTTCGAGTAGAGCTGGTCGCCGACGACCACGCCCGCCTTGTCGTTGTTCGCGCGCGTGAAGCCCTGCGAGAAGTGCTCTGCGCGGTCGGCGGCGTTGAACGCCACGAGGTCGGCGACCTGGGCGCCGTCGACGTCGGTCACCCGCAGCACGTCGCCGCGCGCGAGCTCGAACCCGTACGCGGACATCGGCGCGATGACGTGCTCGGTCACCGCACCGTCCAGCTTCGCGGACGCCGCCCGGCCGGCCACGCCGCGCCGATCGCCAGCGGCACGAGCAGGAGCAGCGGCAGGTAGGCGACCACGCCGCTCGTCGCCCCGGTCTGGACGTCCCAGTTGGCCACGAGCAGGACGACGGCGCAGGTCAGGCCCGCCGCCGAGAGCACGGGGGCGACGACCGTGGTCCAGGGGCCGGACTCGAGCCGGTGCCTGCGGAAGAACGCGAACGCGGCGACCGACGTGGCGGCCATCAGCACCATCAGCCCGAGCCCGCCGAGCGCGATCAGCCACGTGAACATCTCCAGGTACGGGTCCTTGCCGGCGACGGAGAAGCCGAGCACGACGACGGCGGCGATGCCGGTCTGGAGGAAGCTCGCGAGGTAGGGGGAGTCGTGCACCGGATGCGTCCGGCCGAGCGCCGGCGGCGTCCAGCCGTCGCGGGACAGCGAGAACGTGTAGCGGGCGATGGCGTTGTGGAAGCCCTGGACGGTCGCGAGCGTGCTCACGAGGAACAGGATCTCCATCGTCGTGACGAGACCCTCGCCGACGTACTCGCGGGCCGCGTTGAAGACGAAGTTGCCGAGGTCGTCGATCGCGATCCCCGCGACGTCGTTCACGCCGTACGCCATCGTCAGCGACCATGACATGAAGATGTAGAACGCCGCGATCAGGAGCACCGCGACCATCGCGGCACGCGGGATCGTCCGCCGCGGATCGCGCGCCTCCTCGCCGTAGATCGCGGTCGCCTCGAACCCGATGAAGAGCAGGAAGCAGAACATCAGCCCGACGCCGAGGTTGTCGGCGGTGACGGTGCTCGGAGCGAACGGCTCGAGGCTGAGCCCGTCGGCGCCGCCCTGGACGGTGATCGCGAACGCGAGCACGAGCAGCACGCAGGTCTCCGTGAGGACCGCGAAGCCGAGCAGCTTGGCGCTGAGGTTGATCTCGAAGTAGCCGAGCGCGCCCACGACGGCGATCCCGCCCAGGACCCAGACGATCCACGACACGTCCCAGCCGAACCACTCGCCGGTGAAGACACCGAAGAAGTACCCGAAGGTGCCCCAGATGGCGATCTGGAAGACGTTGTAGGCGAACAGCGCCAGATAGCCCGCCGCGCGCGCCGCCCGCAGGCCGAGGCCTTCGCCGATGTAGACGTAGAAGCCGCCGGCGGTCGCCATGTGGCGGCTCATCGCCGTGTAGCCGACCGCGAAGAGGATCAGCACGACGGCCACGAGCACGAACGCGCCGGGCGTGCCGGCGCCGGTGCCGAGGCCGAACGCGAGCGGTAGGGCGCCGATCGTGCCCGACATCGGGGCCACGGTCGCGATGACGAAGAAGATGACGCCGACGAGCCCGATCGACCCGGCGCGAAGCGCGTTCGGCGACGAGCTGCGCTCGGTGGTCACGGTCATGCCCGCTCCTCGAGGTCCAGGGGTGGCAGCGCGTGCACCTGGAGGTCGACGCCGATCTGCAGCACCCGCGCCTCGGCGCCGCGCGGGGCGATCAGCGAGATCCCGACCGGCAGGCCGCTGCGCGCCCCGACGCCCGCCGGCAGTGCCGCGACCGGGAAGCCGGTCACGTTCCAGGTCGCCGTCAGCTCGATCAGCGGGTCGCCTTCGCCGCCGAGGCGGCCGCTGTCGTAGCCCGCGCCGCGCAGCGGCGCGGTGCACTTGGTGGTCGGCTCGAGCACGACGTCGACGCCATGCTCGTCGAACCAGCGCTCCCACGCCGCCGTGAGGTCCGCGCGCCGGCGCTGGGCGCGCAGGTAGGCGGCGACGTCGGTGAACGCGCGGCTGACGTCGACGAACTCGCGGATGCTGGTGCGGTAGCGGTCGCGCGCGTGCGCGTGGCGCGCGTGATGCTCGGCGACCTCGGAGAACAGGATCACGCTGACCTCGTCGGCCGGCAGATCGCCCGGGCTCGCGCGCTCGATCACGCGCGCGCCGAGCTGCTCGCACAGGTGTCGCGCGTGGTCGAGCGCGTCGGCGACGTCGGGCTCGACGCCGACGGCCGCCGGGCGCTCGGTCAGCGCGACGGTCACGCCGTCGAGCGGTCGCGGGCCCGGGCGCGCGGTCGCGGGGAGGTCGCCGAGCGGCGCCGGCGGCGGCATCATCGGCGTCGGCTCCGCGCCGCCGCGCGCGAGCGCCGCGAGCAGCGCGCCGCAGTCCACGAGCGAGCGCGCCATCGGGCCGGCGTGGTCGAGCGTGCCCGCCAGCGGCACCACGCCGCCCATCGGGACCCGCCCGTGCGTGGGCTTGAGCGCGCTCACCCCGCACAGCGCAGCGGGGATGCGCAGCGATCCCGCGGTGTCGGTGCCGACGCACGCCGGGACCATCCCTGCGGCGAGCGCCGCGCCGTTGCCCCCGCTCGACCCGCCCGCGGACCGGGCCAGGTCCCACGGGTTCCCGACCTGGTCGCAGGTGCCGCCGGCGGCGAACTCGTGCGTGTGCGTGTGCCCGACGAGCACCACGCCGTCATCGCGCAGACGCTTCCAGGCCACCGCGTCGCGGTCCGCGACGTGGTCCGCCATGACCCGGCTCGAGGCCGTCAGCGGCAGCCCTTCGACCGCGAACAGGTCTTTGAGCGCGAGCGGGACGCCGCACAGGGTCGGCGCCCGCCCGCGCGTGCGACGCTCGTCCGCCGCCAGCGCCTGCGCGTCAGCCACGTCGTCGTAGAGACGCGCGAACGCGTTGACCGCGTGCGGTGACCCATCGAACGTCGGCTCGCCTCCGTTGCGCTCGGCGATGCGGCGCCGGCACGCGGCGAGCAGCTCGCGCGCGGAGAGCGCGCCCTCGCGCAGCGCCGCGACCGCCTCCATCAGCCCCAGGTCGGCCGGGTCGGTCACCGCGCGCGAGCTCACGAGCCGATCATGCGCGGCGCTGGCGCGGCGCGCATGAAAGTGGATACGCTCGGCGCCTGGAATCCCCATTTCCAGGACGGATGGGACAGCAGGCCCGAGAAGACGCGATCAGGAACCAGCGGCGGTTGCTGCTCGCTGCGCGCGATGCCGTCGCCGAGGTCGGCCCGGGCGTGAGCGTGCGCGAGATCGCCGACCGCGCGGGCGTCGGCGTCACCACGCTCTACCGGCACTTCGGCGGCAAGGACGCGCTGATCGACGCCGTGTCGGTGAACCGGTGGGCGACGATGACGAGGCTCGCGCGGTCGGGAACCGTCTCCGAGGCGCCGCTGCACGCGGTCGCCGCCCTGCTCGAGACCTTCACGCGGATGGTCACGGCCGACGACGCGTTCATCGCCGCGACCGGCCTGCGCGTCGGCCGGACGCCGATCGACATCCTGCCCGTCAAGGCGCAGTTCGACCCGCTGTTCGCCCAGCTGTGGTCGACCGCGCAGCAGCGGAACATGATCCGGCCGCGGGCCGACGCGCGCGACGCGATGGAGCTCGCGGGGATGATGCGCAGCAGCGAGCGCCGGGAGCCGATGCTGCTGACGCTCCTGAACGGCATCTGCACCGACGCCGTCGACGTCGAGCGGCTCGTCGCCGCCCGGCTGCGCCGGCGCTAGGGATCGAACCGCTCGTCGGGCGGGGTTCCTTGACCCTTGCGCGCGCAACCAATAGCGTCGCGGGACAGCATGCCGATCGGTGGCAAGGCTGAGGGCGGCCGCACCCAGATCAGTCAGGCGTACCCGGACCGCGTCGAGGTCCGCGGCCACGACCTGACCGCCGAGCTGATGGGCTCGCTGAGCTTCACGGAGTACTTCCATCTCCTGCTCACGGGCCGCCGGCCGAGCGACGACCAGCGCTACTTCCTCGACGTGCTCCTGGTGGCGATCGCCGAGCACGGGATGATGCCGACCAACGTCGCCGCGCGGATGACGCTCGCGGCCGACCCGGGCTCGCTGCAGGGCGCCGTGGCGGCGGGCATCCTCGGCTGCGGCCCGGTCATCCTCGGCACGTCCGAGGAGTGCGCCCGGCTGCTCGGTCAGGCGCGCGCCGGCCGCGACCCCGAGGAGCTGCTGCGCACGATCAAGGAGGCGGGCGGCCGGGCGCCCGGCTTCGGCCATCCCGTGCACCGGCCGCTCGACCCGCGCGCCGAGCGGATCCTCGAGCTGGCCGACGAGCGCGGGGTGAGCGGCGAGCACGTGGCGCTGGCTCGAACCTTCCGCGACGCCGCTGCGAACGTCTGGGGCCGGCCGCTGACCATGAACGTCTCGATGCCGATCGCCGCCGTCATGCTCGATCTCGGGTTCCCCGCCACGACCGTCAAGGCGGTCCCGATCCTCGCCCGCACCGCCAGCCTGCTCGCCCACCTCGCCGAGGAGCAGCGCGAGCCGATCGGCTTCCTGATGGCCGGCGCGGCCGAGACGGCGATCGCGTACGAGCGATGAGCGACGACGAGGCGTACCGGGACCAGCTCGCCTACGTGCTCGAGCGCTCGCCGTTCTACCGCGAGAAGCTGGCCGGCCTCGAGCCGGGCGGACTCGACGACATCGCCCGGCTCCCGCTCACCGACAAGCACGAGATCCGAGCCACGGTCACTCCCGACAACCCGTTCGGCGCGCACCTGTGCGCGGCGCCGGAGGAGATCGCCCGCATCTACTCCACGAGCGGCACCACCGGCACCCCGAGCTACATCCCGCTGACCGCCGGCGACCTCGACAACTGGGTGACCGGCTCGGCGCGCAGCTACGCGGCGTCCGGCGTGCGGGCCGGCCAGCGGATCGTCTCGACCTACAACGCCGGGCCGTTCGTGGCGGGCGCGGCGCTGGCCGCCTTCGACCGCCTCGGTCTCACCCACATCCCGGTCGGCACCGGCAACACCGAGCGGCTCGTCCAGGCGATCGAGCTGCTGCGCCCGGAGGCCGTGGTGCTGACGCCCTCGTACGCCGCCTACCTCATGGAGCGCGACTTCGACCGCTCGAGCGTCGAGCGCGTGCTGGTGGCCGGCGAGCCGGGCGGCGGCGAGCCGGCGTTCCGGGCCGCTCTGGAAGCCGGCTGGGGCGCGCGCGTGACCGAGGCGATGGGGATCGGCGACATCGGCGTCTCGCTGTGGGGCGAGTGCGAGGCGCAGGACGGGATGCACCTCGGCGCCCACGGCTTCGTCCACCCGGAGCTGATCGACCACGAGACCGGCGAGGCGCTCGCCATGCGCGACGGCGCCACCGGCGAGCTCGTGCTCACCCACCTCCGCCATCGCGCCGCGCCGCTGCTGCGCTTCCGGACGCGCGACCACGTCGAGGTCCACGCCACGCCGTGTCCCTGCGGTCGCCCCGGCCCGCGCATCCGCTGCATCGGGCGGACCGACGACATGCTGATCGTCCGCGGCGTCAACGTCTTCCCGTCGGCCGTCCGCGACGTGGTCAGCGGCTTCGCCCCGGCGGTCAGCGGCCACATCCGCGTCAAGCCCCGCAACGGCGGCGTCAAGCAGGAGCCGCCGCTGCCGGTCAGCGTCGAGCTCGCGCGCGGCGCGGAGGCCGACGCCGGGCTGGCCGACGCGATCCGCGAGCGGCTGCGAAGCGCGCTCGTCGTGCAGACTCGCGTCGAGCTCGTGCCGTGGGGCACGCTGGGCCGCAGTGAGTACAAGTCGAAACTCGTCGAGCGCTAGAGGTCAATGCGGAAACTGCAGAGCCAGGGTGTGCACCACATCACGATCGTCGGGGCGAACCGCCAGACGTCGATCGACTTCTGGGAGGGCGTGCTCGGCATGCCGTTCGTGTTCGAGCAGCCCAACCTGGACAACGCGTCCGAGAGCCACCTCTACTTCGATCCGGGCGACGGGCGACTGATCACGGTCTTCACCGACGAGGATCGCGCGCCGGATCCGACACGCACGCCGACCGACCCGGGCTGCGTCCACCACCTCGCGTTCGCGCTGTCGCAGGCGACGTTCAAGCAGGCCGTCGAGCGGCTCGACGAGCGCGGGATCCGGCACAGCGGCGTCAAGGACCGCGGCTTCATGGACTCGATCTACTTCGAGGACCCGCTTGGGCTCCTGATCGAGCTCGCGTCGTACCGGTTCGAGCCGCCGGCCGGCTGCACGCACGCCGAGGTGCTGCTCGAGGCGCACAGGATCCGCGTAGAACGCGGCGACTACAACATCGCCGAGATCCACGTCGCGGATGCGATCGACGCGCTCGTCAGGCGCTCGCGCGAATCGCTCTCGGACGACCGCTCGCCGAAGGACCCGTACGACCAGTCATGGAGGGAGACGTGGCCGCGAACACGCTGAACATCCTCACGCCGAGCGTGAACAACCTGAGCGTCCGGATCTTCGTGCGCGCCGCCGGGCTCGACTTCGAGGAGGTCGACGTCTGGGGCAAGACGACCGAGCCGGAGTTCATGCGCAAGTACCCGGCGCACCTGACGCCGATGCTCGAGGAGGAGGGCCTGCCGCGCGGCGCGCTCGGCGAGAGCTGCGCGATCATGGCCTACCTCTGCAACACGCACGGCCTGACGCGGTTCTACCCGGAGGACCCGGGCCGGCGGGCGATGATCGACAACGCGATGTACTACCTGATCGGCAGGCTGTACCCGTTGGTCGCGCGCGCCACGTACCCGACGCTCGCGTTCCCGCAGTACCCGGGCGAGGTCGGGGCGTCGAACGCCGACGACGCGCTGAAGGCGCAGGCGCAGAAGGACGCCGAGGCGGCGGTCGCCGAGCCGCTCGAGGTCTACCGCACGTTCTTCCTCGACGGCAAGCCGTTCATCGGCGGCGACGCGCCCTCGATCGCCGACATCCGGCTGGCGGCGACGCTCGAGTTCCTGCGCGCGATCGACTACGACTTCCCGTCCTGGGCCGAGGAGTACATGGAGCGGATGGAGACGACGCTCGGCGACGCGTACTCGGAGCCGGCGGCGGACGTCCGCGGCTACGTCGCCCAGCTGAAGTCGCAGGTGACGTAGGCCTTACCCCCGCTCAGGAGCTGGCCGGGGTGAAGCGGCGCGCGTGTGGCGCGATCCTGGTTGCACTGACAAGCAACCCGCAAGGAACGAAGACATGACCGCCACACCCGCAGACACGCACGACAACTCGCTCGCCGGCGCCCGCGCATGGTTCGCGCACCACGGCCTGACGCGACCACGCAAGGGCTGGAGGCTGACCGGCGTGACCGCCGGCTTCGCGCGCCGCTTCGGTGTCAACGTGCTCGTCGCACGGGTCGCCGTCGTCATCGGCGTCGTCGTGCTCACGCCGCTGCTGTACCTGCCGCTCTGGGTCCTGATGCCGAAGGACGCGTGACGGCCACGCGCAACTGGGCCGGCAACTACACGTACGGCGCCGCGCGGGTCCACCGGCCGGCGACGATCGAGCAGCTGCGCGAGATCGTCGCCGCGGCCGGGCGGATCCGCGTACTCGGGACGCGGCACTCGTTCACGGACATCGGCGACTCGGACGAGCTGGTCTCGGTCGCGTCGCTCCCGGCGGACGTAGCCGTGGACCGCGCCGCACGCACCGTGTCGTTCGGCGCGGGCGTGACCTACGGCGAACTCGCGCGCGTGCTGGACGAGGAGGGGCTCGCGCTGCACACGATGGCCTCGCTGCCGCACATCTCGATCGCCGGCGCCGTCGCGACCGCCACCCACGGCTCCGGCGATGCGATCGGCAACCTCGCGACGGCGGTCGCCGGGATCGAGCTCGTGACGTCCGCTGGCGAGCTCGTCACCGCGTCGCGCGGCGAGCCGGATTTCGACGGGCTGGTCGTCGGCCTTGGCGCGCTCGGCGCGGTGACGCGCCTGACGCTCGACGTCGAGCCGGCGTACGACGTCCGCCAGCGCGTCTTCGAGGGCCTCGCATGGGACGTTCTGCACGAGCGCTTCGACGAGATCACCGCGAGCGGCTACAGCGTCAGCGTGTTCACGCGCTGGGGCGACGACGTCGACCAGGTGTGGGTCAAGAGCCGCGTGACCGAGGCACCGGAGGACGTCCGGGCCGACCTGTTCGGAGCGCGCGCCGCGACCGTCGACCGGCATCCGATCCTCGGCATCGACCCGGTCAACTGCACCCCCCAGCTCGGACGGCCGGGCCCGTGGTGGGAGCGGCTGCCGCACTTCCGCATGGGCTTTACGCCGAGCGCCGGCGACGAACTGCAGTCCGAGGTGCTGCTGCCGCGCGAGCACGCCGTCGCGGCGATCGACGCCGTGCGCGCGCTGGCGGGCCGGATGCGACCCGTGCTCCAGGTGGCCGAGATCCGCACGGTGGCCGCCGACCGGCTCTGGCTGAGCCCGCAGTACGGGCGCGACACGGTGGCGATCCACTTCACGTGGGAGCCGCAGCCGGAGGCGGTGATGGCGGTGCTCGCCGACCTCGAGGCCGCGCTGGAGCCGTTCGGCGCGCGCCCGCACTGGGGCAAGCTGCTGCTCGCCGAGCCCGGGCGGCGGTACGAGCGGCTGCCCGACTTCGCCGCGCTGGTCGAGCGGCTCGACCCGCGCGGCGCGTTCCGCAACGCGTGGCTCGAGCGGCACGTGCTCGGTCAGGCGTGATCGTCCCCGGCTAGCGCCGCGGCGCGCGACTCGAGGTAGCGGCGCTCCGGGAGGCTCAGCGTCCGGCGCGCGGCGAGGCGGTAGTGCTCGCGCGCGGCGTCCCGGTCGCCGGCCAGCTCGAGCAGGTGCGCGCGCACGGCGGCGA